>JACCDP010476633.1_pt1 | contig 45388 bp, 37 predicted proteins | sample 7445841 | NCBI WGS metagenome assembly JACCDP01 (sample SAMN15323441, study PRJNA562643) | freshwater metagenome | isolation source: river surface water | place: USA:Blue River Watershed | collected 2017-08-17
CGCAGCCAAGCGCAAGCGTTGAGGACAATCTCCTCATCGCGATCGGCGTGACGTCGATCGTGTCGATCCTTTGCGCCGGTGCTACCGCGTATCTGATCCAGGCTACGCTCAACGCCTTCCAGGATAGCCACGCCATGGTAGGTCTGATCACGGACTCCGGCCTGGTGTTCGACGACAAGAACACAGAACGCCAGCTGAGCAGCGCGACCCTGGCGCTTAGGACCACCAGGGACATAGCCCTGGCCATGGCCGTAGGTTCGTCGTTCGTTGGGATTGGGCTGCTGCTGCGCGCCACGAAAGCTCGCAGTAAGGTGTAACATGTTCCTACGAATTGGGGTTGCCCAGGGCACATAGCCGGGCACGGTGTCCCTACCAACCAATGTATCAGCTAGACGTCAAAGCCGTCATTCGCCGCTTCGGTGGCAGGATGGAGCTGTGGCGCCGGCTAACCGCCATGAACCATAGCATCTCAGTTAAGACCATCGAGAAGTGGACCGAGCGCAGCTCGATCCCTTCGTCTCAGCTGCTGGTCCTCATGGCTCTGGCCAAGAAAGAGGGCAAGCCCCTGGTCATAGCTGACTACGTCATTTCCCCCCAAACCGACAATGAACACCGACCCTCGTAAGAGAACGACGGCTGAGCTGAAGCTCACCTTCGACAACATGCTGCAGACCCTGGACTCCCTCAAGGAGAACATCGCGCTGCACGAACAGATCCTGGCCGAGCGCTACGCGGCCGACATGAAGCTCGCCCTGGAGCAGTCCGGCAAGACGTCCGGCGAGCTGACCCAGGAGATCGACGGCGTTAAGCTGACGTTCTCCCTCAAGCCCAAGATCAAGTGGGACAACCTCAAGCTGCGCGACGTCGCCGGCAGCATGGACCCCGACATGGTCTACCAGATCTTCAAGATCGAGTTCTCCGTCCCGGAGCGAACCTTCAAGGCGCTCACGGATAAGAAGCTGATCGAGCAGCTGACCGACGCCCGGACGGTTACCTACCCGGAGCCCAAGGTCACCTTCGCTTAATTCCAACCCAACCAAAGATACATGAAAACCGACATAATCGATCAGTTCATCAATCAACTTAAGGCCGAGTGCCCTACGGTTGATACTCACATGACCCCGGCTTGCTTCGATGGCGAACGCAACCCAGCCATCATTCATGTAAGGCCCATCCAGCTTGCTGCGAACGTTCCGGCCGAGGGGGATGATTGGAATTTCTGGGTCATAGACGACGAGGTTTTTTATCGAGAAGGGCCTGTCATGATCCGCGTCTGGCCTAAACTTCGCGACGACCAGACTCTGCTCTATAGCATCGTCTCCGCGCGCAGCGGCGCCGGCTTTGCTGAGCTCGTGATGGACAAGGCCTACGCAGAGGGCAAGCAGATGAGGGCCTCCCGGAATAACTGATTTCCCCCAAACCAAACCGACACATGATCCGCATCATCAAAGCGGACGACCGTCTCAAGGCCGTCCCCAAGATCAACATCGCCCTGTTCGGCCCGTCCGGCGCCGGCAAGACCACCCAGGCTCGCACCTTGGACCCCAAGACCACGCTGTTCGTGGACCTGGAGGCCGGCACCCTGGCCATCCAAGATTGGGCCGGCGACGTCCTAGACGTTCGCGCTACCGCCCAGGCCCTGGGCGCCCACCCGTGGGAGATCGCCCGCGCGCTCGCCCTTTACATCGGCGGCCACGACCCGTCTGATCGCGACGGCGCCTACAGCAAGGCAGCCTACGACCAGGTGTCCCAGCTGTTCGGCCCGCACATCAACCTGTCCAAGTATCAGACCGTGTTCGTGGACTCCATCACCGTCGCTTCGCGCGAGTGTTTCAAGTGGGCCCAGGCTCAGCCGGAAGCCCTGTCTGAAAAGACCGGCAAGCCGGACACGCGCGGCGCCTACGGACTCCTGGGCAGGGAGATGATCCGCTGGCTGACTCATCTGCAGCATGCCCCCATGTCCATCGTCGTCGTCGGCATCCTTGACTCCGAGAAGGATGATCTGAACCGCGTCACCTGGAGCCCCCAGATCGAGGGCAGCAAGACCGGCCGAGAGCTGCCGGGTATCTTCGACCAGGTGGTCACGATCCAGAACATGAAGGCCGAGGACGGCAGCCTGTATCGCGCCTTCATCTGCCAGCAGCAAAACCCCTGGGGCTACCCGGCCAAGGATCGCTCCGGTCGCCTGGAGCTCCTGGAAGCCCCGGACCTGGGCGCCCTCATCCGTAAGATCCGGGAAGGCAAGCGCCTGGACACGACCATCACCACCACTCTGCCCAATAAGCAGTCCTAAAAACCAAACCAAACACCAACATGTTCGACCAAAACAGCGGAGCCTCCGGCTCCCCCAACAACCAGCTCATCCCTCACGGGACGCTCGCCTTCGCCGTGATCAAGGTGACCGGCGTCAAGAAGTCCAAGCGCACCGGGGGCGAATACGCCAACCTGGAGCTCACGATCAGCGAGGGCGAATACGCCCGTCGCAAGGTCTGGACCGTGATCATGAACCCGCAGGACCCGGCCAACGTGGACGACGTCAAGCGCGCTGAGGGCAAGCCCGACGGCGCCAAGATGGGCCTCGTCGCGCTGACCCGGATCTTCGAGGCCGCCGGCGTGTTCACCAACGACCCGCGCAGCTACCAGAAGTTCAACGGCGCCACGTTCGTCGAGATCCTCCAGCACATCGAGGGCCTCACCGCCGGCATCAAGGTCAAGGTCGCCAAGGGCAACGACGGCTACGACGACAAGAACGAGGTCGCTGAGTTCCTGTCTCCCTCCCCGGCGTCCGGTTCCACCCAGAATTGGAACAAGCTCGTCGGCGGCGCGACCGCCCAGGACGCCCGCAAGAGCGCCTTCATCAACCCGACCCCGGCTCCGATCCAAGCTCCCGCCCAGGCTGCCAAGCCCAGCGCCAGCTCGACGCCGCCCTGGCTGAAGAAGAACAACACCGACACGAACAACCCGTTCTGATCTACCGCCGGCCGGCGATCTTGACTGACTCCGAAAGAGGGTCAAAGCTTCGCCGGTCGGTTCGATCTTTGAGAAGGGGCGAGAGGTCAGCTGCTTAACGTGGCGTCGGTTCCATTCCGGCAGTAAACTTCGTAGCGGTGACGTGTCCTTGGTTGGCACACCACTCCCGCCGCCCCCCACCTCCTTACCGACATGCAACTACGCCCACGCCAGCGCGACTTCGTCGAACGCTGCCTCAAGGCCCTGGAGAAAGATGGCAACACGCTAGGCGTGGCGCCTACCGGGGCCGGCAAGACCGTCATGCTGAGCGCCGTCACCCGTGAGGTCGGCGGCCGGACGCTCGTGCTGCAGCACCGCGACGAGCTGGTCGCGCAGAACCGCGCCACCTTCAAGGCCGTTGCGCCTGGGATCTCGACGGATCTATACACCGCGGATCGCAAGCGCTGGTCAGACGGCGTCACCTTTGGCATGGTCCAGACCCTCAGCCGGCCAGACAACCTGGCTACCGTCCCTCACCTGGATCTCCTGGTCATAGACGAGGCGCACCATGTGGCAGCCAACAGCTACAAGTCCGTGATCCAGGCTGCCCGGAACATCAACCCAAGGCTTAAGGTGTTCGGCGTCACCGCGACCCCGCAGCGCGGCGATCGCCGTGGCCTGTCCGAAACCTTCAACAACGTCGCGGACATAATCTCCCTGTCCGAGCTGATCAGCTCCGGCTTCCTGGTGAAGCCCCGGTTCTTCGTGATCGATTGCGACATACGCGACGACCTGTCCAAAGTTAAGGTCACGACCAACGACTTTGACATGAACGAGGTCGCCGCGATCATGGACAAACAGGTCGTCACCAACCGGGTCCTGGAGGAGTGGACCGCCCGCGCCGGCAACCGCAAGACCGTCATGTTCTGCAGCACCGTCGCCCACGCGGAGCACGTCTCCGAATACTTCAAGCTCGCCGGCCACAAGGCCGACATAATCCACGGCGACATGGCCGACGGCGACCGGCGCCGCGTCCTGCGCGCCTTCGACAAGGGCGAGCTCCAGGTGCTCGTCAACGTGGCCGTCCTTACGGAAGGCTGGGATTGCCAGGACGTCAGCTGCGTCGTCCTGCTCCGGCCGTGCAGCTACAAGAGCACGATGATCCAGATGATCGGCCGGGGGCTGCGCAAGGTGGACCCGGACCGATACCCTGGCGTGATAAAGTCAGACTGTATCGTCCTGGACTTCGGCTACTCCATCCTGGCGCACGGATCCATAGACACGGACGTCTGCCTCACTCCGGAGCCCGGCAATAAGAAGTGCCCGGAGTGCCAGACCAAGCTGCCGGCCGGCGCCCTGGAGTGTCCGGTATGCGGTTACGAATTCCCGATCCTGTCAGACGTCGAGGACGACGAGGACGATCCGGACGTCGAGATCGACGACAAGATGCGCATGCCCTTGTCCCATTTCAACATGACCGAGGTCCACCTAATGGACATGTCCCCCTACCGTTGGCAGGATCTGTTCGACGGCGTCGTCGTCATGGCCAACGGGCTGACCGCCTGGGCTTGCCTGGTCAACATGGCCGACAAGTGGTTCGTCGTCGGCCGGGCCGACGGCGCAGCCGCCAGGCTGATCTACGCGACCGAGGACAAAGTCACCGCCCTGGCCTCCGCGGACGACTTCCTGCGCCAGGCAGGCGACAAGGACGCGTCCCGCAAGACCAAGCGCTGGCTGTCCGAGCCGGCGACCGACAAGCAGCTGCAGCTGCTGGATCTGACCGGCATGCAGTTCGGCATGACCAAGTATCTGGCTTCCTGTCTCATCACCTGGAAGATCAACGAGCGCGACATTAAGCGCATCCTTCTCCGCTAACATGTTCAACGACCAACCACCCGACCCCGTATCCCAGGCTGTCATAGCCGCGCTTGACCAGGCTATGCTGACCAAGCGATCCCAGCAGACCCGGCGCCCATACCTGGGCGCGTCCATGTGGGGCGACCCATGTGAGCGCAAGCTGGGCTACATCTTCCACAACACCCAGATCGACGAGGGCCGCGGCTTCAAGCCGGAGGTCCTGCGGATCTTCGACATGGGCCACGACGGCGAGGACCGGACCGCGGAATACCTACGCCTGGCCGGCTTCGATCTGATCACCCACAAGGAGGACGGCAGCCAATTCGGTTTCACCGCCGGCGACGGCAAGCTGAAGGGTCACATCGACGGCGTGATCATGTCCGGCCCGGAGATCCCTGGCCTGGTCTACCCGGTCCTGTGGGAAAACAAGGAGCTCAACGACAAGAGCTGGAACGAAACCGTGCGCACCGGCGTCAAGAAATCCAAGCCGGTATACTACGCGCAGACGCAGACCTACATGGCCTACATGGAGCTGCCTAACGGCACCCTGTTCACGACCAAGAACCGGAACACCGGCGCCGTCTACGTCGAGCTGCTGCCCTTTGATCCGCGCGTCGCCCAGGAGCTGAGCGACAAGGCCGTCCGGATCGTGCAGACCGCAAGCCCGGACGAGCTGCCCAGGTGCACGGCCGACCAGGCTGACTTCCGGTGCAAGTTCTGCGACTACCAGAAAACCTGCTGGTCCACGCCGGCCACCCCTTCTCCAACCACCACCCCCATACCATCATGGCTAAGAAAAAAGTAAAACCGACCGACCCGGACGTCGCGCATGGCAAGGCTATGCGCAAGCTGGTCGATGACTTCGCGGACAACCTGGGCGACGACAAGATGCTCGTGGCCGACGGCTTCGACGCCGCGATCATCGGCATCACCGAGGCCTGTGAGCCGGTCGTCGTCTACGATTGGGACAAGTGCGTCGAGCTTCTGCGCAAGGACATGCCGGAGGAGGACGCGATCGAACACATGAGCTTCAACGTGACCGGCGCCTACGTCGGACCCAGGACGCCGATCTTCATTCGGCTGCTTAACCCGTGAAGATCAAGTTCAAGGGAGTCTACATGGCCCATTACCGGATGGAGCGCCTCAAGGCCATGCGCCCGCTGATCCACCGGGCGAACGACGGCGAGCGCACGATCCCACAGGCAGCCAAGTGGCTGGGATGGTCCACCTCGTCCCTCCGTAATTGGATCAAGATCCTGGGCATCGGCTGGAAGCGCCGGTATAAGCGCAACGGCTACGCGCTGGACAAGAGCCGGTGGCTTGAGCACATCAAGAAGGCTCAAGCGGCCGGCAAGAGCCAGAGCCAGATGGCAGCAGAGCTCAACGTAGGTGAATGGAACATCTCCAGGTTCATCAAAGACAACGAGCTCCAGATCCCCAGCCGGCGCAACAAGCTTATCCCATGACCCTTCAGACCAACCATACCGACATTACCAACCACCTTTACGTCATCTTCGGCAACGTCCCGGCCCAGGGCTGGGTCAACGTCCGTGGCATCGGCGAGAAGGGCACGGATAAGGAGGGCGTGTTCCGCGAGGATAAGTTCATCGATCTCAGCGCCGGCGAACAACCCCAGGCGCTTATCGACGAGGTCACGCGCCACGTCGATCGCTGGTCCGGCAACGGCATCGGATGCTTCATCGTGCCGGCCATACTCTCTGAGCCCCAGGGCACGTCCAAGAACGTCAAGAGCTTCAGATCGGTCGTCGTGGACCTGGACTCCGGGGACATAGACGCCAAGGTAGAATACCTGTGGCATGAGATAGGCGAACCGACCGCGGTCGTTTGCTCCGGCGGCGAGGTTGACGGCATGCTCAAGCGCCACCTCTGGTGGACCCTGGCCGAGGAGACGCACGACGTGGCCGACGTCGTCAAGCTGCGCCACGAGCTCGCGCTGCGCGCCGGCGGGGATCTTCAGTTTGGCCTGGGCGTTGAGTCCAACCCCTTCGGCCGCGCCCATCAGCCGGTCCGCATCGCCGGCTCGATCCATAACAAGAACGGCAAGCCCAAGCCGGTGACCCTGTCCCTTACGGAGACGATCCATGACATGGGCGAGCTCAAGGCCAGGGTTATCAAGGCCCCCTACGCCTTCGGGGCGGCGCCGGCAGCCATGGAGCTGGCGTCAGCTGCGCCCAAGGCGCCAAAGGAGCCCATCGTATTCACCGAACAGGTGTTTGAGGGAGGCACCGACAAGAACCGGTGGGGGCAATTCAGCCGCGTGGCCGGTCATTATATCCGGTGCGCCAGGCGCGGAGAGATCACGATCGAGAAGGCCATGGAGCTCACGGAAGGCTGGGTCCTCACCCAGATGTTGCCGCCCTGGCCGGCAGAGAAGATCCGCGCGGAGTTTACCGGCCTGTTGAACAAGGACACCGCGACGAACGGGCCCTTGCTGCCGGCCAAGGAGATCAAGCCGACGTCCCTGGTCTTGTCCGATTGGGAGGTCCACAAGTGGGCGCCCTTCGGATCTACCGGCGTCCGCGAATTCCTGGTGGACAAGCTGATCTTCAACTCCCTGCTGCAGATGATCGTGGCTGAAGGCGGCGCCGGTAAGAGCTACCTACTCCTGGACCTGGCGCTCAAGGTGTCAGCCTGGGAGCCAGGCTCCGGCCTCACCTGGCTAGGCCATGAGGTCAAAGACGGTGGCACCGTCGTATATTTCACGACGGAGGACGATACCAACGAGCTTAAGATCCGGTTCAGCGAGATCGACCAGGACAACCTACGCGCAGCCGCCGGCAAGAAGCTCATTGTCGTCCCTCTGGCTGAGGCCGGCGGCGCTTTCCCTCTGGTGGACTACGATCCGCATACCAGGGAGCCCAAGGCGTCCAGGCGCTGGAAGGAGACGCGCGACGCGCTTATGGCCATACCGGACCTACGCCTGTTCATCGTCGATACCCTCAACTCCGTCATGCACGGCGACGAGAACGCTGCCGTGATCGCGAATGAGTTTATCCGGGAGGTCAACGCCCTGGCACATCCCATGGGCATACCGGTCGTCGCGGCGCATCACGTCCGCAAGGCCGGCGACGAACCGATCAGAAACGCCGACGAGATGAGGGAGGCCGTGCGCGGTAGCTCAGCTCTGATCTCCGGCTTCCGCGCCGGCATCGGCATCTGGGCTTGCCCGGACCAGGACCGGCGTCTGATCGCGATGGATCTTCCCATCAAGAAGAAGGCCCTGTGGAAGGCTGCCATCATCAAGCAGAACAACCCGGAATACCTGGAAGGAGAGCTCACCCTATACCGGTCGCCGTGCGGACTCCTGGAGAACGTCACCGCGCAGGATCCTTACGCGTCCGGCAACATGAACGAGCACAAGGCATGGCTGCTGCTCGCGATCCAAGAGGCCGCCAGCGCCGGCCACCCGTTCAGCAACGCGACTAAGAACGCCGGCTCCGGCCTGTATAAGCGCCGGCACGAGCTGCCTCCGATCTTCTCCAGGACCGGACCTAACGAGCTCGCGCGCATCGTCGAGGAGCTGCTGCAGACCAAGCAGATCACGGCATGCGCGGCGCGCGGATCCAAAGAAAAGAAATGGCTCGTCATACCAGGCAGCGTTTGGGCAACCAACGAGGCCGGAGAGGAGCTTGAGTCCGGCGCCTGGGCGCCTCCTAATTGGAACCTCTGGCGCTTCGACGAGGAGCTCATGATTTGCACCACCAAACCAAAAAACACCAATGACTGACGACGTCCAACATCTCCACGATCATATGGTCCACGCCCTGGGCCGGATCAATCACCTGGAGCTCCAGGTCAAAGCCCTGGCTGCTGCCGTAGCCAAGCTCCAGGCCCAGGTCGCCCAGGCGCAGCAGCGCGAACAGCGCTTCGCGGACGGTTCCCGGCTGATCGAAAGCCCCCAGGGCTTTACGATCATCGACGAGCCGGCCCCGTATAACCGCGAAAACAAAGGGGATTTGGGCCAAAAGTAAGGCCCAAAACTTTTTTGATCTTTTTTCGGTTTTGCGCTTGCACAACTAACAGTCGGGTAGCATAACTAGTCCTGTCAGTAGTAGATGCACGGCACCGGCCCCACAAGCGGGCAGCTCGCACGGCATCGAACGCGACCCGTTTTTTGAAAGTCCAACCATACCGAACGCCGGGCAGATCATGCCCGGCCCCTTTGGAGATGGACCCTGTAGGCATCGGCTTAATCTTAGTCCTAGGAGTGATCCTGGGCGCCGACGCTAATGACGCTCATGTCATTCCTCTTGGTCCGTCTCCTCCCCTTTCTGGCCCTCGTGGCCCGCATCATGACAGGTATCACGCTCACTCTAGAGCGAGCGCCCGGCTAACGCCAGGGTGGTCCGGTCAAGGTGCGTTACTTACTCCGTTCCGCTGGGAGTCTAACTTAGCGGGCGGCGCGCGACCGTTCAACGCGTTGTTAGGATCATGCCCCCGCGCTCTGCAACGGGGCCAATGCTTAACCAGGCTCCAGACCGGCTACTCCTACGGGACACGCCGGATGCCATGGAAAACGCGACGCGTGACCCATACCTGGCCTAACAACCTCTTTCCCGGACCAACCACCGGGGATCATAACCGACATGGAAACAACAGTCACCCCGGCTACCGTCAACCTGGCCTCCAGGATCTGTAGCCGGGGGCTAATGTCGGTTCACTTTCGCCGGCTCACGCCGGTCCGGCTAACCAATGACAGCCGGTGCTTCGATAGGCTAAGACCTATCTTCTGGCAGGATCAGTCGCGCGCGCCAAAAGCGCCGTGTCGCGGACTATCGCCCCGCGCTAAGATGGCATGTCAACTAATCGGCGCCTGGTCGCGGCCCTCACCGGCTGAGCCAGGCGTCACGCCCTTTCCTCCCATGGATAACCAGAACCCGGTAGACTCCGGCAATCAGTCTGCGCCGTCCCACCGCGCCAAGCGTGGATACAAGAAGCTCAACCTCAAGGTGTCCAACCACCTGGTGGGTGATCTCATCAAAGCCGGCGTCCTCGCGGTCAAGTATGCGGAAACGCATAACACCTCGACGGGCTTCGGCAAGGCCGTCGCCAAGGATCTGCGCTCCGCGCTGCTCCGGCTGCTCGACGTCCGCGCCGACTACACGTCGAAAGGCCTTGAGGCTCGCAAGATCCTCGGCGCCGACGACAAGGCCGGCGCTAAGAAGAAGAAGCTCCAGGCCAGGATCGCCAAGCTCCAGGCCCAGCTGAGCAAGCTCAAGTAAACCCAAGGCCGGCCAGGCTCACAACCTGGTCGGCCTTTTTTGCTTTAGGTATAGGGCAATCACGCCCTTCACCAACCAAACCAAACATGACTGACAAACAAGCCTTCCCCGGATGGGGCGTTAACCGCGTCAAGGTCAACAAGTCGTTCTCAGAAGAAACCCTGTGCTTCCGCGCTGAGGTCTACCTGGACGACAAGCACGTCGGGTTCGCCTTCAACGACGGACACGGCGGTTCGACCGGACTGAGCCACAAGCCCGGTCAAGAGCACGTCACCTTCCCGCCCGGCCTCGTCGAGCACATCGACGTCCTGGTGGACGACGTGCAGCAGATCCAGGATCTGCAGCGCACCTACAAGCGCTGGGTCAAGCAGATCATGGCCGGCAAGGTGTTCGCCTTGCGCGCCGACGAGAACAAGGCCTGGGAGGAAGGCACCGACCACCAGGAGTCGTCGGCGCCTCCGTTCCGCGTCTATAGCAGCCCGGAGGTCGCGGCCAAGCACCTGGCCGGCCATGATCACATCATCTACCACAGCCTGGCGCTCAACGCCCTGTGGCAGAAGATGTATGAAGGCCACTATAAGTGGAAGGCCCTGGAGGACGCGCGCATCAAGCAGATGCTCGCGGACTACGAGGAGAAGCTGAAGAACCGCAAATACGACGAACCGCCGGCGTCCCCGCAGATGCCGGACGGCTACTGATCAAACAGGCCGGACTCTACCCAGGGTCCGGCCTTTCTGGTGCCCACCTATGAGCAACATACAACCCGGCTGGACCGCGAGCGAGCTCGCTGATCTGGTCAACAAACAGACGCACGGCTGCATCCGCGCGAGCGAACGGCTGGTTCGCTACTACACCAGCCAACGCCTCCTGGACCGGCCGGCGCGCACCGACAAGGACGCGCGACGCGCGATCTACGGGGAACGCCAGCTTGCGCAGCTGAAGCTCGTCATGGCCCTAAGCCATCGCGGCATCGGCCTCGACAAGATCAAGCCGATCTCCAGCAACGGCTTCACGGCGACGTCAACCCTGCTGCACATCCACTCTATGGTCGTCGGCCAGGACAAGGCTCTCTCTGAGCTCATGCTGGACGCGATCAAGAAAACCAAAACCACCAAATAACATGTCAGAGATCGACGACGGGGATCTGTCCCCGGAATACCATCAGAACAAGAAGAAGATCCCGGCCAAGGTGTTCACCGGCCTGTCCTATGTGATCGTCACCGCCGTCGAAGGCGGCAGCTACACGCGCGACGACTACAGGGTCTGGAAGGAATACGCCCACGCCGACCAGGCCGACGGCTCCTTCCGCGCCGGCGTCACCGTGATCCCTAACCGGCACGGTCCCTACGCCGACCTGGACAAGGACAAGCTGCCGGAGATCCGCGTGACCCCGGAGTGGTTCCATGCGCAGCTGACCAAGCTCGTGACCAAGTCCATGTCCATGATCGACGACGGCGACAAAGCTCCCCTCAAGGGCCGGCTGCTCAAGAACGCGATCCTGCTGCTCATGGGCGACGAGGAGGTTCCCGGCGATTGCGACGTCGTGGACTCCGGCGCGCTGCTCCAGGCTGCCGTCTACGGGGAGGTGATCTATGGCTAAGCCTAAGATCACCCTCGCCGCGCGGATCCTGCTCCTCAAGGAGCACCTGGAATACCTCCGGCAGGATCTGCGCGACGCCCAGATCGAGTCGCTCCATGCGTTCGACGAGCTCCGGGCCCACCTGGAATTCCAGGTGTCCGGCGCCGGCGCGCTGCCCACGGCTGAGAAACCGGATTGGGATCGGCTCCGGTCCCGCGTCTGGCGCTCCCACGCGGTCGAGGCCTACATCAAGGGCCAGATCCAGAAGCTGCGCGATCAGATCAAGCTCCTGGAGAGCTAAGGCATGGTTGAGACTACAGGCTCCGGCTAAACGCCGGGGCCTTTTTTGTGCCCGCAGCGCAAGCCGGTCCGGTTAACAGATTGATCCGGATCTTTCCGTTAACGAAACCCCGGAGGTTTAATTAACGCCAAACCCGTTTCGCTTTAATAAACCCAGGCGCTATTAAAGCGCAGCGCGCTGTAAGCACATAAACACGAAACCGGCCCTATTATTCCGTTCGGATAACCCCAGGGAGGGTTTTCCGAAATAATACCCCCCATTTATCGGATCATCTTGCCTGGACGCGCAGCGCCGGCACAATCCGGCCTACAAAGGCCCTCCCCTCTGCTGCAAGGCAAGGGAGGGTCGTCTATTTGCGCAGCTTGGCCCGGTATCGGCGCATGGCCTCAGCCTTTGCAGCGCGACGATCCCGGACGCCGGCCTTGATCCTCGTCCGGTGATGCTTGCTGTCTTGCCTCCAGGCGCGCGCAGCGCGCAGCTGCCCGGCCACGGCGCCATGCAACCAGGCGATCAGCGCCCCCAGGCTAGCTCCGGCCGGCATGCGCCGGCGACGGACCTGGAAGGGCACCGCGTGATCCGGCTCCGGATCCCGATCGGCGCGCGCAGCTGCCTCAGCTGCAGCCAGCTTGGCAGCGAAGCCTGTAGATCCGGATTGCGAGAGACGGTAGACGAGAGACGGGTCTGGATCCCGGGGGGTGTTTTGGGTCATTTTTCTGGTATGTTGCGAGAGACGGTAGATCACGTCTCTCGCGTCTCTCGCATGTAGTCTCTCGCGCTCCGGCGCGTCAAAGCTGATCTAAAACAACATGTTACAGCGCGCTGTAGATAGGCCTGTAGTAGCGAGAGACTGACCACGGGATAGTTTACCTATCCCATCTACGCAGCAAACCCCTGTATTTATTGGGCTAACCAGAGGATCCCTACGGGAAGGATACGCTATGCCCATGTATGGGCCACGCTTATCCCTGGACTCCCGGCTTACGCCGTCCAGGTGCTTCTATCCTTCTTGCCATGCCGGCGCAGCGCAGCACGTTCCAGGCCGTGAAGATCATACTGATCACCCAGGGCCACCCCAGGCCTCAACCCAGGCCGCGCGTGATCAGAGGCCGCGCGATCTCGACATTAGATCCCCTGGCAAGCTCCTGGAAGGCCAGGATCCGCGCCTCCAGCTCAGCTATACCCAGGGAGCTTGGCAGCCTGGCGCCCGGACCGATCAGCTGCTCCATGGCCTTCCTCATGCCGACAAAGGACACAGCCAGGTTTGGCAAGCCACATACCCAGGTGCCGGACCTGGACAACCTGGCTAAGCTTGTGCTCGACGCCATGCAGGACACCGGACTGATCGCGAATGACTCCCACGTCGCGCTGCTCAGCTTATCCAAGTCCTGGGCGCCAGCTGACAAGGCCGGCGTGATCGTCGAGCTGGAGAACCTGGAAGCGCAGCCAGGACCCCCAGGCCAGGCCAGGCCGGATTGGCTGAAATAGGTCCATACCAGGCCTAGGGCAGCCTGGTCAAAACGCCTCCTGGACGATCCTGGGCCCTATTTTTTTGGCTCATCCAGGTCCAAAACGTCCTTTTGGGCCGAAACCACCGCTTTTACCGTGGATCTCATGTTATCGAACGTTTGCCGGCCCCGGTTGATGAATTCCTCCAGCTCGCTCACGCTCATCTCGCTCAGCTGCTTGCCGGATCGCTTCAGCCCCAGCTGCAAGCTCGCAGCTACGGCGCTTAGCCCGTGCCCGGACGCCTCCAGGGTCCACTTGGCAGCCTGGAACCGGACCTGGGCCGGCGACGCCGGATCTACCATCAGCTCCTGGATCACGCTCCAGGCGCGGCTAGCTCCGGCCGTCTTGATCTCAACGTCGCGCTTGAGCTCAATCGTCTCACGGATCTTAGGATTGGCCAGCAGCTCTTTAGCTGCAGCCGGATCGGCGTAGCCGGCAGCCTTAGCTGCAGCCTTAGCGTCGCCGCCGTTGCCGACGTAAGCTTCGACGTATAGCAGCTCCTGGTCGGTCAGCTGCGCAGCCTGGCTGCCGGCCTGGATCTGTAGCTCGCCTTTCCAGCTGTCCTTAGCCTGGTTAAGATTGGTAGGTGTTTTAGGGGTCATTTGGTAAGCTGGTAGATCTTCATGGCTGCCTGGTAGCGCTTGGCCGGCACCAGGGCAGCTTGGTAGCTGTATGCCTGGAAGCCGGTCAGCCCCAGGTTGAACGCCAGCCAGGTTTCATGCGCAAACGCCGGCCGGCCGATCCTGGCGCTCAGCTGATCGCGCAGCCAGGTCAGCCAGGTCCTGGCATACTCCTTGGCCTTAGCGCGGTTCGTAGCCTGGCTGTAGGGGTAGATCGGCAGCCCGGCAGCCTTGCGCAGCCTGGAGCAATCGGCCCAGGCCTCTTTGTGGAATTGCCAGGCGCCCCTGGCCTTGCCGGCGTCTCCTACGGCGCTAGATCGGCCGGCGCTCTCGACCTGGGCCACGGCGTCGATCCATACGTCCGGCACCGGATCGGCAGCCAGGTTGGCAGCCAGGGCCAGGGCAAGGGTGATCATGGCCGGCAGCATGGCGCTGCGCGGATCGACGTGCAAGGACAAAGCCGGATCGGCTACACCCCCTCCTGCCGGTGCGCTAGTCCTATAGGCGTCGCGCGCGCGCGTCTAGCATAGGTGCACCTACCCCTCCTCCTCACCTCCTCCCCATCCACCCTCCTCCCCTCCTCATCCTCCACCTCCACTCCATCCCCGGCCTACACCCCCGACTTTTACCTTAAAATTTCATCTCCCCCCGCGCGGAAAAATTTGCGGATCGCACAAACTTCCTCCTCCAAACTGTTCCCTTGCTCGTTTTTATGTGCAGCCACAAGATCCGGTCATGTCGCAGCCTCCGGATCCCTATCAGCGCCAATACAATTTCACGGATCACTCCGTGCAACAGCCCAACGCGCCGCATCCGGGCAACAAGATCGACCTGGAGCTCAATGAGGTTCGCGAAAGCTTGAACCACACGATCTCGCGCCTGGGCGAAATCCAGCGCGACGACGGCAAGCTGCGAGACTCAGCTGTTCCGTTTGAACATCTGATCCCTGGCCCTGTCGGCCCCGTCGGCCCAATGGGCCCTCAAGGCGTTCCAGGAGCGCCTGGAATTGACGGAGCGCCAGGCCAGCAAGGCCCGCAAGGCCCGCAAGGGATCCAAGGTGTCCAAGGCATCCAAGGACCAGCCGGAGATCGCTACGCTTGCACATCTACGACGACACTTACGATTGAAACAGGCGTCAAAACATTGACGACGCAGACCGGACTAGCCTGGACGAGCCAGCAAGACATGACGATCGTCTACGACGCGAGCAATCACATGCACGCCGTCGTCGTCAGTTACAACGCAAACACCGGCGTCATGGTCGCGGACGTGCAGCACAAGACCGGAAACGGAACGCACAGCTCCTGGACGATCAACATTGAAGGCGCGATCGGGGCGATGGGCCCTGTCGGGCCAATGGGACCCCAAGGTGAGCCGGGGCCCCAAGGGATCCAGGGGATCCAAGGACCTGTCGGACCAATGGGACCGATTAATCCGGACGGTTTGACCAAGACGGAAGCTGCCGCGACGTATAAGACGATCGCCTCAGCTGACGCTGCGCTCGCCGGCAAGGCTGCGCTCTCGCATACGCACCAGATCGCGGACGTAACCGGCCTCCAGGCGTCTCTCAGCGCAAAAGCTGCGCTCTCTCACACTCATGCCATGGCAGATGTGTCCGGTTTGACCGGCACGATCAGCAGCATGTCCGCGGACATCAACACCAGGCTCAAGAAAGTGACCGACGCGTCGTTCTCGATGGTCTACACGGCCGGTTTTCTTTCGATCCCTGCCGGTTCCGATAACGCCGGCGACCGTTTTCTATACACGGTTCCGCAACTTGCGCTGGGAACGCGCTCCTGGATGGTCCAACGCCCGGAATTCCTGGGCAAATGGATCTTCCGCAACGTCATGAACGCCGAAAACAAGCGCCAGACCAAGGGGCCGCGCTCTTTTATCGAGTTTACGCACACCGATTTCGGCATCATCGCGCATGGCGACCTGGAATATGAGGACGCCGGCATCGTCATGGACAGCCAATGCGATTGGATCGAGCTGACCGACGCAGCTGGAACCCCATGGTCCGGTTATTACAGCCCTAGAATGACGGTCACGGACGGATCCGGCGGTTATAACACGGTGATCGGATCTCCTGGTGGTGGAACCTGTTTCCTTCCTAACGGATACGTCATTTCTACGGGCGAGACTGTTCCCCTTTCGTTTGAATGGAGCGACAGCGAAGGCCATACCGGCAATTTCCAATACGGCTACACGGAATATGGCGCCGTGATCGCTGATGGCGGCGGCAGCACGATCATAACCAACCAGAATACGGTGATCACAGCGTATGCCGGCCAGATCTTCCATTCCGACGCCGGACCTTGCGGCGGTTCCTTGGATCTGTCGTTCGACGGCATCAACAGCTACAACGTGTCCGACACGCGCTCGTTCCCGACTCCGGCTGACACTTATCTGCGCTCCGACAGCGGGGTCTACACGGTTGATCTCTGCAACGGCACATATCAGCTGGGCACATGGTCCGGCGATTTCTACGCGGATGGCAGCTGCGGCGGCGAATACTTCAGCGGTTCTTCAGAATACGTCCCTTACGGAACGTTCCTCACCAGCTGCGACGACTACAACTATTACAGCAACGGAGCCGGCAGCTACTACAGCGAATACACCGGCGGCGGCGGCGGTTGCAGCGGAAGCACCGGCAACACCTCGTCCGGCGATCTCACGATCTACATCAGCGAGCTTGGCACGAGTGTCACGGCCGGCAGCTACTACGCCGAGGAATACTACAACTACGATTGCACGACCTCCTGGTCCGGATCTGACAGCTGGTGGAGCTACGGCACCCTCCTGGCAAGCGACGGCTATTACAACTACCTGGCTAACGGATACGGCGGCTACTACCTTGAAGCGATTGGCGATCCTAATCCTCCCTCCTGCACCCAGGACGGATACATCGGCCAGGTCAGCGGTGATCTGTATGTGAACATCAACGGCAACGACTACACGGCCGGCAGCTACACGGCCGATCAGTATAGCAACGCTGATTGCAGCACCTACACGCTGAACAACATGAACAGCTGGTATGCGTCCGGAACCGCCATCTACAATGATGGAACGACCACCTATTACTCCGACGGTAACGGATCCTATTACACCTAACCTACCATGAGCACCTACGTTCGCACCCCTAACCCTCCCTTGGTCCGCGTCGAGATCCCCACCGGGTTCTGCGCGTTCCTGGATAACTCCGGCAAGATCTGCCTGGGCATCAAGGAATTCACCAAGCACGGCTATTCCTGGTCTGCCGTCCCGCCGATCACGAAGCCCACGCGCGCGCAGATCGACGCCGAGCTCGCAGCTCGCGGCATCGCGCAGCCGGCGGCTTGATGAGCGAGACGGACCAGGACGACATTCAGCGCCAGATCAAGGCAGCTGAGCGTCTGCTGCGCCTCAAGAAGGCCAGGTCCGGTCTGATCGAGTTCACCAAGTTCACGCTGCCGGACCCGGAGGCGCCGGAGGACCATACCCAATCCCGCTACCAGGACGCGCTGCATCACCGTGTGATCGCGGCCGCCCTGGAGGAGAGTGAGGCCGGACGCATGCCCAGGCTGATCATCACGATGCCTCCGCGCCATGGTAAGTCCGAGCTCGCGTCCAGGCGCTTTCCGGCCTGGTTCCTGGGCAAGGACCCATACCGGCAGCTCATCTTTGCCACCTACAACGACGACTTTGCCCAGGATTTTGGCCGGTCGGTCCGCGAGACGATGGGGTCGGCCGTGTTCCAACAGGTGTTCCCTGGCTGCAAGCTGCGGACCGGCAGCAAGGCGTCGGACAAGTTTCAGACCGAGGAGGGCGGCCTGGCCGTCTTTGTCGGCCGTGGCGGCGGCCTTACCGGCCGCGGCGCCGATCTGCTGATCATCGACGACCCGATCAAGGACCGCGAGGAGGCCAACTCCAAAAACCTCCGGGACAAGCTCTGGTCCTGGTTCACGGAAGTGGCCATGACCCGACTGATGCCGGCCGGCCGCGTGGTCATCATCATGACGCGCTGGCACGAGGACGATCTGATCGGCCGGCTGACCGATCCGGCCAACCCATGCTACAACGCCGAGGAGGCCAAGAATTGGAAGATCCTGGCGCTGCCGGCCATCGCCGGCGACGACGACCCAATGAAGCGCAAGCCTGGCGAGGCCCTCTGGCCGGAGCGCTTCCCGATCCCTACCCTGGAGCAGATCAAGCGCCTTAACCCTACCGGCTTCTCCGCGCTATACCAGGGAGCTCCCACGCCGGAGGACGGCGACTATTTCAAGAAGGATTGGCTGCAGACCTACGATCACCCTGGCGCGATCCCGGCGAACCTACGGAAGTATGGGGCGTCCGACCATGCCGTCTCGATCGCCCAGGACGCGGACAAGACGTGCATGGGCTGCGTCGGCATCGACGAGGACGACAACATCTGGGTCCTGCCGGATCTGTTCTGGCGCCGGGCGCAGACCGACGTCGTCTGTGACGCCATGCTGGATCAGTTCCGGCGCAACGCCCCGCTGCTCTGGTGGGCTGAGAAGGGTCACATCTCCAAGGCGATCGGCCCGTTCCTGCGCAAGCGCATGCACGAGGAGAGGATCTACTGCGCGATCGACGAGGTGACGCCGTCCAAGGACAAGCAGACGCGCGCCCAGGCGATCCGCGGCCGCATGGCCATGGGCAAAGTGTTCTTCCCGAAATTTGCGAGCTGGTGGCCGGCTGCGCAGCTTGAGCTGCTAAAGTTCCCGTCGGCCAGGCACGACGACTTTGTCGATTGGATCGCGCACATCGGCATGGGCCTCAACCTCCAGGTGGGCGCGAGCGCCCCGTCCAAGGCCGACGCCGGTCCTAAGACCGGCACCCTGGCCTGGGTTAAGCACTCCTCCAAGATGAGGGAGTATGCGGAAAACAGATTGCGCAATTTCTGGTCCTAACGACGATTTTTTTATGGAAGCCAACGAACCTAACGAGATGGAGGCTATGCAGCCTCCGGCCATGAACCAGGCGCAGCCCGCGCCTCAAGGCATCAAGCGCGATCCGGATCCAAACGCCAAGGACTCCATGAAGGCCCTGGTCAAGGAATGGCAGGGCAAGATCATGCGCGCCAAGAAACATTGGGAGCGTCCCCTCCAGGCCATGCGCGAGGACATGGACTTCTACATGGGCAAACAATGGCCAGGCCACCGCGGTCCTAATGACGACCGGTATGTCGCTAACCTGGTGCAGCGCCACGTCCAGACACGCGTCGCCGCGCTCTACGCAAAGAACCCGAAGGCGATCGCCAAGCGCCGCAGCACCCTGGACTTCACCCTTTGGGAAGGCGACGCCAGCCAGCTTGAGTCAGCTAACACGGCGAACCAACAGTCCTTCATGGCCACAGGCATGCCGGATCCACACGCCATGGCGCTCATGGCCGACGTCGAACAAGGGTTCGAGAAGCGCCGCCAGCTCGACAAGATCGGCAAGACGATGGAGATCATCTTCCATCACATCATCGAGACGCAGAACATCAAGACGCAGATGAAGCAGCTCGTCCGGCGCACATGCGTGACCGGCGTCGGTTTCGTCAAGATCGGATACCAGCGCGTCATGTCCATGCGCCCGGAGGACGTCGAAAAGCTCACGGACATTACCGAGCAGATCAAGACCCTGGATCGCCTGGAGCAGGATCTCAAGGATGAGAAGTTCGACGAGAACAGCGCCAAGCGCGCGCAGCTTGAGCTTCTCAAGAAAGAGCTCATGGAGAAAGAGGACATGATCATCGACGAGGGCATCGTCTTTGATTTCCCTCAGTCGCAGAGCATCATCGTCGATACGCGATGCCGGCAGCTCAAAGGTTTCATCGGCGCCGAATGGGTAGCCCAGGAGTTCATCCTAACCTCAGACGAGGTCAAAGAGGTCTATAACGTTGACCTTGGCACGTCGTTCACGCGCCAGGAGAACAAGTATGTCACCTCCGACGACAAGAGCGAAGCCGACCTGGCTCGCGTGTGGGAGATCTATTCCAAGCGAGACGGCCTCAAGTATGTCGTCGCCGACGGCTATCCGGACTTCCTCGTCGAACCCAGCTGCCCGGAGATCAAGCTCAAGCGTTTCTGGCCGTTCTTCCTCCTGGCCTTCAACGAAGTTGAGTCCGATCGGGACATTTACCCGCCGTCCGACGTCCGGCTGATCAAGCCGATCCAGCTGGAATACAACCTGGCGCGCCAGCGTCTGCGCGAGCACCGGAACGCCAACCGCCCGCTTTACGTCACGCCGGTCGGCATGCTGTCCGAAGGCGACGTCAAGAAGCTCATGGATCGCCAGCCTAACGAGGTGATCCAGCTTCAGTCGTTGCAGCCAGGCCAGGCCGTCAACCAGCTGCTGCAGCCGGTAGCCCCGATCCCGGTAGATCCGTCCCTGTATGACACCTCCATGTTCATGGAGGACCTATTTCGCGTCGTCGGCAGCCAGGAGGCTAACCTGGGCGGCGGCACCGGCAACACGGCCACGGAAGTGTCCGTGGCTGAGTCCAGCCGTATGAGCTCCATGGGCTCGCATGTGGACGACCTGGATGAGTTTCTTACCGAGCTGGCCCGCGCTGCCGGCGCCGTCATGTTGACCATGATGGACCCGGCCACGGCCATGAAGATCGCCGGCCCAGGGGCGGCCTGGCCTACCCTTTCTTCCCAGGAGATCGCCAATGAGCTTCTCCTGGAGATCGAAGCCGGCAGCTCCGGTCGCCCGAACAAGGCCGCGGACATAGCTGCCTTTGAGCGCCTTGCCCCGCTGCTGATCCAAATTCCTGGCATCGATCCGACCTGGCTGGCCAAGGAGGCCATTAAGCGCATGGACGACGGCCTGGACATGTCCGAAGCCGTCCGGGCTGCGCTGCCGTCCATCGTCCAGATGAACGCTCAGAAGCAGATGGCCGAGATCGAAGCCTCCCAGGATCCTAATATGCAAGGAGCTGCCGGCGGTATGCCGGCCGCCCCGGATCTAGCTCCAGGCTCCCCCGCCGGCGGCAACGTGAACGTCAACCCCCAGGTCCCGAACATCCCGCAGCCTAAGATGTATGGGGTCCCCCAAAATGGGGTTTAAGCTCTTATTGCCAGCCAACCAAGAGCTGAAAGACTGAATTTGTGAGCGAGACGCTAAATAGCACCGGGTCGGAACCGTCGATCGACCCCACACCCACAACCCAGGAGCCCATCCAGGCTCCTGTTGAGCAGACCGCAGCGCCCCAGGTAAGCGCTGCGCCGGAAGCTCCGACGCTAAACGAAGGCACCGCTGGTTCGTCACCGGCGGGCGACACGGACGCTAACAAGAAGATCAGCCTCCTGGACGTGATTAAGACCGCGTCTGAAGGCAAATCTGACACGGCATCGTCCACCGTGGGGGATCAGAAGGTATCCGCGCAGGGATCCGCAGCCGATGGCCAGGGCTTGGACAGCTCCGGTCAGAAGAAAGCCCCCGATGCGCAGGAGCTACCGTTCCACAAACACCCGCGCTGGCAGGAGATGGTCGCAGAACGTGAAGCCTTGAAACCCAAGGCCGAACAGTTCGAGAAGATCAACACCTTCATGACCAGCAACGGCCTCACGCCGCAGGAAATGGCCGAAGGCATGTATGTCATGGCGCTCATGAAGAACAACCCCGCGGAGGCGTATCAACGTCTCAACGGCTATGTTCAGAACCTGGCTCGCTTCACGGGAGATGTTCTCCCGCCGGAGCTTCAGAGCAAGGTTGATGAAGCGCTGATCGACAAGGAGTCCGCGAGGGAGCTCGCCCGGCTGCAAGCCGAGCGTGACTTCATCATGGCTCGACAGGCCCAGGCATACCAGCGCTCCCAACAGGAGCAGGAATACGCCCAGCAGCAACAGGCCGTCGCGCAGTCACAAGCTATGGTCAACGCGGTTAGCCAATGGGAACAGGTAGAACGATCCAGGGATCCGGAATGGTCCGCGAAATACGAGATGGTGCAGGACCGGGTGAAGGCCCTCCTGGCAGAACGGCCGGCTAGCAATCCGTCGGAAGCTATTGAGATCGCACGTCGCGCTCTCTCCGATGTGAACGCTCGCCTACGGCCTCTCGCCGGGAGAAATACGCCGCTTAAGGTTCCGACCAGCTCAATGTCGTCCGTCAGCGCCTCGCCGGCGCCACGCAGCCTGGCTGACGTGATCCGGCTGGGACTCCAAACCTAAAAAACGAACCAGACTACCATGCCCTCCACGTTCTCCTCCCTCGACCACATCGTCGCGTCGGCCCTCGACTTCCACGTCAAGAGCGACGCGTTCGCCCAGACCATCCAGGAAAAGCCCCTGCTCGCGTTCATGAACAAGCGCAAGCAGACCTTCCCCGGCGGCAAGGGTGACATCACGATCCCGATCACCTTCCACGACACCCTCCCTGGCATCCACGGCTACGAGGGCGACGAACAGGTGTCCTATGACAACCCCGGCAACACGAAGCGCGCGTCCTTCCCCTGGAAGGAAATCCACGCTGGCATCAAGGTCACGCTGACCGAGCTCAAGATCGACGGTATCTCCGTCTCTGACAGCACGACCGGCGAAAGCACCTCCAAGCACAGCAACCGCGACGTGACCGTCCTCACCAACATCCTCAAGGCCAAGCTCGACGACATGTCCGAAGGCTGGGCCCGCGGCATGAACCAGATGTTCTGGAAGGACGGCTCCCAGGACGCCAAGGTCGTCGCCGGCTTGATGAATTTCCTCAAGCCCGGCCTCGCGATCACCGGCGGCGCCACGGATCTGAACGCCACCGGCACCACCGGCGGTATCTCCCGTGCGACCAACCCCCTGTGGCGCAACCGTTCGGACAAGTTCACCTATCAGTCCGGCCAGACCAACATCATCGACGCCCTCCGCAAGGAAGTGCGCCAGCTGAAGCGCTACGGCGGCAAGCCGAACGCGATCTTCTGCGGTTCCGGCGCCCTGGAGAAGCTTGAGAAGGAGATCCACTCCAAGGGTCTTTACACTCAGACCGGCTTCACCGGCTCTAACACCGTCGGCATGGGCACCACCAGCCTCCTGGGCATCGGTGAGTTCGTCTATGACCCGACCCTGGATGACCTCCCCCAGGCTGACGGCACCGGCAACCAGACGGACTACTGCTACATCATCGACTCCGATGCGCTGCAGCTCTACGTCATGGACGGCGAAGAAAACAAGACCCACAACCCGGCTCGCCCCGAAGATAAGTATGTTATCTACAAGGCCATGACCTGGACCGGTGGTCTTGTGACCAAGAAGCTCAACAGCTCCGGCGTCTACAAGTTCGCCTAAGCGGACTTAGATCCTACAAACAGGGGCCCTGGTTAACTCCAGGGCCCTTTTATTTGTTTGCGCGCCCAGGCAGCCTGGACAGATTACCAGGCCTATGCAGACCGCTATCGTAGAGATCCTCCTCAACGGCAACATCCAGCATACGACCACGCGCCGCGTGACACCGGCTGAGATCGTCGTGCTGCGCCACATCCACGGCGACGACTCCGTCGTGGCCCCCATGGAAGTCGAGTCCATCAAGCGCAGCAACACCGACGAAGTGAACCGCCTCAAGTCGGTCTACGGCGACGACGTGTTCAAGGCCGTATTCCCCGGCGCCATGCCCAAGGTGCCCACAGATCTCTCCGAGGTCGGCGTCGAGATCGGCGCCAAGCCCAAGGACGAGCCCAAAGTCTAACCGGACATGGCCAGGAACACTAGTCTCCTTAGTCTGCGCGACCAGCTCAGAGCCGAGATTGGTGCGTCTCCAAGCGTGGCCATGGGCGTCAACGCGGTCGAACAGTTCGACCAGCTGTTGCGCCGAACACAGGAACGCCTGTGGCAGGACTTTGATTGGTCCTTTGGCGTTATCGACCGGGACGAGCCCTTGCTCGCCGGCGAGCGCTACTACGCGTTTGATCCGGACATTGATTTCGACCGGATCATGTGCGCCCACGTCAAGTATAGCGACATTTGGCACCCGATCAGCTACGGTATCGGCCTGGATGAGCTCAATAACTATGACTCCGACCAGGGCGATGCCACGGAGCCGGCGCTGCGCTGGCGTCATTACGAGGGCAATCAGTTTGAGATCTGGCCGGTTCCGACGACGAACAACCAGATCCTGCGCTTCCGGGCGATCCGCAAGCTCCCCCCGCTTATCGCGACGACAGACGTCGCGCTCCTGGACGACACTCTGATCGTCCTGTTCGCTGCGGCCGAACACCTGGCCAGGACCAAAGGCCAGGACGCAGCTGCCAAGCTAAGCCAGGCTCAGAGCCATTACAACCGGCTTAAGGGCATGGGCCTCAAGACGGACCGGTTCATCTACGGCGGCGGCCTTAACGACGGTCCGCGCATCCGTTACATCGGTGGCCGATCCGTGTGGGACGATCGCCCCTCTTAATTTATGCCATACATCGTCGTTGAAAACTTCAAGGGAGGCCTTGATACGCGACGGCATAAGCTGTCCTCAGCTCCTGGAACATTGACCGGTCTGGTCAACGCCCATGTCACGCGCGGTGGAGAGATCGAGAAGCGCAAGGCTTTTCACCTCACCTACACGCTGCCGGCCGGGACGTTCGGCTTGGAGACGAGCTCCGGATCCGTATATGTGTTTGGATCCCTGGATCTGGCCGGGCAAATGCCGGCCGGCGTCACCTATCAGCGCCTGGTGTCCCCGGACGGCGCCGGCAACGCCATGACCGACGTGGTCTATTCAACTGTATACGGAGGTAAGCCGTTCGTCATAGCTCTCTATGCCAACGGCAACAGATACCCGTTTTGGGACGGCGCCTATATCAAGGACTTCAGCTCCGGCATCGTCACGGCAGCCATGATGAACAACGCCGGCATCGCGGAGCACCTGGCTTCTGTTTTCTCCTACACAAACAACGATAACCAGCCTTATTCGATCCAGGTGATCAATGGGAATAAGCTGCGAATAATCGGCCCTCCTGGCGTCGAGTTTGAGGGCAGCATGATCAAGAATTCAAACCCGGCTGTTGACGGCGTCGTGGTTCAACCAAGCAAGCAAGCGTTGGCCGTCCAGAAATCTAAGGGGTCTTTCACTATCACAGGAGGGTCAGCCAACCCGGCAAAACTTCTCAAGGACAGCAGAAACATGGCCGCAGCCTCGCTGCCAGGCATCCGAAGCATCCGCGTCGGAGCTTCAGCTCCGGACCAGGACGACGGCATTGACTTGATAGCTTTCGGCGGCGCGGAGGAAGGCCTTAAGTATCTAACCGCCCCAGGCATCCCTTATGACCCAGGATCTAATTGGGGTCACCTCGTATGGCAGATCGCAAACGCGATCAACTCCAACACGACGAACGGCCTGGCTCATGGCTACAGCGCCACTTCTTATGTCAGAGCCAGGAACAGCGGAAACGATACTAACACGTTCCTGCTGTTTGCGCCGGCTGCGATGGGAGCAGACGCCAACGGCCAGCTCGTTCAGATCGAGTTCGATGCCAATCCAGCCGGCGTAGGCGAGCTATGGGCTTTGGTAGATCCTGCAACCATAGCCGTCAGTCCTTACAACCCGGATAAGTTTATAGCCACTATGGGGCAGCTTGGCGTCGGTTATAATTTCTACGGAAGCATGGTCGGAACGACCAATGCCATCAAATCAGTCACCGTTGACGGCGTAGACATACTTGGCGGTTCGGTTGGGTGGGTTTCGTCAAACAGCAACCTGGCGAACGCCGTCGTTTCTAAGATCAACTCATACCTGTCATCCACGGAATACACCGCATCCGTTTCCAATAACTCAACGGTGGTTATCGAAGCCCTTGCCGGCACAGGGTCGTCCCCTAACGGAAGAACCATCTACGTTGACACGGAAGGAACGGTAACGGTTTCCGGTTTTGTCCCGTTCTCCGGTGGAACGAACCTGGTCGAAGCCACCCCTCAAATCATGGAGTTTGAGATCAAGGACACGTTTACTCCAGGCGATAAGTATTCCATCATTATCGTAGATCCGGCATCACCCAATCAGCCGTATCAGTTCGGTTTCAACCGCGTCGGCGGCGTCCAGCCTACGTTCTCAGCCACATACAAGGGCAAGGAATACCTGGCCTCCGGGTCTACCCTATACTTCTCCAAGCTCAACGACGCGACCAAGTGGGGCACTTACGAGCTAGGGTCCGGCTTCATCGACATGTCTAATAACTTTGGCGGCCGCGAGGATCTGACCGGTTTCGGCGCCTACCAAGGCTATGTAGCCGTGTTTACCCGTCGTAACTGCCAGCTGTGGTTCTTTGATCCGGACCCGGCTCAGAACGCACAGAAGCAGATCTTGGACAACACCGGCTGCCTAGCGCCTGGATCAGTAGCCGCGGTCGGCGCCGTTGACATGTTCTACCTGGCCGACAACGGGATCAGATCGCTGCGCGCTCGTGAGAGCACAGACGCAGCTTACGCCAACGACATTGGCTCTCCTATCGATCAGCTCGTCATTGACCACATGCGGACTATGACCGAAGCCGACAAGTATAACGCCAAGTCCATCATAGAGCCGGAGGACGGACGTTATTGGCTGGCTCTTGGCTCAAGGCTGTTTGTCCTGTCCAGCTTTGCCGGATCCGGCATCAACGCCTGGTCAGAATACGAGCCTGGCTTCCAGATCCAGGAGCTCGCCTCCATGGAGAACAAGGTTTACGCGCGCGGATCTAACAACCAGATCTTTGTCTACGGCGGCCTGTCCGGCAGCGTATACGACAGCAGCCATGTCACCGTTGAGATGCCATACCTGGACGCAAACAAGCCGGCGTCGTTTAAGTCATTCAATGGCGTTGATGTGACGGTCGAGGGCAAGTGGACCGTTTACCTTGGTTTTGACTACACGAACCCTACGGCCAGGGACGAGGTCGCAACCATGGAACAGCCTACGTTTGCCCTTGGTCGCATACCCGTCGCCGGATACGGGACGCACGTTGGGCTCAAGCTTACGAGCTCATTCCCAGGCTACGCGAAGCTCGCAAATGTGATCGTCCATTACGACGATCAGCACTCCAAGCATGAAGCTGGTTAATCTTAACGAACCGGATCTGCTGTTCATCTGCGACAACATGCGCGAGCTTGATCGTCGCGAGATCTACGCGACACGCTGGACCGATAACCCGGAACACCTGGTCGATACTATCATGATCGTCCAGGAGCTTGGATGGGTAGCCAGGACTGAAGCCGGAGTCCCGGTGGCAGCCATCGGCGTCGTCCCAATGTGGGACGGAGTATGGTCCGTATGGATGTTCGCTACCGACAAATGGCCGGAGGTTTCGCTGTCCGTAACGAAGTTCATTAAGCGCGCGTTGCCTCAAGCCATGGCAGACGCCGGCGTCCATCGCGCTCAATGTTACTCCTCAGCTGAGCATAGCGTAGCTCACGCCTGGCTGCGCATGCTTGGCGCCGACAAAGAGTCGGAGATCAAGGCGTATGGAAAAAACGGTGAGGACTTCATTCTTTTCAGCTGGATAAAACACCCTGTGAAAACACACTCCTAACCATGTGCGGATCATCTGGACCAGACTACGGCGCCATGGCCCGCGCCGACGAGCAAGCTCGCCAGGCGCGCATCAAGGAAGGCATGGGCGCGATCGACACTACGTTCAAACAGTTCGACGATAACTATTTTAAGAAGCGCGAGGAGGCTTACATGGCAGACGCAAAGCCCAAGATTGCAGATCAAGCTCAACAGGTTTCTCAGAACCTTGCTTACAACCTGGCTCGATCCGGTCTGACTGACTCCAGCGAAAAGACCAGAAACGTGACTGAGATCAACCGGCAGCTTGACGCAGCTCGCGTCGAAGCCAGGAACAAGGCGCTTGAGTCCAGCCAGCTCGCCAGGAACAGCATCGAGAGCGAGCGATCTGATCTGATCGGTCAGCTTAACATGACCGGCGACGCCCAGGCTGCTGCGCAGGGCGCCCTGTCCAGGGCAGCGATCCAGAACAATCAGCCTACCACCTCTGCCCTTGGGCAGCTTTTTGCCAATACGACCGGTTTGCTTGGAGCCGCCAACCAAGCCGGCATGAACGACCGCAACGCCATGGGCCTCCGGGCGTTTGGCTTCTCTCAACCCACCGTAGCGGCCTACGGGCAAAACAGAGAAAGGGTCGTTAAGTGATGTGTGGGCATGCTGATGTTGGTATGACAAAGGCCATCAAAGGCCTTAACGATGCGCGCGCCGCAGGAGCAGCCAGGCCCATCAATCAAACCATTTCAAGCCTGGCGACGTCCGGCAATAACGCAGGATCAGCCGTAGCTGCCAAACTGATGGCATATCAACCCAAGAACCAGGCTGCACCCCAGGCTGCTGCGCAGCCACCTCAAGATTTCGCGTCTCCGGCCCCGTCGCTTGGAGGCCTGTTTGCTTCAGCAAAACAACAATCATCCGCGGGGAACGAGCGCGTCGTTAAATCTTAATGTGCGAACCAACCACCATAGCAATCGCGGCGACAGCCGCCGGGACCGCCGCGTCGATCGCCGGCCAGAAGAAGGCTCAGCGCGCGATGGGCCAGGCGCAGGCCGCGGAAAACGCGCGTCAATCAAGGCTGCGCGACGAAGCAAACGCGATCTTCTCAGAGAGCCTTTCGTCGAATTCGACGAAGAACCGCGTAGCAGCCGAGGCAGCGGCAGCCGGTAAGCGCAAGGAGGCTTATACGGCAGACATGGCTGCCGGTAAACGCGCCGAGGTGGGATCATCTTACGGAACGGAAACCCCGCAGATCGTCAAGGAGGAGTCTGCTGCGCGCGGCCAGGCTGGCAAGATGGGCTCTGTTATCGACGCCAGGAACAAGGCCGTCCTGGCCGGGTTTGGCGACGTTACTAGCGCCAATGCCGTCAAGAACGCCCGTGCCAGGGTAAACGCCGGTGTCGTCGGTGACTTCATGAAGGGGTCTGCCAGCGCTCATGGCGCTGAGATGGATTACGCCAGCCATGCCGGTGATAGCCTTAAAACTGTCGGAGACATACTCAGCAAGGTTGGCATGGTTGCCGGAGGTTATGCTGCTGCCCAAAACTTTGCCGGCGCAGGGCTTGATAAATTTGCCACACTATCCGATCCAGGTGTCATGAAAGCTGGCGCCTGGGAAGCGGCCCAACAGGGAGTTCCTACCTGGAACCTTACTTAACATTTATGGCAGACTATTCCGGATACACCCCTCGACAGCAGCCGCGCCAGGACCCCTGGGCTGACGCGGCCGTAGGCATCGCCAAGCTGTTTATGCCGGACCAGGAGACTCAGCTTAGGGCCGGTCAGCTGGAACAGCAGCGCCAGCTCAATGACGTTAGGATCAAGAACGCCGAAGCTGAGGGCAAGGCTGCCGACGCTCGTGCGATCTACGACGCCGATCGAATTAGCGAAGCAAACGCCCAGCGGGCCTTCCAGGATGAACACGCAAAGATCCTGTCAGATGTTGCGCGTAACGGCGGCAAGATGACGTCCTCCCAGGCGTCGCGGATCGCTTACCTAACGTCGCGGATGAAGGGCGGCGCCTTGTCTCCGGAGGACATGGGGCGCCTGTTTGAGCTTACGCCGGAAGGCCAGGAGGCGAAGCGCAAGCGCGACGAAGCCGACGCCCTGGCCAAGAAGAACGCCGAAGCAGCGGCCGCAGCAAGCAAGGAGCAGGAGCGAATTCGCCTGGCCAAGGAAAAGCTCGACGACGCCGACTTTCGCGCCGAAGCCAAGAGAGTCAAGGAGTATGAGCCTCCTAAGGACGACGATCTCAAAAACGCTATCGTCGCAGAGGTTTACAGGATCACGCAAGGCAACCGTATCAACGATGAGGACATTAACCTCATCATTAGGACGGCAAGGGCCAAGAAGCTGCGTGGCAGCGCAGAGGAGATCGCTTCAGCTGCGGTCCAACAGGCCCTTGGTGCGGACGCTGCTACGGCTGCCACGCGTCTTGATCCGGCATACCCACAGGCAGAAATAGACAAGCTGATGAGGGATGATCCTGCCGGAGCCAGGGCGCGATCCAGGGAGCGTAGGTTTAGAAAAGAAGGTTTTGATGCCATAGCAAACCTCAAGGAAGCGAGCCCTAACGCCATCGTGATCGAAGGGACGCCGGAGGAGATCGTCGCGGAAATAAAGGCCAGAGGTCTGCCGCCAGGGACGCCGGTGATTTTCCGCAACACGGCGACAGGTCTTTACGGCGGCGGCATGGTTCCTCCCCCTGTGTTCTCCGTCACGCAGGGCTACCAGGCTATCCCGCGTCAACAGCAAGTCCTTGGTTATCTAGCACCCTGGAAACGCTAAGCCATGGCTTCCGGGTTTATCGACGACAAGGGTAAGCTTAATCCCATGCTTCAGCTTGGTGGCAAAAACTACCAGGCCTGGACCGTAGGATCTGCTGACATAGGAGGCCCTCCGGAAGTCATTTGGGTAGAGCCAAACGAGATCGTCGATGTTTCAAACGAGCTGTCCCAAAACAATCTGCCTATTTCAGCCGGCAACGTCCGGGCTGCCCTTGCCCGTAGGCGCAGCGTATATCCGGCCGTCAAGGAAGGTGCTTTCATCAGAGACGGCAGGGTTGAGTTTGGTCCAGCAAAGCCTAAGCCTCCCCAGGCTAGCGTTGGAGGCTGGGGGCCTCTTGCGATCTTTGATCCTCTTACTGCCGGCGTCGGTAATGCCGGCATGCGCGGCTGGAATTCGGTAGCCGGCGCCGCTGAGGGGTGGACCATGCAAGGCGCCATGCGCGACAAGCTCGCCCTGGCTGCAGCGCTCCAAGGCAAGGCCGGCGACCCGGAGGTCACCGATGCCGTCAACGAAGCAGCCAAGGCCGGCCTACCGATGCCGACGGCAGACCAAGATCCGGCTGCCGTTCTCGCAGAGCTCGTTGCCGAAGGCAAGGACGCCGATAATTTCCCTATAGGCATGGGTAGTAGTTTCGGGTTCTACACTCCTAGGGCGATCCAGCCAAGGGATGTTGCGGTCAACGACCCACGCTATCGAGCTGCGGTCAAGGCAAAGGAGGACGCCGAAGCCATAGCTGATGCTAAGGCCAAGTTCCAGGGAGACGTCAACGCGCAGCAAGCCCGGCGCAAGATGGGGTTTGATATATTCAAGGACAGGGAAAAGCTGGCTCGATACGCGTATGATCCGGTCAACATGATCGGCGGCAGCTCAGTTAATTTCAACGACAGCGGATTGGCCAAGGTAGCTAATTATGTCCTTACGCTAACGCCGGATCAGCTTGCGTCCATGAACGACCAGCAGATCCAGGCCAAGGTAGACGAGATCCTGTCCGGTGAAGCCGGCGATAACTTTAAGAAAGGCGCTCGCGCCGTAGGGCGGCGCGATGTAAGCACCCGTTATTGGTCGCCAACGTCGGACGCCATGAAGCTGTATAACAAGGAAGGCATGGGATACGGCGACGTCGTAGACGAATACGGAAACGTCGGCGCGGTTAACGTGATGCTTCAGCAGCTTGCGGAGTCGGCGCCTAACACAGGAGCAACGATGCTGGCCACAACCCTGGCCGGCCTCATGTCCGGACCGGCTGCGCCGGTCGTAGGACCGGCTGCCATGGGAGCTTCAACGGCAATCCTTGGCGCCGGATCCGGCTTCAACCAGGCGTTCGGCAAATGGCTAGCAGAACAGGGAATAGACATGTCCAAGCTTTCGGATCCGGATAGCCCGGAGTTCGCGGCAGCCCAGGCGCAGCTTGATGCCATAGCCCAAAAAGATCCTGCCGGGTTCATGGGTCAGATCGACGCCATGATCAAAGAAAGCGCGCAGCGCGGCCTGGCTGAAGGAGCTACGGCCGTAGTTTTGAACAAGGCCGGGGACGCGCTTACCGGACGTATTAAGGACGCGCTTCCCAAGTCCATGCGCGCACCTATGACGTCCGGCTCTCTACTGCGCCCCTTGCCGGCTATCATCGCTCGTCCGGTTGAGACGTTCCGCGGAGGGATATACAAGAAGATCCTGCTCCCAAGAGCCATCAACGGATCTATTGATACCTGGTGGGAAGCTACCGAGGAAGGCCTTACGGACATAATCACCAACACGGTCATGGGGGATGACATGGATCTCAAGACCGCCTTGTCGTCGTTCATGGTCGGAGGCCTTATGGGCGGCGGTTCTGCGTTCGGCGCCGGCAAGTCTAACATCGATAACCCACTTCAGATCATCCAGGAGAAAGCTGCAGAAGGTGAGCCAGGCCTGGACCAGGTCGCAGCTGAGATCGAGAAGAACACCGGCATGCCGGCAGCCAGGGCTAAGGCTGCGATCCAGAGGGCCGGCGAGATCCTGGAACAGTTTGAGACGTTCGCTAAGCGATACCCCCCCAGCATGCGTGGTTATGCCTGGCAATACTTCATCAAGGGATACAAGGGCAAACAGGCCGACCTGTTTTCATATGAACAGGACATGCGCCGTGCCACGATTAAGGACAAGCAATCGGCCCTGGCCGCGCTACAGGAAGCCCTGGAGCAAGAAAGGCTCATGGCTGTAAGGCCTGGCAACGTCCCGGTCAGCCCTCTGATCCCGTCTCTTAAGGGAGACATAGATCGTCTGCGCCAGGGTTTCGACTACACCAAGGGCGAGGGCCGATACTACCATCCGCTGGACAGGTCCTACGGAGAATAACCCCCCAAAAAGTAGACCCAAATCCGGTTGCGCAGATCGGAGTTACATCAGATTTTCAAGACACCAACATGGCTCTAAACATCAATCCGAACACGGGTAAAGGATCTACGAATTTGGGAGCCCTGCCTCCTGTTGTTCCGGTTGCACCAACACCGGAGCTGATCAATCCGGCAGATAACACTCCGCGCGCCGGACAGATCGGAGCCCTTGCGCAGATCGTGGCTGCAGCGCAGCGAGGCACGGCTGCTTCTAATCAGTTCGCGATCCCCACGTTTGGATCTCCTGGTGTTTCTCAAGCTGCGCTTCCGAGCCCGATCGCTCCGCAGCAGCCTGGTATCCCTTCCGGCGTCCCTTCCTCACTTGCAGGATTGTTTGGTCCTGGGGCCGCGCAGCCGGCCAGCGGCCTTGCCGAATACGGACTTGAACCGGCTCCGGAGTTCCAGGGCATGGCTGCCCCTGGAGTTGAAACAGGCGCTATGGCCATGGAGCCGGAAGCTCCGATGCCAGGTCAGCCGGCGCCCCAGGGCGTTGCTCCGATCACCGGAGCTACCACGATTTCTGATCTCGTCGCCCGCGGCCTTGGGGTCAACCAAGCCCCCCAGGCTCCCCAGGCTCCGGCCATGGCTCAGCCTGGCATGCCAGCTCCGCGCGTCCCGCAGCTGCCGCCCATGCCCCAGCTGCCGCCCCCTGCCGGCCCGCAGATGTTGCCTCAGTATGCCGGCGCCGACTCTCGCGCTAACTTTGCTCCTGGCGGCACCCCTCAGCTCCTGCCGGAGGCCCAGGCCCGCGTCGATCTGGCCAATGCCCCCACCTTTGCGAATTGGGCCAACCAGCTCCAGCAGATGGGCATCGCCGGCAACCCGGCCGCAGCGACGTTTGGCGTCCCTTCTTCCGGTCTTGCAGCGCCCCAGCCGGCACCCCAGGCTTTCCCTTATGGCAACCCGCAAGCCCCTCAGAGTGGCGTTCAAGCACCCGCCGGACCTCAAGCTCCGGGCGGCCTTCAAAGCCCAGCAGCTCCGTATCAAGGCGCAACCCAAGCCCCGCAGCTTCCTGTCGCTCCTGCGCCCGCTGCTGGACCGGCTCCTGCGCCGGCGGTAGATCCCGTCGTCGCGGATCTCCAGCGCCAGGTCGCAGAGCTCAAGGCCGCTGTTGCCAAGTCTGCTCCGGCGGCCCCCGCAGCTCCGGCAGCCCAGGCCGATCCCGGCCGTCCTTACGATCCGTCCAGCGTTCCCGAACAGGACGTCCCGGCGCCCATTGAACAGCCCCAGGAACAGCCCCAAGAGGTTCCCCAGGAGTCTCCGGAGCTTGAGCCGGCCTTTACCGGATCTCCCCTTACCCAGGCCAAGGAAACCACGCCGATCATCTCCAATGGTCAGCTGACCATCGGCGGCGGTAACCTTAAGAACGCCCGTCCCGTTTCACGCAGCATGATGCAGCGCGTCGGCGTCAGCCAGGCTGTCCTGGCTCAGTTCGTCGAACACGCCCAGGTCGGAACCCTGGCCTGGTATAAGCCTACCGTTGATAACGAAGGTGAAGCTGCCGCCCTGGCCTATGAGTTCGCCCGCAACCAGGCGCAGGAGAGCATGCTCGTGATCCTCCTGGACAAGAACAACAAGCCCTTGAGCGTGTTGCGCCATTCGCTTGGAGGCATGTCCAGCACCTCTTTCGCCGGCAACATCATGGCCGGCGTCGCCGCCGGAACGCCTGGCTGCCGTAGCGTATACATGGTTCACAACCACCCGTCCGGCACGACTAAGTTCTCCGCAGCTGACATGACCGCTGCCGTGACCCTGTCCCGCCTCATGGAAGGCGTCGGCGTCAAGTTCAACGGATCTATCGTCGTCGCGGACGCCGAAGCTAAGCCGGAAACCTCCGGCCGCGGCGAAGGCGCTTACGGCCCCCGCTACATTTTCCACCCCGGTGGCAAGGACGTCGTCAGCTTCCTTAACAGCGACAACCTCGAAACCGCGTCCAAGCCGATCACCCTGGCAGCCGACACTCCTGGCGGCGAATACATGCCAGGCATGGCCGTCAAGGGCGCCAGCAACGGCATCCCTCTTACCGAGCGCGTGTTCCAGATCCGCGGCCAGGCCCTGGCTCCTAAGATCTCCAACGGCGTTGACGCCGTCCAGAACATCGTTCCGCTGCTTGGCGGTAACCCTGGCATCGCGTTCATGGATAAGGGCAACCGGATCATGGCTGTCCTCCCCCTCACCTTGCAGGAAATGACGAACCTGGTCACGACCAGGAACAAGCGTGGAACCCTTGGGATCCAGCAAGCCAACGATCAGCGCGGACCGCGGACTACCAGCGAGACTATCGACGTCGGATCTACGGCATCAGACAACAGTCCGCTTGCCCGTATCCTTACGGTCATGGATCGTTCTAATACGGAGCAGATCATCATCAGCATCGGAGACACGGAACCAGACAACCAGGAAGCAGCGAACGCCGTAAACAACATAGAGTTCGTCGCGCAGAAGTATAAGATCGCCGTTCTTGATACGATCACCAACAAGCGGAACATTCGCCCTGGTGAGATGAAGCAGCATAACCTTGGCGGCGTCAACCAGACCCCCAAGCTGCCCACCGGTGAGCGCCTTGGTTTCAACGAAGGCAACGAAGAATACGATCCGTCCCCCCTTGAGAACGAGGAGTCCCAGGCTTCCCAGGATTACCCGGAGGTCATGGCCAACCGTAAGGCGACGCAGCGCGCCGACGGCGGTGAAGATGGTGGCGCCGGCATCGAGGGCATCGTCCGCAACGGGCTCCAGGGTCAGTATGACGACAACCTGGATGAAGGCAACAGGCCGCCTCCCGGAGGCTCCGGAGATTTCAACATGTATTCCGGAGACAACAAGGGGGTGGTCGTGACCCTTCCGGATGGCACAAAGCAAAAGATGAGGAAATACAGCCAGCCGATGACTCACGCCATCGCGAAAAGAGACGCATCTGGATGGAGTGTGATCAATGTGGCACCGAATGAGGAGCGAGCAAACAAGCTCTTGGCTGCTGCCCAAAAAATCGTGGACGAAGATAAGAACAGGGCGCCAGATCCGTCCGGACAAGGAGAAGGAACGAAGTATCTGGAGGTTAGGCTGATCAATCTTGAAGGCGTATCCGAAACCAACCCGGAAGATCCGAACGCCGGCGCAGAGTTTGCCCGCCAAGAACGTGAAGCTGGCGAGAGGGTCAACGGCCCTTTGCGCAGCAGCCTGGAAGGATCGCAGCCGGCTGAGCCCATCATCAAGAAAACCCGCAAGCCCCGCGCCAAGCCGGCTGCCCCGAACCCGTCGGTGTTCCCGACCAAGCTCGACAGCACCCTTCCGTTCGGCCGCCTTACCGGCGATCAGATGGCTCAGTTCGGCCTGTCCGACGCCATGCTCGATCAGTTCGTCGAACACTCCACGATCGGCCATGTCATGTCTGGCGTCGAGTTCGTCAAGAGCGCCGACGACGCAGCCCACGTCGTGGCTGGATTGCGCAAGCGCCCCCAGGAACAGATCATCCTCCTGGTCACGGACAAGAACGGTCGCCCGATCCAGATCGCCGGCCACCAGATCGGCGGCCCTACCTCGACAGGCTTCAACCCTGGTATTCTGATCGGCACCGCGGCCAGCACCCCTGGCGCAGCCAAGGTCTGGTTCATCCATAATCACCCGTCCGGCAAGGCCAGCTTGTCGCCGGCAGACATCAGCTCCGGTAACAACATCGAGCGACTGCTTAAGGCTGCCAAGTTGGACTACATGGGAACCATGGCCATCGCCGGCACCCGGTATGCGCAGATGACCCCCAACGGCCGGATCGAGAGCAACATGGCCATCAAGGCATCCCCTCGTAAGTTCAAGGTCCCGGTCACGGAGCGCACGTTCTCGTTCCGTGTCAGCCAAGACAGGATCTCTGTCAGCGATCCGCAGACCGCCATGGCCGAAGCCGAACGCATTTTCGGCAAGGATCAGCCTGGCCTCATCCTTCTGGACAACAGCAACCGCATGGTTGCCACGATCCCCCTGGCTGCCGACGTGCTCCAGGCCATGAAGGCCAAGATCCCAGGCACGGATCAGACCGGCTTCAATCGTTTCGTGTCCGGCATCGACCGGTCTAATCCGGTCAACCTCATGATCTACACGGCTAGCCTGGACGATGGCGTCGCCCGTAAGGTCATCCAGAACATGAGTGGCGTGGCTCAGTCCACCAAGCTAACCGTCCTGGACGCGTTTGGTGCCGGCGGCGTGAGCCGTCAGACCGACATTCGCTCCTACGGATCTGACTTTGAGGAGTCCGGCACCGAATACACTCCGGACGGCGGCCAGGACAACGAGCCTCAGACTCTCCGCGACGTCGTAGACCAAGCGGCTAAAAAAAAAAATGATCTAGAGGTAGGCGAGGGTGAGCCGGATGCGGAAGGCATGGTCAAGATGGGCGAGCTTGAGCGCTCGTGGCGTGAGCACCTGGCTGCCAAGAAGGAAGCTGCGGCCAGGGCTGCGGTAGCTCCTGGCGGCGTCCGCGCCAACCATGACAACCAGGCCCTGGCAGACAACGGTTTCATTACTTATCGAGCCAGCCAGGACATGGCCAAGATCATGGAGCGCATCAATAAGCGCTTCCCGGATGGCTACCCGGTTGACGGGTGGAAGGCAGATGGAACCTATGGCCGTGAAAAGAAGAAGATCGTCAACCTACGGTTGAGCTACACCAGCGACGGGGATCCTCTTGGCAACTTTGAAGCCCAGGACTATGTCATTATCAACGCCGTTTTTGAGGACGGCACGACGCGCCAGGTCGCTAGCCTGGATCTAATGCGCGGTTACGCCAGCACACCGGAGTCACCTACCCTCGTGACCAAGGTCGGCATGAGCGACGTGAACACCGATCTGCAGAAGCTTGGTCTTGGCAGCATCATGTATGTCGAAGGCGGCGAACGCTTGAGGCGCATGGGTCAGCGCTACCTCACAGGATCGGTCATTAATCCGGCTGCCGTAGCTACGCGCGTCAAAGCCTTCCCTAAAGGAAGCACCGAGCTATTGGCTGTCCCTGGATCTGCCAACATGAGCCAGAAGCAGATGGCGCAAGAGGCGCTCTTGCTCATCAAGAGTGGCGTTGCCGCCTACACTAAGACAACCCTGGACCCGAACGTCGCCCTGGAGCCCGGCGCCGAAGCCAACCAGGACGACCAGCTGACGGAGCCTGGCGCCGGCTACGACGACGGCGAGAACATGCGCATCCCCGGAGGCGCGCGCGACAAGTTCCTGGACGACAAGGAGCAGCTGGTAAAGACCTTCAAGGAATACGGCTACATGACCCTTGGTCACGGGATCGACACGTTCGGTGAGCCCGTTGACAAGACCGGCGCCTGGAAGAAGAAGGCCTACATGTTCATCATCGACCCGGACGGCATGGTTCGCGTCAGCGATACGATCGACAAGGAGGAGGCTAAATACATCCGCACGATGGAGAAGGAATGGGTCGGCATGGCCGTCACCCTAAAGGACATGCTCAAGGCCCAGCCTAACACCAACGTGGTCATTCACAGGCAAGCTTTCCCTGGTCTGCGCAGCATGGCCGTCCAGGGGCGCGTAGAGATCCGCGACGGCGTGGCCTACGTTAGCGTCATCAAGAACAATAACCAGAACGAGAACACGGCCAAGGAGCGCCAGCAGCGCCTGGATCAGATCCGCAGCACGGTCCGGGAAAAGACCGGCGTTAGGGACGTTCGCATCGTGGACATGTCTGCACCGGCAGACGTCGATCCGACCAGGGAAGCGGACTCCGCGCGCGAGCCGGCCATGCCCTACGACGACGGGGAGAACACCCGTATCCCTGGCAGCGAGCGCGACGAGCGCCTCAAGAAGATCGAGAAACAGGTGCGAGCCATGGAGCGACTTGGCTACATGCACATTGGCCACGGGTATGGCGCCGACCCGGCTAATCCTGGAGCTTGGAAAAAGAAAACCAAGCTATGGACCTTGTCCAAAGACGACCGGATCGTTTTCAGCAAGACGGTAGATAAGCTTGAAAAGATCTACATCGATAAGCTCAAGCTTGAGCTAGATAAGGCCGAAACCGGTTTGAAGTCCGGAGACGATCGAGCCTATTACGAGTATCGCGTCAAATGGCTTAAGTCCAAGATCGACAAGCTTGAGGGAGAGTCGAAAAGCAGCTCGTCGCCCATAACCCACATGCGCGAAACGTCCGGGTTTTCAGCTACGGAACATCCCGGCGGCAACCCCCAGGGCCGCGTCGAGATTACCGACGAAGGCGTGTTTGTTAGCATCGCCAATTTCCGCGGCAGACTTGAGTCTGTCGCTGACGAACGCATGCTGATGCAGGAGGTTCGCGACGCGGTGGCCAAGGATCTTGGAGTTCCTCCAGGCCAGGTCCATGTCGCTGACATGGACGGAGGCACCGACGTGACCGACACCCTAACCCCGGACGACGGCAGCGCCAGGGAGCCTGGCATGGCCTACGACGACGGCGAGAACCAGGCCATCCCCGGCGGCGGCCGCCAGGCCTGGCTCAAGCAACAGGCTGAACTGCGCGCCAAGAACGAGCTGCCCGGCGCCAAGCGGATCCAATGGTGGACCGACGTCGGCCATAAGATCGGCAAGAAGAACCGGGAAAAGACCTGGCTCTGGGCCTATGATAAGCAGGGTAAGCTCCAGGTGTTCAACGCCCAGGAGCTCAAGGACAAGCTGGAGGCCGACCAGGATACGGTCGTCAGCCAGCCTACCCACCTGGATTGGGAGGAGATGTATGCGCCCGGCCTCCTGGCCGGCGCAGCTCATGGCCGGATCGACGCGACCGGTGACATTATCCGCGTGTCCCTGGCCGGCCGGATCAGCGACCCGACGTTCCGCGAACAGGTCAAGCAGGAGCTGGCCGAATACATCGGCGCCGACGTCGATAAGGTCAAGGGCTACGACTTCACCGGCGACGGCATGCCGGAGCTGTTCAACCGGACTGAGGCTGACCAGGCCGGCGACATGGATCAGATCGTAAGCGATCTTGAGGGCATGGACGTGGACGAGGCCAAGGCCTACTTCAAGAATAACCCGGACAAGGCGCTGCTTGTGTCCATGAAGGGTCTGCCGCCTCACCTTGAGAAGATCCTCCAGGCGATGCGAGACGTTGGCTACAACGAGACTAAGGCATACCTGGAGGCGCACCCCATCGGCCGCATGCTGCTGGCAAACGGCCGCATCGTCCTGGTTCGCGACGCGTCCGAGATCCCAGGGCTCAGCCCGCTTGAAGCTGCTAGCGGCGGTTTCAACGCCCTGGTCCTTGGCAACGATCGCGAGGCCACTTATTTCGTGGGCGGCGCGATCTCTGAAGCTGAGATCGACGCGCTCATCAAGCACGAGGTCGGCGTCCACATGGGCATTGGCAAGGATACTGACCTGGTCAATGACCTATACGCCGAGCTGTGGAGCTTGATCGAGAACGGCGATTTCGGGGACATGGATAAGATCATGGCCAAGGACGCGGTCACGGATGCGTTCGCCGTGGTTGCCAGCCACTATGGCATGCGGTCGGATCCTAACAACAAGAAGCAACGGGGCGACCGGATCCTGGACAAGATGAACGCCGGCATGGCTGCCACTAAGGTTCGCTATACCGACGCGCGGATCATCAGCATCCTTAAGGATGAAGGCCTAGACCAGGAACAGATCGATAACTTCATGCGCATGTTCCATGAGGAAACCCTGGGTTACCTCATGAACATCATGGCCCGTCGAGACGCGCGCGTCAACGCGCCCAAGGACAGCCTGTTCGCTATCATCATTCAATGGATCAAGGCTACCATGATCCGCATGGCATACGCCAACAGCAGCGGCGGCAGCCGCCCGCTGGCCGGTCTTACGATGGGCGCCATCCGGACGAGCTCCAAGGTCGCTCGTTTCGCCGGTCTTAATCAACTTAGCAAGCTCCTGGAGATACGTCCTGGCGACGTCCGGGCGATCGCCCAGGGCTACGCCAAGGCATACGCCGCCGGCAAGGAGATCGGCATGCCGGAAACCAGGGCGGGCACAAACGAAAGCGACATGCAGCATGAAGCCAGGGACGCCCAGGAGGCGCGCGTCCGCGGCCGCGCTAACGATCCGGTTACCTCTGCAGCTACGTTCTTCTCTAAGCGCGACAACCGCGCGCCTAACTCAACCTTGTCTGGAACCGAGGAGTTTGCAGCTAACTCAAGGGCTAACCCTCAGCCAGATCAGCCAGCATCGGCTACCCAGGTTGAGGATGGTCACATGAAGTGGAACGAGGTTCCTGGCGGCACAAGCGAATTCGGGGACATGGGCGAGATCAGCGGAACCGTTCCTCTTAACGAGGCGCTTAATCCTACCGGAGACACGAGAGACTCATCTTTGATCGTGGCAGATGAGGCCGGCAACAAGATCGAGTTCCCAAGGATCTCGTCGATGGCTGCGGCCTCCGGATTGCCGGCTGATCTTGCGGCTAAGCTGGATGTTCCTGTCTACATTAGCCAGGGCAGACAAGGCACAGGACCTGGGGGCAAGTTTACCAAGGGAACACAGACCGATCCGGACGGACAGAGCGCGTCCGGGTTCGGCCTTGAACATGTAGATTGGAAGCACGGCTGGGAAATGGATGAGCTGGCTTCAGACGGCGAATGGGAAGAAGGCAAAGCGATAGGCGCCATTCAAAAGATAATGAAAGACGCTACCAACATTGGCGTCATCTTGAACCCGGACGGATCTGTATACGGCGTTAACGTATACTCATCCAAGACAACCATGACAGTCGTGTTGCGCATGTCTAAGGCTGACAGTCCTATCCTTCATGTAGTTACAGCCTTCCCTGGCAGCAACGTCGTTAGGGAAGTTGGCAAGATCGCCAAGGCCAAGCTTGGACAAAAGCTTGATACAGAAAAGTTCAAGGCCGGCATGGTTAGGAACGCTCCGGATGGATCTTCTGTTGTAGTGTCTGGATCTGATACCAGCGAACAAACCAACGAACCTGGCGCCGACTACGGCCAGGCTGAGCAGACCGGCGAACAGGCCCAGGCTGAGGAGAAGGCTCAGCTTGATAAGCTCCAGGCTGCCCAGGGCAACGGCCCTGCCGGCCCGGCGCTGTTCAACGCGATCCCGCCCACGCCTCCCCCTCCCACGCCGACGTCACCTTCTCCAGCTCCGGCGCCGGCTCCGCTTAACCCGCCGGCCACGGCTAATGACATGGCCCGCCGTGTAGGCGACGTTCTGCGCGGACGCTATTTCGACGGCATCAGCACTAAGGCGCACCAGAACGCCAGCCGCACCGGCAGCGCAGCCGTCCGGGCCGTGGCTGACATTATCCACACACGCGGCGGCACGGAGAACCCGTCAACCGATCGTGATCTGCCTAAGGCGATCATGACCGCGCGCGCCAAGTATCAGAACAAGTTTAACAAGATCATGGCGCCGCTGCGCGAGCAGCTTGGCCGCATGACCAGCGATCAGCGCGAGCAGTTCTACCGCGACCTGGTGGATCAGATCACCGGCCGGACAAACATCCAGCCTGGCGTGACCGGCCACGTCGCCACCGGTCTGATCGATCTGCTCAAGGAGCTGCACGACTACCGCACCTCAGCCGGCGAGGACCTGGGCAAGGTCATGCAATACTTCCCGGCCGTCTATAACTCCGCGCTGATCACCGCAAACAAGACGGCCTTCATCACGGACGCGACCAGGGCCTACGCTATCGAGCTCGCCCAGGACCCGAACCTCACGCCCCAGGAGATCCAGGCCAAGGCCCAGGCTGCAGCCGAGGCTCTTTACCGGACGCATACCCGTGGCATGGGCGACGCCGAATGGGCCAGCATCTTCAAAGGCCAACAGGATAGCGCTACCGAGAACAGCTCCAAGGAGCGCGTGTTCGGACGCCAGGCCCAGGGCATCATGTCCAAGTGGCAGAGCCCGGACCTGTTCCATGTGATCAGCCGATACATCGGCAGCGCCGTCAAGCGAGCCGAGCTGGTGCGCCGGTTCGGCCAGGAGGGCGAAAAGTGGGAAGCCATGGCCAACGCCATGGAAGCCGACGGCGTCCCGGTCGAGACGATCAACGAGATGGCCGAGCTGGTTAAGCTGGCCGCCGGCCTGGGCGTCACGCCCCTGGGCACCGGCGAGCGCATGTTCATGGATACCGTGAACCTGTATACGGCAGCTGCCGCCCTGGGTAAGAGCGCCTTGAACAACATGTATGAGCCAGGCTCGATGGGTCTGCGCGCGTCTACGGTAGGCAACCCCGTCCGCATGGTAAGCGCTTACGCCGAAACCTGGGCCCGCTTTATCCGCAACCTGGTCCAGATGCTACCGGTCCTGGGCGATCACGTCGGTCCGACGTTCTGGCAGGAATACGGAGAGCACATTGGATCTATCCATAACTCCCTGGACGACGCCTGGATGAGCATGCACGCCATGGAGCATGGAATGGAGGATGCCGATCCGCGCATGCGCTGGATCACGAACCGGGTCTACCAGGCCAACCTCATGGAGTCCACGGAGAACGCCAAGCTCCAGGCCTCCCATGCCCTGGGCCACGCCTACATCCTGGATCACGCCGGCCTCCTGGACGGCAGCCACTACATCCCGCGGCTGCTTAAGTTCGATACGCGCAGCACGGCAGAGGAAGCCTTGCTTGAGCTTGGCATACCCAAGTCCAAGCAGGACGCCTTCGCTGCCTGGTGCGCCACCCTTAAGCAGACCAAGAGCCGGGCTGCGCGCATGGCCATGCTCACCGACGGATCTGAAATGGCCAGACTCTACGAGGAGGCGCAGCTCCGGTTCAGCCACCAGGCTGCCGTCCGCGCCAATCGCGCGCACAAGCCGATCTTCCAGGACGCCGTCCTGGGACGCTTGGCTCTGCAGCTCATGAGCTACAGCTACTCCTACTTCTCTGAAGTCACGGACCGCATGTATCGCATGGCCTACCGGGCGATCACGACCAAGGACATGCCGGCCATACAGCGCATCAACATGATGCTGCCGGTCATGCTGGCTCCCCTCACCGTCGCGGCCATGGGCGCCTTGTTTGAAAGCAAGGACTACCTGTTCCCGACCGAGTCGTCTGAGAAGCGCAAGAAAGACCATTGGATCTACAAGCTGCTCAACGCTGCCTCGTTTGCCGGCATGTTCGGACCTAAGATCGAAATGGCCATGAAGTATGTCGCGCGCGATCAGCCGCCTGGCGGCGTCGCCGGTCAGACCATCGTGGCCGGCGGCCGCGTCGCTAAGAAGGGCGTCGAGCTTGCCCTGGACGACACCAAGACTGATGCCGAGAAGGAAGCTGCCCTAAAGAAGGCTGCAGCCAGGGCTGCCATAGCGCCGATCAAGGCCGGCGCCGTTACGCTTGGATCTGCCATACACCCGGCCGTCGGCGCCGTGGCCGTTGCAGCTACCAACACGACCGGCTGGTCTAACGAGCTGCAGGACGTCGATACCCCCAAAAAGGGGACGCCTCCTAAGCTGGAAGGGTTGCCTAAGTTCCGTAAATAATAACATCCAAAACCATGAGCTACATCATCACGTTCACGATCGGCCTGGCGGCCGGTTTCATCGGCGGCCTGTTGGTGTTCCGGAACAACCGGAACAAGATCGACCAGGCTGAAGCCAAGGCGCGATCCATCGCCGACGAATTCAAGAAGTGAGGGCGCTTCCGGCCATATGCCTTCTCCTGGTGGGGTGCACCCCCTGGTGGAAAAGCGAAAGCAAGGACGTCCCGGCTGTCCCATCTCCAAACACAGGGCACCTGGAGGCGCTTGGTTCCAAGCAGGACAAGATCGACGGCCGCGTAGCCGGTGCCCTGGTGGCGATCGAGACAAACGCGGACAAGCCTCCGGTCGTAAGAGCTGAAGCCAAGCTGGCCCAATCATATTTGCCGCCGGCCAGCGAGGGGGACAAGGCCTTCGCCCTGGCCAGGGCCGCAGCTGCCGACGAGAAGGCCTACCGAGAGCAGATGGAATACGGGCGCAAGTTCTTGGAGCAGCTTCAGAAGGATTGGAAGAAGGCCGACGATCTGGCCAAGGCTAACGCAGCCGAGATCAAGCGCCTGGCCGACGAGAACAAACAGCTGCGCCTTGATCTTGTGCGCGTCGAGAAGGAAGGTGATCGCCGGATCTGGACTATTACCGGCGCTGCGCTCGTCGTCCTGGGCGGCGTGGCCATGGCTTTCGCCGGCATCAAGAAGGGTGCTCCGCTGCTGGTAGCCGGTGCGTTCGCCGGCAGCATCCCTTACATAATCGAGAGCGAATGGTTTGCCTGGATTGCCGGCGGCACAGGCATGGTCATGGCCGGGCTGCTGATCTGGGTGGCCTACGACAAAGCAAGAGACACCGTCAATGAGCCCAATCCCACAGCCTAATCCGGATGAGGTAAACCAGGTCCTGGCTGACGGCGCCAAGGCATCGGCGCTGGGCGCCGGCGCCATGACGGCGCGTCTCCTCCTCAGCACGGAGAAGCAGAGCCTGGGCTACGTCGCGCGCCGGATCATGGTCGCTTGCATCGTCGGTTTCTTCGCGTCGATGGTAGTCCGCGAATACATACACAGTATTTCATTACAGTTCGCAGCCGTAGGCGCGCTCTCTTACGCAGCCCCGGAAGTGTGCGACTACGTTCTCCAATACATCCGTGCCAAAGGCCAAGCCCAGGTCAGCGCAGCCAAGCGCAAGCGTTGAGGACAATCTCCTCATCGCGATCGGCGTGACGTCGATCGTGTCGATCCTTTGCGCCGGTGCTACCGCGTATCTGATCCAGGCTACGCTCAACGCCTTCCAGGATAG
>JACCDP010754582.1_pt1 | contig 45313 bp, 38 predicted proteins | sample 7445841 | NCBI WGS metagenome assembly JACCDP01 (sample SAMN15323441, study PRJNA562643) | freshwater metagenome | isolation source: river surface water | place: USA:Blue River Watershed | collected 2017-08-17
CTCGTTATTGGTTGGGTCACTTAATCAATAATTAAACTAAGGTGACTCGCGGCAAAATTGCTTGCTCGTTGGTGATTGAACCGTTAAACAAAAACAACGATAGCTAAACATGTAGAACTCTCTGTAGAGAGCTTACGGACGGGGGTTCGATTCCCCCCAGCTCCACCAATTAGTAGTAGCAATAAGAAGCAGATGTAGTAAAAAGTACTTGTAAATCAATAAGTTAATCAAATAAGTTCGTATCAACCCAAACCATAACAAACCTTTACATTACCCACTTTTGTGGGTAGTAATGTTATCGAAAGAATTAATTTAAGAGTGGGTATTGACTATCAAAAAACTTTTATTTAGATGATATAAAGTTTGGAAAATTTTAATTAAAAGTTGTCAATTTAATTTTGCAAGGAGCTCTGGTGCCTATGTTTTGTTATTCAATTCAATACCAAATAAACTCCATAAAAAAGAAATTAAAAAAAACCTCTATTCTTAAGCTCTTCAACTAAAACCCTACCGATTCTCATGCTGCCTTCTGGATTAATATGATTATTATCAATATAAAGTAATTTGAAATCTTCATCAAACATTGAGCAAGATTTTAAATCGCAAAAAGCAGCATCACCATTAACATAGGGTATATTGTAACGTTTGGCTATTCCTCTTAAACTCTCGTCATAAAGTGATTTCTGAGCGGAAAAAGTTTTTAGATCAATCTGACAATCGCCAATCAAATTTCGTAATATGATCTTCCTGTTATTAAGCCCTTTACATTCTGTTGGCTTCATCGAAAACTGAGGAATATCACCAATTAGCGCAACCTCGTAGCCTCTATTTTTTAATGCCTCAATTGTTGTCTGAAGTTCACCGATTAGGGAGCCATTGTTCCAATCGTTAACATATTGCGTTATCAATAAAACCTTCTTATCTATTCCATTATCATTTAATAGCTCATTAAAAATAAAATTAAATTTCATATCATTAATTGAGGGGCGCCCATCCCTAATGTATGAAACCACATTTTTATCTTTAAGCAAATTAGCTAAACCAAAAAATAAATTTTCAGCGTGAGAATCCCCAAGCAAAATCAGATTCGGCTTACCAGGCTTAGACTGCCAACAGCGAACGTTTCCTTCACAAATTTCCGAATTATTTAAAATTAAATTATTCTCACATTTGTAAAATAAGCTGTCGAATTTTTTGTACTGATCGGTCCATGAAATATAGCCTTTACCCATATTAGGAAATCTAAATAAATAAAATCCAGATGAGCCGACAATAATCATAAGAACAACAAGGACCGTTACCTTAATCTTGCTGTGTTTACCAAAACGTAATGGATATTCAATAAACCTTTGCGTAAGCCAAGCAAGTAAGATAGAAAGAATAACAGCCGCTATACGTATGTTAAAACTTGGAATTTTGTTCTCAACAATATAAGCGAAAGACAGTATTGGCCAGTGCCACAAGTAAAGAGGAAAGCTAATTAAGCCAAACCAAACAGCAATCTTATTGGATAGGATTGTACGATTTACCCAAGCTTTTGAACCCGCTGTAATGATAAGTAAAGTGCCTAAAACTGGCACTAAAGCCCACTTGCCTGGAAAGCTTAGTTCTTTATTAATTCTCAGGAATCCATACAATAATAAGATTAAGCCAACAAATGAAAGAACGTTAGCTAATCTCTTACCTTCGTTGTATTGCTTATCAATATAGACAATGCTAAAAAGCCAAATATTAATTTTGTTCTTACCATTAGCAAATGAGCCCTTCTTATACAAATCAACCCAAGCAAAAAAACTTCCGCTTAATAATTCCCAAAATCTTGTTAGTGGCGAATAAAAGGTGGCAGCTATATCCTGCTTAACACCTTTAAGATTCAGAATAAATGAAGCTATAGAAATTGCAATAATGATGGTTAAATGGTTAGACTGTCGCTTCCAACTAAACCATAACAAAAAAGGCCATACGATATAAAACTGTTCTTCAATGCTCAGGCTCCACAAATGAAGCAATGGTTTAGTTTCAGCCGAAGTGTCAAAATATCCCACCTCCTTCATCAAAATAAAATTTGATATAAAGCCAGCACCTGCGGTAATGTGCTTACCTAACTGTTTGTACTCGTCTGCTAATAAAGCAAACCAACCAAAAAAAAGGCATGCTATCAATACGACAAAAAGTGCTGGAAAGATTCTTTTTATGCGACGTGAATAGAATTCTGAAAAAGTGAAAGTATTTCTTTCTAATTTTTCAAAGATGATAGTAGATATTAAATAGCCAGAGATTACAAAGAACACATCCACACCGATAAATCCACCTCTCAGCCAGCCTGGAAAAGCGTGAAAAGCAACAATTGATAAGATAGCAATAGCTCGTAAGCCGTCAATGTCGGGACGATACTTTGTATGTGACAGGTGTGCTTGGTATCTTGTCATATCATGAAGTCAGCTCTATTTCTCAATAATTTTATAAATCCTGTAGTGCTCATTCTCAAATACTACTGGCAGACGAGACCTATTTCTGTGAACATATTCGATTATATAGTTGTAGGTTCCATTTTCAACCGCTTGATATTTTGCGCAACTCCAAATTTGATCATTAAATATTTGTGAATTCAGAAATTTCCCTTTTAGGTAAAGCTGATGCACATCAATGCAATAAGTTTTTTTTAGTTCATTGAATAAATAGTCAGCATATCCAGGTGAATAGGGAAGTAAACTAATTAAATCTAAATCAACAGAAATATGATTGGGTAATATCCTCCTTAACTGCAGACTTGGCTCACTCAGTATTAGCTTTTCAGGCTTTATGTTTTTTTGTGACCATTCAACCATTGATGTTGTTGAATTTTTCTCAACACTTCCAATTAAATATAAATTCCTTAAAAAATTGCTAAATCCCATAGTGCGGTTTTGCTCAACAACGACACTTCCTAATATTGAAAAGAGTAGAATCCATGCTGTCCATTTCGACAAATCTAAAAATCCTCTTAAAAGATAAAATATTCCAAGCAAAGTGACAAAAAAGAATGCATTAAGGATATATAACAGGGCGCTACTAAATACTTGTGGATGAATACCAAAATTAACCATTCGAAGGGAGTTATATAAGTACATTACTTCATTTGATTTAGGATTCCCTAATCTCTCAATTGGCAATAAATAATAAAGTACTATCATTGTAAAAAATATTAATATTGAATAAATAACTACTTTTCTTAAACTAAGTTGAAATGTTGAATAAAGGTAAAAAAGGGCAGCAATCTGACAAATCATCATCGGCTTGAAGTAGCTATAAAACCCAGGTATAAACCTGTTAAAAAATAATGTAGCAAGGAAGAGGATTCCAATGTAACTTGAGCTATCGCTTCGATTTGCTGCAATTTTGACGAATGAGATCATAATAATCATATACATCACGACGGAAAATCTCAGCGGAAGTGTCATTGCAAATAATTGACTGATGTTGCCTTCAACTAATATCGATGAGGCAACTAAAATTCCTATACCCAGAAATGCTACTAAGTAATTTATTTGCTTATGAAATTGATCAAAATACTTGTTCTTTGATAGTAATAAAAGTGCAACTAATTCACATAAATAAATAAATAAATATGTAAATTTATAATTATCACTAAATTTTGTGTGGTAAAAAGCAACGCTAGCCATTTCCCAAAAATTTGATGTCAAATTTTTGGGAAATGGTTGTAATACATACTCATACAAACAAAGGAAGCACCCGATCAGAATTGGGTACAGGAAAAATAAATAATTAACAGGAAGCTTACGAAAAAAAACATTCCATTTGGACTTTAAATCTATATTTTTAGAGTTTATCAGTGCCAATACTAATGGTAATGGAAGCCACAATATTGCAGTTGTCGGATGAAGCATTAGATGAAAGATAAATACAAAGCCTAATATGGAATACTTTTTAAGGCTTGCTAGCCCTAGTTCTAAGAGAAATAGACTTCCAGCAGTATTTCCAGTAATAAATCCAGTTGTTATAAAGCTATAAATTGGTTCGTTGTTTCCACTGATAAATAATAACGCTACCAAAAATAGGAGACAGATTTTTATATTCCTTATTAATGAGTAGGCAAAAACTGCAGCACCTATGTTTTGAATTATCAAAAATAAGCCTGTAATCGTTGATTCGATAAAAATTCGACTAAAACCATAATCGAGCATCAGCTTTGCTGACCTGGGCGCAAGGGTCAAATTGCTCTGAATTAACTCCTTATACATAGGATGTAGATGTTCTACTCCGTCATATTTCTTAAGTGCATAGTTCATAAAATCATTTAACCTATTAACTACATCATTCTCAATTGGAGAAACAAATGCTCCGAATGTAATCAGGGTATAAAGCGACACAATGACTGCGGTGGCAAATATTATTAATAGGTCTTTTGTTACTTTGTTAGTCATCTTTTCACCTTCTAATTATTTTATTATGAATTTTTTAATACAAGAATTAATGGTTTGAGCCATTCGAATTCTAGCAATATGATATACAACGAAAATCAAAAAAATGATTGGAAGTTATCACATACTTGTTCTCATATAACTTCGAAAATTAGTGCCACAAAAAATTCCTGGACTATCTTATGGTAATAATTTCTCAAGCGACTTTGATATAAAGTTATCTGCAGACCCCAATTAGACTAATTATTTGATTGATCTCTCATTGAATTCGGCGAAAAATATCTACGTTAATTTATATAAGCATGATATTTTGGTTGGATCATTTTATGATAGCTTTCAATATCAAGTAATAGAGTTGAAGACAAAAAATTTGCGACCAAAGTAACCACCGATCATTACGCCAAAACCAGCGATGAGTTTTCCTAATAAGGGATAAATTCCAACATAGGTCAGCCAGAGGTGCATAACCACCCAAGTCAATATAATGCCCGCCAGAACAAGAACTGCGAAAGAAATTACCGAGCGCAGAGAATGTTTTTGTCCGGGGGCAAAAATAAGCGTAGAGAGGTAGTAACTTAAGATATTGGCAAAAAAGAGTGACAAAATAGCGGATGGGATAATTGGGATAGACAGATTCATGAAGATCATAAATAGTCCGATATCAATGATGGAACAAACTGCCCCTGCGCCTATGAATAAAAAAAATTTGCGATAAGAGATTATTAATTTGCGAATATTCTGAAAGTCCAAAATACTATTTATAAGCATATTGCTTATTTAAAGATTACTCCATTTTTGACTGAATCTGGTTTATATATCTCTTTCAAGGCAAAGTTAATCATAGACTCTCGATTAGCGCGAGAATGATGATAAAGGAAAAAATCACAAACGAAACCAGTAATTAATATGATGATACCAGTTAACATTGTTGTTAGCGATATATTCAGCAAGGGACGTGCAACTAAATACATACCCCCTGTATCGAACAAAAATAAGATATGCATGCAAAGAAAGTATGCCAAAATTACAGCGCTAGGTATGATAAAAAATAAGGCAATAATTCCAAAAAAATGTAATGGTGAATAACCAAACTTAACTAAAAATAAAACAGACAGAAAATCAAACAAGCCCTCATAGCGAAGTGTTCTATACTTTGATGTCCCGTACTTGCGTTCGTTATTTTTTACTACTACCTGACCTATACGATACCCCATAAGATGAGCCTGCATTGGTAAAAAACGGTGAAAATGTCCATAAACATTCAATCTATCAGAGAGAGATTTTCGATATATTTTAAATCCACAATTTTGATCTTTGAGTTCCATTCCCGAGATTATATGAATAACCTTGTTATAAATGAATGACCCCAAACGCCTTGATTTAGTATCTTGCCGTTCTTTGCGCCAGCCAGAAACAAGGTCAAGATTTTCGTGTTGTAATGCATTAAGAAGCAGAGGAATATCCTCTGGATTATCTTGTAAATCGGCGTCCATCGTAACAATAAACTCTCCTTGTGCATGAAAGAATCCTGTCATGAGGGCTAAAGATTTTCCAAAGTTTGTGCGTAAACTAGCAATACGAATAAATGGATAATCTTGTCTAATTCTAAGTGCTTCTTCCAGAGAGCCATCCGTAGATCCATCGTCAACAAAAAGAATTTCAAATTTCTTATTAAAATTATTACCTGAGAGGGTATGATAAATTCTCTCAACTAATTCTCGCAAACTTTCTTTTTCGTTAAAGACAGGAATAACAATACTGATAGATAAGTTTTGTGTTTGAGGCATAATGTAAAATTATTTATTAGTTTTTGAAATCTCAAATTAAATATTAAAAAATATTCTGCAATTAAATTATCAACTTTAATGTCTTAATTAAGATACCACTAATACTATATAAAAAATATTTTTTCATATCAATTATAAGTTTTGCGGCATACTTAGTTGTGAGCCACATTGCCTCAATATGAGCTGATTATAAGCCCCTAAATAGACGGCGTTTCTATGACTAAATGAATTTATGAATTACGCTCGATATAATAATTTAAATTACAAGAACATAGGCGCCAGATGGAATTACATACATAGTAGTTTGATTTTATCGATTATAAATGAATACTGGCCAGGCACCTAGCATTAGTGGGAAAACGCCCCTATGGCTATGTGATTTAAAAGATTGGGATTGTACTGACTATGGACAAACCTATTTTTGAAAATGAATGGCACCGACTTTATCGGCGCTGGTGTTATAGGAGTTAGGTTATATGTGTGGAATTTTTGGTTGGGTCACCACGGGACATTCCTTGTCTGTTGAGAATCTCACCCACGCGCATCTAGCAACCATGAAATTATCTCATCGTGGTCCAGATCATCAAGGAGAATGGCAATATAAAAACATATATATGGGTCACCGACGTTTAAGCATTATTGATTTATCAGTTGCTGCGCATCAACCATTTATTCATCCTGTTACAGGCGATGTCTTAATATTCAATGGTGAAATTTATAACTATATTGAACTTCGTGATGAATTAAAATTATTAGGCCATATTTTCCAAACCGATTCTGATACCGAAGTTTTATTGGCGGCTCTTATCCAATGGGATTTTCAAGCCTTAACTAAAATAGACGGTATGTTTGCTGGTGCTTGGCATCAAAAATCAACAAACCGTCATATTTTATTTCGTGATCCCCTTGGACAAAAGCCTCTATATTTGGCTAGGGTAACTGAAGGCTGGATTTATTCTTCAGAATTAAGATCTATCCTCTCATTGCCCAATCAAGAATGGAAGCTAAACCGAAATAACTTTATACGTTTTCTATTCAACAGTTACTATGGGGGTACTGATACGCCGATTGAGGGAGTAGAAAAAATCGCTCCTGGCTCTATAGTTGAGATTACACAATCTAATTTGAAAATTCATCATTACTGGAACAATCGTCCGGGATCTGCTTTGATTCACCCGCAATCAGATCAAGAAGCTATAGATCAAATGGAAGAACTGCTTCGTCAATCCTGCCGGCGATCTATGCGATCAGATGTACCATACGGTGTTTTCTTGAGCGGCGGCTTAGATAGTGCTCTTATTTTTGATTTTTGCCGTGAGTATGATCAAAATGTTCAAAGTTTTAACGTAGCAATGAGTGAAAATGATTTTGATGAATCAAGTAAAGCCAGAGTTGTTTGTAGAACATTAGGAGCAAAACAACCTCAAGTCTTTACTATGGATCAAAATCATATTCAATCAAGTCTTGCTGCATTGTTACAGGCTAGTGATGAGCCACATGGTGATCCTGGATATGTGAACTCATTCTTTTTAACAAAATCCGTCAAACCTTTTATTAAAGTTGGTATTGCAGGAGATGGTGGCGATGAACTTTTTGCAGGTTACGAACCTTTCTCCGCTGCAGCGCCTGCTTGGTGGTTTAAAAAACTGCCTTTTCTTGCATCGATAGGACGTCTGCTGATGCCTTTATTACCAGAGACAGACTCTTATGCAGGGGTAAAATTTAAAGCTAACGCATTTTTACAAGGATTCCCGGCCCAATCTGCATTGCGTCTACCTTTATGGTTAGGGACAATGAATCCAAAAAATTTAGCAAATTTATGTTTACATTCCCAAGAAAACTTTTTCAATCTTACGGGGGAGTCAGATAGTTTACTTGCTCCCTATCTCAATCTATCCAAAGATTGTCAAGAATCGTCTGAGATCAACCATTATTTAAATTTCTATCAACAAATCTTTTTGCCAGAATTTGTTTGTATGCACATGGACCGAGCATCTATGCTCAACAGTCTTGAAGTGCGCGCTCCATTTCTATCCACTGATCTTATTCGTTTTGCGAATAGCTTGCCCAATCAATATAAAATTCGGAATGGTTCAAAAAAATGGATTTTGCGGGCACTTGCTAAACGTCGCGGTTTACCCCCAATGATTACCTCGCAGCGTAAGCAAGGATTCACATTTCCCATTGCGCGCTGGTTAAAAGGGCCATTAAAAAATCAATTAGATGAAATGATATGGCATAGCGATTGGGAAAAAGATAATCTAGTCGATCAAAATTATGTAAGCCATCTTTATGATCAGCATATGAATGGACGAGCAAATAATTACCGAATTTTATTTAATCTTATGGTTTTTAGAGCATGGCGCAATCAATATCCGAATGTTAAGGTCTGATCAAAATGAAGCAGATACCGCCTAGTCTCGATCCAAAAAATATGATTTGTGCAGCTTCAAAACGAGGCCTCGAAACTTATTTTGAATCTTGCCGACATTGGCTTGCTTTTCAAAATAGCGCAGAAGTGAAATTTTACCGCCTTGGCATCATAAATACATCAATGCTTCAATCGGGCGGCTCATTTTCAATGGTAGATACGCGTAAAATTACGAGAACTATAGCAAATAATTTAGGTAAGGATTTAGGAATTACTTATATTCCTAATTGGTGGAAATTAATAATGCTTATTATTCAAAATCTTCCATGGTTTATTTTTAAAAAATTGAATATCTAGCCATGATGGGCGATTATCTCTTTCAATCAGAATTTGTAGCGAAAAATGCTTGGCGACTTCTCGCACTTCAAGATACCGATGTTTCCTCTCCAAGTTATGGATGTTTTCATTATAGTTTTTGGCGCGATAAAACATCCGAGTTTCCTGATGCTCGCTTCCAAGAGGCAGGAGCAACCCTTGGAATATTATCATTATCCACCCAAGAAGAATTGCTCAGTGCTTGCAACGCTCATGATTCTAAATCTCTCTACCAAGCTTTTCGAGCAGGCCTCATAAACTTATCACGCCAACAATATCCCGAAGGATGTTTTGATGAATGGTATAAAGGCGAACGTGGAATTGCTGCTACAGAATTTACCGCGATTGCTTATGGCCTAGCGGCCTATTTGATGGGTGATCATCTTCAGCTCGAAGATCGTGAGAGATTGCAGGACGTTTTGAAAAAATCAGGCCGGTGGTTGTCTACCCGCACCGATAAAATTAAATCTAATCATCAGGCAGCGATAGGTGCTGCTTTGGCTTTGATTGGACATGTAACTAAAGATAAATTTTATACTCAGGCTGCACGCATAGCGATTGATGAAATGTTGTCCCGCCAACAACCCGAGGGATGGTTTCCGGAAATTGGCGGCATGGATTTGGGATATTGCAGCGTGCTTCTGGATTACGCCATGATTTATACTCATATAACGGGTGACACGGTAACTGTTCCCGCAATGCGGCGACTATTTAATTTTATGCTGCCGCACCTTCACCCTGACGCTACGATTGACCCCCAATCAGGAATCTGCCTTAACCCATATGTCAGCAGACTAGGGACTGGTCTTTTATCAAATTATGATGATAAAGCAGCTTCTTTTGTAAAATTACTACGTCAATTTACACCTGGCCAGAATGGCTTATTATCTAATTTAGCTGATGACCTTAGATTCTGCCGTTGGTCCCATCTTCCTTTAGTTACATTTTTATTAGAGAACTCCTTCACCACTCATATTGAAACAATTGATCATTTTTATCCGCAAGGATGGACACTTCGTAAGGATTCTCTTTTAGCTTCCTATCATAAGAATAATATACATATATTTTTTTCTGCTGCTGGGGGCGGTTCAATTTATCTTTATCAAGAAAGACACCAAATTGGATCGGAATTCTCTGTAACAATCAAGGATTATAATAAGTCGTGGACTACCAATGGATATGATACAAAACGAAAAATTAAGCTTACAAATAATTCCCTTCTTTTTTCAACATCTCTGACTAAAGCAAATTATTACTTTCCGGGTTTTCTGTCTCGTCTAGCGCTCAGACTGGGCTGTGTTTTTCCTTGGTCGTCTCGCTTGCTGCGATTTATTATCGATCAAATAAGATTAAACTCTCGATCAGCCATAAACCAATCAGCTGCGCCTGTAAGTAATGAGAAAACTATTTATAATTTAACACGCACTCTAAAAATTAGCCCTAAAGTAATAACTATTATTGACCAAATTGATGGGCCAGATGTTAATCGTAAAGCTATTTTATGGCATCGTAACGAAGCAAATCCGCCAACAGAAATTAGAAGAGATAAAAAATTTAATAGGTCGACTATTCGTTATAAAGTCATAAAATAAGTTAGATATAGAAATAATGATTTTATCTAGCTTCAGTTTGCTCAATTTACAAGGCAGCATAAATAAGATTTCTTTAAAAAAATCTTCTCAAAAATTCTTTAAATTTAAGGCTTTTAAAGCTTTAAATTTTAGGCATAATGATAAAATTGCTTTATGACCATTCTTGTGACAGGCGCTGCAGGTTTTATTGGATCCAACTTTGTATTAGATTGGTTTGATCAATCAAAAGAAGACGTGATTTCTTTAGATTTATTAACCTACGCAGGCAATTTAGAAAATTTATCCCCATTAAATAACAATCCACACCATCATTTTATTCAAGGAAGTATTGGAGATCGTAATCTTGTTTCAGAGTTTTTAAAAAAATACCAGGTGAGAGCGATTATAAACTTTGCTGCTGAAAGCCATGTGGATAGATCGATTCTTAAATCAGAAGATTTTATCGGGACCAATATTGTAGGCACATACAATTTGCTTGAATCGGCAAGAAGTTATTGGAATGATTTAAAAAAAAATTTAAAGCAAGATTTTCGTTTTGTACATATATCCTCAGACGAAGTTTATGGATCACTTAATTCATCCGATCAACCCTCGAATGAAAATGACCCATATAAACCTAATAATCCATACAGTGCAAGTAAAGCTGCAGGTAATCACTTGGTCCGCGCGTGGTTTCAGACTTATAAGTTGCCAGTCTTTATAGTTAATTCTACCAATAATTATGGCCCCTACCAATTTCCTGAAAAATTGATCCCTTTATGTATCTTGAATGCTTTAAATGATAAATCTTTACCTATCTATGGTGACGGTCAACAGATCCGTGATTGGCTCTATGTGAAAGATCATTGCAGTGCAATTCGCGAAATTTTAAATAGAGGACAAGTTGGCGAAACTTATAACGTCGGTGGCTCGAATGAAAAAACAAATTTAGAGGTAGTAGAAGCTTTATGCGATATTTTGGATGAATTAAAATCAAAGTTAAATGGCAAGAGTTATCGAGATCAAATCACTTTTATTAAAGATAGGTCTGGCCACGATAAAAGATATGCGATTGATGCTTCGAAATTAAAAAGCGAACTCAATTGGAAGCCTAAAGAAACTTTTGAGACGGGACTTAGTAAAACAGTTTTTTGGTATTTAGAAAATGAAACCTGGATGAATCATATTGCATCTGGTGAATACCAACATTGGATTCAAAAGCAATACTCATGAAAATATTACTCACGGGGAAAGATGGTCAAGTAGGCTTCGCACTCCATAAAAAATTAGCATCGATAGGAGAGATTATTGCGACTAATCGCAATGAACTTAATTTAGAAGATTCTGATGCAATAAGAACATTTATTGAAAAAATTAAACCCGATATGATTATTAATGCTGCGGCTTATACAGACGTTGATAAAGCAGAGTCAGACACTGAATTGGTTCATAAAGTAAACACAGAAGCCCCTAGAGTTTTAGCAGAAAAAGCATCTGAACTTCATATCCCTATGATTCATTTTTCAACAGATTATGTATTTGATGGCTTAAAAAATGAACCTTATGTAGAAACAGATAATGCTAACCCTCAATCAGTTTATGGTCAAACGAAGTGGGAGGGTGAAGAATTCGTTCGCCAATATAGGAAACATATTGTCTTAAGAACAAGCTGGGTATTCAGTAGCCGAGGACAGAATTTTTTAAAAACGATAATAAAGCTTATTCAAGAAAAATTATCTTTAAATATTGTAAGCGATCTAAAAGGTACGCCAACTTCTTGCGAGACGATAGCTGAGGCGACTTATACAATTGTAAAAACTATTTTAAATAAAGCTAACTTTAAAGATTTTGGGACTTACCATGTCGCCCTTGAGGGTGAAACTAACCGTTATGAATATGCATGTTTTGTAACTGATGAAGCTATACGTTTAGGGTTAAAAACATTAATGACTTCTCAAGATATTAAATCGATCTCAAGTGATGAATATCCAACAGCAGCCGAGCGCCCGATGAATTCTAGACTTGATACGACAAAAATTAAAAATACCTTCATGCTAGAATTGCCAAGCTGGAAAGCGGAAGTAGCAGATATGCTAAAACTCATTTTAATCAATACTTAAAGTGGATCTTACAAGAAAAATTATTTAAATATGAAAGTGACTCCTTTAAGCATTCCAGATGTACTTTTAATCGAACCTATTGTGCTTGAAGATTCGCGCGGCTTCTTTTTTGAAAGCTTTAGAGAAGATATTTTTAAAAAAGAAACTTCATTAGATATTTCATTCGTGCAAGACAATCATTCAAAGTCATCTCAAGGTATATTGAGAGGTCTTCATTATCAATTACCACCCCATGCTCAAGCTAAATTAACGCGCGTCATTCAAGGTGAGGTTCTAGATATAGCTGTCGATATAAGGAAGTCATCACCCACATGTGGACAATATGTTGCAGAAATATTGTCCAGTGATAACAAGAAGCAACTTTATGTCCCAGAAGGTTTCGCACATGGTTTTTTAACCTTATCAGAAGTTGCAGAATATCTTTATAAAACGACGGATTTTTATCATCCAGAAAGCGAACGTTCTATTCTATGGGATGATAAGACCCTTAATATTGGTTGGCCTAAAAATATAGAGATAAACCTTTCTTCCAAGGACCTTAATGGAGCTATTTTTAGCTCTAGTGAAATATTTCCTTAAGCAATTTTTTTATTGATTGTTTTTTTTTAATTTTGTGTTTACTATTGTTCATTATTGAACAATAGTAAGAATATTTTTGAAAAAACATTTAAAAACGATCGATTTAGATCTTCATTTTAGAATACTTCATTTACTTGAAGATAATCCCGACATTTCACAAAGAGTAATTGCCCAGAAATTAGGTATTAGTCTCGGCGGTGTTAATTATTGCCTTAAAGCACTTATTGATATTGGACACATTAAGATTCATAACTTTAATGAAAACCCCAAAAAAATAGGTTACTTGTATTTATTGACGCCAAAAGGTATTTCCGAAAAAGTCAGCCTGACTTCTGGTTTTTTAAAGCGTAAGATGGCTGAGTATCATGCGCTGAAAAAAGAAATCGACTCACTTCAATTAAGATTGAAAGTTTAACGTCATGAACTTGCCAAACATTCCGTCCGATAAAGACCATTAGCGTACACAAAAAACAAATAAAAAAAGGTTTTAATGAGCGAATATTTTTTCACATCTGAATCTGTTTCAGAAGGCCATCCAGATAAATTAGCAGACCAGGTTTCCGACAGAAGTCACTTCGGAAGAGATAAGCCTGAGTTTACTTGGGAAGCGACAAATAAGGCAGCCGCTCTAAAAGCATCAATATAGTTTATTTTTTTGGATTCTGTTTATGAAAATCGCGATCGCCGGCACCGGATATGTAGGACTATCAAATGCAATCCTGTTGGCACAAAACCACGAGGTTGTTGCGCTGGATATTATTCCTGAGAAAGTAGCCAAGCTTAACAACAAGATATCTCCCATAGAAGATAAAGAGATAGAAGATTTCTTTGCTACAAAATTGCTTAATTTTAAGGCAACAATTAATAAACAAGAGGCATATGTCGGTGCTGATTATGTAGTAATTGCGACACCTACAGATTATGACGAGAAAACTAATTACTTTAATACATCATCGATTGAGAGTGTTATTGAAGATATTTTGGCTATTAATCCCAATGCAGTGATGGTAATTAAATCTACAGTGCCGGTTGGCTATGTAAAATCTGTCTCCCTAAAATTCAATACTGACAATATTATCTTTTCCCCTGAATTTTTGAGAGAAGGCCGTGCTTTGTATGACAATCTTTATCCTTCTCGAATCATTATTGGTGAGAGATCGAAGCGCTCAGAGATTTTTGCTGGGTTACTTAAAGAGGGGGCCCTTAAAAAGGATGTTGAAATCCTCTTTACTGACAGCACTGAAGCTGAAGCAATCAAATTATTCGCCAATACATACCTTGCAATGCGTGTTGCATATTTCAATGAACTTGACACTTATGCGGCAAGTCATGGCTTAGATACTAAGCAAGTCATAGACGGTGTATCTTTGGATCCTCGTATTGGTAACCACTATAACAATCCATCTTTCGGCTATGGTGGGTATTGTCTTCCTAAAGACACTAAGCAACTTTATGCAAATTACCAAGATATACCGCAGAATCTAATTAAGGCCATTGTTGAATCGAATTCCACTCGAAAAGACTTTATCGCGGACAGTATATTAAGAAATAACCCTAAAGTTGTTGGCGTACATCGGCTAATAATGAAAGCAGGCTCTGATAACTTTAGAGCGTCCAGTGTTCAAGGTGTTATGAAGCGACTCAAGGCCAAGGGTGTTGAGGTTATCGTCTACGAGCCTGCTCTTCATGAGTCGGAGTTCTTTAATTCCCGAGTTATTAAAGATTTGGATCAGTTCAAAACGGAGGCCGATATCATTATATGTAATCGAATGACGGCTGAGTTGGGGGATGTGGCGAAAAAAGTTTTCACTCGAGATCTGTTTGGATCTGACTGAAGTGTTTCTAAATTTGGCCTTTTTGTAAGTTGGATACTATTAGTAAAATTACTTATTGAGATTAACTATATATCATGAAAATTTTAGTAACTGGTGGTGCGGGATTTATTGGAAGTCACCTTTGCGAAACATTGGTTAATAATAAAAATTATCAAATTTGGTCTTTGGATAATTACTCCACTGGTTCTGAGAGCAACCACATCTCAGGGGTGAATTACATAAAAGGGAGTACTTCTGACATTGAAGAGCTGATAAATTTTTCTCCAGATATTGTTTATCATTTGGGCGAGTATTCTCGAGTTGAGCAAAGTTTTGATGATATAGCTAAGGTTTGGGCTTATAACAAGCAAGGTACATTTGCTGTGTTGCAGTTCTGTCGGAAACATGCTTCTAAGATTGTCTATGCAGGCAGCAGTACCAAATTTGGTGATGGGGGCTTGGGTAGAACTCAAAGTCCTTATGGATGGACTAAGGCTAGCAATACGGAATTAGTAGAAAACTATGGCAAATGGTTTGATTTGCCATATGCAATAGTTTATTTCTACAACGCATATGGCAAAAGAGAAATTGCCACAGGAAAATATGCGACTCTCATAGCACTGTTCTCGGAAAAAATGAGAAATAATGAGTCGCTTAATGTGGTTGCTCCTGGAACTCAAAAAAGGAACTTTACTCACGTGGGCGACATAGTATCTGGTTTAATCCTTGTTGGTGAAAATGGCTACGGCGATGAATTTGGAATCGGCAGCCCAGATGCTTATTCAATTCTTGAGGTTGCGCAAATGTTTGGTGGGACAGTCAAAATGGTTGAGGAGAGGCGTGGAAATAGGATGTCTGCTGATGTGATTACCGACAAAACTAGAGCTTTGGGCTGGAACTCTTCAACCAAGCTAGCTGATTATATTGAGCTATTAAGAGCTAATAATTGGAAAAGTGGCTGAGTGTTTCATTTTAGCAACTTAATTTAAGTTTAATTCCAGTATCGATTATAAGCATAATGAAACAACAACAATACAGTAAGATAATCTCTTCCTTGCTTAAAATAAGCCGTTTGTTAAGCAAGAAAGACAAAAGAAAAATTATTCTGTCCAGTATTCTCTTAGCTTTTTCCTCATTTCTCGAAGTTGTGACAGTTGCATCTATGTACCCTTTCCTAAAGTATATTTTGGGGGAGGATATTGCGTCTAACCCTCATTTAATGCAACTTATTACAATTGACTTAAGCGGATATTTAAAGTCGGATCCTAGAGTGTTAATAGGAGTTGCTTATTTTTTGTTGGTGCTTTTAACAGCAGTATTTAAAGTTTTTGTTTTAAAGCAGTCAGGTAAGACTATAGCTTTAGCTTCAAATAATTTAGCAACTATAATATTTACAACTTCTATATTTGGATCTAACGCTAACAAATCAACATCTGAAGTTGTTTCAAATATCATTTTGAGGTGTAACTATGCAATGGGTGCATTATTCAATATCACAAGCATTATCACATCCGGGCTTCTCATATTAGGAATACTTTACTCACTTCTTTTCTTTAGTCCTTTATTTACTATAACTGGCTTTTTAATGTTGGCTGGGCAGTACCTGATCATTTCAAAATTCACTTCTAAGAAGTCTATGATTAATGGTCAAATTGTTGATGAGCAATCGGTCGTTCAAGTCGCGCATGCCAAGCAAACACTAGATAGTGCAAAGAATATTATTATTGAAAATAGAATAAATGATGAGACGAATTACTTTAAAACAATCGATTTGCAAATAAGATTAGCCCGTTTTAGCAATCAATTAATAAATAATGTACCTCGGATAATCATAGAAAGTCTAATAATGGTTATTGTTGCATTTGTTGTTATTTATTTATCAATTACGAGTCTAGATCTTAGAAAAATAATTCCTTTAATAAGTATCTTTGCCATATCATTTCAAAAGCTACTTCCCTCTATAAATTCGATTTACATAAATCACGCTAACATTCTGCAATCATTAAGTTCCATCCATAAATTGGCTAATCAAATTGAGGATATCTCACAACAATCTTATCTATGCAAGAATTCATTGGATTTTAAAGTGATGAGTGTAGTTGATTTAGGCCATTGTGTTCAAAAATCGAATAAATCAATGTATGTTCCTATCAATGTAAAAATATACAAAGGAGACAAATTTCTAATTAGCGGCTCAAGTGGCGTAGGTAAGAGCACCATATTGGAGTCTATGATTGGGCTTTCAAAGCCCACGATGGGGAAAGTTTTTGTCAATGATATTGAAATACGAGATGAGCATTTGAAGAAATGGTGGAACACGATAACTTACATACCCCAGATGCCTTATGTATATAACAATTCAGTAAAGTATAACGTCACCCTGAGTACTGATGATATTGATGATGAACGCTATAACGAAGTATATCGTTTAACAAGGCTCGATTTACTAAGTAATAATGATAGTAATTTTTTAGTCGCTGAGAATGGGGGGAATTTGTCTGGGGGCGAGAGGCAGAGGTTAATTCTTGCACGAGCTCTCTATATGAAGAGAGCGGTTTTATTCTGCGATGAGTCTATGAGTGCTATTGATTCTTCGCTAAGGTATCAATTACTAGAGTCTATTTTTAATACTTATCCTGATTTGACAGTTATTTTTATATCACACAATAGTGAAGAGTCTGAATTGTTTAATCGGCATATGACAGTTAGAGGGAATCTATGAAGATAGCTTTTTATCTGCCGAACAAGGCATTAAAGAAAGTTGACTTTAGTACCCCTTATGATGGGAATCCTGGCAGCGGGGCCGCAGAGTATCTTCACGTGGCGCTTCCATACTATATATCTGATAGTAAATTTGAGACTTATATTTTTGCGCAAGATATCTCACATATGCCCGCAAATATTAATTGCATACAATGTGATTCTATTCGGGATGCTGCAATTACGGCCAAAGAAAATGGTATTGATATATTTGTATTTAGGCCAAGAATACATGAGGAGGATTTTATCCTCGATTTAATTGACGAAATAAAATTACCATCAATAGGTCGAGCCGCCCTGACACCATCTATAAAACACCAGAGAAAGATGGCGCGTTGTAATTATTTTAAGGCTCTTGTTGCTGTGGGTTCAGAGCAATATGATTTTATGTCGGACAGTCCAGTAGCAAAAAAACTAACTTATATTGATAACGGAATCAGTTTATCCGCATGTAGTGGATTTGAAAATATTAAAAAAAATAAAAAACTAGTTACCTATATGGGTGCAATCGTTCCGCAGAAAGGATTTCATGTTTTGGCACGCGTTTGGCCGAAGGTTTTAGAAAGTCACCCTGATGCATGTTTGAGGGTAATTGGATCTTCAAAAATATATAACGAGAATTATAGTGTGGGCCCATTGGGTATTGCTGATGAAACTTATGAGCGAAAATATATAATCCCATACTTGTGCAATAAAGCAGGTGAGTTGCATCCTTCAGTTACATTTCTTGGCGCCCTAGGTAGGGAGAAATATAAACATTTAAGTGAGTCAATTGTTGCAGTTCCAAATCCTACGGGGCAGACTGAAACGTGTTGTGTTAGTGCTATAGAAATGGCAGCGTGCTCAACAGCTGTGGTTACGGGTGCATATTACGCACTCCTCGGTACAGTCAAAAATAATTTCACTGGATTGCTTGGTCGAGGTGACGCAAAACTAGCCAGTAATATTTGCAAGCTACTTGATAACCCAATGCTTGCAATTAATTTGGGAAGAAATGGAAGGGCGATGGCTGAGAAAGTCTATGACTTCAGTAAGGTTGCAATTAGATGGAAAAAACTTTTTGCTGATGTATACAGCAATTCAACAATTCGTCGCCCTAGACATCAGTTTAATTATTTACGATACCATCGTAAGTGGTTACGAATGCTAAATTGCATTCCAGCAAGATTTTTCAATAATGTAGTTAATTGGCCGTCAACCCAAGAGTTTGAGAATCTGCTAATAAACTTAATCAGGAAATACAAAAGCTAAAGCATATCTCTTGCAAACCTAATCATGTAAAGAACCAACTTAATTAATTTACTCAACAATCGTTTGCTTTTTTCTTTAGTTTTACTAAAAGTTATGTTTAATTATATTCGAGACTAAGTATGTGCGGATTTACAATATCTATAAATAAAGTCATTCAAGACAATCTTCATTCAAAGTTTCGAAAGTCTCTTGACAACATTGCCCATAGAGGCCCAGATGCAAGTAATATTGTCGACTTAGGGAAGGTAACTCTTGGCCATGTTAGATTGTCGATAATAGATTTGTCTTCTCGGTCTAATCAGCCATTTGTGTCGGCCGAAAACTCCTATTATATTGTTTTTAATGGGGAAATATACAACTACAAGCAGCTGAAAAGTGAATTGAATGGTTGGGATTATCAGACCGAGTCTGATACAGAAGTAATTTTAGCGGCATACTCTAAATGGGGTGTGGGTTGCTTCGAAAGATTTATTGGCCAATTTTCAATTGTGATTTATGACAGGCCTAAAAATAAAATTGTTATAAGCCGAGACCGAATGGGTGAAAAGCCCCTGTTTTTCTATTCGAATGAAAAGGGGTTATATTTTAGCTCGGAAATAAAAGGGTTGGTGCCATTCCTAAGTCAAGCTCCGTCTATTGATGCTTCAGCATTTAACGACTATTTACATTATCAATACGTGCCAGAGCCCGAATGTATAATCTCAGATATCCATAAAATTGAAGCTGGAACAATAACTACTTATGACGTTCTTTCGCTAAAAAAAACGGTTAGAAATTACTGGTCGTGGCAATATCCAGAATTAATAGATAAAGAAATAAAAGTAATCGATATTGAAAATGCGTTAGTAAAATCTATAGAGTATTCTCTGGTTTCTGATGTGCCTGTAGCCATAGGTCTTTCAGCAGGTCTTGATTCTGCAGCGATAGCATACTATGCGAAAAATGCAGGCTGCGACTTAGTCTCATTTACGGTAGGGTATTCGCAAAAACCTGTATATGATGAGCGAGATGGAGCTGCATATATCGCAAAATATATTGGGATTAAAAATCATGAGGTCGAAATTAGCCCTAATGATTTTATGACAAATTTTTCGAGCTACTGTACCAATAGCTCAGAGCCCATTGCAGATGCTGCAGGATACGGCCACTACATCGTCCCTAAAACTATTGCAGATCATGGTTACAAAGTTATGCTCTCCGGAATTGGTGGTGATGAATTATTTTGGGGTTATGAATGGACAAGATTGGCGGTGTTATACAATCGTGTTGTGAACTGCCGCCCTCCTAGCGCCATTTTAGATTTGTTTAAAAGCCAGCGGAAGCTTCTCAATTTAATCTTTGCATTGTCAAAAACATCAAAATCACCACAAGCATTGCGGCCATATTTTAGGCTTCTATATACATTTTTAGTTAATAACACACCCAAAAAGCAAGAAATGTTTATGGGTATTTCAGGAGCCCCAGAGTTCACATCATTGGTTAATGTTGGAGAAGGTTACTATGGGGCTGCAATGATGGAAAAAAACTTGAATAATCCTTTTAGATATACAAAAGATATTGAAGGTGTTGAGGAGAATCCAGAATTTACTTTGTTAAATATATTATCAAAACTCAATAGAACATGGCTAATGTCAAACTCTGTGCAATTGTCAGACTCTCTTTCAATGGCTTCAAGCATAGAAGCAAGGTCCCCGTTCCTAAATAGTGACTTAATAAAGACTGCACTAACTTATAACGTGCAAAATGGTGTTGATTTAAAAGGTAAATCTATCCTTAGAAAAATTCTTTCTGAAAAACTCCCCATTGATTTTATTAACAGACCAAAATCAGGGTTCGTTGTTCCTATTGGTTCCTGGGTAAGTCAGCTAGAGAAGAATTATGGAGATCAGGTCAACAACGGTTGTTTGGTTCGATATGGGCTGTTAAAAAAAGATTTTTTTAATCTAAAAGAAAATAGAAATATAACAATTCACACAAAGTACAGGGTAGTTCTCCTTGAACTTTGGTACTCCAATCTACTGAATCTCTACTATAAGTGAAAAAGAAAAGATGTTAAATAAAATTAGGTTTCTTATTTATCCTGCTTTGATTGCAACATCAAAAGCGCTCTCTCGCTTCGTGCCTTTAATACATGCCTTACATTTAAATTCAGTTTGGTCTGTGTTTATATTTCTGCTTCCTAGGAGAGGCGATTATGTAAAGTCGGTTTATGGCCCATTTCTCCATCGAGGCTTAGATGATCATCAATTTTATCTTTGTGCTACTGGAAAAAGTGGACATAAATTGAGTTCGATAATAACGAGAATTAACCAAAAAATGGTTTTTCTTGATATTGGCTCGAATATGGGAATCTACTCATTATTAGCTGAAAGTAATCCAAATTTTTGCAGAATAACTGCGGTTGAACCTAATCCTTTGGTTCTTGGTTTTCTTAAATCGAATATAGATGCGAATTCCGCCTCAAGGATTGAAGTTATACCCGCTGCAGTTTCTCAATTAAGTGGCGAAGTTGAGCTTAGGTATAACGACTGGCATATGGGAATGGGTAGTATCGAGAGAGCAGGGAACAACGCAGTAAGAGTGAAGTCCTTGAATCGCAATTTTTTTGACTTATACGCCGAAAGCGTTAATGAGAAAGTATTTTTGAAAATAGACGTTGAGGGGGCAGAGCATGTTGTCGTTGAGGAAATTTTCAGTTCGAGCCTATCAGGAAAAATAACAGATGTCTTTGTTGAGATTACTCCGAAATGGTTGGATGCTAAAAAAATAGATGCAATTTATTCTACTCTGTACCTTAATGGGTTCAAGTTGTTGTGGAAAGGAGCCGACACTAGCCAGTACGATGCTTATTTTATAAAAAATGATACCTATGTATCGATTGACAAAGTTAAAAATGAATTGAAATTAAAAAAAAGCAATTCTCCAATTTATTCCATTTGTATATCTAACTACAACATGGCAGATACTATTTATAGGGCTGTTTCAAGTGTTGCAGAGCAGCTCGATGATAAATTTGAAATACTTATTGTTGATGATGGCTCAACCGACAATAGTAGGGATGAGATACTGAGGTTGGAATCAAAATTCCCCATTGTGCGATCCCTTTTTTTAAAAAGAGATAAGAATAGAAGATTGGGTGAAACTAGGAATATTTCGATATATGCTGCGCTCGGAGACTACGTCCTTTTGCATATTGATGCGGATGATATATGGGAGCCGTTTTTAAAAGATCTTATAGTTCTTTTTCATCAACTTGAAAAAGCATATGGTTATGACTTTCTTCTAGTTGGGCAGCAGACTGGAATAGCAAAGAGAGATTTATTGCTTAGCTCAGGGGGATATGACAATATTTATCGTGGAGAAGATAGAAACCTGATGTTTAGATTGTCTAGCTTAGACAAAATATTATTTATGGACTATAAGACGTTTAGAACTAGACTTGAAAGACCTACCAAGAAAAAGTTTATAAAAGTGATTTGGGATATGTGGTCACACTTACAGTATGATTTTTTATATACGGAATCAAAAAGGAATTATTTGTTAGTGGCGCTCTTTTTTTCCTATAACAATAGCGATTTCACAATTAGGTCTAGATTCCTGAGATCTGCGCTGGCAATGCCGGCACTAATTTCCGTGCTTTTCAAAGAGAAGCGTGACATCTCTATGACTTGGGATAAATTTATATCGTTTAGGGAGTCTCGACGGGGTAATTTTGAAAAACTTATGCGAAAAATTGGTAGGCCTGACAATCTCAATCAGCATGTCAGCCAAGCTGCTTTGAAAATTTTCGACTACAAGATTAATAACAAAGGATTTAAAGGTGAGTAGTCCCAGGGTAGCTATCGTAGTAATGGCACACAATCCATACCAATATATTTCTGAGTTTTTAGTTCATCATGGGAATATAGCAGATTGTATATATGTAATCGATCATAGATCTGATAAACCACTTAGTGCAATTTATATTGAGAATGTTATTTTTATTGAGTCTAATCAGGTTGGGCAATTTCAGTCTGAGGTCACTAATGCTGTTATTCGGGATTATAAAATTTATGAAAATAACGACTGGTTATTTGTTTTGGATATAGATGAATTTTTGCCTTTTAAATCTAAAAATGAATTACATCAGTTCATTGAGAAGTATAAAAATGCTCAAACCGTTTCTTTTAATTGGCTAAATGGTGTTGGGGTTTATCCCACAGCTGAGCTTGAAAATGAAAATGACACTACTAGTTTGATTGATGTTACTCCTCTGTTTATAAGTAATAAACCAAATCCAAACATAAAAGTTTGTGTGAATTGTAATAAATTAAAATACCCTTTTTATTTCAGAACGGGTGCACATGAAGTAGTAAAACCATATAGATTTTTGTCTCTTTTCTTAAGAAAGAATTACTACAAATCAATAAAAAATCATAAAGATTCACATTTTATTTATCATATAGTTTCATTTGATAGAAAGTCATTTTATAAAAAGATTAAAAATTATGTATATCAGATGGGATTAAGAAAGCATGTAAAAGGACAGGGTGGATGGATGGTGGAAACCTATCTTAAAGACTTTGATGATAAAGCTTGGTTGGAGGTTATTCAAAATTTCCGGGTGTCCGATAAGGAAAAGATTGTTTATGGTGTTGACCAAAATATGTTTATTAAAAAAGATATATTTGATCATTTGGATATCAAGAAAATTCTGGGCATAAAGCGAAAAATTAATACTCTAGCTAATAAAAAAATGAGCGAGAGCTCTATTGATGAAAGTAATTACATCAAAAATAAAAAATATGATAATGATGTAAAACGTAATGCTAGTTTATTTCACGTTTGTAAAACGAATAGTGTTGCAGAAATTCAAATCAGAAAGATATAACAAGCTAGTTTTTAAGGATAAAAATGTCTCTCCAACGATTAAAGTTAGTCTCAAATTATTTAAATGAACATCTCAAAGATTACTCACTGCTTGATATGGGCTGCAGGACAAGAGATCTTGAGCCCTTGCTCATAAACTGCAGAGAATATACTGGAACGGATCTTGTTAGCGGAGACAATGTAGTGGTTTGTGATCTTGAAAAGCCCTTGCCCTTCGATAATCAAAAATATGACGTTGTGTGTGCTCTTGATGTGCTTGAGCATTTAGATCGTATTCATGATGCTGTAAATGAGCTTAAAAGAATTGCTAAAAGTTCAATAGTTATATCTTTACCTAATATGGCACATTGGAGCTTTCGCTTAAGATTCCTATTCAAAGGTGAGTTGTCTGGAAAATACACCTTTCATTCATTTTCTGTGACTGACAGGCATAGATGGGTAACAAACTATGATCAGTCTAGAGATTTTATAAGTAATAATTTCTCTGAATACTCTATTTCCTTTATTGACATTATTCCAGAGCGAGGTAGAACCCGCTTCATTAGTTCACCAATAGAAAAAATTCTGGCTAAGTATTTTCCTAACGTCTTTATTTATGGACTTATTGCAGTAGTAGATCTATCTAAAACAAAAAACTCACAGGAATAATCTATATGTATAAAAGAGACGACAGGTCGTTGAAGATTAGAGTGATTGATTCAATCTTCCAGGGATTGTGTCATTCAGACTATCTTAAAAGTAAGTTGAAAGTAATCGCTGATCGTGCTTTGAATGCTCATGATGGATTTAAGTTTTCATATAATACAAGTGAAAATGGCGAGTATGAGTTTATTGAGCATATTGCTAAGTTATATCGATCTTTAGAATTAATATTTTTTGATGTTGGAGCTCATCACGGAACATATACAGAATTACTTTTGAAGCATGTTGATAGCTACAAAGGACATCTGTTTGAACCAACACCAACTACCTTCTCTAAATTAAATGAAAGATATAATACAGACATTAATTTGTTATTAAATAAACTAGCATTGTCTAATTTCAACGGAGAGAATGAGCTAATTATCTACCCAGATGACCCCACTAGGAATGGTTTGACTGGTGTTGGTAAGGAGGTTAACTTTACTTCTAAAATAGCGAAATGTGATGTGTGTAAAGGAGATGATTACTCTAAGAAAAAAAACATTAGTCGAATTAATCTTCTCAAAATAGATGCGGAGGGCCATGATTTTAATGTTCTACAAGGCTTCTCTGAATATATATCAAAGGGACGAGTAGATGTCATTCAGTTTGAATATACCTTTAAGCACGCAGACATGAGAATTACCCTGCGTGACTATTATGAGTTTTTTATGGATAACTCTTACAGAATCGGCCCGTTAAGAAGAGACGGAGTGGATTTCTACAATAATTTCGATCCAAGATATAATGAATATCAATTTGGACCTAATTACATAGCCACGCGTAAGGATTTTGTTAATGACTTCTTGTCGTTTATTTAGGTCTGAGAATATAGTTTTTGAACTGCGAAGAGGTTATGCCAGATTTCTCTGTCTTTTACCAATATTAGATTCAGTACCTTCCCTTAAGAGGTTTTTATGGGGGGGTATTGAAAACTTTTAACAAGAATACAGCCACACTTCGGTCAGTTTATGGAGTAACTCTTATAACTAATTGGCAAGATGCAACATTTCATATGGGTATTTCAGGTTCTTGGGGATTCTATTTGCATGATTTGCTTAGAGAACGAAAAGGGGATTTTGCGTTTATTGATATTGGAGCAAACTTTGGGCTTTATACTTCAATCGCCGTGCAATTACATAATTGTAAAATAGCGGTTGCTATAGAGCCTAATCCATCGATTTTTCGATTGTTAGAGAGTAATGTAGCTGCAAATCAAGATCGAACTACTTACCGGGGCTTTAATTGCGCCATAGATACGAGTAATGGAATAAGATCGCTAGCTTTCAACAGGGATAATTTAGGAAAAGCTAATTTGCGAGGTCAGGGGAGCGAGATTGTCGACATAGAATGCAGGAATTTTCATCTATTTGATGAAATCAAATTATTAACTAAAGATTTGCCTGTAATTGTAAAGATTGACGTTGAGGGGTTTGAGCCCAGAGTAATACAAGAAATTGCCCGATCTCAATTGAAGGACAATATTGACTGTGTTTTTATTGAAATAAGCCCATTTTGGGTATCTAAAAAAGAATTGGACGAAATGTTCGCTCTTTTTAGTGAGATGGGATTTATGAGGCGCTGGAAATCTCGAGGTAATTCTCAGTATGATGTTTTATACGTAAAAAAGAAAAGATAAGTCTAGAATTTTTTTATAGCTAATATACAGACTAGTTTTGTAGTTAAGGTATAAAACACAACCCTTATGAACCATTTAACCGCCAGTAAACCTCTTATCTCAGTAGGGGTCACTTCATTTAACGCCGAAAGCACTATTGATAAGGCTGTTTCTAGCGCTATAAAGCAAACTTGGCGCCCAATCGAAATTATTGTTGTTGACGACTGTTCTTCTGATGATACTCGAAAAGTGCTTGATAATCTCTCAAAAGCTCACTCAGAAATTATAGTATTTGCTAATACCGCTAATAGCGGCGTGGCTGTTTCACGTAATCGAATACTGGAAGAAGCAAGAGGAGAGTTTGTAATATTTTTTGATGATGATGATGAAAGTTTGCCTGATAGAATTTCATTACAGTACCATCGTCTAACTAAATACGAGAAAGAGTATGCTAATGGCGCTCCTGTTATATGCCATACAGCTCGAGAACTAATTTATCCTGATGGCGAAAAACGTGTTGATCCTACCATGGGGCAGAACGATGGGATAGCTCCTTCTGGTTTTGCTGTTGCAAAACGAATTCTACTCGGCACACCACTCAAAAACGGTTACGGATCATGCCCTACATGCAGTCAAATGGCACGTCTATCAACTTATCGTATTTTGGGTGGTTTCGATCCTTTATTTCGCCGTAGCGAAGATACAGATTTAAATGTACGCCTTGCAATTGCTGGAGGACATTTTGTTGGAATTTCATCACCGCTGGTTATTCAGACAATGACAAAAACTGCAGAAAAAAGTATCACAGATGAATTTCGTTATGCCAGACTTTTGCTGGAAAAGCATAAGGCCTTTATTGGTAGTGAGAAAGAATATGCTTTTTGTTATGAGTGGTTGAAGCTTAAAGAGGCTTACCTAGAAACTAATTACTTGGATTTTGTGATAAAACTGCTGAAATTGTTAATCGCTAACCCTCTTTTAGTTCTAAAACGTATCTATCTTGCACTGCCAAACATGCGAATCAATAAATCTTTTAGGAGATTTCATGATAATGCTATCGACTTGAAAAAGTCATAGCCATCTAAGGTACTTAATATGAAGTGGGCGCTAAAAATCATTCTGAAGTTAATCCTTTCCAGGCTTCCATTACCATATCGATTTTGGAGGTCGATTGGTGTATTCAGGCATGGTCGAGCGGATTTGTTAGATTACTCAATCAAGATATATAACCTTCATCTCAAGAGAGCTTTTCCAGATGGCATACCTTCTGGCTCAGTTATATTAGAGTTAGGCCCTGGCGATAGCGTTATATCTGCATTATTGGGTTATTCAAGTGGTGTAAAGCGCACCTATTTGGTAGATGCTGGGGACTTCTGCCGTAAGGATGTTTCCTTTTATATTGAGATAGCAAAACAAATGTCAGTTAAAGGTTTGCATGTGCCAGATTTGACTGAAGCACAATCATTCCAGGATGTATTGAAAGCCTGTAATGCGAAATATTTGACGAATGGACTTTTAAGTTTGCGAGCCATTCACTCAAATACGGTTGATTTTATATGGTCACACTCTGTATTAGAGCATGTTCGTAAGCATGAGTTGCATCATCTGCTTGATGAAATTCGTAGAGTTCTGAAATCAAGTGGCTTGTCTTCTCATAATGTTGATTACCAAGACCATCTGGATTTCTCATTAAATAATTTACGATTCTCGGAAAAGATTTGGGAGTCATCACTCTTTGTCAATTCTGGGTTTTATACAAATCGGGTCCCAGCAGTTAAATTGCATGAGATGTTTAGAAAGTCTGGCTTTAATGTTTTGCAAGAAGAGTTCGGTAAGTGGACGAGACTTCCCCTGCATAGAAAATTTATACACAACGAATTCTGTATTTTTACCGATGCAGATTTGCTCAATAGAACATCTTCTTTTCTTTTAAAAGCATGAAAAAAGTCTCGCATTCGAAGTTGTCTTCTTCTGAACGTTTTCCATTAATCACTGTTGCTATAACTTGCTACAACGCGCAGTCAACAATCGAGCGTGCTATTGATAGTGGTTTGAATCAAACCTGGCCTAATCTTGAGTTGTTAGTGGTTGATGACGGTTCAGTGGATAACAGTATGGATGTACTTAATTGCAAATCGGCTTTAGATGGACGTATTCGAGTAATTAAACATTCAATCAATCGTGGATGTGCAGCAGCCCGGAATACACTCATAGATGCTGCTCAGGGTGAGTTTATTGCTTTCTTTGACGATGATGATGCAAGCCTGCCAAATCGCTTGCAATTGCAGTACGATCGCATCATATCTTATGAACAAGAAAACGATGTTCATTTGGTTGCCTGCTATGCTTCTGGCCAAAGGACTTATCCAAACGGCTACATATTTCCCTTGCATGCTGTTGGTTCAAATGGCGCTCCTCCAGTAGGACTTGCTATGGTTGACTATTTGCTCTTTAATAAACGTCAAACAAATATTTTTTATGGCGCGGGTGCGCCTACATGTTCTCTTATGGCGCGGAGAAATGTTTTTCGTAATTTGGGTGGTTTTGATGTTTTGATGCGGAGACAGGAGGATGTAGACTTCGCTGTTCGTTTAGGTTTTCAGGGTGGGCACTTTATTGGAATTGCTGAATCAGTACTCAATCAATACGCAACTGTTAGCAATGAAAAGACTGCGCTAATAGAGTTTGAGAGCACCTTAAGACTTCTCGATAAGAATATCGATTATTTGAATGCTTCAGGAAACTATCGCTATATGCGTTTGTGGTCTGAGATGCGATACCGACATTTTTCTAGACGAGATGGCTGTGCTCTATTGTTGCTCGTGCGGTTACTAACCAGATATCCCCTGAGAACTACACAGCATTTCTTGCGATCTGCAATTCACCGTTTCTTCCATGAGCAACGCATGAAAGCTATCATTTAATGAGGCAGCAGAAGTCAATATTATTTTTCTGTCGCAACTTTCATCGCATGGCTGGGGGTGTTGAGCGTATGGCGACACTTATAATGAATCAGATGGTTGAGCGTGGATATCGTGTTGGTTTAGTGACTTGGGATCCAGTTGATGCTCAACCACATTACCCTCTAAATGCTTCAATAAAATGGATAAAGCTTAACCTTGGAGCGGCTGAATTTTCGGCTGGTTGGGTATTGCGTCTTCGCAGGCAGATTGCCATTAGACGGGCTGCTTCGAAATTTCGCCCAGATGTGGCTATCGGATTCCAGGTGGGTACTTTTTTGGCAGCACGGATTTCTATGTTGGGTATGGGCATACCCATGATTGCTGCTGAACGCAATTCGCCAGATCTTTTTGACTTTGTTATCAACGGAAAAAGGCAACGCTGGAAAGCTAATTTTGCTCTCATGATGGCTGATTGTGTGACAGTTCAGTTTGATAGCTATAAAGAGAAATATCCCTCACAAATCAGAAAACATATAGTTACTATTCCTAATCCAGTTCAAACTCTAGCGCAACCTGCCTATCCAAATGAGGCTGATATAAAACCCAGACGTATTCTCAATGTGGGGCGTTTATCTTACCAAAAGAATCAACTGTTTCTAATTCGTGCCTTTTCTCGAATTGCCAGACTCTATCCGGACTGGGTGCTTACGATAGTAGGCGAGGGCGAAAAACGAAGCAAACTTGAAAAACTAATTGCTGATAGCGGGTTAAACGATCGTGTCGAATTAATTGGCGCTGTTAAAGATGTGGACAGCTGGTATTGTAAAAGTTCATTCTTAGCGTTTCCATCCTTATGGGAAGGTTTTCCTAATGCCTTAGTAGAAGGGTTTAGACAAGGCTTGCCTGCCATTGGACTTATTCAGACGGCTGGTGTTAATGAGTTAATAGTTCATAATGAAACGGGTATCCTAGCATCAAATAATGAAGCTAGCTTTGCGTTGGCTATGCAAGCATTAATAGATGACTTTGAGTTTCGATGTCGTGCTGGTCGAGCGGCTAGAAATTCCGTGTTAGGATTCGAACCGGAAGTTATATTCAATGAATGGGATAATCTTTTTTCTCGACTAGTGGAGCGACATTAATTTTGAAAGTATTTTTTGCAATTAAGAGTTTGTCTTCATCTGCAGGTGGAGCAGAACGCGTTCTGTGCAAAATTGCTTCTTTATTGGCGGCTAAAGGAGTAAATGTTTCAATTTTAACTTTCGATTCTCCGAAAAAAAAACCTTATTATCCACTTGATAAAAGAATCAAAAGATTTGATTTAAACATAGGTGACTCATCTAGCCCAGCAGGTTTCATCGAGACGATTTTTAGAATCAAGGCGTTACGACAAGTGATTAGTGAAGCGCAACCGGATGTGGTTGTTGGTTTCATGCATTCTATGTTTGTACTTTTAGCTTTTGCTTTATTGGGTAAAAATATACCTATATTAGGCAGTGAACATATCGTGCGTCAGCATTATCGTAATAAACCTTTTCAATATCTCTTATTAATTTTATCAGCTCAGTATATTAAAAAAATAACGGTACTTTCAGAGAAAATACGCTCAGAGTATCCTAATAAAGTTAAATCTAAAATGGTGGTGATGGCCAACCCAATTGAGCTTTCTACTAATTTAGCAAATATAGGTTCTGATAAAGGGAATTTTACTCTCTTGAGCGTAGGACGTTTGGATGAACAAAAGGATCACTCTTCACTAATTCAAGCATTTGCTTTGGTAGCTAAGAAATTCCCTCAATGGAATCTAAAAATTATTGGGGAGGGGCGGTTACGTTCTCACCTTGAACATCTTATAAAGACTCTTGGTATGGATTCAAATGTTACATTAGCAAGAAACACTTCTTTGATTGAAAGAGAATATCAGTCAGCAGAAATTTTTGTCATTCCATCTCGATATGAAGCGTTTGGTCTTGTTACTGCAGAGGCAATGGCACATAGACTTCCCGTGATTGGATTTGCGGATTGTTCAGGCACTAATGAGTTGATTCGGTCGGGCGTGACAGGCTTGTTGGTAGATCCCAAAAATGACCGAGTTCATTCATTAGCATCAGCTTTATCAAGCTTGATGGCTGATCCGTTGTTGCGAAAGCGACTTGCTACTTCAGGGCATAAAGCAATCAATAAGCAGTTTTCAGACTCGAATGTATGTGACCAGTGGCAGCGTTTGTTAAGGGATTGCATATGTGCGGGATAGCTGGTTTATTTGTTCCACCTAAATACTTTACGCCAGACATTCAGGATGTCGTTCGAAATATGGCTTCCCAGATGTTACATCGCGGCCCTGACGATGGGCGTCAATGGGTCGACCCAATTTCAGGGGTCGCACTTGCGCACCGTCGTTTGGCTGTTCTTGATCTTTCAGAAGCTGGACATCAGCCAATGACTTCTCTCTGCGGCCGCTACGTTATAGTCTTTAATGGTGAAATTTATAACCATGAAGCAATACGGCGTGAGCTAGAAAGTGAAGGTTGTTTTCTGGGTGACGAGGGGTGGCGAGGACATTCCGACACTGAAACGCTATTGACGGCAATTTTCTTTTGGGGATTAGAACGGGCGCTTCATAAATCCGTTGGTATGTTTGCCTTCGCTTTATGGGACAAGAAGGATAGAGAGCTTTATTTTGCAAGAGATCGGGTGGGCGAGAAACCACTTTATTATGGGTTACATAAAGGGGTATTGTTATTTGCCTCTGAACTAAAGGCATTTCGGGTATATCCAGGATTCCATGGTGAAGTTGACCGAGACGCCCTTTCACTTTTTCTTCACAGGAATATGATACCAGCGCCTCACACAATCTATCGTGGGATTTTTAAACTTCCTGCGGGGTCTTGGTTAAAGGTAAATCTTGCAGATATTATTAAGGAGGAGTTGCCAGTCCCTCAATCATATTGGACAGTAGCTGAAGTAGCTGCAACAGGACAAAACAACTTATTTCAAGGTGATTTTTTAGATGCTAGCGATGAACTTGAGCGGCTTCTTAAACAATCAATTTCTGGACAAATGTTAGCTGATGTGCCGTTAGGTGCTTTTCTATCAGGAGGTGTCGACTCTTCAACGGTAACGGCTTTAATGCAAATGCAATCAGTTAATCCTATCAAGACCTTCACTATAGGATTTCATGAAAGTGATTTTAACGAAGCTGAGTATGCATCTGCTGTTTCTTCCTATCTCGGAACCGAACATACATCACTCTTTGTGACATCAAAACAAGCGCTGGACGTTATACCCAAACTGCCAACTCTTTACGATGAGCCTTTTGCAGACGCTTCACAAATTCCCACTTTTTTGGTTAGCGAATTAGCCAGAAGTAAGGTGACTGTCTGTTTGTCAGGTGATGGAGGAGATGAGCTCTTCGGAGGATATAATCGTTACATCATGGGGGGGAAGTTTGGGCGGAGTTTGGGATGGTTTCCGCACACCTTGCGAGCTCGGATCGCGGCTATTATCAAGTCTACTCCACCTGCTTTGTGGAACGCTCGTTTCGATCGGTTTCGATCGATTCTTCCCAAAAACTGGGGAGTTAGAATGCCTGGAGATAAGTTACATAAATTGGCAGAAGTCTTGCCAGTTTCTTCCCCAAACGAAATCTATAATCAGCTAGTCTCACGTTGGCCAAATTCAGATAATGTCGTAATAGGTAGCAAAGAGCATACCTATTTAAATTTATCTGATCACGCTTGCGCCTCTTTATTGCCTGATCTTGAACATCAAATGATGTGCCTGGATATGACCACTTACCTGCCTGATGACGTGCTGGTGAAAGTTGATCGCGCTGCTATGGGTGTTTCTCTTGAAACCCGCGCTCCAATGCTAGATCATCGTGTGGTAGAATTTGCATGGACTTTGCCATTGAAAATGAAAATTCAAGGAAGTAAAGGGAAGCTCATTTTACGTGAAGTTTTAGATAGATATGTGCCTCGCGCCCTGATAGATCGACCGAAAACAGGCTTTGGAGTCCCCATTGATTCATGGTTGCGAGGACCACTCAAGCATTGGGCTGAGGACCTTCTCGAACCAAGTCATTTAAAAAACCAAGGATTTTTTGAAGCCAAGCTCATTAGGATGAAATGGGAAGAGCATTTGTCTGGTAGGCGAAACTGGTCCAATCAACTTTGGAGTGTTTTAATGTTCCAGGCATGGCTGTCCGAAAATCACGGGATCAACTAAAACTATGTCTAACTTATTTTTTAAATCAAAATTAATCAAAAAACTTGCTTTGTTCTTGCTCTCGATTTTTCTTCTATATATAGGATTCGAGATTGTTGGCACTGAAAAAGTTTGGGCTAGCTTAACGCAATTCCCTTTTTGGGTTATCGCGGCGACTTTGATAGCATTTGCTTTAAATCTTGTTGTGGTTGGGTTTAGATTTCAACAGCTCTTGAAACTTTCCGGTGTAGACCTACCCAATAGCATAGCTTTAAAAGCAAACTTGCATGGTAATTTTGCTTCGCTATTTTTAATGTCGCTATTTGGCCAAGTCATTGGGCGACAGATGTTTTTAAAGCGATATATTAACTCACCGGTCTTGTTTGCTTCCTTGGCTGCGATGGAACGAATCATATTGTTTCTCATTAGCGGTTCATTTTGTTTATTTGGGGCGCTCTGGATAATTAATACGAAAGATATCACTAGTTTTTTCGGGCAATTTTCGTTCGCTAAGATTTTCATCGTATTTGTTATTAGTATCTCGACAAGCTTGCGATTTAGGCAGTCAAACTTTGAGCGTAAGTTGTATTTCAGTATGTGTTCTAAACAAAACTTAAGTTATTTTTTAAAACTCACAAGCCTTAGTCTGCTTGCTCAAGCATTTGTTTTGGGTGCTTTTACAATTGGGATTAAGGCTTTAAACCCTGATATTTTATTCTGGGATATCTTAGCCGCTGCCGCAATCACGAGTTTTGTGGCTAGTTTACCAATCTCAATTAACGGTTGGGGTTCGCGTGAACTGGCTGCTATCTTAGCGTTTGGTTATATTGGAGTCCCAGAATCTTTTGCATTAGCTACCTCAATTTTGGTTGGATTATGCTCAACCGCAGTTGTGCTCATAGCTTGGCCTTTTGCATTTAATCATAATGAAGTAAAGCTTAAGCCGTTTTCACTTTCTAAGAAAACTATTAGTCGATTATCGATAGAAAAAGTAATGACATGGTTATTTGGAATTTTAACTGCTGTATTTATCTTTTTTCAGTTTAAAGTGCCAATCTTAGCTGGCAATTATTTAAACATAAATATGAGTGATGCTTTTGCAATGCTTATACTTACTTCGTTTTTGTTTTATTTGTTTCATGCGCGCCAATTGCCGAGATGGGAAGTGCCAAATTTTAATCTCTCACTTCTGATTTTTAGCGCACTATTACTATTTAGTTTTTTGAATGGCTTCCAAAAAATTGGCATAACAGAGTGGTCACTTTTCAATAGGCTTTTAGGATGGATTGTCTTGCTAGGTTATTTAAGTGTTGGCGCATGCACTGTCAATTTCTTGGGCAAATTCGGCTTATTGCGACTCATTCACACTTTGATTATTACTGCAGCCACAATTATAATTTTCGAACTCATTACTCGGTCAACAGGACATGTTGACTTAGTAAATACACCTTTAAACTTCGAAGGTTTTTCTGGTAATCGAAATGCATTTGCATTTCAACTTCTTGTTTGTTCTATCTTTATAATTACTTATACCCCAAGTAACAAGAGTACTCGAGTAAATTTTTTCGGGAAATATTTTGGTGTTGCTGCCGTGCATGGGATTATTTTGGCTGGGATTTATTTATCTGCCTCCAAGGCAGGGATTATCACGGCTGCTATTCTTTTGCTGGGGTCCAGCTTTTTCAAAGCATTTAATCGAATGATGATATTTAGGTCTATTATTTTTGGATGTCTGATTTGGATATCATTTGTATGGGTTCTTCCATGGATATATAATTTTTCTAATCTTCATCCAAATGATGGGATTCAAAAACAAATTCAAGTTCAATCTTCATTTTCTCATTCAATCAGTATGGAAGAACATTTCCTTACTATCAAGCTGGGCCTGGAATTATGGCTGAACTCGATATGGACTGGATCTGGGCTTGGTGTTTTTTTGGAAAAATCCCCTGAGCTGGCAGGTAAATCAATAATCATTCATAGCACCCCTGTTTGGATCCTAGCAGAATTCGGCATCCTTGGTGCGGTAATACTATCTTCAATCTTAGGTTGGATATTTTTTAATGCCAGTAAAACTTTTTATGTTAAAACTGGGAGTCGCGCAATAACCTTACTGTTAGTGATCTTCTTGTTGTTTTCTATCACCCATGAAATTTTCTACCAGCGTATTTTTTGGTTGGCACTTGGGATTTGTCTTGCGCTTCCACTCCAAAATACTTCAAAGCAAGCTTTTTTAAAATAATTTAATTAATCATGAGAGCGGCAAAAATACTTTTTGTGGTGACAGAGGATTGGTATTTTTATTCCCATCGGTTGCCACTCGCAATTGCTGCCGCAGAGGCTGGTCATGATGTTTCTGTAGCAACTCGCCTTGCAGGATCTAGAAAAAGTATTTCTGACGCAGGGATCCGAACTATTCCTCTTCATTTAATGAAACGCTCTAGCCTTAATGTTTTTCGTGAACTTGCTTCATTTGTCGAACTTTTTTTGCTTTTAAGAAGGGAGCGGCCTGATTTAATTCATTTCGTTGCTCTTAAGCCAGTAATTTATGGATCTTTGGCCGCTAGCTTGGCTGGAATCTCTGCAAGAGTTAATGCTCTTGCTGGTCTGGGCTTTGTTTTTTCTTCAAAAAAAAATCTTGCTAGATTTTTGAGGCCTATATTAATGTGTGTGTTCCGGTTCATTTTTAATGATACACATAGTAAATTGATACTGCAGAATCAAGATGATTTTTCTTTGATGACTGAATTAGTAGGTGTGAAGTATGACCGGGTTTGTCTTATACGAGGTGCCGGTGTAAATTTAGATCAATACTCCCCAACTAAACTTCCTCTTGGTGTGCCAATCATTATGCTTGCATCCCGCATGCTTTGGGATAAAGGTGTTGGCGAGTTTGTAAATGCCGCAAAAGCACTTCAGGGGCAAGGCATTTCTGCTAGGTTTGTTTTAATTGGAGACTCTGATTCCGAGAACCCAACTTCAATTTCAGGCAGACAGTTAAAGAAGTGGAATGATTCAGGTGTGATTGAGTGGTGGGGGTACCGCAGCAATATGGCAGAACTATTATCTCAAGCGAGAGTGGTTTGTTTACCAACTTATTATGGAGAAGGCGTTCCAAAAGTCCTTATTGAAGCCATGGCGTGTGGCCGTCCAATTGTTACAACTGATATGCCTGGATGCAGAGATTTAGTGAAATCAGGGAGAAACGGAATACTTGTTAAGCCGAAAGATTCAGTTGAACTTGCAGCAAGTCTAATGACGCTGATTCTAAATAAATCCGTCTGTCAAAAGATGGGGATAGAAGGACGGAAAATTGTTGAGAAAGAATTCTCTTTAGAGCATGTCATTGAAGAAACTATGACTGTCTACAAGGAGTTCTTGATTAAATGACAACGCTTGTTACGGGCGCTTCTGGGTTTATTGGCCGCCACTTGTTGAGAGGCTCTGACCGTGCCTTAGTAAGACAGCCTGCTGGTTTTGCTCACGAAGTAGTTGGCAACTTATTAGATATACATTCCTTAGATAACGCCTGCATAGGTATTAAAACGGTTTTTCACTGCGCAGGTTATTCGAGGGCATTTGGGGCCGTTCCCAAAGACGTCTATCATGATGTCAATTATTTAGGAACTGTTAATCTTCTTCAAGCCGCTGGCCGAGCCGGTGTGAAACGTTTTATATTTTTATCTAGCATTAAGGCGATGGCAGAACCTGGTGACCAGTGTGTTGATGAGAAATGGCTTGGTGAGCCAGTTTCTCCTTATGGAAGATCTAAACGGGCCGCAGAAGTCGCTGTTTTGGAGGCTGGTCAGTATTTCGGTATGCATGTAGTTAATCTTCGTCTCGCAATGGTTTATGGCAGGGGTGGGCGAGGGAGCCTTGAGCGCATGGCACATGGACTTCGAGCTGGATGGTTTCCAATACTTCCAGAAACGAAAAATCGTCGTTCCCTCATTCATTTGGATGATGCTATTGATGCTATTCGATTGGTTGCAGAACGCCCACAAGCTAATCGACGTACTTATATTGTATGTGACTCTAAGGCATATTCTGGTAGAGAAATATGTGACTTGATTCAATCGGTAATACCAGCCCCAAGATTATCATGGCAGATACCTGAAAGAGCTTTGCGGTTAGTTGGAAAAGCTGGAGATGTTCTTAGTTACATTTCTCGCTGTCCCTTTCCTATCAGTTCCGAGTTAATTTCTAAGCTGCTTGATTCCGAGTGTTATTCTCCTGCACTTATTGAACGAGAGCTTGGTTGGCGAGCTAGGGTTAGTTTGAAAAATGGCTTGCGAGAAATGCTATGTCACAATGAGGTGATTTAATGTTTAGATTATTTGATCTTGTGTTGTCATTTTTTGGTTTAATTATATTATCTCCAGTCTTTGTTTTGCTTTTTTTTGTTGGGCTTTTGAGTCATCGTTCACCGTTATTTTTTCAGAAACGTATAGGCCGCTTCCAAAAACCCTTCACTTTGATAAAATTTAGAACGATGAGAGAGGGCACTTTATCAATCGCTACACACTTGGTTGATAGTTCAGCTGTTACGGCCTTCGGTGGCATTTTGCGTAAAACCAAATTAGATGAATTTCCTCAGCTTTGGAATGTGCTCAAAGGAGAAATGAGTTTAGTTGGACCGAGACCTTGTTTGCTTAATCAGAGGGAATTGATAGAAGAGCGAGCTAAGTTGAATGTTTTTAGGGTTCTCCCCGGTATTACCGGTTTGGCTCAAATCAGCGGAATCGATATGTCCAAACCTAAATTGTTGGCAGAGACAGATGCTCGAATGCTGAAAGAACTTAATTTTAAGATGTATTTCAAAATTATTTGGATCACTTTTGTTGGCAAAGGAACAAATGTTAGAGTTAGATCCTCAGATCAGAAAATAAAATAAACTATTTCTAAAAATTTCAGTTACGATCAAAAAGCTTGCTTCTACTTTGAATATTCTTCAGGGTAAACTATAGACTATATATGAAAATCTCATTTCTTAATTTACGAATCATCTTTGCTTTAATTTATGATTTTACAGCTTCAGGATTCGCTTGGTATTTAGCTTTCCTTCTGCGTTTTAATTTTAATATCCCTTTAAATTACTCTTCCTTAATGTTTCAAACTTTATTGGTTGTAATGTTTTTCCATATTTTTACTTTTGTCTCGTTTGGTTTGTATCGAACTACATGGCGCTTCGCAGGGCTGAAGGAGGTTACAAAAATTTTCATGGTTATTACAGTCTCATCACTGGGAATTTTTACTTTACTGTCCGTGATAAACATAACTCCCCCTGTGCCTCGCTCGATTATAATCTTAAATCCGATTATTTTGCTTGTCATAATTGGAGGTAGTCGTATTGCTTACCGTATATTTAATGAATTTAGTCTTTATCAAGCAACATTAAAGAAAGGTAAGCCTGTTATTGTTTTTAGTAACTCCAATATTGCGGCATCACTCATCGATAACTTGCAAAAAAGTTCCAAATGGTCGGTGGTTGCCATGCTTAGTGATGACAAAACAATCCATAATCGTGAGATCAGAGGGGTTAAGGTTTATGGAGCGTTTACTGCTCTCCAAAAATTACTTAGTCACTGCAAAGCGAAGCATATTATTATTGCTTCACATATAAGTAACAGAAAAGAAATGCGCAAGATTGTAGAGACTTGCAGCGCATTGGGACTTGAGACGCTAATTTCCCCTAACATAGAAGATCCGATTCATGGATCTGGGGATATTTTCCAGATTCGCCCCATTGATGTGGAGGACTTACTTGGTCGAGAAGTTGTCGACTTGGATAGCCCCGGTTTGCAACGCTTGCTGACCAATAATGTTGTCATGGTTAGCGGAGCGGGCGGTTCAATTGGCTCGGAGTTATGTCGCCAGATCCTGAAGTTTAATCCAAGCAAGTTGATATGTTTAGATATTTCTGAGTATGCGCTCTACCAGTTAGAGCAGAAGCTAAAGAGCCTTAAAAGCCATCTTGTGTTTGTGATTGGCGATGTTAAAAATCATGCACGTCTAGATCACTTATTAGATAAGCATCAACCTAAAGTTGTCTTTCATGCTGCCGCTTATAAGCATGTACCACTGATGGAAAATGAAAATGTATCCGAAGCATTTAGTAACAATGTGGGTGGAACGTATACACTTGCTAAAGCTTGTAAAAATGCGAATGTTAGCAAGTTTGTCTTGGTTTCAACTGACAAAGCAGTTAATCCAACCAATGTGATGGGTGCGACTAAACGCCTAGCTGAAATTGTATGTCAAGGACTTCAAGAAGTTAAGGGTACACGATTTGCGATAGTTCGTTTTGGTAACGTACTAGGAAGTAGTGGAAGCGTTATCCCAAAGTTTAGTCAGCAAATCAAGGCTGGTGGCCCCATTACTGTGACTCACCCTGAGATCACTCGTTACTTTATGTCAATCCCTGAAGCCGCTCAGCTCATAATGCAGGCTGGCTTAATGAGTGAAGGTGGCGAAATATATGTGCTTGATATGGGAGAGCCGTTGCGCATCATTGACCTAGCAAAGGACATGATAAAGCTCTCAGGTTTGGAGGAGGATGAAATCGCAATTGAATTTAGTGGTCTGAGGCCTGGTGAAAAACTTTACGAGGAGTTATTGACAAACGATGAGAGCACATCACCAACTTCACACGAGAAGCTGCACATTATCTCTACAAAGTTAGTAGATATTGCCTGGCTTAATAAGATGCTCAAATGGGTTGAAACGATCACAAGCAAGGATGAGGCTATTGTTAAGCAAGAGTTAAAAACTTGGATTGAGGAATATACACCTGATTTTAAAAACTGAGAAATTTATAGCCAAACCCCCTCATTGAGGTGGAGCTAAAACCGGTTCAATATTTCTTAGAAATTGATTTAATTTTTTCTGTTCGATTCTTTTTCTGTTTAGTCATAAATTGAGGTTTGCTGCCGATATGCTCAATATTCCGTTCTTTCGCTAAAATGACTTGCCGCTGACGCTCGGTTAAACTTTTTAATTTTTCAGGAGTGTGAGTGCTGTAACAATGGGGACATGAAATACCTGGGGTATATTTTTCACTTTTCATATCGTCTCGAGATAGTGGATAACGGCATGCGTAACATTGATCATAGTTGCCTACCTCAAGCCCGTGTTTAATCGCGACCCTTTGATCAAAGACAAAACATTCACCTTGCCATAAACTTTTCTCTGGATCCACTTCTTCTAAGTATTTTAAAATACCACCCTCTAGGTGATACACCTCATCAAAGCCTTCACTCATCATGAAGGAAGAAGCTTTTTCACAACGAATGCCGCCGGTGCAAAACATCGCGACCTTCTTATGTTTCTTAGGATCGAAATGGGTTTTGACGTATTCAGGAAATTCACGGAAGGTATTGGTTTTTGGATTCACCGCATTCTTGAATGTGCCTATCGCATATTCATAATCATTCCGTGTATCGATTAATACTACTTCAGGATCCGAGATGATGGCATTCCAATCTTGAGGTTTGACATATTTCCCCACAACTTTAGTGGGGGACACACTAGGGACCCCTAGCGTCACAATTTCTTTTTTGAGTTTCACTTTCATGCGGTAGAAGGGGTGTTTGTCCGACCAGGATTTTTTATAGTCAAGGTTTTTAAAGTTGCCTTCAAAGAGCGGGTCTGTTTTTAAGTAATGCAGTAGTTCTAGAATGGATTTTTCAGAACCGGCGACGGTACCATTAATGCCTTCATCGGCTAAAAGAATAGTGCCTTTAATCTCACGTAACATACAAAACTCTAAAAGCGGTTCACGTAAGGTTTTAAAGTGAGGAATACTCACAAAATGGTACATCGCGGTCGTTAAATAGGAGTGCTGCATGAGTTTTGTTCTTTATTAAACTTTCCAAAAATGTTATTTTATCAGTCTTTTCAACGATGTTAAATCTATGGAGTAATACACAATGGCAATCGAACAAACCTTATCTATTATTAAACCAGATGCTGTTAAAAAAAATGTGATCGGACAAATTTATTCACGTTTTGAAAATGCCGGTTTAAAAATTATCAAAGCTAAAATGACGCATCTCACACAACAAGAAGCTGAAGGCTTTTATGCGGTCCATAAAGATCGTCCTTTCTTTAAAGATTTGGTTGCCTTTATGATTTCAGGTCCTGTGATGATTCAGGCTTTAGAAGGAGAGAATGCCGTCTTAAAGCATCGTGATTTAATGGGTGCCACAAACCCTAAAGAAGCAGCTCCTGGAACCATTCGTGCTGACTTTGCGACAAGCATTGATGCGAATGCTGTGCACGGTTCAGATTCATTAGATAACGCTAAAATCGAAATTAAATACTTCTTCGGTTGATTTTTAAATGACTAACTTGCTCGATTTGGACTACGAGCACCTCGTTTCATATATCGAAACGTTCGGTGAAAAACCTTATCGAGCGAAGCAACTCATGCACTGGATCTATCAAGAATGTCTCATTAATTTCAATGAGATGACAGATATTTCTAAAGTATTTCGTGATATATTAAAAGAGCATGCGACCATCCAATTACCCTCAGTTATGAGTGATGCCATCTCAGATGACGGCACGCGCAAATGGCTATTCGACATGGGGGGTAATAATGGCATCGAAACTGTATTTATTCCCGAAGACGATAGGGGAACATTATGCATTTCCTCTCAAGTCGGATGTGCGCTGGAATGTACATTTTGTTCCACAGGTCGCCAAGGTTTTAATCGCAATCTCACAACCGCTGAAATTATTGGGCAACTTTGGTTAGCTAATTTTCATATTCGTCAACAAGAAGGCTATAACGCATTAGCTAATACAGAGCGTATCATCAGTAATGTCGTCATGATGGGTATGGGCGAACCCTTAGCTAATTACGATAATGTCGTGAGTGCGATGAAGCTCATGTTAGATGACAGGGCGTATGGTTTAAGTCGCCGTCGTGTCACACTCTCTACCAGCGGGTTAGTTAACGCGATGGATCGTTTAAAAGAAGATTGTCCTGTAGCACTTGCTGTATCTCTTCATGCATCGAATGATAAATTGAGGGATGAGATAGTCCCCATCAATAAAAAATTTCCTATTAAGGAACTTATGGCAGGGTGCCAACGTTATCTAGAAAAAGCACCGAGAGATTTTGTGACGTTTGAATATGTGATGTTAGATGGTATTAATGATTCGTTGGAAGATGCCAAAGCTTTACTTAAAATCGTTAAAGATGTGCCATGTAAATTTAATCTAATTCCTTTTAATCCATTTCCCAATAGCGGATATCGATGTTCTTCAAGTGAACAGATAAGACACTTTAAAGAAGTCCTTATGAATCAAGATTACATTGTAACAGTCAGAAAAACTCGTGGGGACGATATTGACGCTGCATGTGGGCAGCTTGCAGGACAGGTGAGTGACAAAACAAAACGCACTTTAAAAAGAATTCATTTAACGCCTTAGAGATAATATTTTTATGCCAACTTTTTCATTAGCTTCAATCAAGAGAATTTTCTTTAAAAATAAATTAAAATTTTTAGAGCTTACTTTTTTAAGCCTTTTTTTAGCATTTCTACCAAGCCTTGAAGCGCCAAAAAATATCTTTATCACAGGCTATTTGATTACTTCTTTATACCGTCAATCACAAGGATCTTCATTTAAATGGACTATTTGGGATTGGGTATTTTTATCTCTCATTTGTTCTTCATTCTTGAGTGCATTATTTCCATTCACGCCGGGAGGATCTGAATGGAAGGGATTTAGAGGTATGCTACTTTGGATTACTTTTGGCTGGACGCTTTTTAGATCCGATTACAATTTTGACGAAAAAAAATACTTATTTATTTTTGCGATTCTTATGACGCTACCTCCATTGATATGGGGGTTAGCACAGCTTCTGATTTTATTTACAAAGGATAGCTTACAACTTCACTCCGTGGGTCATGTGAATCATTCAGCTATATATCTATGTATGATGGCTGGTGCATCGCTCGCACTTCTTATAAGCCAGCTTCAAGTCGCTAAAAATAAGCACGTCTTTATAGTCACTCTTCTTTTTGTTTTGTTTTTAAGTGCTGTGATTATTAGCCAAAGTCGCGGAGCTTTTGGCATTGTATTTTTGATGACATTGGCCATTATTATATTAAGTAGATTGCCAGTCAAAACTAAAACCATAGCATTAGCTTTACTTACAATTTTCTTGATAAGCATTACTTTTCCAAGGCCTGTTTCGGTAATAGAAAAGCAAATCGTTAATCAGAACAATCATGATGTTCTTTCGCAGCGCGATAAAGTATGGCGCGCCGCTTTTGAGGTTGCAAGACTTAATCCCATATTGGGTATCGGTGGTGGTAATTGGAAGCAAATTAAAATTGATCAAATTAAATCTTCTGTTGAATCCAGAGGCGAGATATTTGATGAAGATGCATTCGCTTTGCAATACCACCATCCGCATAATATTTACCTATCCAATTTGGTGGATCGAGGCATTTTTGGCTTCATAATATTTTTAAGTTTCATGTTTATCTGGTTGATTACATTAATTAATTCTTATAAAAAATTTAATCAAGATTCAAAAGCGATGCTATTTATTATGGGCTCTTTTTCAGCGTGGACGACCATTTTTGGTATTGGATTAGTAAACACCACTTTCCATCATGAGAATGCTTTACTGGCATTATTTTTCTTAAGCCTGCATCTCAATTATTTACGACAAAAAAATCAGTTGAAGCTTTTTAGTTAATGATCGATATGAAAAAATCTCTGACAAATCAAGTCATGGTGGGGTCTGTCCCTGTGGGCGGTGGAGCACCTGTTGTGGTGCAGTCGATGACCAATACGGATACGGCAGATGTTGCAAAAACGATACAACAGATATTCGAGTTATGGAAAGCCGGTTCCGAAATTGTTCGAGTCACGGTCAATAATGAAGCTTCTGCAGATGCTATTCCAAAGATCATAGAAGCTTTACAAAAACGAAATTGCTTTGTGCCGATCGTGGGCGACTTTCATTTCAATGGGCATAAGTTACTTCAAGCATATCCGGAGTGTGCGAAGTTACTCGCTAAGTACCGCATCAATCCGGGCAATGTAGGTAAGGGTAGCCGTCGTGATGAACAGTTTGAAGCGATGATTGAAATTGCTAAAACGTATAACAAGCCTATCCGTATCGGAGTTAATTGGGGAAGTTTAGATCAAGTTAAATTAGCATCGATGATGGATGAGAATGCGAAACTAAAAAATCCATTATCATCGGATGCTTTGATGCGCGAAGCTTTGATTCAATCAGCGTTAGAGTCTGCAGAGCAAGCAATCTCCTGGGGACTCCCCAAAAACAAAATTATCATCTCGTGTAAAGTGAGCCATGTTCAAGATTTAATCTTTATTTATCAAGAACTTGCGAAAAGAACTTCATACCCACTCCACCTTGGTTTAACCGAAGCCGGTATGGAATCGAAAGGTATTGTGGCGTCGACGGCGGCACTCGCTATTCTTTTGCAACAGGGTATAGGCGACACCATTCGTGTATCACTCACCCCGACATCCGATGAACCTCGCACCAAAGAGGTGGTAGTGGCACAAGAGATTTTACAAACGATGGGCATTCGTTCTTTCACACCACTTGTGACGGCTTGTCCTGGATGTGGTCGAACGACTTCGACTTATTTTCAGGAGCTGGCTTTAGAGATTCAAACCTTTTTACGCGAATCGATGCCGCAATGGAAGGATCAGTATCCTGGCGTGGAGGACATGTCAGTCGCTGTTATGGGCTGTGTCGTCAATGGCCCTGGAGAATCGAAACTCGCGAATATCGGGATTAGCTTACCTGGTACGGGGGAGATTCCAGTAGCCCCTGTCTTTGTCGATGGTGAAAAGACCGTCACTTTAAAGGGTGATGGTATTGCCAATGAATTTAAAGCAATCGTCATGAACTATGTGGAATCGCACTATTCAAAGTTAAAATAACGGTGATGAGCAAAAAATTACAAAGCATTAAAGGTTTCTATGATGTC
>JACCDP010927455.1_pt1 | contig 45307 bp, 33 predicted proteins | sample 7445841 | NCBI WGS metagenome assembly JACCDP01 (sample SAMN15323441, study PRJNA562643) | freshwater metagenome | isolation source: river surface water | place: USA:Blue River Watershed | collected 2017-08-17
CCCTTTTCGGGGTCCCATGCCTGAATGTCCTTCAAACCATCGCTGTTTGAAGCGTGGAAGCCGGGCATCAAGAATGAGTAGGCGGGGATGGCTTGTGCCTTACCGAGGATGTCGGCAATCAACGTGTCGCGGTCGACCAAGTGGCTAAATGCCTGGCGAACCTTGAGGTTGTCGAATGGAGCCGACGTGGTGTCGAAGAAGAGGTAGTCAGTGCGGAAGTCCACTGCATTGGTGTACTGCTGCTTCTGCAACTCTGGATCGCCAGCGATAATCTCGGTTTCGGCGGCACCGATGAACTCACCACCGAGCACGTCAATTTCACCATCGCGGTAACCGATGAAGTAGGTGTCTGGGTTGGCTGCAATGCTGACCAACTTCTGAATCAATGGCTTGTTGGTGCCCTTGTAGTCAGGGTTGGCTTCCCATACAACCTTTTCACCCTTGGTCCACTCGACCAAGCGGTATGGACCACTTGAAACTGAGGTGGCTGGGTCGTTGTTGTACAACGGACCGTTCTTTTCGAAGGCGGCCTTCTGCAACGGAGCGCTGTAGAGCAACTTGGCTGGCAGGAAGGGAGCCGGGGTCTCGGTCTGGAATACCAACGTGTTGGCATCCACGGCGATGACGCCCAGATCGGTGTCTGGCACTTCACCGGCGTTGACTTTGTCCCAGTTCTTGATGGCGCCAGGAGCGCTGTAGTACCAAGCGAAGTCCCATGCATGGTCCTTGTTGGCAGCATACTGGAAGCTGGTTACCCAGTCCGCAGCGGTCACTGGTGTGCCGTCGTTCCACATCAAGTTGGGGTCGAGCTTGAAGGTCCACTCGGTACCATCAGCATTTGGCTCCCAGCTCAATGCAGCACCAGGCAACAAGCGGAAGTTTTTGTCCAAGCGAATCAGTGAATCGCTGGCCAAGTCGCGGAATGCACCGCCACCGCCGTTGTACACGGTAACCAAGAAGTCGAGTGATTCGAAAGCAGCCGTGCTGTCGAAGTACTCGGTGATGACCTGCTGATCAGCCGGAGCAGCATCCTCGGGGAGTGTGACCCCGTTGATGGGCTGTGGCGCAGCAGTTGGCTCGGGAGCAGCAGTTGGCTCGATGATCGACGCAGCGGTCGGCATCACGACTGCAGTTGGCTCCTCGGCGGGCTGTTCTGCAGCTGGTGCACCACCACCACAGGCCGCAATGAACATTGCAGCGACGATGGCTAGTGCCCAACGCGAATAGCGCTTGTGGGACATCTGTAACCTCCTAAACGAATAACCTGAATACCACACAACAATGCTTCATGCATGTGCTGTGTTATCACAACCAACTTACGTTGGATTGGATACAAATGATATAACTTCCTCGTTGGAAAGCGACCACCATGGTGTACATGACGATGCGTGTATGATAGGTGCGCCGTTGAAAAGTAATATATCATTTATGCAGTAGGGTGTCAACGTAAGAAATCAAAATGAAAGTTTCGTATTCATAACAATTTGATAAAATTGGCTAAACACTACTTTTTTTCCACCTATAATTAGCCCAGCTTTTGCGTAGTGCTGCCTCACAATCACAATATTAAAATTGTGTTGCCACCGTTTCCATGGCTTGGCGAGTTACGCTAGAATAGAACTGAGGTAAGTGATAAACAGATACAACAGCTCATGCAACGATACATCCTGTTTCTCTGGTATTTAATTATTGCGTTTGTGATTGTCATCATGGTCATCTCACCAATTACTACAGCAGTAGTCAAAGTGGTGGATCGTGTGGTCTCGCGCAATGAATCGGTGAGTGAATTGACAGCATCACCGCAGGATGAAACCATCGCTGTTGATAGTAACGTCGATGATGAGCCTGTGTTGCTTGTTGGTCGTGACCAACAAACACTCGCAAGCGGTGCAAATCATCTGTGTGTGGTGACGCAGTCTGCGTATGTGCGGTGTTGGGGCGATAATAGTGCCGGGCAGATTGGCAACGGTAGTGATGGTCAGACAACTGCACTCGTCGATACGCCAATAACGGTCAGTGGGCTCATAGACGTCGCAAGTATTGCACTCGGTGCTCAACATGCTTGTGCAGTGCGCCAACGCATCGGTACCGTGTGGTGTTGGGGTGATAATCAGTTCAGTCAAATTGGCAACAATACACAAGGTCCACAAACGCAACAATCATTACCGCAACAGGTGCGCGACATCCGCGATATTGTCCAAATAAGTGCGGGACACAATCACACCTGTGCTCGTTCTGCCACCGGTGAGGTCTGGTGCTGGGGAGACAATCAGTTTGGTCAACTCGCACAATCCAATCAGAATGCGTACGCACGTCCCGTACAAGTGGTACTCCCGCTCCCAGTTACGTTTGTGGCAGCCGGTGGTGATACAACATGTGCTATCACCACCGATGCAGAGGTCTGGTGCTGGGGGGATAATCGCCAACGTCAGTTGACCACGAATGGTGCAGAACGCATAGTTGAGCCAATTCGTATTGAAGAAGTCTCGGGTACATCGTTTATCGCACTTACTAATGCACAAATGTGTGGTCTCATTGCAGAGCGGGTCTGGTGTCGTGTGGCATCAACGCTTGTTGCGCCCGAGCTCCCTGCAGTAGCATTGATTCGGAGCGATGGTGCGCAACGCATGTGTGCCGTCGATAGCGCAACGCATGTCTGGTGTTGGAGTGCAAGCCAAGTTCCTGTAGACGAGGGTGTATATGGTGCCGTAGATGTTGCGTTGGGTGCACAACACACCTGCATAGCATTGCGTGCAGCCAAAATCATCTGCCGTGGTGATAATCAACGCGGTCAATTAGCAATACCCGTGAAACAACAGGCACGTGATCGATATGCGGTGGTCTATCTCGGACACACGGGTGGTGTGATGAGTGGTGGTCAATCCCACATGTGTGCGCTCTGGCAACAAGGATTGGTGCGGTGCTGGGGTCGCAACTTGGAAGGACAACTCGGTGCACCCGAACAACGTGACTCTGCCGTACCACTTACCCCTGATATCAATGGTGTGACTCGTGTCGTAGCTGGTGGACAACACACTTGCATCGTGCGCTATGACCAGCACGTCTATTGCTGGGGTGCCAATGATTATGGCCAACTGGGCATCAATACATATCAGCGTATGTCACAACCACAACAACTGTGGTCACTGACTTCGGTGGCAAGTGTGACCGCAGGACTGCACCATACCTGTGCACTCGCTGATTCCGGAGAAGTGTGGTGTTGGGGTGATAATCGTCACCAACAAATTGCGGGTACCGCAACCACATATGCGATCCCTACTCCTGTTGATACATTGCCTGCCGTGGTAAAAATTGCCTCAGGTGGTAATGCCAATTGTGCGTTGCAGTATGACGGCACTGTGGTCTGTTGGGGTGAGCCGCTGAGTCGTGGGCAAATGGCGTTTGCGCCAGTCCCTGCACTCCAAGATGTGGTCGACGTACAAATCGGTTGGCGTTTTGCCTGCGCACTCCAACATACTGGTCAACTTGTCTGTTGGGGCGATAACGCACCGACCCGCACCGATGATGCGCGACTCCAACCACATGTGGTTACAGGCATGCCTCCACTCTATGCGATGGCTGTTGGTGGTAATCATGTTTGTGGTATTGACCGTCTCCAGCAACTCTGGTGTGTGGGTGATAATCGCTATGCTCAAACTGACCCAAACCGTATGGACGCCATGCTGTCTGAGCCACGTGTGGTGCTCAGTGCTGTATCGCACGTAGCCCTTGGGTATGCGACGAGCTGTGCCCGCCTGCAAAGCGGACAGACGACCTGTTGGGGTGATGCGAGCTATGGTCAGCTAGGCACAGGATTGTATGAATATTCCGCAGAGACACGCACTGTTGAGGGTATCAACGATGGCTTTCTGCTTGCTGCTGGTGGAAATTTTAGTTGTGCGCTCCTCAAATTTGTGAGTATACGCTGTTGGGGTGGCAACGAATATGGTCAACTCGGTGATGGCACCACCAATACGGCATCGTTGCCGCAGTCACTTCGCAGCAACGATGAGTTCATTGATTTAGCCACTGGGAGTGCCCATGCCTGTGCGATTGTGGTTGATGGGACGGTCCGCTGTTGGGGGCACAACAACTACGGCCAGCTTGGCAATGAAGCAACCGAAGATAGTAATACACCGGTAATCGCCGCAGTTCAATCGGTTGTCGATATATCGTTGGGACAATCACATAGTTGCGCATTGTTGCAGGATGGTGGCGGCGCATGTTGGGGTCGCAATGATGACGGCCAACTCGGCAGTGGCAATACGGCGTCGTCTGGGATGCCATTGCGTGTAGCAGATTTAACCACCGCCATCGAAGTCCATGCTGGCGGGAATCATACCTGTGCCTTGCTCCAAGACACGACTGTGGTGTGCTGGGGGCGCAATCAGCAAGGACAACTGGGCATTGGCGATACTGGCCCTGGTTTGTCAACTCCCGTGATTGTGCCCGGTTTGAGTGATGTGGCGCATATCAGCCTCGGTCTCGACCATACTTGCGCACTCACGCATGCTGGCGCGCTCTTTTGCTGGGGGTGGAATCGCTATGGGCAAGTTGGTACGTGGAACGCCGGTGAAAATGCGTTTGTACCACAGCCACAACAAATTGCAAACATCAGTGATATTGTCCAAGTTACCACTGGTGACAACCACACCTGTGTGCTCCAACGCAACAGTCAAGTGCGTTGTTGGGGCGACAATTATAGCGGGCAACTCGGTATCGGTGAAAGTACAGGGATTGCGGCATTCACTACCGAAGCGACACTTGTGAGCGGATTGACGAATGTGATCGCAGTCTCTGCAGGTGGCGCGCATACCTGTGCCATGTTGCAGCGTGGTGATGTCTCCTGTTGGGGGTGGAACAACGTTGGACAAGTTGGTAATGGTAGTGGCGGCGTCTATCAGGATGTGGCTGTGCCACGCCCAATTGTTGGTAAACTCGGTGTGCTCTCTGTAGGCGTGTCTGCCCAACACATCTGCATGGCTGATCGTGATGGGACGGTATGGTGTTGGGGCGATAACACCTTTGGTCAGCTTGGCATCGGCAGTGAGACGGGGACTTCAACGCGCACGTTGCCAAGTGAAGTTGATGCAGCCGCAAATACGGTGGCTGTCTCGGTTGGCATCCATCATACGTGTGCATTGCTTGTGACCAACGATTTGAATTGTTGGGGTCGAAACACGATTGGTCAGCTGGGTAATTCATTTAGTGGTGATTTGGCCGATAGCCCAGTACCATACTTTGTGGGGAACTTTACGGGTGTCACTGCATTTGCCGTGGGGGGCAATCAGAGCTGTGCTATCAAAGACGAGACGGTCTATTGTTGGGGAGATAATCAATACGGTCAAATTGCAAACGAACCCACCGGAGTCGGTGAATTCCGCACGACACCCACATCTATCGCAGGAGTGCTTGCGGCTCGTGATTTGGTGATTGGCGAAGCACATGTCTGTGCGTTACTTGCTGATGCAACAGTGAGCTGTTGGGGACGCAACAATCAGAATCAACTCGGATATTCTGGCCCAGAAATGAGTGTGTCTCCTACTGTAGTGCCAGACGTTGAGAATGTGGTTGGATTTGCGGCTGGCGACAATCATACGTGTGCGGTGCGCGCCGATGGCCAAGTGTGGTGTTGGGGAAGCAATCAGTATGGCCAATTGGGGGTGGTCGGTGCCACAATCACTTCGCCACAGCAGGTCCCTGGTATCTCGGATGCGGTGGCGGTGGCAACGGGTTCCGCACATACTTGCATCTTGACGCGGCGTCAGATTGTGCAGTGCTGGGGAGATAATGCACATTTCCAACTGGGGCAACAAACCAGTGAAGAAGCAGCAATCACGTCGATTACGCTGACTGATACGCCCCAACAAATTGCAGCAGGCGGCAACCGCACCTGTGTCATTACCGCATCGAGTGCCCTGTGGTGTTGGGGACAAAATGCGAACAACTTGCTTGGTGTGACGGCGAACCCAGACCGACCTGTACCGGTGATGGTTCAACGGTTGTGGGAAATGCGTGTCAGGATGCGACCACTTCAACAGCCTACTGCTTACCCAACGCTGGCACCACGGCATATGACTGCGACACCACGCCCTACCAGAGTCACCCAGCCTACGACGACCCTCATCAAACCGACGTTGCCGACGCCAATATTCCAACGGGTGCTGCCAAATGACGACTAACCGCATTCTATTTGTGAGCAGTGCGACTTCGTATCGTAATCATGCCTTCATCAATGCTGCTGAACAGCTCGCTATTGGGTGGATGTTGCTGTGTGACCATATCCCTGCACGCATCCCTGCGCATCTGCGCTGTGTGGTTGATTTCAATAATTCCGATGTGCTGTGTGAACGAGTGCGTGAAATGCATCAAACGGTGCCGTTTTGCGCGGTATTGGCACTCGATGATAGCGGTGCACACAGCGCAACACAGATTGCAGAAATGCTCGGCTTGCCACACAATTCGGTGACTGCGACACACGCAGCGCGCAATAAATACGCCATGCGCTGTGCGTTACAACATGCTGATATTCCGCTGCCGTGGTTTGCATGCTTTGATGTCGATATACCAATTGCTGAGCTCTTGGTATCGATTCCATTCCCGTGTGTCATCAAACCACTTGAGCTGAATGGCAGTCGTGGCGTGATTCGTGCCAATAATCCGCAAGAATTCAGAGTTGCACATGCGCGTGTGTGTCGTCTGCTCAAAGAAATATATGCTGATCGCGCAGATCAGCGTTTTTTGGTGGAGTCGTTTATTCCAGGTGTGGAAGTAGCACTCGAAGCCATTCTTGATGATGGTGTGTTGACTCCCCTCGCATTATTTGACAAACCAGACCCACTTGATGGTCCATTCTTTGAAGAAACCATTTATGTGACACCATCACGCTTGCCAGTCGCAACGCAAGCCGAAATTCTGCGTGTTACGCGCATGGCAGCACGTGCAATTGGGCTTCAGATGGGACCACTGCATGCTGAACTACGCATCAATGATGCAGGGGTGTATGTGGTTGAAGTCGCCGGTCGCACTATTGGCGGGCTTTGTTCACAGACACTGCAATTTGGCAGTGATGAATCGCTTGAAATGCTGATTGTGCGTCAAGCCACAGGGCAGTTGTTGGTACGACCGCAACGCAACGCACATGCCGGTGGAGTGATGATGATTCCTATTCCACATTCAGGTATTCTCCAGCGAATTGACGGTATCGACGACGCACGTCGTCTACCAGGAATTGAATCAATTGAGATTACTGCGCCCTTTCATCATACAATTCGCACATTACCAGAGGGCGAAAGTTACCTGGGTTTTATTTTTGCGCGTGCTGACACTCCTGACGCCGTCGAGGCTGCGCTACGCATGGCACATGCGCAGCTCACTATTCACATTACGCCAGATATTCCACTCATCCAGTAGTTCACTTGCGTGGGCCACCCTTGCTTGGTGCTTGCGGTGGAATCCAACCTTCGGGGAGTTGAGATCCTTCTCCGAAGAAAAATTCTTCCATGGCCTGCATCAGGATTTGTTGTGATTGTGGGTCGACGAGACTCAACCCATAATGATTGATGAGGAGTCGTTCTTGGGCTGGCCACAAGGCCCAGGCACGTTGAGATACTTCGTGGTAGATGCGCATGCCGATATTTCCTGGAAAGGGAGGGCGTACAAGACCAGGTAGCGCGAAACCAAATTTGATACATTGAACGATGCGTTCATCCGTGGGTGGCCCAAAAAAGAACTCTCGGATCACCAGCTGGCGCCGATGCGTGTATTCGTTGCTGCGAGGGTCAAGCTCAAAGTGTGTCACATAGGCACGCTCAGCACGCAACCATGCTTCCCAACCAGCCCGTGATACCTGGGTGCGGATTTGTTCGCCTAGTTCTCCTGGTATAGGAGCATTTGCAAGGGCGGGAAGCTCTTGTTTGAAGTAGACACATACGACAGTTGGCTCGCTCATATTTTCCTCGAGTGTGTGTAATAGTGCCATCATACCATGTACAGTGGTTCGAGTGTCAGAGGTCATCATGATTCTTTTTGGTATGGAATCATTGCTCACGCGCTATTTTTTGCAGGCAGTGCAGCATGTACACCCAGTCGAATTATGCGTCATACCAGCGTTTGGGCAGCACGAATCACGCCTATTGCCTTCGGTGCAACGCCACATGATTACGCCTGCGACACTCACGGAAACGGCTGCGATGTATGGAGTCCCCGTCTTTGCATTGGCAGCATGGCGCGATATTGCGCCATACCTTGCGTCCCAACGCCGCATCGTCGTGTGTTGTTTTCCTCGACGTATACCGGCTTGGATTCGTCAGTACCCACATTGCAATATTCATCCTTCGTTGCTTCCTGCGTTACGTGGGCCGGACCCACTATTTTACACAGCACGTGGTGATGCGCACGCTGGGGTTAGCGTGCATCGCATGGATGCAACGTATGATACCGGTGATATACTCATGCAAACAGCAGTAGACGTGTCACAGTGTGAGGATGAAACTTCATTTATTCGGCAACACGCACTCATCGCCGCGCAGCTTTTTGGTGATGATACGCTCTGGCATCAGCATGCGATTCCGCAGCCACTCCACGGAGTTTCGTATGCAGGTCATCCAGTGGCCGCTGATTTTGTGCTTGAGCCACATTGGACATTGGCTCGTGTGCGCCAATTCATGCGTTGCACAAATGCGCGCAATCATCCATACTGGGTGCCACAACTCAAACGTTGGGTTACTACGTTCGCCGAAGTTGAAATGCTCACGTGGGGGCAGTAGGGGGTAGTATGCGAGCATGTACGATTGTGACTGGCGCAGCAAGTGGGATTGGTTTGGCATGTGTGGATGCGTTGCTTGCACGTGGTGACACGGTCTATGCAGTCGATCGCACGCCAGTACCGCGGAACCATGCACGGCTTGCGACACTAGAAATTGACATAACAAATAACAATGCACCAGAAAAAATTTGTCTGCACGCACAGGCTTTTGGTAATGGTATTGCAGGATTTGTGCATGCAGCTGGCATTAATCGACTCTGTCATCCATTTGATGTTGATGAAAGTCACTGGGATGCAGTGATGAACGTTAACGCCAAAGCGACGTGGTTTTTGACAGTTGCGGTGCTCAAACAGATGCTTTCTCAACATGCAGGCAGTGTTGTGTTGCTTGCATCAATAGCAGGGAAGATGGCGAGTACGACACAGCATCCCGTTTATAATGTCAGCAAGGCAGCCGTGATTGCCATGACCAAGACGTTTGCGCAGACGGTGGCGAATTCTGGTGTTCGTGTCAATTGTGTGTGTCCGGGAATCATCGATACACCGATGCAACAGCATGTGACAGCGCATCTTACCGATGATGCTGAATCATCGGTGCACGTGTTGCAGCAACGACTCGCCAAAGTTCCGTTGGCACGTATGGGGTCAGCCGCTGAAGTTGCCCAAGTAGTCATGTTTTTGTTGGGGGCAGAGTCGAGTTATATTCACGGTCAAGCACTCAACATCGATGGTGGCTTGATTTCTTACTAATCTAGGAGTTACGTATGCAAGTACCCACAACCATCACCACAATGACTGATATTCCAACTCCCGCATTAGTGGTTGACGTCGATAAAGTTCAACATAACATTTTGCGTTGGCAGCAGCATTGCAATCAATATGGTGTTGCGTTGCGTCCGCATATCAAAACACATAAAACACTTGAAATTGCGCGCATGCAACGTGCTGCTGGAGCACAGGGGATTACTGCAGCCAAACTGAGTGAGGCGCAGGTGTTTAGCGATGCTGGTTTCACCGATATATTTGTGGCATATCCAATTATTGGTGCAGATAAAGCAGCACATGCGGCTACACTTGCACGTTCCAGCAAACTGATAGTAGGGGTTGACTCCCTCATTGGTATTGCGCAACTCCAAGCCGCGGCCCAACATGCTGACGTGTGCATTCACATTCGGGTGGAGTATGATACTGGACTGCATCGCTGTGGCGTGGATGCATCACAAGTCTACCCGCTCTGTAACGCCGTATTGCAATCGTCTCATCTGCAACTTGATGGTATTTTTACGTACCGTGGTGCATGGTTTGCTGGGGCAAATGGACGTCCAGCTCACGAACTCGGTATTGAAGAAGCCACCATGATGGTTGACATGGCGCAATCTTTGCGTGACCGTGGTGTGGCGATTTCAAGTGTCAGTGTTGGCTCCACCCCTACGGGCATGGCGTGCGCTACGGTGCCAGGTATCACCGAAATACGTCCTGGAACGTATGTCTTTGGTGATGACATGCAACGTCTCAATGGTGCATGTACTGATGCGGAAGTTGCCTTAACGATTGTGTGTACGGTGATTAGTCGCCCAGATGCGACCACTGCCACCATTGATGCGGGATCAAAAACATTTGCAGGTGATATCAATTACGAAAAAATGGGTCTATCAGGATTTGCGAGTGGCGTTGATTTGCCTGTTTCATTGGTGCGCATGTCCGAAGAACATGGCGTTTTGCAGATACCTGCATCCCTTGATCTCCCCATTGGCAGTCGCATCGCATTGCGACCCATTCACGTGTGCACCACGGTTAATTTGTCTGATTTACTTTACTTTTCGTCAGCATCTGATGGCATCGTCCCAGTTGCAGTTGCAGCACGTGGTAAGCGAGTATAACGCATGCACGATGCTGATGCGCTTGCGTCTTTGCCCCCAGCCGAACACTGTGCCAACTCGTTGATTGCTTCGGTTTATCATGCCATCCAGCGCCTGGGTGTGCCGTGTGACATCACACACGTGTTGGCATACACAGGTTGGGGATTTGGATTTGTCGCTGCAGAGGAATGGTGTGACCCAGCGGTATTACTATGGCATCCGTTGCGTCTGTCTACACCGCCGGCGCGACTTATTGATGCGCTGACTTATGCGCTGTGTCGCTTGCAAGCGCTCGGTATCGCTTGTAGGGATGCATGGTTTGACAAGGATACTATTGATACACTGCCGACGTTTTTAGCGCATCATGCACATCACGATTGTGTGCTGATTGTGTGGGGATGTGCCGGCCCCGGATATTCGATTGTTGAGTGGGTGGCTGGATGTGGCTTTCGGCGATTTGATGATGCGCAGCATGTTATCACACCAGCGGCGCTCGATAGTCGTGGTGGAATCCACTGCATTGTGTTGAGTCGCATACCACATGCGCCAGTGACTTCGTTGACATGGCACGATATTGTGGCTCCGCTCAACGATGCACGACGTATTGATTTTGCGACTCCGCAACATCCGTTGCGTGCATATCAAACGTGGCATTGTGGGATTAATGCGTGGCAAGTGTATGCGGCGACTGCCACACAAGCAGCGCCACTGTCACTTGTTTCTACGCATGTCGCCCAGATCATACACGACTATGCATGGCGTTTGATGAGCATGCGCACACTGCTGGCACACTGGCACGGTGACGAGGAGCACCAACTGGCACAACTCCAGCTGCATGCGGCACTCGATGATTGCTGTTTTTATGTGGGAATTCTGTATAAACACTATGGCCAACTGCATACTGTGCGGGCACTCACTGTTGCGGACGGTGAATTGATCGCACAGGCATGTGATGCAATTGCAACAACGCTGCGGGATGTGTGTGTACGTATCGGGGTTGCCCAAGCAGTGTGGTGGGCCGAACAGGATTCGAACCTGTAACCAAGTCGTTATGAGCGACGTGCTCTGCCTTTGAGCTATCGGCCCGATGTTGCTATGGTAGCACGCAGATTGACGATTGGCAAATAGAAGTACCGTGCGTTTATCATCACGAACAGCTGTTTTTGATGAGTTTACAGCGATCAAACAAATCGTGACTCCGTTCCCACATCCGTTGTGGGAGGGTGAATTGCCATTCCCACACCTGTGGCCACGATAAGCCGCGACGTAGCTGAGTGTCGTTGTTGAAAATCGTTGCGTTGATGATTAAGCCGAAGTTCCACAGCATCAAGAGCACAACGCACAACACCACTACCCGCCATGGGATTCGTTGTTGGAGATATGCAATGCATGTGGCCGCTCCCACAATAAAGAATGGCGAACATTCGATGAAGCGACGAAAGCCAAAGGCACCACTCAAATGCCACGTCGTGCCAAAGGCACCATTGATCCATATCTGAGTGCAGACAGCGAGTATCATTGCGCCACCAACCAGCGGATTACGCCGTGCAAAGATGACCAAACCGATAAGCGCAAAGAGCAAAATGGGACTCCACACGAGTGCCCCACGACTCCACGCTGGCACAGTTACTGGTTCCACGCCCACGTTGCACAGGGGCTCGGGGCGGGGGTCAAAATCGACGAGTGTGTCAATTGCGTGTGGACTACACAAGTTGAGTTTGCTGGCGACTTCGCGTGCCGGTGCTGGTGTCCCATTGACTGCCCAATACGCAATGAATTGCGGGGTGATGATGGCCAGCAAACAGATTACCGCAATTGCACACTGCACGATAATTTGTCGCCACACGATGCGCCGCTGTGGGAGTGATTGCCACAACTGGTAGCATGTGGAAACGACTGGGAGCATCACAAAGAGAATCAGTTGCTCGCGCACGAGATAGAGCATCCCGCCACAGATGCCGAGTAGTGCCCACGTGCGCCACGTGGATGCCGCTTGTGTGCTTTTCCACCATAACCAGACAAAACAGCTACTCACAAAAAAACCATTGGCATGTGCGAATGGCATTTGAATCGTCATGTAGTAGACAAGTGGAGTGGCCAGCCAAATGGCACTGGTTGCCAGTAGGCTCTGTGTGACCGGAAACCATTCACGGGTCAAGCTGTAGCACACCAGTAATCCTACGAATGCATAGATGGCAGAGGCAAAGCACACTGCCCGTTGATATGGCCAACTATAGCCGTCAGCGGGTATGTGTAACGCGAATCCGATGGTGTGCAACCCACGCAGACCGATATCCGTGGCAATGAACCAAGGTGTCCACAACATGGCAGAGCCAACAGGTGCAATGTTGCCGTACAACCCGGTGAGTGGACGGATGCGGTTGGGTTGCAACAGACTGTTTGTGATACCTGATTGTGGATTCAGTTGTGCAAATGTTTCGTATTCGTTTTGGAAATTAACATCGTGATCAAACCACACAGAGCGCATCCACGCGTAGTACTGAACTTCATCGGTCGCATAGACGCGCGGAAACGAAATCATCAGACAGATGAGCATGATGACGCCGAGCACGATGTGCCCGGCGTCTTGCTTATACCATTGGATGATACGACTGAGCATGTGCTAGCGTTGTCCGAATACGACAGGAGCAAACGACTGATACGAAGTCATTGTCACCGTGGTTGTGGTTGAAATCGCAGTTGTACTCGCATTGCCGGCACCATCGAGGAAGCGTACATATGTACAATACGTACCACTTGCAGCAGGTGATTTGAGCCCATTGAGCAAGTTCCATGTGACCGTGGGTGATGATGGGTCGATTGGGACAGCTCCCCAGCGCAGCTCTGCAGAATCATCGGCCGGGCAGCTGCCACTTTGCACTGCATTGGCAACCCACACGCCCCAGTATGGTTTGCTGGCCACACTATTGTAAATCGTATCAGTGACACTTCCCCCGCTTATTGTGAGTGTGCCAGTAAACACACCACTGGTTGCTGGTGTAAATGAGACCGACGGAGGTGTGGCCACACTTGGCGGTTCGGTATCCATAATCAGTGAACGGAGTCCACGTGTTTCACTGTTTTTGGCACCATCTGTGAGCGTCAACGAAATACCAACTGTCGATGTAATTGGATTCAGCGATACTGGAATACTCTGGTCGAGCATATTGGGCAGGTATGTGACAGGGCTACCACCATCAACGCTGTATGTATTCAGACCTGATGGGTCAGTCACTCCAGTGATTTTGAGGATGCCAGTGCTCGATCGTGTGTGCCCTGCCGCAGTATACGAAGAGCCACGCATAGCGTAGGTGTCCAAGTAGTAGGGTGCAGTACTCGTATTATTGATTGTTGCGGTGGCACCGATTGTGGTACCGGTATCCACATAGACGCTGGCCGTCATCCACGAATCAACGGCTTTGTTTGCTGCATCATACAGGCGTACGTGGATGTAGTTGGTTGCACTGGGTGTGAGGCCAGTGACGCCAATCGTGCCATTTGCCACTGAAAATGGTTTTAGGGCTGTCGTGCTGACCGATGTTGGTGGTGTGGCACTCGCTGATGCGACTGCATAATACTGTGTCGCGTTACAGGTGATTTTGGTATATACGGCACCACCAATACTGGTCGAATTCACAAACGCTGTCCCACCTTCAATTGCGAGGTTGGGTTTGCACTTGGCAAATTGCCCTTGCATGGGCGTGCCATAACTGGCCAAAAAGGTGCCATGTGATGAAGGACTGCCTTCTTTGACATAGACTGCAACCAACCGTGCTTGACCTTGGACTTCTGCTAAGACGAGGTCGGGACTGCCATAAATGGCGGCACCAGTAGTAGGCGCAATCTTTTCAGACCAAGCGCCTTGGTACAGCAAGGCGATTTTGGCAAATCCACCAGAATTCGGTACACCTGTTGGCAGTTTGTATTGTAATCCCATGCCGAGTGCAATCGTGCCTTGCTCATCGACGTACATACTTGCACCACCAAAGAGATTTTCGTATCCACGGAACACAGTGACAGGCGTGGCTGCCGAACCTGTGATCCCAGACCATTGATTTGTGGTGGTATCGAACTTCCAAACGACGGTGGCACGATCAGAACCAGAGCGCTGTACGGCGAGCACCGACAAGTATAAGTTGCCATCACCACCAATTATTGCGTGTGGGGTTTGGCATCCATAGAGCGATGATACGGTATTACTTGCGTTACAGTTAATCGTACCAGCCCCGTTGAGTGAGAGATTATTCGGATTTTTCTCGGTATTTGTGACTGGATCATAAAACGTTGCCCACAATAACCCTTCACTTTGGTCACCCATGATGAGAAAATTTCCATTGGGCATGCCAACAATGGCATCATAGTTTTTGCCGACTTTCGGTCCAAAACTGCGCCACGACACGGAAATGGATGAGGTGTTCTTAAATGTGCTGATGGGTAAAGTGGCATAGCGTGGCGTGATGGGTTCACCGCCGTTAAACGCAGATAACCCGATGGCAAGGTGTGTTGAAGTGACTGCCAGCGACGTGAAGGTATGGAATTGTTTCCCTGAATTTGCAGCTATTTTCCGTCGAATCATACCTTGGAATGGACTTGTTGTGGGCGCATCACTGGGGATCATCAACAGGCGGTAGTAGCCACCTGAACCCTTACCGATGAAGATGTTCCCATCGGTGTCAACAACAGCCAGCGAAGGATTATATTTGACGGTAAACGCGGTGTAATTATCTTCCAATGAATCTTGGTAGGTCGCCACCACAGGGCAGGTTCCTTCCACGATGTTATTGGGATCGACTACAATGATGGCTGTATATGCTTTGGTCGACATAAAAGAATAATCAGAAATCGCACGTGTGATGTACAACAACCCGTTTGGATGCAGTACCGTTGAGCCACCCCACGTAATGAGATTGCTGTTGATGCGGCAGTTGGAAGCACGCAACAGGTCATTGGCTGCCTCAGCTGGCTTTGGCTGCGTAAACACAGTGGCGAACATCACTACACATAAACTAAGTATACGGAGTATTCGTTGATTCATGCTATCCTCGCTTGTCCCTCCAACTCATCATACTCTAGGGCTGTGGCCGCGTGAAGTATCACAGCATGAGCATTCAATGATGTTAATCTGATACACAGACGATTCTACTCACCCGTTTGTTCATACTACAGGTCGTTGTAATGTAATCAGCAGCATTGACCGACTCATGGGAATTATTGCTGTTACCAGATATATCATTACTTTGGCCAGCCATCGATGCGGCGCACGCATCAATCGACTTGCTTCGATGCCAACTGGTTCATATGCCGCCACGTATTCACGGCGCTGTACTTCAAAGCCAGATTGCTCACCGAGCCATGCGAGCTGGGCCATACTAAACAGCCGACTATGCGTGTAGTACCGCGCATCGCGTCTGAGTAATGCCCAGCGCCGAAACTCGTCTTCGTGGTCAAACGGTTGCATCAGTACCACATCAAACAATGTACGCATGCGGCTTTTGAAGTAAAACTGGTTGGGCGTGCTCACGACGAGATAGCCACCAGGTACCAGCAACTCAAAAAATGTTTCGAGTGCCTCAAGTGGGGGATTTGCGAGATGCTCGATGACTTCCGAAAACACGATCATATCGAAACTACCCGCAGGATACGGCGGTGCTTCGTTATCAATATTCCAGCGCTGTACTTCGACACCGAGTCGCTTCCAGACTTCGGCGCGATGCTCGGGGAACAAGTCAGTCCCTGACACACGAAAGCCAGCGGTTACAAGCATTTCCGTAAATTGCCCAGGGTTTACGCCGATTTCGAGTACACGCCTGTTGGTATCACTCAGCTGCAGCAGGGTAGTGAGCATGGCGCTAAATCGCACCTTATGATAGCGATAATATTCCACTTTGTGGTCAGGAGTCTGGCGTGGATATTGTGTGACAATCTCTAGTGCTCGTGACTGGTGTGTCATGCCGTCTCCTGTGATTTCAGTGCCTGTGAGCAGATATCTACAAGCGTTGCAGCCCGATTGCGATATGTGTGTGGTGCCACCGCCCGTAAGCCGGCTGCCGCATATGTGGCACGCAACTGCGCATCATGCAACAACATGCTCAGGTTAGCGGTGAGCGATGCTTGATTGCCACGTGCAAACGTGCATGCGCCATCTTGACCAATAATCTCACGCAACGCCGGCATTTCGGGACAGATTACTACTCGCCCCGTCGCCATGTATTCAAATAACTTGAGAGGTGATGCGGTTTCATCGGTAACCGTATCTGGAATGGCCAAAATATCACTTGCCACCAAGTATTCGGCTACCGTTGTTTGCGGTAACACGCCGACAAATGTGACTGACTCATCGATGTGTAATGCAGTGACGAGCGTACGCAACTCTTGGACTTCTTGTGGGCGCCCGCCGACAAAGATGAGTGTGCATCGCTGACGCAATGTGGGGTCGAGCTCAGCAAATGCACGTACCAGTAAATCGAGTCGCCGATAGGCGAATGTCAGCCCGGCATAGGTAATGATGAGATCATCGGCTGATAATCCGAGTCGTTGGCGGGCGGTCTGTTGGTCTCCAGTCGTGTACAGGGCATCATTGTATGCGTCTGGGAGCACATCGACGTCGCTCTGCTGCCGTAACTGCTGGTTGGCAAGGACGGTGCGAAATGCATGGGTCAATGAGACAAGACGAGTCGGTCGTTTGAGCGTGATGTCATCGAGATGTGCCACCAGCGGTTGTGCCCATGCCTCCTTTGGTCGAGAGTGGTTGCTACTTTCCACGTGATGGACTTCGTAGACGACTTTGGCATGGCACCAACGTGGTGCCAAACGACTCAACCAATATGCACAAATGACTTCACGTACATAGATGACATCAACTGGCATGCCACGCCAATGTCGCCACAACAAATTGAGCACTACGAGCCATGCAAAGACGCTGCGTTCCATGTAGTACCAGAGCGTTGATTTGTAAAGTCGTGATAGCCGACCAATCCCGATACGGGGCAGATAATTGACACCCAGCTCATCAAAAGGGTTTGGAGCACGGGTCATGCGTGGGATGAAAATCTGCGTTTGTGGGGCGAGTTTTTTGAGTTCGCGCAACGTTGAATATGTCTGCACTGCATTGGCTGATGCAAGTGTCAGGCTCGTTGGATATGCAACGTAGTAGATGTGTGGCTGCGTGGAATTCATTGGCACAATCCATGACTGCGATATGCATTGAGCAAGGCATCTGCGATGACACGTGCCCTGAATCCTTCTGCGAAACCAGGACAGCGTTCTTGTAACTCGGCGGTACGTTTCAATGCGCGCTCAATGCCATCAGCAAGTGATGCCCCACTTTGTGGTTCGACGACTTCACCACAATCAGCTTCTTTGACATAATCACTTGCACCCGTGGTACGCGTTACCACCGGTGGTGTGCCCACTGCTGTAGCTTCGATGACTACGCGACTAAACGATTCTGCAATCGACGGGATGACTGCAATGTCACATGCTGCCATGTATTCTGCCACGGCATGATGCGGTACTGCACCAATCATATGCACACGTTCGGTTACACCAAGCTCGTGGGCGCGCTGGCGTAAATATGCACCATAATCTCCAAAACGCGCAGTACTCCGATTGCCGCCAACGATGACCGCATGTGCGTCGATACCTCGACTGACTAACAATGGGAGGGCTTCGACCAAGTACTCGATCCCTTTAAACGGATGTAGCCGATTCAGGCTTAAGAGTAATTTGGCATCGGCATGCCAACCATGTCTGTTGCAGATGTGGTGCCGTGCCTGACGCCGAAATGTGGCGACATCCGTGCCAATTGGTGGAAATGTCGGCTCAGTGATGTTGTAGGGTATGTCAATCACCCGTGACGCAGGTGCGTCATATGTGGTTTTGACCAGTGTGGCGATCTGGCGCGAATCAGCGCGCACCAAATCGGCCTGTGCAACCACCCAGCGGACGGCTTGGCGCACAAACCAGTTGCGCGCATACCCATAATCAAAGGCAGGGACTGCCATTACGTCTGCACCTGGTAACGTGACGGCCACCGGTGTGCCTGCTGGTCGCGCCAACAAAGTAATTAAACCAAGTGGAAACGAGGTTTCCACATGGAGCAAGTCGTACTGCTCGCGTTTCAACAGGGCACGAAAGCCGCGCCACGCACCAAACAAGTATGGGTAGCCAGTAATCCAACCCAATAGGCGGTTGCCTATTTTATCAAGCATGCTTGTTGCTGTTGGGATGTGATAGACGTGTATACCGTCCATCTGATATGTTGTGATGGTTTGCTCACGTGATGAAAGTGATGCAACGTGTGTTTCGTGCCCTTGACTATTCCAATGAGCAATAACTTCGGTGTGCATCAGATTGCCCACAGCGTCCGCATCGTAGCGCGGAATGCAGTAGAGTATACGCATAGATACCCCTAGTACTATTATTTGTAGTATAACATGGATTTTTATTTTGTAAATGTACTGATGTACTGCTGATAGCAGGCGAGGGTTTGGTGTGCGACGACTGCAGGTGTGTACTGCTGCGTGACATGTTGCAGTCCATTGGTGATGAGGGTGTGTCGTAGGGGGGCATCATCGAGTAAGCGCAGCACTCCATTTGCATAGCCGGCGACATCTTCGTAGGCTACGAGGATGCCGGTATCGAGGTGGTGCACCATTTCATTGCCAGCGGCACAGTCAGTGGTCACCACTGGGCATCCTGCGGCCATCGCCTCGATAGGTGGAATCCCAAACCCTTCGTAGCGGCTTGGTGCAAGCAGGACATGGGCTTCTTGGAGGAGTTGGATCTTGCTTGCTTCATCCACATTGGTACGAATCTGCACATGCGCACTGACGCCGAGCGATTGTGCGAGTGCTACCAACTCTTGTTGTTGGCTGGTATTGTGTGTCACCATTACTAATTGTGCATCTGGTTTGTGTGTCACAATCAACTGCAGTGCCCGTATCGCCAGATCCCAGCCTTTGCGTGGCACGAGTTGCCCAATATACAAAATCATAGGAGTGGCTGCACGTGCACGTACTGGTGCACTGAGATACTGATCGAGTTCGACAGCATTTGGTACCACATTGATGCGATTGGCATCTACACCCAGGTCAGCTACGACCTCTTTTTCGTGATGCGACAGTGCCAAAATGCCATCGTAGCGCTGTAGTGGTGCATGGATGAGAAAATTACGCACACTACGGCGTGGATGCTGGCCTCGACGCAACACATGCCATAGTTGTCTACTTGTCATAATCAGTTTTTCAGGAGTCAATGGATGTTCAAGTGGGCGCTCACGGTCCACCACGAGATCACCATCATGCAACATGCCGTGAGGTGTCAGCACCATTGGTGTCGTTCCACGCCAGTGCCATTGTGCCTGATACGCCATTAGATGGCGCAAATGATGGACGTGAATAATATCTGGTTTGGGCAGCTGGCGTGCCAAGTGCCATAAATCGCGCGAAAAGAAGCCAAACGTGCGGCATCGATAAATGGTCAGATTGGGTTGGAATTCGTGTTGTGCTGGCATAGACGCGTTGTGTGCATATTCAACGGCGCTGACTGTATGCCCTTGAGCGGCAAGCGTACGTGCCAACACAAATTCAGGGCGACTAGGAAAGTGTGGATCAAATCCAAATGTGGAGATCATCAAAATATGCATGCTATCCTCGTGCCATCACGGCTGTATAGACCTGTTCGACGCGATCAGTGACTGCTGGCCAGGCAAATTGTTGTGCCCATGCAGGTGCTGCTGCCGCAAATGTGTGTCGTACCGCGGGATTATGGAGCAAGGTACGGATGAGCTGTGCTAGCTCATCTGCATGTTGTGGGGTAAAAAAGTACCCCGTACGGCCTTCTGCAACCACTTCCACGAATCCACCGAAACGTGATGCAAGCACGGGTACGCCACACGCTTGTGCTTCAACAAGGCCGATACCAAATGTTTCACTGGCAAAACTGGTGGCTACGAGCGCATGAAACTGCGGCAGGAGCTGTGCGATGTCTTGGCGGGGTACTGAGCCCAAAAACGTGACACGATCGTGGAGGGCAAGTTGGCTGGTCAGTGCTTCAAGGCGCAGGCGATCGACGCCGTCACCTGCAATCGTTAATGTGGCTTCAGGGACTTGTGCAACAGCCCGGATGGCGGTGTCGACCCCTTTCCACGGTTGCAGTCGCCCCACAAACAACAGTTTCACTGGTTGATCGGCGAGGGATGGTGGCGGTACGGGTGGGTGAAACAATGCCGTGTCAATGCCGTTGTAGACAACATCAATGGCAATCGGGTAGCGTTTTTTGACGGTCTGCGCATTGTATTGACTACAGCTGACTGCACCATCCACGTACCGTGCCAACCAGCGGTCGCCAGGATAGTAATCTTCGCCGTGGCATCCCAGAATCACTTTGGCACCTGAACAACGTGCGGCGATGAGTGCAGGCAACAGGTCGTATGGTTTTTGGATGTGAATGATATCAAATCGTTGCTGGATAAGATACCAGATGGCACGATGCGCCATACTCAGCCGCTCGAGCAACTTGCGCTCAGCGTAGGCACGTTGCAGACCGGGAATCCATCTAAAGCGGTCACGGTCAATGTACGGGAATGTTTGTACGTGTACACCAGGCGCTGCTTCGCGAATCTGGCCATCCCCACCAATCACCGTCACTGCGTGACCACGATGTACGAGCTGGTTGGCGAGGTCCCATACAAAGCTTTCGACACCACCGTATTTGGTTGTATTCGTGAGATTGTATAGCGCTATCCGCATCAAAGTACTCGCATGAGCCACGCTTTGAATGGAAGTTTCAAGCGGAGCAGGTGGTCACGGTCACTGGTCTCAAGTCCACCAAATAATCGTAATGATCCCACAAAAACGCCTAAGTTCACGAATCCCACAAGCGCATACCCAGGGATGAGTTGGATGCGTGCCAAGAGTTCGGTATGACCCACTGGGGTGGGGAACAGGGCGGTGCATGCATAGATGCCGAGTGCCATGAGCAACGTGGCACCACATACCCGTGCGCTGAACTGCCATGGCCAAATCAGCTTTATTGTACGCCATCCCCAGAACGTTGCCCACAACCCGGCGACTACTCTAGCACTACCATAGGCGAGTGCCAAGCCAACCACACCGTATCTATCACCGAGCCAAAACCCGAGTGGGATTACGACGAGTGTCAGCAGCCGACCGATGGTGACAAGTGTGAGTTTTTCATAGACGATCATCACATTATGTGCCACTGTGAGCAAGCTTTCTAAAAAAAGGCACGGCACGAGCACATAGACGAGCCCGACCGCATCTGCGTATTGCGGTGTCAGAATCAACAGTGCTGGTTTGGCAAGCAACATGAGTGCCACCCCGCCCGGTACGAGCAACAACAGCTGGATGCGCACGATAGAGGCAAACGCTGCCTGAATGCTGCCGCCTTCACCTGCCCGCACCCGCGTAAAGAGCGGTACTGTGATGCCGACTAGTGGTGTGTACAAATACGACAATACCATGCCAACGAGTGATGCACCTGCCCAAAGCATGGCTGCGTCGCTGAGACTACTGGTCAGGTAGACGGCAAATGATTTGCCAGCGATGAAATCGGTCATGGTCATCAAGTATGAGACACCAGTGTACTTGAGAAACCCGGCCGGTAACCAGCGTGAATCCGGAATTTGATGCGTCTCTTCGATGTCGTGCCCAGCACGCCAGATCCTCACGACCTGCCATGTCGCTACGAGTACGGCAATCGTCGGTGCCAGGGCAGATGCGAGCAAAATCCCTACCACGCTCCAGCGGAGTGGATCTGTGGTGGCTTGTGCACCGACAATAGCTGCTACCGCAAGGATCTGCGGAAGCAATCCAGCCAGCAGCGTGATGCCGTTCCAGGCACGTTGTTTAAAAAAACTATTGAGATAGGCCATCAACACGTCATAACAGACGCCCATTGTCAGGAGCACGATGATGACCGCAATAAAAATCCATCCCTGTTCTTGCAGGATTGTGTGTAGTAGGGTTTGTGCCGCACTATCGATGCGTGTATCGGCACGGACTTTGTCAGCTAGTGATGCAATATATGGTCGTTGTTGGACAGCTAACCCGATTGCGATGCTGATGAGCAACACCGCCTGTGCAAAAAAGACTACCCCAATCAACCGGATGACTGCACTTGGTCCACGAGTGCGCATCGTTTCGGGGATGAATTTGGGCAAGGCACGTGTGGTACCGAGATCGATCCACGTGCCAAATGCTGAAGCCGCACCACTCACGAGTGCCAATAATCCGTAAGCCGCCACGGGGAGTACGGTGAGTTTGAGTGCAGTCGCAGCGATTTCGGCAAGCATGCGCAAAGGGACAAACAACGTGTTCCACACGACAGCTCGTGATACCTGATGCGCCAACGATGCTGATTTGTGTGTATCTGACATTATGCTTCTTTCGTAAGCGCCAACTCAAACATGCCCACATACCAGGCACGTTGTACACGGTAGGCGAGATACTCGAGCCCGAATCGGCGGAGCAGTGCCCGCAGGTGCTGGCGGGTCTGCTTTTTACTGATAAAGTGGCCGTTGCGTAGTGCGACTTCATTCATGTCGACTGTGGTGTAGCCGATACGTTTGGCCAATGCCACAAACGCCGGATAATCAAAGTAGTGCATGGCGCTGAGTCGCTGCATATCATTAAAACGTGTATTTGCTTTGCTGCGGCCACGCTGCGATATATACCATTCGGCGAGTGAGCGCGGCCACCAGTTGATACTCGGGATATGATAGTGCGGGTCAATCCACGCACGCCGGTTGATGGCTGTCAACAATACGCGACCACGTGGGGTGAGTACTCGATAGATTTCTTGGAGCACGCGAGTCGGGTTTTGCACATGTTCGAGCACATCCCAGCAGACAACGACATCAAATTGCGCATCAGCAAAGGGGAGTTGTTCGCCTGCTGCATTGATGATAGGAATCTGGAGCGCATAGCGATCTGCTCTGAGTTGGATGATTTCGCAGTACGGATAGTTGTATTCGGATACCGTGACTGTGGCACCATGCAGTGTGGCCGCTACTGCAAATCCACCCATCCCGGCGCCCAAATCAAGCACCCGCAATCCGTGCAATGAACCAGCAAATTGCTCGATTTGAGCGATGCGTTCTGCTTGATACTGCTCTTGGTAGAGACGACGTTCACGCCATGTCTGAAAGTCGCGCCGCCAGGTCATATGCTGAAGCCATGGATCAATGGCTGTGGCGAGCGCATCGATGGATTGGACTGCTGGTGGATGTGTATGGCTCATGGAATCACCAACGGCGCTCGGTCGATGCGAATCACCCACAAATAGAGTGCACTTGTGAGCGTATACATGCAGGCTATGGTGACGAGGAGCTGGCCACTCCAGCCACGCTTCCACCACCCACTCGCCATGATGCCCCAACAAATCATCATAATGGGCAACATGTAAAAAATCTGCTTGTCTACCATGGGAAAACGGTACCCAGCCAACATGAAGAGTACAGACACACTAAACCACGCTGCTGCAAACGCCCATAACGTGGAATGTTTCAACATGAGCACAAAACCGGGAATGACCATCAAAAGTGGCATGAAAATACCATAGTAGAGATATGGATTTGCGATGAAATCGTAGCGTAGCGTGGTGATGAAATTACTGAAATAGGTGGCAAATGATGTCTGGGATTCGGCATCTACACCCGTATGAACACTGTTTGGAGTGAGCAAGTACGGGATAGTGCGTTCGATGATTGGCATGATGTACTGACCGTAGTAGATGAGTGTCGCAAATGCCAGGCCACCATAACAAACGGCAGCGATGTAGGTGAGTTTGGGGCGCAATGGATGCGTGGGAATCAACCAGATGATGCCGATCAGCAGAGTGATAAATGCGACATGGAACACCGCAGTGACGGTGTAAATGAGCATTGAAACGACATGTAATGCGAAGAGCAGAATCATAACGTTGCGTTGGGGCAGTTTGCTACTTAACCCAAGTAATGCGGTCATTGTGACCAGTGTCCACCACAGACCCGTCGTGGTCGGGGTGTTGCCCCACGCATGCAGGAGAAATGTCACCGGTGCAACGGCGTACATGAGTGCTGCTAACAACGACACACGATTTGAAAGTCCACTCATACGAGCGATGAGTGCAATAATCAGAATCCGTGATGAGTCACCAATTGCATTTAGGATGGTGGCTGTCTTTTCAAGTGGCCATGGAAAAATAGCAAAGATGAGTGCACTAAAGTGATAAAACGGCGAATATGGAATCATGGGGCGATTTTCACCCCATTCTGTAATTGGCATTACCGACTCAGAAAATGCGCCAGGTAGATAGAATTTGGCAAAATCTCCGGTTGACATCATCTCACGCACCTTATTCATGTGCCATTCGATATCAATTGGGCGCATGATTGGATACAAAATTCCGCCACCTTTGAGCCAAATACTCACTACCACTAGGGCAATCAGTATATTTCGCACCATCGGACTAAATGGATGATCGTGGCTCCCCCACTCAAGTGCCTTGTAGCAGATTGGGATTACCAAGATGCTGACTGCAACGAGTATGATGAGTTGTGGATACCACATCGCCAAATAGGCTCGTTCGATGAGCATCGTCAGGATGAGCCCACTCGACACGCTCATGCCGACCCCTAACACAGAGAGTGACATCAGATGTGCTGCGATTGCAGCCAAAAGCCCGATGATAATCACACTGGCGAGTCGTATTGATGGCACCACCGTATACCATGGTGATGCGACGGGGCGAATCTGCATCTGGGATACGGCTATGCCGAGGATGCGCACATCTTGGTTGTTGCCTCCCCATGTGTCACTGGTTAGGCGAATGGCAATGTCCCCTGCGTTGTTCCCCGCAGGGGAGATCAACGTGTGGTAGACTCTGAACCCCGTTTGCGTATTGGGGATGGTGCTGACCACCTGATTGTTGGCGATGACTTGTGCGCGAAAGGGCTTGTTGTCTGGGTGCTGAACGAGCATGGTGCTCTTGAGATGCCACCATCCGCCACCGCTCCCATAAAAGTGTACCGTTGATTCATCTTTGGTCCATCGATAGACCGTTGCATTGCTCAACGTGGCTGAGGTGACCGTCAGCGGTGGCGGAGTCAGTTTGTCATCGGGGATTGTGGTGATGCGAATTACCGACCCTGGTCGGAGTGTGATTGTGGTGGGCACGATGAAGCCAAAGTCTTGGAAACGCCCGTTGTCTTTGGTATCGAGAACTCGCGCATTGTCAATGAAAACTGCCAGTAATCGGCGTGAGTATGCAGATGGCAACGCGTCAATGGTAAATTGAATCACCCGAAACTGTTGCACATCGGGCGTGTCTGGTACGACTATGCGCCATTCGTTGGCATTGTGTGCAGTTACTGGTACAGCGGTTGTAGGTGCAACAGTGGCAAACTCACGGGTGTGGAAGTTGTTGAGTTTCAACACTGCCCGTGGGTACAGGATGTTGATCGTTTGCTCGAGCCGGAAAAGACTCATCACGCCAAACATTAGACTGCTGATTAGAATGACAGCGGCAACGTGTCGTACATTAATCTGACGCAACCCGTTCATGACCCATCCTTTGTATACCACTCCGTTGCCATTATACACGGCAACACGTGCTTAGTCATGGAGATAGCTGATAATGCGTGACCACATATCTGCATACGTGAGCCATAACCATGCCATACTACTCGTGAGCGTGAGTAATCGACCTGCCCCGCCTGCCTTCCATAATCGTGCGAACAGAAACGCAATCGGGATGGCCAAAAACGGGACGATGCTAATCCCCCAACGGACTGTTTGTGTGCTGACGAACAGCATGACAACTGAGATAAGTGCTGCGCCGAATCCGGCCAGGAGTGCTGTAACAACGGCATCGCCACGTACCCAGTTCAGCCCTATGACAGCCATGCCAATCAGTGCTACCGGGAGCACGTGCGTTAGACTACTGAGTCGTGTCAGCAATGTGGTGTCAGGTGGGCACCCCGTATAGCCCGGCGATTGCCCGATGAGATGCGTGAAATTAGCATAGTAGAAGAGCGTGCCAATCACGGGAATGCTCATGACTGCAAGTTGGCGCCAACTGAACGCGATGTTGCGTTGGATAACGATGCGATACGCCGCCAAAATGCCAAGCATCATCACAAACGTGATACTGTTGCCGGTATGTGCGAGCAGCGCTACACTTGTGAGTGCTATGCGTACCCAGATGCTGCGCCGTGAGTCAAGCCATGAGATAAACGCCAGTGTGACGATGCCGTGTGCAACTGCGTTACTGATTTCCCCGATATGCGTGGCCCGAAACAATGGAAAATTCACACACGCAACCGCAATAAACCAGTGCTGATAGCGGACCAATGCGGGTTGTGCAAACAACACGTGAATCATGTACCATACTGCAACCCCATTGAGCAGAATCGCCGTGGACATGAGTAACAGTCGTAAATAATCAGCATTTCCTGAAAGCATGGCAAATGGTGCCAATAGTACGTACACAGCTGGTGGGTATGGGCTGATGTATGCACCGGCTTCGCACGGGAGCTGTGCCGTAAACAACATGTTTCCTGTTAGCACTTGTTTGAGCATGCGAATGTGCATTGCAATGTCAGATGAAATCAACCACGGGCTCCATAGCGCGAGCAACTGCCCCCAACACAACATAATGATTGCGTGGATGTGTTGCCAATGGTGTGTGTTGCGATACCACACCGCAACGCTGATCACGAATGCGCAGATGGTAAGGGCAATTCCCATAGCGCTGTGGAGATTGGTCCACGCAGGGTATGCCCAATAGACGAGTGTGCTGAGTGTGCTCGTGGCGACTCCCCATGCCGGTATACGCCGATATACCCATATACTCCAGCTGAGACAAATGAGCCACCACACAAATCCGAGCCCTGGAGTCGTGCGCTCCAGCGATTCAAGTCGTATATGTGTCAGCGCAATACCAAGTGCGCGCGAGTCATTGGAGACTTGAAAGGTATTGACTGATGCGCTGATGGTTGGTGAATCGTGCGTCGTGGTACGCATGAGTAGCATATATCGACGTGGAGCTGCGGGTAATTCAGTTTGTCCCACACGCGGCTGTTCCCATCGGACTGTTGCTGGTTGCGATGGAGTCCGCCCAGACAGATCGATGCGCAACTGAGCCTTCCACCAGCCTGTGCCAGCATGTGGCCATGTGACGTGCCACGTGTCGCGGCTCCAGCGCAATGCGGGGCCTTGGTCTGGTTGCCATGGACGTGGTTCTGATGGCCAAAACCCACTCACATATGGGCGGTCTAAGTCACGCAATCCGCTTTGTTGATCCCCACCAATGTCAATGTCGAGTGGTGTGAAAGGTCGTACCCATAACCACACTGCGATACCGAAGTAGATGAGCATCAAGATGAAATGTCGTTGTGTGACGTGTCTCATGTGCGACTTTCAGATGTATCTCAATGTGTGCTTGACTGCTCGTTGCGTTGTGCGAGTTCTCGTTGAAAGAGCTCTGCATAGATCCCCTGCTTCGCCACAAGTTCGTGATGATTGCCGTATTCCACGAGTGCGCCATTGTCTAATACCATGATGGCATCTAAATGTCGCACTGAAGAAATTTTTTGACTCACCATGATGGTAGTTTTGCCTGCACGATACGCAGATACTCCCACCACAATATCATATGCAGTACGTGCATCAATGTTTGAAAGTGCGTCATCAAAGAGCATGATTGGTGCATCGGTGATGAGCGCCCGTGCGATACCAAGGCGTTGCTTCTGGCCACCAGAAAGCATGGTGCCACGCTCTCCAATCATCGTCTCGAGGCCGTTTGCCAGTTGCGCAATATCGCGGTCGAGACAAGAGACGCGTAACGCGTCGTCGAGTTGTTGCTGTGTCGCATGCGGTGTGCCCAGCATGATGTTTTCGCGTAGCGTCATGCTAAACAAAATGTGTTCTTGGGGGACATACGCCATGCCACTTCTGAGTGTCGCCAAATCGATTGCTTGTGCATCAATTCCATCGAAGGTAATCTGCCCACTATCGGGGTCGCGCAACCGCAATATGACACTCAACAGGCTACTTTTACCGGCTCCGGTCAGTCCTACGACGCCAATATGCATACCTTTGTCGATGACCACACTAATGTTGTGGAGGAGATGTTGTTGCCCGTAATGCCATGAAACCTGATCAAGGCGTATTGCTCCAGTTGGGAAGTGTGCAATTGCACGTGGATGGTTGCGCACCTGAGGCACACGATTAATCACATCTCCAATCCGTGCGGCTGCGGCACTCCCTTGTTGCAGACGTTCAAACGCGTTGCTTAACTGGTTGGCGGCATTGCTTAGCAATCCGAGATAGACAATGAATTGCACATATTGCCCAATAGTCAGCTGCTGGTCGATGATTAACACCGCTCCGTATGCCACTACGACGGTTGCAGCGAGTCGGACGACGAGCTGTGGCAACGGTGCAATTGCACTTGAAAAGAGTACGAACCGAATGGATTCATCCGCATAGTTGTTGCTCAATTTGCGAAAGGCCTCACTGCTCGGATTTTCAAGGGTATAGGCAGCCAGTGTGCGTTGTGCCGAGATATGTTCTTGCGCAAATGCGGATATACTTGCTAAGCGTTGTTGAACCACGTTAAATGCATCCTCGACATAGACGGCGAGGCGGGTTTGTGCAATCAAACTCAACACAAGCATCAACACTGTGATAACTGCGAGTGGTACACTCGTGAGCGCCATGAGCCCACACCCAATGAGCAACAAAAAAATGGCATGAATCGCCATTTGAAAACCAGCACTATAAAAGCGCCATATATAGATGAAATCGCTAGAGGCACGTGACAACAAATCACCTGTGCCAAACTCTGCTTGTGTTGCGCGATCAAAGGTGAGGATGTGTTTGTAGAGGTCTTGGGCCATGGTGTAGCTCACCCCAGCTGCCATGGTCCCAGTCAACATACGCAAGAGATAACGAAAGACGGCTAGTATCACGGTGAGGATGATAATCATCCCTGCATAGGTGATGAGCTGCCATTGATCGATTTTGAGGAGTAATGCATCTATGGCGTACCCAAGTACGACAGGATTAAACGCACTCGCGGCTGCGCCAATGAATGCATAAAACGTCCCCAAAATCAATAAACCGCGGTATGGTCGACCGTACGGGAGTAGGGTGCGTAGTCCAGAGCTCTGTTCCATTGTGTTATGTCCGTGTTGCCAAAGAGGGAATCATCATACGCGCTGTCATATAGAGACTGACGACCAGATAGTACACCACATAAGAGAGTGAAATCACCAACAACCATGGATTAGGAGTCGGCATCTGCCAAAGCGCGATACCGTAGATGATTGTGCACAAGGTGGTGTATATCAACGTCACGCGCCGGAGAAACAGCGTGCGTGAAGGGTATACATATCGTATGGGAATAAATACCAAGATGGAGCAAACTACGATAATCATCGTAACAAGTTCGGGATTCAGTTGCATGACAACCGCATAGAATGCAATCACATTCCAATAACTGGGAAATCCGAGGAAAAAGTGGTCCTCAGCGACGACATGATAATCATCTGTTTTGGCATCAACGCGGCAAAACTGATAAGCAGATGCAAACAACGGTAACATGGCAACGATTTGCCCAGTCAAACCACCTGGCAAAAAGCCGTTTTGCCACAACAACACGACTGGAGCAAACACATAGGTGAGGTAATCAACGATATCATCGAGTCGTCGCCCATCAAACCATGGTACGGTTTCACTGACTTTGAATCGGCGCGCCAGCGTGCCATCCGTGCTGTCAATAAACACTGCGGCGAATCCGTACCACAACGCCATTACTGGATTGCCACGCACAGATTCCATTATCATCAACATGGCGAGTATGGCGCCTGCCGCAGTATAAATGTGTACAAAAACGCCAGCAATTGCCTGGTATCGTGAATGCGCTCCATCACGCATGGTATTCTCCCCCCTTTTCGGAAACCTATTCTACGATACTATACCACTTTCGTCATGGCTGAGTGTGGCCACAAGGTGTTGGCGGTTACGTATCACAAACCAACTAATCCAAATACCATGCGCACACCATTCCAGGATGGGAGCATCAATCTGCCACGATGGCGGTGCAGGAAGTGTCGCCATGACCACGCTCGTTGCAATAATCCACAGAAATGGGGGGTACACCAGCCAGTGAAGTATTGGCATCCCAAAGGGGATGCACCAAGCTACGAGCAAGACAATTGTCCCGATGGCCATCGCAAACGGGACAACGGGTGCTGCAATGATGTTTGCAAGCATACTCCATGGTGATGGGGTGCCCAGCCGAAAGAGCATGATCGGCCACGTGGTGATGTGTGCTGCACATGTAGCCGCTATGCTTTCGCGCATCCAAGCAAAACTCGGATGTGCAAGTGCGCTTTTGCCAATATATGCATCAATGGTATTGCCAAAGAGCACGAGCCCAAGTGTGGCAAGGGTGCTCAACTGGAATCCAAGATCCCACAACATGCTCGTGTCAATACCACTCATAAAAAGTGTTGCAATAGCGATTAAATTCACTGCGTGTCGTGGTCGCTCCATGCCTTTGCCGATGACGGCTATGCATCCCATGATGCCAGCACGCACGACTGCCGCAGATGCACCTGCCGCCAGTACATATAGAATGATGCATGCCAGAATAAATGATGTGCGCAGGACACGGTACTGCGCCATGCGTTGTGTCAGTGCTACACAGAGCCATGCCACAATTGAAATATTCCAACCGCTGATGACGAGCAAATGGGTGGTGCCACTGCGCTTGAACGCATCGCTGATGGTGCGGGTGACATCGCCGTCGATACCGAGTAACATTCCCGCCATGATGGTCGCAGTTGGTTCGCGAATCCATTTTTGGATGTGTGCCACGCTTGCAAGTCGCCAGTGTTCGAGTAGATGTCGCCATTGCGGTGGTGCATGGATGGCAATCACTTCGGCCTGTGTAATGCGATGGGTAATGTGTTGGCGATGCAGTTGTTGGAGGTAACTCGTATTTTTTGACACGATTGGTTGCAATTTGCCATCTACATATACGCAATCCCCGAGCACAAGGAGCGGGGTAAGTGGCATCTCAAGCTGTACGCCGGCCTGCTGGTGATTGAATGCAGTGAGTTGTTGAGTTTGCCATGAATGTGTGCGTGCAGTCACACAGTACCAATCAGGGAGGAGTGGTGTAGGCGGTTGTACGCTTTCTGCTATGCCCATACGCACCACACCCGCACAAAACGCCACGGCAACAAACAACATTGGTCGCGAACGCTGCTTGGCTGCCAACACAACACATCCACCGGCAATAATTGCTGCCAATGGAGTGAGTTGTGCGTCCACGCACACAATGCCCAATACCCATGCGCAGACCACAATACTCAACAACGGCATACTACACCTCTTGCGTGCTCGATACACATCCCGTGATGTCTACCGTTGCTCCACGGCCAAAAGGTACGCGTCTCTGATTATTGAGGGGAGTAAAACTGATTGATGCACTGCGTCGTGTGCTGACGGACAGCTAGGAATTGGGCAAATGTTACGGTGTGAAGTGGTTGTTGTGTATGGTCATTGAAATACCACAACTCGGCATTCATGCCGATTTCATAGCAGAGTTGCGGTACCGGCATGGGTGCATTACCAATCCCAAGTGCACCCAACGTGATTTCACTTGTTAGTACTGGTCGCAAAAATACTTCGATGATATCGCCACGCATCGTCACACGCCAGCGCTGCGCATCGGGGTGCTTGCGACAGACGCCGTCAACATGCATGTAAAGCTGGTGCAAGGTACTCATCGTGGTTGTGGCGCCATGGTAATCAGCATAATCAATGGCTCTTGCCCGGCGTTTGTGACCGCGTGTACGGTGTCAGCTGGGGCCCAGACCACATCACCAACCTGTGCCATGAATGACTCGTCAGCTACTCTGAAATGCCCGATCCCCTGCTGAATGTAGTACATTTTGTCGTGCCCAGTATGCATGTGTGGTGGTTGTGATTGACCAATTGCAAGACAGTCAATGCCAACTAGCAGGTGTGCACTTTCAAACAACGTTCCCTTGTGGAAACGATCGCTACGGAGCTGGATGTGTTGTGTGAGAGTGGTATGAAATTGCATGTGTAGAAAGGAGTGGTGGAGCAATGGGGATTCGAACCCCAGACCTCCTGCGTGCAAAGCAGGCGCTCTCCCAACTGAGCTATTGCCCCGAAAACAAGCGATATTGTGGTGGGCGTAGGTGGACTCGAACCACCGACCTCGATCTTATCAGGATCGCGCTCTAACCAGCTGAGCTATACGCCCGTACATCACAACGCACGGTAGTATAGCATGCTGCAAAATGAGTGTCAAATCCTGTTTGTCTATTTTCAGTGTTGTATCAGGTGATTTTTTGCGTAAAGTGATGATGGTGTGAGTTTATATACGCTATGCTGATAGGGTGAAAGAGTGTTGTATCGGCGAGAATGGTATAATAACCCTGAATACCTTCGCCACCTGATGCCAAGGCAACATGCATGAAGTTTGCAATACGTTGGATCTGTATAGTTGTGCTGGTGGCGTTATCAATTCAGCATGTACCGCGTATTTCTGCACAAGCAATCAGTCGTATCACAATAGGCGCTAGTCTACTTGGCGCACCAATCGAAGCTGTACGCTTTGGGAATGGTCCGCGTAAATTGGTAATCGTAGGCAACACGCATGGTGGTCCAGAACGCAATACCTACGTGCTTAGCAATCTACTGATTGACTGGTTTACGACCCACCCTGCGGATGTGCCTGCGGGTGTGCGACTATACATTATTCCCACACTCAATCCGGATGGCGAGCGCCTCGATTTACGCCAAAATGCCAATGGCGTAGATCTCAACCGCAACATGAATACCACGCTTGATGCATGCGCTGACAACGATTGGTCGACGCGCGTGTATGGTGCATATGGGGTGCTTTCTGATACCGGTGGACCGTATGCTGATTCAGAAGTTGAAAGTCGTGTGATTCGCTCATTTTTGCTGGATGCATCATCGGTCGTCTTTTTGCATTCTGCTGCTGGGCTCGTCTTTCCCGCACAATGCGAGGATGCAGTGGCGATTGCGATGGCACAAGCATATGCCAAAGCCGGTGAGTATCAGTATGCGCGTTTCTGGGAAAACTACCCAATCACAGGGGGCATGCATGATTGGGCGCGGGGTCTCGAGTTGCCTGCCATCATTCCAGAGCTTGAAAGTGGCGACGAACCCGAGTTCGAACGTAATCTCGCAGGTATCAAGGCACTGTTGGCGAATCCCGACCTGTACATCCCACTGGTCACTGAAAAGACGGCCGACGGAGTCACCATGCCCCTCCCTATCTGGCGGTTTTGGCAAGCACACGGTGCCGCGCATCTTGGGCAACCGATTGGTATGACGGTATCGAACGATGGCATATTCGTGCAAGAATTCGCCACAATACGACTGGCGTTTGATCCACGCCGAGATACGCATGCGGTATATGCATTGCCACTCGAATTGCCTGCCATTCAAGGCGATGTTGTCCCTGTGCTTGACGAAAGTAGCATTATGCGATTTGCGGGTACCGATGCCACGTTGCACGATGCATTTGCTACCTACTACCAGCAAATCGATGGTCAGTATGTGTTGGGTGCTCCGCAAGATTTCGAACGCATGGCGGTGATGCCACAGGCAGCTGCTGAATCACGTCAACAATTCACGTTTGGTGTGATTCGTTACGATGCTCGTACAAACAGTGTGGAACGGCTTCCCGTGGTATGGCAACGCGCAGTCGTGCAACAGTTGATTGCACCGACCCAACCTTTTCAGATACGCTAATGAATACACGATATACACTCATCATAGGATTAATCGTTGCTGGATTCCTCAGTGTCGCTAGTTTTTGGCTCATCAGCCGCGAACAAACCTGTCAAAATCCATGGCAACAGACCATTCGTGATGACAGCGTGCTTGACCAGATGACTACTGCATTCCCTGCCGGGTGGCAGGCTGGGGCTCCGGGTGTGCGGCGTGGTGAATTCAGTGTTGCAGGTGGTGCATCGGTACACATGCTGGGAATTGCGTCGTCACTGCAGATTGTTGATATGCCTGTTGTTGCGCATCAACGCTACTGTGTGTCATTGCGTGCACTTGCAGATAGCGCCTCTGCGACGGCAATCCGCACGCGCTGGATCTGGCGTAACCAGCAAGGTGTCGTAGCAGAACATCGTGCCATGTGGCAACCGGTGCGACGTTGGCTTGGGGGCGATGATGGGGCGCCATGGTCGCACTATACTGAGATTGATCGTGCGCCAACAACAGCCACCATGCTGGACATCTATGTCGAGCCTGCATCCGATGACCGTATGTATCTCGACCAAATCGTGATTCGTACGAGCAACGTGGGTGCTGCGCTCCCCAATGTGTTGCCGCGAGGAATTACCGTGCATCCGTGGCCAAGCCCATACACCGCAGCTGTCTCCTTTTCATATGATTGGGAAACTGCCATGGGTGGACTGATACACTCGCGCTCTATTGACCCGCTCGCCAACTTAGACCCTGAGCTTCGTGGGTTGCGCATGCGTGAGGGACTTACCAACACACTTGAACTCTTTGCACCATATCATTACCCTGCAACATACTTCGTGAATGGGTATAATTTCTTGTATGGCAATCACAACAAAACACACTACATGGGTGATCCAACGTTTACGTGGGCGAGTCGAGCAAACGGCTGGCAGAGCGACACGTGGGTACAGTTACCGTGGTTTGCCCGTGATCCATTTGGTACCACGCAATCACACCCTGCGTGGTATTTTGGTGATTTGATTAACCCTGTGCGCAACGCAGGACACGACATACAAAGCCACACCTTTAGTCATTTGTATGGCGGGCTTGCTTCACCAGCCGAATGGCGGGCGGATGTTGCAGCATGGAATCAAATTGCCTCCAGCCGTGGCGTTGCACCAGCGCGTGCGTTGGCGTTTCCGTGGAGTAGTAGTGCTGGTATGCGCTATGATACATGGCAGGTGCTCGCAGATGCTGGGATAACGGCGGTGACACGTACTGCGTGGAATCCACGATTGCCACAGTATCATATCGTGTCTGTCCAAGACGCGACGTGTCGCCCGGTGCCCGGTCATGAGCGTATCATGGCTTGTCCTGATTACTATTTGACTGTTGAGCGTCAGGCGGGGGCTTTGGCAATGCTCGCCCAGATACGTGGGCGTGATGGCATGATTGACTACTGGGCACACACCGAAGAAGTGGTGACACGCGAGCAACGTCAAACGTGGCACACCGTGGTTGCGGCAGTTGCCGAAGCCGGTGATGTCTGGGTCGCTTCGTTGCATGATATCACCACACGGCAACAGCTTCTCAATAGCCTGCAGTGGTCTCTCCTCATCGATGATGCGACCGGTCGTACATTCCAAGTGACCAATCCGTCGCGGTACCGTCTCGATGACATCCGTCTGTCGACATCAGTCCCAGGCTATGTCTTCGCAGAGACACGAACTCATTCGATTGTGATTTCTCTATTGCCGTATGCACGTACTACGTTGAGGATTGTGCCTGATGACGCTTCGCTACCGTAATCGTACCTATGTCGTGTTGTTTATATTGGTTCTGCTGGTGGCGTTTGGTATGGTGATGCCGCGCCAACTGGCGCAACCCATCCTCTATCACACCGAAGTTGCGGTTTACATTGACACGCAACGCTATCACGAGTTTTTTACGGCGCAAGGTCAACTCGACACGGAATTTGACAGTGTTCGTTATCAGGCACGGGCGCTGATGACCCACCGCTATCCCAGTTTTGGGCAAGTACAAATGGCCGATGAGGTTGTTTTTGCGCAAGACCACTTGGTCGTGTCAATAACAACAAATACTCCGATTGAGGCTGTCACACTGGCCAATGAGTATGCGGATGTGCTGATTTTGACTATACAGGCAGCAGGTGGTCGAGAAATATTGCGTAACTTGTTGGGGTGGGAGACTAGTTTGGCGCTACAGGGTCGCGTAGCAAACGATAACGAGGCAAAGCTACTGCGTGATTTTGTGCGACTTTCAGCATTCACGTTTAATCGTCCCATCGAACCGGTTGCAGAATTCAGTAGCGTACGCAATCTTTCTTTTGCTGATCGCAGTGACTTGCTCCGCGCGGTAGAACTGCAACGGCTTCAGTTGGAGCAGCTCATCATCCCTACTGCGAATGCAGAAAAACGGGCTCAGTACTTTGAAATGGTGCAAAGTATGCGCTTGTTTGCTGATGTGATTATCCAGCAAGATGCAGATCTGGCCTTTGATAGTCGTCGTATGGGGCAGATTTATCGGTTGGCTGATGCTCCATTGCCGGTACAACCGCTCTCGCGTAATATTGGTCTAAGTATGGCATTGACGCTGTTTGGTGCCTTGATGCTCACCGTGATTATCGTGCGTTTTGACCAGAGTGTGGGTATTGTCAGCCGGCTGCAGGATATCTGGCGTTATCGTATTCTGATTGAACACATGGTACGTCGCAATCTGTTGTTGCGCTACCGCGGCAGTCTGCTCGGATTCGCATGGACACAAATTGCCCCATTGATGCAACTGATGGTCTATTGGGTCGTCTTTGGATACTTTTTTCCAGGCAATGCGCTGCCGCTGTACCCGTTATTTATTGCTGTAGCACTTATTCCCTGGGGATATACATCCGATGCGATTGCCACATCGGTACGCAGCATCGTGGATAATGCACCACTCGTGCGGCATGCCTATTTTCCGCGGGAAATTCTGCCGATTGCCAGCGTGCTCACCAGCATGGTGAATTTTTTGCTTTCGATGCCCGTCTTGTTGCTCTTTCAGGTGTGTGTGCGTTACTATGCATATGAGAATGTGCAAATTCCCGCTACCATTCTCTACTTTCCCATTATTTTGTTGGTGCACACGATTTTTGTGATGGGTTGTGCTTTGTTGCTGGCCGCGATTGCTGTCTATTCGTTGGATATTATTCATGTGGTTGGTATTTTTCTGCAAATATGGTTTTTCTTGACGCCAATAGTGTATTCACTCAATGGCATCAGTACCACGCTGGCGCGTATCATTCGTTGGACCAATCCAATGGCATCGATTATCGAATACTACCGTGAAATTTTGTACGGGCAACCTATTCCGTTAGGCATGCTGCCGACTCCTGGAATTCCGGCGAGTGAATCCATGGTCCGCACGCTGCTGACTGCGCTCTGCGTGTTGGGAGTTGGGTATTGGTTGTTTCGGCGTACTCACGACTATATTAGTGAGAAACTCTAATGGCACAGATTGCTATCGCACTTTCACATGTCTCAAAATCATATACACGTGGGCGCTTGACATGGCCGTGGGCGCGTTGGCTGCATAGCACTTCTACAGTAGATACTGAGCTGCGCCGGATGGTCATCGACGATGTATCCCTGCAAATCAACGCCGGTGAGCGGATTGCCTTGATTGGGCACAATGGCGCTGGTAAAAGCACATTACTCAAGTTGATTAGTAAAATCCTGGTACCCGATGCTGGATCAATTACCGTTAATGGGCGTGTGTCATCATTGCTTGAACTGGGGATTGGATTTCATCCTGAGATGACTGGCGTCGAGAATGTCTACTTTTATGGGGCAATCATGGGCTTGCGTCGCCGTGAAGTGGCAGCGTTGATGGCAGAAATTGAGGCCTTTGCTGACATTGGTGCCTACATGCATCAACCAGTCAAAATGTATTCTTCGGGGATGTATCAGCGACTCGCGTTTGCAAGTGCCTTTGCGATGCACCCTGATATTTTAATCGCCGATGAAGGCTTGTCGGTTGGTGATGCCACGTTTCAGCAAAAGTGTCTGGCGCGCATTGAAGCACTTGGTCGGCAGGGGACAACCATCGTGGTTGTCGCACACAGTGCTGCGGCGACGATGCGCATTGCAACACGCGGTGTATGGTTACATAATGGTAAAGTACACCAGGATGGTGCAATTGCTGATGTTGCTGAATCGTATGCGTCATACATGACGCGTGAAGCATTTGATCGTGCAAATCAGCTCCCTACTGGGGAAATGTATCGTGAATCGAATCCATATCTGCTTTTTTCTGAATTGGTGCGGGTGAGTAGTGTGACTAGCGCTGCCCACGATGCAGGGTGGGATACTGCCTTGCCGTTGGTAGTGACGGCATCCATTGATGTTTATGCTGACACGTATACTGCATTCGTGCGATGTCGCATTATTGGTGCGGCCGAAAACGTGCCGATCATCGAAAATGATTATATGCATGCTCCACCGCATGTGTTTCAGCGTGGACAGCATCTTGTACGTATTACCATCCCACCTCAAGCACTCAGGCCGAGCTTATATCGGATCGGGGTCGCATTATTTCATGCGGATACACTGGAGCGTGAAGCCGCAAACTCGACACTATTTGTGCGGGTACATACGGCACGCACTGCACCGGATCAAGCATGGCTGACCGTACGACCTATTGAGATTGAATACAGTGATGGCTAGACGAATCCTGCTTTACATCTCGATTATTGCCATGCTTGTGTCGTGTGGTTCACCACCGCCACTACCACCTGTGGCGACTCCGGTGCTCCCAACCCCAGATGCAAGTGGCATGATTACCAGCGACACGTCTGATCAGATTGATTCAGAATTGGCAACGCTTGGTGCCTATCCACGTATTGATGAAGTCGAGTTTGGTGTTGTGGCACACCTCTTTTATACAGACCGTGTCCGAGCACTCACATTGACCCAGATTGGTGGATTTGATTGGGTGCGCCAGCAGATTCACTGGAAGGATATCGAGGCATCACCAGGTGTCTACTATTGGGACGAAGTTGATCGCATTATCGAGGACACTTCTGGATTCAACATCAAACTGATGATTAGTGTGGTCCAAGCTCCTGATTTTTATGAGTCAAACCATGGTATCCCCGCTGATCCGAAACCGTTTGGAGACTTTGTTGCCAATATGGTTGAACGTTACGGCGGCCTCGTTACGGCAGTCGAAGTGTGGAATGAACCGAATCTGGCAGTCGAAAACGGTGGTCGCATCGATGATGAATCGGTCGGGCATTATGCGGAAATGCTGATGGAAGCATATCGTCGCATCAAAGAAAAACGCCCATACACCTACGTGGTTGCCGCTGCACCGTCTTCCACTGGGGTCAACGATGTGAATTTGGCCATGGACGATGAAAAATTCCTGCGCACGTTGTACGCATATCGAAATGGTGCAGTGAAAAACTTTTTCGATGCACAAGGCATTCATCCCGGTGCTGCTGCAAACCCCCCTGATACACTGTGGCCTGATAAACCAGGGAATCCAATTGGCTGGAATGATCACCCGACACATTACTTCCGACATGTCGAAAATGTACGTAAAATCATGGTCGAAGCAGGGCTTGCTGACAAACAAATCTGGCTCACCGAATTTGGTTGGGCAACTGCGAATAATACGCCTGGATACGAGTATGGCAATGAAGTATCACTCGAAGAACAGGCTCAATTCACCATCGATGCCCAACGCATGGTCTACGAAAAGTATCGCGATGAAACTGGGCGTTCGTGGATAGGCGTGCTGTTCCTTTGGAACCTCAACTTTGCGGTTCTTTGGGGGCAAGAAGGCAACCCCAATCATGAGCAGGCTGCCTACGGCATCCTCAATCCAGATTGGAGTCCACGCCCTGTCTTTATCGCACTACAAGGCTTCCATGAACGCACCAAAAAAGAACAAGGGAAGTGGAAGCAGACCACTTCCCCATAACGATGCGTGCTAGACCGTGCTCATTTATCGATGAGTCGTACTTATTATTGTGGATCGTGGTATCCAATAAAGCGTAGTGCGGTCAGTGCCAATGTACGTGCCACCTGAATTAATTCATTGACTGGGACATTTTCATCAGGTTTGTGTGCTAGGCGCACATCACCTGGCCCATACATGACTGTCGGCATACCACCATGGATAACAAAAAGGCGCATGTCGGCACCGTACGGCATGCCTTCGTAATTGACTGTGCCACCGAGGTCGGCATGTGCCGTCGCAAGTGTATGCACGATGGCATGATTCATGTCGGTTTCGGCTGGCTCAAAGGTCCCCCCCCACCATTCAACAGTCGGTGGATGTGTGCGCATCCATGGATCGCTGGCTGCAACTCTTGCGACCGCAGCTTCGAGTTCACGGCGGGCATGCTGCGAATCTTCGCCGATTCCAATCCCATAGCGTCCTTCAGCAACAAGGAGTTCGGGGACGCTCGACGGCCAATTACCCGCATGCACAGTGCCAATGCTAAGTGGGTATGGCAAGCGATAATTTGCAAAAAGTGGATGGCGCATCCGTGTGTTACGTTCTGCTTCGAGTGCAATGAGTGCATTGTGGATGAGTATGTATTTTTCAACTGCACTAACGCCTTCTTCACGGTAGCAGCCATGCGCCGACAAGCCTGGCACGCTGATGCGCACGTTGTGTGCGCCAGCCTGAGCAGGTGCAATGGCCATGCGCGTTGGTTCCGGGATGATGACTGCATCGGCTTTGTAGCCACGTACAATCGTTGCCAGTGTGCCACAACCGCCATCTTCCTCACCGATTACACTTTGCACATGCAGACGCCCGTTGAGCACGATACCAGCACGCTGTATGGCACGAGCCGCCCACAATGCAGCCACCAGGCCGCCTTTCATGTCGAGTGCACCACGCCCATACATGCGCCCGTCAACAATTTGTGCTTCCCACGGATGATGGTGCCAGTTGGCATGATCACCCTCTGGCACCACGTCAATGTGGCCGTTGAAAATCAACGATCGCCCACCATTGTCTTGTCCTAGTGTGCCGACAACACCTAATCCGGTGGCACGCTCGATTTCCCACGAAAAACCGGGATGTTGTTGGAGTGTGGCAAAATCGATATCCCACACATCGACTTCGAGACCACTATCACTCATGGCGTGGGCAATATGGCGTTGGGCGTCACTTTCATGATTGCCAAAACTTTGAAACAGTACGAGTTCGCGTAGAAACGCGAGCATTGAATCGCTATCGAGATGTGCGAGTACACGTGCTTCACTTGGAGTGAGTACCTGAGTCATTGTTGCATCCTAATCGCGTAATAGCGGTCGTGTTAGACAGGTTGGTCCACCCTCTGCTTTCAGTGAAATTTCGTTGCCACGGTACGTTTGTACTTCGCACCCTGCCTGACTGAGGAGTCGAGCAGTAATCGGGTTGCAGTCAAGCATCAAACAGACCTTAGGAGCAATTGCAAGCACGTTTGTGGCCATGCTGTCGTATTCGCTGGCAGGAATTTCGATGAGTGTCATATTGCGTCGTTTGAGTTCTTGATACATGGCTGTGGGCATGAGTGGCAAATGCACCACGGCCATGTCATGGTCGACCATCGAAATAAACGAAAGGAGATGCAAGCACGCTTCTGGCCCCGTGTAATACGGCAAATCATAGGCGATGACGTTGACGCCATGTGGTGCAAGCATGGCACGAATCTGCCGTACGGCTTCGTAGTTGGTACGAAAACCCACGCCAATCATCAGTGTCTGTTCATCGACCCACATGGTATCACCACCTTCGGCCCGTGCATCACCGGTTAGTTGACCGAGGATGGGGATGCCGTGGCGTTGCATGCTCTGGCCCAGCGCTGCTTCTTCGCCGACACGTAATGGTTTGCCCATATGTAACAGAATTGCACCGTGGTTGGTCACAATGGCTGGATCAAAACAGAATATAGCATCTGCATGATCTGGCAGCGGTGTATCGTGCATGAGTACTTCTACCCCGGCTCGCCGTAACGTGTCACACAACGCCGCGTGCTCTGCAAGTGCAGCTGATTGCTGTGGTTGTGCCGTGTAATGCCAACGTGTTGGGTCGGCCTGATAAAATGCTGCATCCGGTGTTCGTAGCATTACTTTCCGTAACTGCCCTACCATGTTCTGTGCCCCATATGACCGATTAGTCATGAGTGATTCCTTTACTTGATGCAAAACTACTTCGATAAACCCATTTCACGCACGATTAACTCGTCAAAGTGGACCTCACCATGTGTGTGCAGTGTGTATCTATCGGCGCGATGTGTCGGATACACACGTAATGTACAGACCGTATAGATTCCCGCGTAGACTTCGATAATTGATCGATCCACGTAGATGTGGAGTTCGAGGGTGTCATTCACAGACGGGTGTAGGGGGGCCACATAGCGCTCAGCACTCGTGTTTTGATTGAGACTACTGTGTGCCATACTCATGATGAGACGGTTTTGGGCACGCTCCCAAGTTACGGTGGTTGCTTCACCACTCAGCGGGTCGTGGCGTAGCGTCAGCGTCACGACTGCGTCCCCCTGCGCACGAATCGTCGTATGAATCACAAGTGCATCACCAGCTACGTGCGCAAGCGCAAGCGCAGCTTGGGCCGTGGTGAGTTGACGCCCATGCGTGATGGTTCCCTTTTCAAGCAGTGCTACTTCTGGTGCAACCTGGTAGGTCATGTGGCCACTGTCGTCGAGCGCCAAAATTCGAGGTAACGTCATGACCCCTTGCCAACCTGCCGCGCGACTAGCACTTTCGTGGCGTTGTTCTTGGCACCAGCCAATCATAATGCGCCGACCTTGCGCATCGCTAAAGCTTTGTGGCGCATAAAAGCTTTGACCGTGATCGACATAATCACGAGTTGTCGGCCGAAAGACACGCCCATCAAATGTACCACCCATGACAATCACGCGCCGCATCGGTAATGGTGATGTGATAAAAGCGTGTTGGTTGTTGCTCGCAAAAAAATCAGGACACTCGTAGAGTTGTTCGTTGATTGTATCTTCGGATTGGATGAGGCGTCCCATGTACTCCCAGGTCAATAAATCGTGTGAGCGAAAGAGTGGTGCCACTGCGCGTGTACCGTCTCCCGACCCGAGGGCTTGATACCAGAATTCGCCATCATGCCACATGGTATGGTCACGAAAGTCATGCACCAGGTTATCGGGCAACGTGCGAATTACTGGATTCTCTGTGGCTTTGGTGAAGGTACGCATGCTGTCATCTGCATAGGCGAGACATGGGAGCTGATGCGGGTTATTGACACCTGTATACACAATCACGGGGCGTCCATTATGCACGATGGCGCATCCCGAAAACACACCATCTCGGTCATATGGTTGGTCTGGCGCAAGCGCAATGGGGAGATCATCCCAATGCACTAAATCACGACTGACTGCATGACCCCAGTGCATTGCACCCCAGTACGCAGCATGCGGATTATATTGATAAAAGAGGTGGTATTCTCCTTGCCAATGGATGAGTCCATTGGGGTCATTTATCCAGTGCTGTGCTGCAGTGAAGTGATAGCATGGACGATGGTGGTCGTGGGGGGATGTGTTGCGTGGCGTCATACAATCCTCTCATTTGCCGAAGTGGTGCGGTGCACGCAACGACCACGTCGCATACTGCCACCACTCGCCTATTATAGTCATTTCAGTACAAACACTATGCACTATTCGTTCCTCATGTTGCTTCTTGGTATGAGCGTACATAGGTGATAGTAGCATCATGTACATAGGTGCGCATGCCAAGTGATTGGTAGAGTGTGGCTGCATGATAGTCGTGTATGGCAAACAAGTAGACCAACTCGCTTTGTGTCGTTGCATCTGCGATTGCTTGTGCAACTAGTTGTCGTGCGACGCCATGGCGTCGCAAATGCTCTGCCACAAACACTGCTTCAATCCGTGATATCCCTGCGTCCGTGTAACGCAAACAACGCCCCGCCACGATGCCATCAATCCGTGCGAGATAACCACACACTGAGGAATTTGCAATCTCCTCGCGACCAAGTGCGTACATGACCGCTGGAGATGAATGCGGGTTGGGTTCGTTGAGCATGGCCCATTCGTGTTTATCTTGCTCCGATATCACCGTGTTTACGGTAATGCGCGGGTTGTGTGCTGGTGGCAAAAAGCGATCGAGCACCAGTAAATCGGTAATGCCCCATTCAATCCGTGGCACAAAGCTATGCTGCATCAGGAGGTGCGCAAGTGTCGTCGGCGTCGCACAGTGATCAACATATGCCACACTGTCAAATCCCAACGCATCATAGAACGCAATGATATCGCGAATTGCATCCTGTGCCTGTGCGTCACTTTGCAACCGGAAATATCCAGCATGGTTGGGATCGTAGCGTTGTGGTAAGGCTGGGTTGGTGAAAAGCACATACCCTTGTCGTGGGGTGGCACGACTCATCGTATGCCAGTACAGGGTGTCGTGCTGCCAAATACGCTCGATATGCACATGCTCCTCCTTGTTATGGTCGACTCGGTACGGTGGTGGCATGCATTAATTCGAGTGGCCATACATCGGGGTACGTCCCTGTGAGCGGCATATCAATGCGGTCGCGGTAGACAGCGGAAAGATATGCTGCTAGATTGACTGCCGCCGAATCAACCACATGTGTGAATCCAATGCGTGGTTCGTGACCCGTGTCAACCCATTCAGCCATCTCTGCGATGGCGTGATCCCAACACCCATCCCAGCTGACCTGCCCTGTGAAATCGTGAGTTGTGACTCCGTGGGCATTTGTGACTGTCATGCGTTCTTCGTCGTGGATGGCAATCACACCGGAAGTACCGACTAGCGTCATGATATCGCCACCTGCGAGTGGTTGACCGCCATCAAGAATGCCGCGAGCGCCATGTGCAAATCCCA
>JACCDP010364451.1_pt1 | contig 45281 bp, 42 predicted proteins | sample 7445841 | NCBI WGS metagenome assembly JACCDP01 (sample SAMN15323441, study PRJNA562643) | freshwater metagenome | isolation source: river surface water | place: USA:Blue River Watershed | collected 2017-08-17
CAACTCTGTTTGATGATGGCGTGCCAGCCACACCACTTGGTTACCGCGGCACGTCAGCCGCTGCCGCTGCCGGAATCTCCTACCGTCAACTTGACTACTGGGACAGAACGGCTTTGGTTGTTCCTTCAATTCAAGGAGCTGCGGGTTCCGGTTCACAAAGGCTTTACTCTTTCCGCGACATTCTGGTTCTAAAGCTTGTGAAAAGACTTTTGGACACAGGTGTATCGCTGCAACAAATCAGAGTTGCCGTTGAGCAGCTGAAGGCTGCAGGTATTGCGGATCTAGCGAATACGACCCTGATGAGCGATGGCGCAAGGGTTTACCTCTGCACCACTCAGGACGAAGTTATCGACCTACTCGGTCAGGGTCAGGGCGTCTTCGGTATTGCCGTTGGACGATTGGTTCGCGAGGTTGAAGCCACACTGATTGACTTTGCCGCCGAAGAGGCGCAGATTCAAGACGAGCTAGCGGCTCGCAGAGCTAGGAAGATTTCCTAGACCACCAGCGCTTTTTCTTGCGCTTTTCCTTTACTTCCTGAACCTCAATAATTTCATCCAGTGCGCTGCCGCGCATGGAGCGGTCAACCACACCAACCCTGGACCTATTTTCACCGGCCTGTTCCATTTCGCTGATGGCTCCCGCTAATAGCCAGTCAAAGCCCCTGGCTATTTCAGCCGCACCCTCAGCAGGCCAGGAGTGGATGGGTCTTGCCGCACCGGTTGCCTGCTGCACCGCAGCTCGCTCTTCGAAGTAGGGCATAAGTAGCTGATCGCCAAAAATCTCCTTGAGCTCCTTGATTCGGTAGTCATGCTCGTGAGACTGGGGTCTAAACCTATTGACCACAACTCCCAGTAGCTCAAGTCTGGGGGAGAGCTTGGCGCTTATTTCCAAAATTGCTTTTCTGGCTCTGTCAGCAGCAATCACCGAATAAAGAGCGGGTTCTGTGACCAGGATTACTCTGTCGGATGCCACCCAGGCGGTGCGGGTGAGGGCATTAATGGATGGCGGGGTGTCAACAATTACCAGGTCGTACTCGTCCTCCAGTCCAACCAGCACCTGCTCCAGTTTCCAGACATCGTCAACGGTTGGAGCTGGGTTATCGAGCAGCAGGGATCTGGGGGAGCCGACTAGCACGTCCATCTTGGTGTCTCGAAACCATGCCGATGGAACGATTGCACGCCTTAGGGTTTGTGCCTTTCCGGTTTGCAAAACCTCGGCAACCGAGTACCCCTGATCGGAGGGGGCGGCCAGACCGCTGGTGGCATCGCACTGCGGGTCGAGGTCAATAACCAGAGTGTTGATTCCGCGATTTAGGGCAGCCGATGCAAGTCCCAGGGCCACAGTGGTTTTGCCAACCCCACCCTTTAGTGAACTCACGCTCAGCACATGCATTGCAATAGGCTACCTTTTTATCTGTTCGCAAAAGGTGAGCAAAAACGGGTTTTTGGTGGGAGCGGCAGTGTTTCGGAAGATTCTGGTTGCCAACCGCGGAGAAATAGCGGTTCGGGCATTCCGGGCTGCCTTTGAGCTTGGCGCGCAGACTGTGGCCATCTACCCATACGAGGACCGCAACTCTATTCATCGCCAAAAAGCTGATGAGGCCTACCAGATCGAAGCAGACGGATCTCCAATACGCGCCTATCTAAGTGTCAGCGAAGTAATTCGGGTTGCCAAGGAATCTGGAGCGGATGCAATTTATCCAGGCTATGGGTTTCTAAGTGAAAATCCGGATTTAGCCCGAGCTGCCAAGGAAAACTCGATCGCTTTCGTAGGTCCCAGTGCTGAGGTATTGGAGCTAGCTGGAGACAAAGTCAACGCCAAGCTTGCCGCCACCCGTGCGGGTGTGCCTGTTTTGAAATCAACGCCGTCATCAGACAATCCAAAAGAGCTCATCAACTTAGCGAGTGAAATTGGATTTCCTCTCTACGTGAAGGCGGTTGCTGGTGGTGGCGGGCGCGGAATGCGCAAGGTTGACACCGCAGCCGACTTAGCTTCTGCACTTGAGGAAGCAATGAAGGAAGCTGGCGGAGCTTTTGGTGATCCCAGAGTCTTTCTTGAGCAGGCTGTCCTGAGACCTCGTCATATCGAAATCCAGATTCTGGCGGATCTGCATGGAAATGTTATGCATTTGTTTGAGCGTGATTGCTCAATTCAGCGTCGAAACCAAAAGGTAATTGAGATAGCCCCAGCTCCAAAGCTAGATGATTCTCTGCGCCAACAGCTTTTCAAAGACGCAATTGCCTTTGCTAAGGAAATTGGGTACCAAAACGCTGGCACCGTCGAGTTTTTGATTGAAACCGAAGGACCAAACGCCGGTAAGCATGTGTTCATCGAGATGAATCCTCGAATTCAGGTTGAACACACGGTCACGGAAGAAATTACTGATGTAGACCTAGTTCAGTCACAGCTGAGGATTGCCGCAGGGGAGTCACTTTCTGATTTAGGGCTGAGTCAGCAGACTCTTACTCAGCACGGTTTTGCTCTGCAGTGCCGAATTACAACTGAGGATCCTGCCGCGGGATTTAGGCCTGACACCGGAATGATCACCACCTATCGCTCTCCCGGAGGCGCTGGTATTCGCCTGGATGGCGGAACCGTTACTACCGGTGCAGAGATATCTCCACACTTCGACTCTATGTTGGTCAAGCTCATAGCCAGGGGACGAGACTTTCCAGCCGCTGTTCAACGAGCACGCAGGGCACTTGCTGAATTTCGAATTCGCGGTGTAGCAACGAACATCAACTTCCTTCAGGCTGTCGTCGAGGACGAGACCTTTGCCAAGGGCGAACTCTCCACGCGCTTCATTGAGGAAAGACCGCAGTTGATGAAAGCTAGGGTTTCTCAAGACCGCGGTACGAAGGTTCTGCAGTGGCTGGCAGAGGTAACAGTTAATAAGCCCTATGGCGAGAGAAACCTTAGACCCGACCCAAAGACCAAGCTGCCGAATGTTGATCTAGGCATCGCAGCGCAGCCTGGAACCAGACAGCTACTAAGAGGCCTTGGTCCAGAGAAGTTTGCCAGCTGGCTTCGCGAAGAAAAAAGAGTCCTAGTTACAGACACAACATTCAGGGATGCTCACCAGTCGCTTCTGGCAACCAGGGTTCGCTCTAAAGATTTGGTGGCTGTGGTGCCGCACGTTTCTCGACTAACTCCGAATCTTTTGTCACTTGAAGCGTGGGGCGGAGCTACCTACGACGTAGCGCTTAGGTTCTTAGGCGAAGACCCTTGGGACAGATTGGCAGCAATCTCCGAACAGCTTCCAAACATTTGTATTCAGATGCTACTTCGAGGTAGAAACACCGTTGGCTACACACCTTACCCAACCGAAGTCACTGACGCTTTCATCAGCGAGGCTGCAGCAACGGGCGTTGACATCTTCCGCATCTTTGACGCTCTCAACGATGTAAATCAGATGACACCGGCCATAAGAGCAGTTAGAGAAAACACTTCAGCAATTGCCGAGGTTGGACTTAGCTACACCGCAGATCTTTTGGACCCCAAAGAAACTCTCTACACCCTGGATTATTGGCTTCGCCTCGCCGAGCAAATGGTGAGAGCAGGGGCACACATCATTGCCATCAAGGACATGGCGGGACTTCTCAGGCCTATGGCTGCAAGGAAACTCGTCAGCGCCCTCAGAGAAAGATTTGATCTTCCCGTTCACCTTCACACCCATGACACAGCCGGGGGTCAACTGGCGACACTCTTGGCTGCGATTGAAGCCGGCGTCGATGCAGTAGACGCTGCAAGTGCTCCTATGGCCGGAACCACCTCGCAGCCCAGCATGTCTGCCCTGGTGGCTGCGCTTGCGAATACTGAACGCGACACAGAAATTAGTTTGGATAACGTCTGCCAATTAGAGCCCTACTGGGAAGCAGTCCGAAGAGTGTATGCACCGTTTGAATCGGGACTGCCAGGACCAACCGGACGCGTTTATGAGCACGAGATTCCGGGAGGTCAGCTATCAAATCTTCGTCAGCAGGCCATCGCACTAGGACTTGGCGATCGGTTTGAGCTGGTGGAGGAAATGTATGCAGCGGCCAACAAGATTTTAGGAAGGCCACCCAAGGTGACTCCAAGTTCAAAAGTTGTAGGAGATCTTGCCTTGCATTTGGTCGCAGTTGGCGCAGACCCAAAGGACTTCGAAGACAATCCTCAGAAGTACGACATTCCAGATTCCGTCGTCGGTTTCATGGCTGGGGAGCTGGGAGATCTACCGGGAGGTTGGCCGGAGCCATTCAGAACGAAAGTACTTAAGGGAAGAAAAGTAGAACTGAGCATCAAGGCGGTCAGCGATGAGGATAAGCATGTTCTCGCATCCGGCACTGGCTCTGAGCGCAGACAAAAGCTCAATCAACTCTTGTTCCCTGGTCCGCAAAAAGAGTTTGAAAAGATGCGAGCGGCCTATGGAAACCTAGACAGCGTCGACACCGTTGACTACTTATACGGTCTAGAGACTGATAACGAACACGTTGTTGAACTGAGGAAGGGTCTTCAGCTGCTGGTTGGGCTTGAGGCCATCAGCGATCCAGACAGCAAGGGCTTCAGAACCGTGATGACCAAACTCAATGGGCAGCTCAGGCCCGTAACAGTGCGTGATCACAGCATCAAAGTGGTGGAGGCTTCAGCAGAAAAGGCAGATCCGTCAAACCCCAACCACGCCTCCGCGCCTTTTACAGGGGTGGTGACACCAAGGGTTTCAGTTGGCGAGGTGGTCGAAAAAGGCCAGCCAATAGCCTCAATTGAAGCCATGAAGATGGAAGCGACGATTGCAGCTCCAATTGGTGGCAAGATTGTACGGCTAGGGGTCGCTGGCCCGACACCGGTTGAGGGTGGCGACCTCATCGCAGTTATTGAATAGAGGAACATGTCGCAATTTCAGGACGATTACTCTTCGGGTGAAAAGACCAATTTCCAAGATCTGGAACTTGACCCAGAGCCAACGCAGCTCACAGAGGTGGTGAGCACCAACACCGAAGCAGTTCCCGTAAGTGTCAACATTTTTGAAGAGTCCGAACCGGCCAGCATGCTCACAGCCGACAGACTGCTCAAGGACGAAGCTCGACCACGTGTTGTCCCTGAGACTTTCTGGCGCAGATTCATCTATCGCATAACTTTCGGGAAGCTAAACCTAGGCGACAACAGAAAGGTGCGCGAAAGACGCTCACTGGATGCACGAATCAATGCTGATTTGCGTGGTGAAACAAAGTTTGTTCCAGTACTCACCAGAAAGGGTGGAGTAGGAAAAACAACCATCACCACTCTGATTGGAATGGCGATGGCCTTAGTGAGAGAAGACAGAGTTCTGGCAATTGATGCCAACCCTGATCGAGGCACTCTAGCCGAGAGGGTCGAGCTGAAAAGCGATAAGACCGTTCGCGATGTCGTGCGCAGAGCCGGAGGCATCAACAGCTTTACAGTGTTCAGCGACTTTGTCTCACGAGACAAGACCAGGCTTGATGTTTTGGCTTCAGACACAGATCCGATGCTCTCGGAGGCATTTGATGAGGGTGACTACAACGTCGTTGCCGACATAGCCACTCGCTACTACAGCGTTTGTTTGACCGACTGTGGAACCGGCATTGTTCACAGTGTCATGCGAGCCATTTTGCTTAGAGCAAATGGATTGGTGGTTGTTTCTGGCGGAAGCATTGACGAGGCAAAGCTGGCTAGCGAAACCCTGACCTGGCTCGAGTCCAATGGTTTTGGCGAGCTGGTAAAGAATTCAGTCGTTGCGCTCAATACCGCTACCTACGGTACGCAGCTGGTGAAAATAGATGAGATTGAAAATCACTTCAAGACACGAGTTCGCGCTGTTGTGAGAATTCCTTATGACCCGATGCTGGCAGCTGGTGCGGTAGTTCAATTTGACAAACTTCACCCTGCAACCAGACAGGCAGCCAGAGATTTGGCTGCGCTAGTAATTGACGGTCTGATTGATTGAGCGTTAGGGAAATAAGGCTCTTCGGCGATCCGGTTTTGCGCTCGGCTTGCGATAAGGTTTCAGACCCTTCGACGGTTAGCCAGCTTGTTAGTGATTTATTGGAAACAACTGCGCTGCCTGGAAGGGCTGGGGTTGCGGCCAATCAAATAGGCGTCGGACTAGCTGTTTTCTCCTATTTCATGGATGGCAAAGCAAGCTACCTAATCAACCCAGAGATTATTGAGCTAAGCGGAGATGTTCAGGAGATAGACGAGGGCTGTCTATCGCTTCCTGGACTTTGGCACAAAACCCCGCGCTATCCAGTTGCGGTAGCAAGAGGATTGCAGCTTGATGGCAGTGAAGTTGAGGTCAGGGGCGAAGGCCTATTAGCTCAAATTCTTCAGCACGAGTGCGATCACCTCAGTGGAAAGCTCTACATCGACCGGCTGTCCTCCGAGGAGCGCAAATTAGCAATGCGCACTCTTCGTGAGCAGCCCTGGTTTAAGAGTTAGCGTAGATTCGGTCCACCTGCAGCGAAAAGTCCTTCAGCACCGATGCCCGCTTAATTTTCAGCGAAGGCGTTAGGTGACCAGAGGCTTCGGTGAGCTCCACATCCAGAATCTCAAAAGCCTTGATCTGCTCAGCATTTGAAAATCGAGAGTTCACCTCATCCACCGCTTTCTGAACCTCTGCTCTAATCACCGGGTGTTTGGTCGCTTCAGCGAGGGTTAGTTTCTCAGTGATGCCGTTTTGCTCACACCAAACGGGAACCATCTCAGGATCAAGTGAGATAAGGGTTCCGATAAAGGGTTTGGCATCTCCGATAACGACCACCTGACCAATCAGCGGGTGAGCGCGAAGAGGGTCTTCAATTGGGGCAGGGGCAACGTTCTTACCGCCAGCTGTGACCAGAAGTTCCTTCTTGCGACCGGTGATTGTCAGGAAGCCATCCTCATCCAGTTCGCCAATGTCACCGGTTCTAAACCAGTCGCCCTCGAATGCTTCTCTTGTAGCGGCTTCGTTTCTCCAGTAGCCGCGCATGATGTTGATTCCTCTGAGCCAGATTTCTCCATCTTGGGCAATCTTGATTCCAGTGCCCGGAAGTGCTCGACCAACTTTGCCAATCTTCTGCCAGCTAACTCGGCCAATCACCGCTGCTGCTGCAGTCTCAGTCAGTCCATATCCCTCAAGAACCACTAGTCCAATTCCTCGGAAGAAGTGGCCAAGTCTTGCGCCAAGTGGTGCACCACCGGAAATTGCATACTTTACTTTTCCACCCATGGCAGCACGAAGTTTAGAGAAGACAAGCTTGTCGAAAGCTGCGTGCTTCAGCTTTAGCGCAAGACCCGGACCCTTTGGATCATCCATTGCTTTCGAATAGTCAATGGCAACTTGGGCTGCTGCTCGGAATATCTTTCCTTTGCCACCGGCCTCTGCCTTGAGCTCCGCGTTGTTATATACCTTTTCGAAAACTCTTGGCACAGCCAAAAGAAACGTAGGTTGGAATCCCGGTAGTTCCGCTGCCACCATCTTGGTGTCTGGAAGGTGGCCAACTCTAATTCCTGCGTAGATACAGATAGCTGCAACATATCTTCCGAGGATGTGGGCCAGCGGAACGAAAATTAGTGAGTGCTGGTATTCGTTTGCGATTTCGGGTATTTCTGCCGCTGCATTTCTGCAGTGATCCACGAAGCTCGCGTGGGTTAGCTCGCAACCCTTCGGGTTGCCTGTCGTGCCGGACGTGTAGACGATTGTCGCCAGATCTCTAGCCTCGGCGTTTGTGCGAGCTACCTCGAGGTCGGCATCACTTACTTTTTCGCCCATCTGATGAAGGTTAGAAAAGTCTTTGGAGTCAATCTTCCAAATTTCTCTAAGGCGCGGGGTGTTTGCCTTGACCTTTTTCACCCTCTCCTCGTGGTCATCGTTTTCAATAAAGATGGCCACCGAATCAGAGTCAGAGAGAATCCATTCAATCTGCTGAGGGGAGGAGGTTTCATAAATCGGAACTACAACGCCGCCAGCAAACCAAACGGCAAAGTCAATCATGGTCCACTCGTAGCGCGTTCTTGACATGAGTGCGACCGCATCACCCGGCTTGATTCCGGAGGCAATCAGACCTTTGGCGAGACTTCTCACCTCTGACAAAAACTCTTGCGCGGTCACATTGCGCCATGAGCCATCGGGATTTTTTCTTGAAAACAAAGCGTGATCTGGGGTCTGCTTTACTCGCTCCAGTAGCAGCACAGTTGCATTGTCCTGGGGCTTAGTTGCTACCCGCAGTGGCACATCATAAGATTCCATTTTTCTCCCCGTTGAGGTGACTAAAACTTTATTGCCAAATTGGCTGGTTTGGCTGCCCCTTTTACCCCTTGCCTAGCTGGCGGGCGTGTAAAGGCCCTAAAATTTGATGATTCTTGTCAAAAATCCTCGGAGGCGAAGTGCTCAGTCTTGGCATCGACATCGGTGGCACCAAGATTTTGGGGGCCGCTGTTAGCCCCACTGGCGAAGTGGTGGCCGAACATCGGGTTCCCTCGCCCGCGCAGCAGCCAGACCAAATGGTGGATACCGTCTCCAAGCTGATTCTTGACCTAATAGAAGAAAATGGAGAGCCGGCGGCAATTGGTGTTGCCGCAGCCGGCTTCATTGATCGCTCTCAATCGGTTGTTCTGTATGCACCTAATCTCAATTGGCGCAATGAACCACTGCGTGAGCGGATTGAAAAGAAAATCAATCGACCACTGATTATCGAAAATGATGCCAACGCTGCTGGCTGGGCAGAGTTTAAGTTCGGTGCAGCCCAGAAGTATGACTCGATGGTTATGCTCACCCTCGGCACAGGTGTTGGCGGAGCTATAGTCGATGGCGGTCACCTGATGCGTGGGGGATTCGGTATCGGTGGAGAACTTGGCCACATCACCGTCGTGAGCGATGGGCATCTTTGCGGCTGTGGACGAAGAGGCTGCATCGAGCAGTATGCCTCCGGAACGGCTCTCCTTAGAGAGATAGTGGCACTGGCAGATTCCGCAGATGCAAAAGGTGCGCTGCTGAGAAAACTTAGAAGTGACAGGGGGCAGCTCACAGGACACGAAGCTTTTGAAGCTGTTCAGGCCAATGATCCAGGAACCCTTGAGCTCGTTGATCAGCTTGCTGGCTATCTCGCCAAAGCGATGGCCAGTTTGGTCGCGGTTTTGGACCCGGAGGTCTTTGTGATTGGCGGAGGCTTAAGTGAGCTGGGGGAGAAGCTACTTAGACCCCTTCAGCAGAAGTTTGCTTTGGAGATTCCTGCCAGCGGCTTTAGACCAGTAGCTGGAATCATCCCGGCTACATTCTCAAACCAAGCTGGAGTGATTGGAGCTGCCCAACTAGCTCGAGAGACTCTTGGGTAGGATTTAGGTTCCAACTGGAAAGACCATGACCTACCTAATTCTGAAGAACATTGTGCTGGGGCCAATCCTCAACCTGCTGTTTCGTCCATGGGTTAGAGGCTCGGAGAATGTTCCTCGCAAGGGCGGAGTAGTACTGGCTGCCAATCACCTTTCATTTGTGGACTCGATCTTTCTTCCGCTCAAGGTGAAAAGACCGGTGACGTTCTTGGCAAAGAGCGACTACTTCACGGGCAAAGGTTTCAAGGGCGCTGTAATTCGGTGGTTTTTCAAATCAACCGGACAGCTACCGATTGATAGAAGCGGTGGCAAGGCATCGGAGGATTCGCTTAACACCGGCCTGGGAGTTCTAGAGCGAGAATTGGTGCTAGGTATCTATCCGGAGGGCACTCGCTCGCCGGATGGAAAGCTTTACCGAGGACGCACTGGTATTGCCCGCATGATCCTTGAAGCTCAGGTTCCGGTTGTGCCGGTAGCGATGATAGACACCGAAAAGGTTCAGCCACTGGGAGCTAAGTACCCAAAGATTCACCGCGTTGGAGTTAAGTTTGGGCAGCCACTGGATTTTTCAAGGTTTGCAGGAATGGAAGGCGAGCGAGTAGTGCTTCGCTCTGTGACGGATCAGATTGTTTACCGAATTCGTGAACTCTCGGGTCAGAGATATGAAGATGTCTACGCCTCGACCATTCGCAACCGCATGGCAAGACTTGAAGATTAGGAAGAATTAGTTTGCAAGAGTTCGGATTAGACGAGTTTCGTCGGCTAGAGGCTAAGCAGCAACCTAACTGGCCAGACTCTGACGTTCTCGCTACGGTCACTCATGAATTATCGAAGCTCCCGCCACTGGTCTTTGCCGGTGAAGTGGACACACTAAGGCAGAGGCTTGCACAGGCAGCCGAGGGTAAAGCATTTTTATTGCAGGGCGGAGACTGCGCCGAGACATTTGTTGATGCAACAGCAGATCGAATTCGCAATCGAATTAAGACTGTTCTGCAGATGGCAGTTGTTCTGATGTATGGCTCCTCTCTTCCGGTGATAAAGATGGGCAGGATGGCTGGACAGTTTGCCAAGCCTCGCTCCAGCGACACCGAGACTAGAGAGGGTGTGACCCTTCCCGCATACCGAGGCGATGCCGTAAACGGCTACGAATTCACGGCTGAAGCCAGAGCCAATGATCCAAAGCGCCTGCTTGGGGCGTATCACACATCGGCCAGCACCTTGAATTTGATTAGAGCTTTCACCACCGGTGGCTTTGCTGATCTAAGACAGGTGCATGCTTGGAACAAGGGCTTCACTGACAATCCAGCAAACAAGAAGTACGAGTCAATTGCCGGAGACATCGACCGGGCTATGCGCTTTATGGAAGCTTGTGGTGTGGACTCGGCGGAACTTAGGGCAACCGAATTCTTCGTTTCCCACGAGGGCCTTTTGTTTGATTACGAACGACCGCTAACCAGGATTGATTCAAGAACCAACACCCCTTACGTCACCAGTGGTCACTTCATCTGGATTGGTGAGCGCACCAGGGACCTAAGCGGAGCTCACGTTGACTTTTTCTCGAGGGTAAGAAACCCAATCGGAGTAAAGCTAGGACCAGGCTCAACTAAGGAACAAGTACTAGCACTTATTGAAAAGCTTGATCCCAATCGGGAGCCAGGTCGTCTAACCCTGATTAGCCGCATGGGAGCTGAAAAGATTCGCGGAGTTTTGCCTGATCTTGTCGAGGCGGTCAGGGATAGCGGAGCAAACCCGCTTTGGATAACGGATCCGATGCATGGCAATGGCATCACCACCAAGAATGGCTACAAGTCGCGCCGTTTTGATGATGTGCTGGATGAGGTAACTGGCTTTTTCGAAGTCCACAGAGCGCTCGGCACCCACCCTGGAGGTCTTCATGTGGAGCTCACCGGCGATGATGTTGCGGAATGCCTGGGAGGCTCGGAGCAAATTGATGAGTCGACGCTTGAGCAAAGATACGAATCTGTCTGCGACCCAAGACTTAACCACATGCAGTCTTTGGAGCTAGCATTCTTAGTGGCTGAACAGCTCGTTGAAACAACCAGGAGAAAAGGTGATCACTGACCGGGTTAAGACTTGGGTCACTCTAGAGCAAGCCGCCGAAAAGCTCGGCGTTAGTCCTTCCAAGGTGAAGCGTTTGCTAGAAGAACACATATTGTTTGCCGTAAAAATCGATGGCAAGTTGATGATTCCCGAAGAGATTATTTTCGGTAATGAGCCTCTGAGCAGTATTCGCGGCAGCCTTCTGCAGCTACTAGACCTGGGTCTTACTGAAGCAGAGGCCATTGACTGGCTCTATCAAGAAAATGACGAGCTGGGGGAGACTCCAATGTCAGCTCTACTCAAAGGTCACAAGGCACCGGTAAGACGCGCAGCCCAAGCGCTTGGCTAGTGGGCTCGATTTATAACTTTGTCAGTTAGCAGGCTCAGCATTTTTCGAGATTGATCTGTCACATCTAGGCTCGCCAGAGCCTCAATTGCTCGACTTGAATGCTCCTCAATTAGCCGCTCGGTTTTATCAAGCGCACCTGAGTCTTTGATTGTGGTTCTCATAAACTCCAGCTGTTCATCATCAATTTCACCGGAGGTGAGTAGCTCATCAAATATTTTGGCAACTGTGCTTGGCAAAGTTTCAATTGTGAGTGCCACCAAAACAGTTCGCTTACCCTCGCGCAGATCATCTCCGGCTGGTTTTCCTGTGACGGCAGGATCGCCAAAGACTCCTAGAACATCGTCCCTAAGTTGAAACGCAAGTCCGAGTGGAATACCAAAAGAACTAAGACCTTTGAGTGTGTCTTCTTTAGCTCCAGCTAGTGCTGCTCCAATCAGTAGGGGAGCTTCGAGGGAGTACTTCGCAGTTTTATAAAGCATCACGCGATTGGCAATAGCAACCGCCTCTGTTTTGTCCCTGGTGGGGGCGGCATTTTCTTCGAGAACATCTAGATACTGTCCAGCCATGACTTCAAATCTCATCTGGGAAAACTGCCTGCGACAGTTTTCTTCCTGCTCAGGATCAACGTGCTTGAATGCCGAGCCGAATAGCTCAGAGCTCCATGCCAGAAGCAGATCGCCCGTGAGTACTGACCCTGCGACACCAAAGCGAGTGCTCGAGCCTGAATAGCCGTGGGATTTGTGTAGCTGCTCAAACCTTTTATGAATGGAGGGCTGGCCCCTGCGCGTATCGGATTGATCAAGCAGGTCATCATGTACTAGAGCTGCGGCATGAAACATCTCTAAAGCGGCTGCCACCGAGACAATCGGGGAGTCAAGATTTAGCTCAGCCTCTTCGACCAACCCTTTATATCCAGCCCAGCTCCAGAAGCAGAAAAGAGCCCTGAAGCGCTTGCCACCGGCAAGCATTGCCTGGGTGTAGTCAATAATGGGCAGTAAATCGGGGGATATTTCCCCCAACTGGGTCCGTTTTTCTTCACAAAACCCATCCAGCCTCTGCTGCACAAGGTTTAGCAGGAAATCTTGAGGCATGAGGGATAGCTTAGCCAAGGTATTTTGTTTACAATCAGTGAAGGGAGGGCCGAAAATGGCGCTATCAGAGCACGAACAGCGAATGCTGGAAGAGATGGAACGCAATCTGCTCCAGGAGGACGCCTCCCTTGCCCAAAAAGTAGGCCAGATTGGATCCAGCAATAGAAGCGCTGGCAAGCTGGTGGCAGGCGTTCTGACCATGCTGATTGGCGTTGCTCTTCTGATTTTTGCCGTAATCATCCAATTTGCCCTGTTTGGCGTGGTTGCCTTCATCGTCATGGTGGCAGGACTGGTGGTTGCCAGTGCCAATTTCCGCCTTCCAGAGCTACCCAAGGCCACCCAGCGACCCCCAACTTTCTTTGAGGACCGCTGGAACCAGCGATTCAACCGCGACTAACCCAGTTTTTAGTCCCAAACCCCCGAGAAATCGGGGGTTTTTTGTATATGGAAATGTGACCAAAATATGGAAATAAATGTGGCTAAGTGGGGCAAAGTGGAGTAAAGTGGAGGAAATTAAGGGAAGGGGAGCAGCAATGTTGCTGGGCACACATACCCCCAAATTGGACGAAAAGGGTCGCCTTATCCTTCCCGCTAAATTCCGTGACGAACTTGCCGAAGGTGTAGTTATTACCCGTGGCCAGGAGCGTTGCCTCTATGTCTTTTCAAAGCGTGAATTTGCCGGTGTCCATGAAAAAATCCGGCAGGCTCCAGTCACCTCGGAGGAGGCTCGCAAGTATTTGCGAGTCTTCCTCTCAGGTGCGACGGACGAGCAGCCAGACAAGCAGGGAAGAGTTCTGCTTCCGCAGATTCTTCGCGAATACGCAGGTCTAAACAAAGAACTAACAATCATTGGCGTTGGCGCTCGCGCCGAGATTTGGGATGCCACCAGCTGGCAGAAGTATCTGTCCTCAAACGAGGAGAAGTTTGCAACACAGGCTGAGGAGGTGATCCCGGGTCTGTTCTGACCCTGCACTCAGGTCCTTGGCCGAGCCGGCTTTCTTCCCCTAAGTCGGACACCGTGAAAAAACCAAGCTCACGGATCGGACAGGGATCTGGATGTAGGGATAAGACCCAAAGGATTATGGAATTCCAAAACCTTCACCGACCAGTAATGCTAGATAGATGCCTCGAGCTCCTCAGGCCAGGCATCGTTGGCAACAGTCCGGTCGTCGTGGATGCAACCTTGGGTCTCGGTGGTCACACCGAGGCCCTTCTCATTGAGCATCCAAATCTCACAGTCATTGGCTTTGATCGCGATCCTGTTGCACTCGAGCTAGCCAGCGAAAGGCTTTCCAGATTTGGTTCCAGGTTCCATGGAGCACTTGCCACCTACGACAAGTTCGCAGATGTTCTGAATGAACTTTCGGTTCAGAAAATCCAAGGGGCGCTATTTGATCTAGGCGTATCTTCCATGCAGCTTGATCAGCCCAAGCGCGGTTTCGCCTATGCCCAGGATGCTCCACTTGATATGCGTATGGACCAGAGCAGGGGATTGAGCGCAGCTGAGGTTCTGGCAGATGCCAGCGAGAGCGAACTGATTGCCATCTTCAGAGATCTAGGTGAAGAGAGATTCGCCCCCGCAATCGCAAGAGCAATTGTCAAGCAGAGAACAAGTCAAGCAATCACCACTTCAGCGCAGCTAAATGCAATCGTTGAAAGAGTTGTTCCTAAGGCACCTGGTAAGCAATCGGGTCACCCTGCCAAGCGGGTTTACCAAGCGCTCAGAATCTTCGTCAATGACGAACTAGCAATCCTCACAGATGCTATTCCGCAGGCTATTGATGCACTGGCCACTGGAGCCCGCATCGTGGTGATGAGCTACCACTCGCTCGAGGATGCCATCGTAAAAAGTGCTTTTCAAAAAGCTGCCACCTCTTCCACACCAATTGAACTTCCTGTTGAGCTTCCCGGCTCGGGTCCTCGCATTCGGGTGATTACTAAGGGTGTGGAGAGAGCGACAGAGATTGAACTAACTCAAAACCCACGCGCTGCCTCGGCTCGGCTGCGCGCTGCAGAAAAACTGGAGGCAGCCTGATGAAAGTAATGATGCTGAGTGCGAATGAGGCGAAGCGAGTAAGACCCGGTCTCTTCACAGGAGTCCTGCTGGTGATGGGCATTGTGGTCATCCAGCTCATTCAGCTATCGCTAAACATGATCCTTACCCAGGACGCCTACTACCTCAGGGAGCTAAAGATTGAAAAGCGTGCGCTGAGCACCGAGGTTCAGATCATTCAGGAGCAGGTTGACTCACTGGCCTCACCGCAGAACTTGGCGGATGCCGCAAATCGACTGGGTATGGTTGCTAACCCATCATCGGTGCTGCTCGATATCGAGAATGACAAGATTTATGGCGCTCCAAAGCCTGCAGAGGGTTCCCAGGCGGCCGCCAGTGCCAACCTGGTTGCCAACGCGGCCATGATTACCACCACCGAGTTTGCCCAGACCTCTGTGGCTTCCGCGGAGGTAGCGGACAGTGTGGCAAATCAAAAACAGGTTAGTACTGAAGTAATTTTGGTTTCTGGTCTTATTCCAGCATCACCAACCAGGTAGGCAAGATGGGCAATCACGCAAGCGTGACTCGTCGCCTCTCCCTCTTCGCTTTCTCCCTAGTGCTTTTGGTAGTTGCCCTGGGAATTCGCCTGGTCGACTTTCAGATTGTCCGGGCGGAAGAAATCAGGGCGGAATCCATTGAAAACCGCAGTGTTACGCAGACCCTCTCGGCCCTGCGAGGAGACATCGTCGATTCCAGCGGTGAGGTTCTAGCCAGAACCGTCTTTCGCTATGACGTAAACGTCTCGCCCAAGAACGTTGGTCCAGTGATCAGGTATGTCGATGGGGTTAGAACTGAGATTTCTGTAGAGTCCATCACCGCAGAGCTTTCCAGAATCCTTGGACTGCAGGAATCAGAGATTGCTCCGAAGCTAATTGGAACCTCCGCATACGCAAACCTTGCAAAAAAGGTTGATGCCACGGTCTATAACGCTCTTTACGAGCTGGATGTTCCATGGCTGTATTTTGACCGCTTCGCCTATCGCCTTTATCCATATGGTGCGGTAGCGGGGAACATCATTGGCTTTGTTGGAACTGATGGCACACCACTAGCTGGTTTGGAGCGTCAATACAACACGTGTCTTGCAGGATTAGACGGACAAGAAACTTATGAGCGATCCGCCGAAGGTGTGAGAATTCCAACCTCCAACGTTGTCACCCAGCCAACGGTTGATGGTGGCGTTTTGAATCTGACAATTGATGCAAACCTTCAGTTTTTCGCTCAGCAGGTTTTAGCGAAGACTGTCAGCGATTTGGATGCCCAGTGGGCGAGTGCAATCGTGGTCGAGGTTGAAACCGGAAGAATCTTGGCAGCTGCTGAGGCACCCACACTGGATCCAAATGATCCGGGAGCTTCAAAACCTGAAGATCGTGGAAGTCGCATCATGCAGTTTGCCTTTGAGCCAGGATCGGTTATGAAGGCAGTTTCTACCGCCATGGTTTTAGACAGCAAGGCTGCAGATATTTACGAGAAGGTGAAGGCCCCTGATCGCCTGAAGCTTGAATATGGAGAGTCAATCAAGGACAGCTTCGGTCATGAGACCTTCTATCTGACGCTGGCAGGAGTGCTGCGCTACAGCTCCAACACTGGAATCTATGGCTTTGGAATGAAAGTGCCGGAAGAAAAACGATTCAGCTACCTGCAGAAGTTTGGATTTGGTAAAACCACGAATTTGAACTTTGAAGGCGAGAGCTCTGGAATTCTCAGGCCCTACAAGGACTGGCAGTACTCCGATCGCTACACCCACCTCTTCGGCCAGGGTGTAGCAGTAACGCCGCTGCAGATGGCCTTCGCCTATCAAACCCTTGCCAACGAGGGAGTCAGACTAAACCCCATCCTGGTAGACAGCTGCGTCTCACCGAGCGGTGAGGTTCTTTATGAACCAAAGCAATCCGGTATGAGAGTTATTGGTGAAAGCGCCGCCAAGATGAACCTGCAGCTGATGGAAAAGGTTGTCGAGTACGGAGGCGTCGGTAAGCTCGCCGGCATTCCTGGTTACCGCGTAGCGGGCAAGACCGGAACGGCCGAAATTCGAGAAGGAGACGGGTACGGTGAGCGATTTGCCATCTCATTCTTTGGCATAGCACCGGCAGAAAATCCCAAGTTTGTTGTTGGTGTCACAATTTATAAACCAGTGGGAGAGACCAACTCGGTCAAGGCCACCGGGCCTTTCAAGGCAATCATGCAGCAGGCACTCAAGACCTATCGAATTCCGCCATCAACCACGAAACCCAATCCAGATATCCCTTCCAACAGATTTGGATTAACTGGTGAGTAATCTTGCCGAGTTGGCCGCTGCGCTGAATTGCTCACTGATTGGCTCTTCTGATATCGAACCGACCGGGGTTGCAATTAGTTCAGCAAATGTTGAAAAGGGTTTCATATTCGTAGCAAGCCCAGGAAAAAAACATCACGGCCTAGATTTTCTAGATCAAGCCATCGCCGCCGGGGCGGTAGCGGTAGTTACTGACAGGCCTGGCAACTACTCGATTCCGCTTCTCCTGCACGAGCGACCTCGGGAAATTGCCGGTGAACTTGCGGCAAGAGTGTTTCAGACACCAGCCACTGGTCTTTTTGCTGTTACCGGAACCAATGGCAAGACATCGGTGTCTCACTACCTGCAAAGACTGCTGGTCGCAATGGGTCAGCCGACCGGTCTGATTAGCTCTGCAGGTCAAATAGTTGCAGACCAAGAATTGGTGAGTGAACTTACCACCCCCGAGGCACCGCGAATCCATCAGCTTTTGGCAAAGATGCGTAAAGCGGGACAAACTAAAGCGGCCCTCGAAGTTTCTGCCCAGGCTTTAGTGCGCAATCGGGTCGACGGACTGCATTTCCAGATTTCAGGTTTCACAAATCTTTCTCGCGATCACCTTGATGACTTTTCCACGATGGAGAATTACCTCGCCGCTAAGGCTCGACTGTTCACTACCTCCTTTTCAGAAAAAGCCGTAATTAACGTGGAAGATAAGTGGGGAAAAACATTATTCTCCGAAATTGACATTCCAAAGGTCGGTATCGGCAACAATCTTGATTACCAAATCATCTTTGAAAACAAGACACTGAAGATTGCTGGCAAGCAAGAAGCCACTGCCGACTTCGAACGCGGATCGCTCATGGCCAAAAACCTTGGGCTTGCGGTTGTGATGCTGATGGAATATGGATACTTCGCAGATGAGCTTGTTCCAGCTATTGAAAAAATTGATCAGCAAATCCCAGGTCGGCTGGAGCTGGTCAGCTCCGTAAGACCCCACGTCTATGTCGACTATGCCCATACACCTGCGGGTGTGGCAGCGGCAGTAGGGGAGTTGAGTGCAAGATACCCAGAACTCACTGTTGTCCTTGGAGCATCGGGCAATAGAGACCAGGGTAAGCGCGAGGCTATGGGACTTGCCTGCCAGGGTGCAAAGAGAATCTTTATCACCGACCAGCATCCGCGCGATGAAGACCCCGCGCAAATCAGAAAGCAGCTACTCGCTGCCGCTAGAGAGCTTCCCGCTGAAGTTTTCGAAGAACCAGATCCGGCTCAGGCAATAAAGCGGGCAGTTGGGGCAACTGATAAGTCTGGGGCAGTTCTGTGGTGTGGACCGGGTCAGCTGCGGTACCGAGAGATTCGAGGAGAAAAGGTTTCCTTTAATGCCATTGAGCTAGCTCGCTTGGCGGTGCAGGGTGATTGAACTAACGATTGGGCAAATAGCCACCGCAGTTTCTGGATCCATTTTTCGTGGCAGTCCAGAAGCCACCATTTCCGGTGCAGTTCAAACCGATAGTCGCGAAATCACAAAGGGCGGAGTCTTTGTAGCCAAACTCGGCGAAAAAGAAGATGGCCACAAATACGTTGTCGACGCACTGTTGTCTGGGGCAACCCTGGCGATTGTCTCTGAGCCACTGCCCGATGTTGAAATTGATCAGGTTGTTGTCAAGGACACCATCGTCGCACTGAATTCTTTGGCAGAGCACGTTCTGAATCAGGTCAGATCGGGCGGGATGCTCAAGGTGATAGGAATCACCGGCTCTAATGGAAAAACATCAACCAAGAATCTGCTGGCAAAGATGCTCGAACCGCTTGGTGAAACAGTTGCTCCAATCGCCTCTTTCAATAACGAGGTGGGTCTTCCCATCACTGTGCTGAGAATTACCCATCAAACTAAGTACCTGGTTTTAGAACTGGGTGCAGCAGGCCTTGGAAGCATCGACAGATTAGCTCGCTGGACTAGGCCCGACATTGGAATTCAGCTTAAGGTCGGCATGGCTCACGCAGGTGAATTTGGCGGAATCGAAGTGACCGAAAAGATAAAGGCCGAAATGATGCCTTACATCCAGGACACTGCAATTTTGAATTTTGATGATCCCCGAGTTCGGCAATTTGCATTCTCGGGTAAAAAAATTGGGTTTGGTTTTGCCAGTGATTCGGACTATCGGCTTATCAGCACCGAGCTGAGTCTGAGAGGAACAGAAGTGAAGCTAGCGGTGTCGGGAAAGGAATATGAAGTCACGCTAAAGATTCTCGGTGAGCATCAAGCCATGAACCTGATGGCCGCACTAGCCGCGGCCCACACGCTCGGCGCATCAATAGAAAAGTGTCTTGATATCGCTAAAGAGATAATCATGGTGGAGCGCTGGCGCATGCAACTTATTGCTGCACCGGGTGGCTACTGGGTAATTAATGATGCCTACAACGCATCGCCGGATTCAATGAGGGCGGCCCTTCAGACACTGGCTGTGATTGGTAGACAGGGACACAGGACAATTGCTGTCTTAGGTCACATGGCTGAGCTCGGAGAATTTTCATCCGAGGAGCATGACTCCATTGGGCGACTGGTGGTGAGACTAAACATCGACAAACTATTCGTCGTAGGGGATTCTGCCAAGCTGATTCACATGGCAGCGTCTCAGGAGGGAAGCTGGAGCGGAGAGAGCGAATTTATTGACTCTCTCGCTAATGCCTTCGAGATAATCCATGAAAGGCTTGCGCCTGGCGACGTGGTGTTAGTAAAGGCAAGTAATATCGCGGGGTTGAGGTTCCTTGGAGATGACTTGGCGGGTGTGAAGTGAGAGCTTTATTGGCCGCAGGTGGCATTTCTCTATTCCTAGCCCTTTTTGCAACCCCAGTCTTTATTCGCATCGCTAAGAAGCTGCGCTGGGGACAGTTCATTCGAGACGATGGTCCGCAGACCCATCAGACCAAGCGCGGCACCCCGACCATGGGCGGGGTAGTAATACTTGGCTCGGCCACCCTTGCCTACCTGATCGCCAAGTTTGCTAACGAAGAGGTTCCCAGTCCATCGGCGCTGCTTGTGATATTCATGATGCTTGGTCTTGGCGCTGTTGGTTTCATTGACGATTTCCTCAAGGTTAGAAATCAGCGAAGTCTTGGCCTAGGCGGCTGGGCGAAGATAGCGGGGCAGGCCGCAGTCGCAATCACCTTTGCTATTTTGGCGCTTCAGTTTCCAGACGCTCAGGGTCTTACACCCGCTTCCACTCACATCTCTCTGTTCAGGGATCTGCCAATCGATCTGTTCTTCTGGGGCAGCACCATCGGCATGATTTTGTTCGTTGCGTGGATATTTCTTTTAGTCGCCAGCTCATCAAACGGAGTAAACATCGCTGATGGACTTGACGGCCTGGCTAGCGGTTCTGCTGTTATAGCGATTGGCGCATACGTCGTAATTGGTTTCTGGCAGTTCAATCAGTCCTGTCGCACAGCTGTTGAAAATATCTCCGCCTGCTATGAAGTCAGAGATCCGCTCGATTTGGCAGTTGTGGCTGCAGCAATTGTGGGAGCATGCCTTGGCTTTTTGTGGTGGAACACATCTCCGGCTCAACTAATCATGGGCGACACCGGATCTCAGGGACTGGGTGGTGCACTGGCAGCGCTGGCAATTCTTTCTCGCACCGAACTGCTGCTGATCCTCATCGGTGGGCTTTTTGTAATTGTCACCGGATCTGTTGTCCTGCAGCGCGGATATTTCAAATACACCAAGTGGCGAACCGGTGTTGGCAAGCGCATCTTCAGAATGTCGCCGCTGCATCACCATTTTGAGCTCAAAGGTTGGGCGGAGATCACCATTGTCGTTAGGTTCTGGATTATCTCGGCACTGTGCGTAGCAGCCGGAGTTGGTCTGTTCTATGTGGAGTGGGTCTACGGCCTATGACTCTGCCATCCTCCTGGCATGCTGATTGGTCAAATCTTTCGGCAGTTGTGCTGGGTCTAGGAAAAAGCGGCTTCAGTGTTGTCGACACCCTTGTGGAACTAGCAGTAAAGACCGTTGCGATTGGCAAAGAGGCCGATCCCAAACTGGTTGAGCTGACAGAAGTAATTGGTTCAGAGTTTTTGCAGACTGAAGATCCTGAAGTTTTCGCAAAACTGGGACAGCTTGATTTTGCTGTGGTTTCACCAGGATTTAATCCCCGCCATCCACTGGTGGAGGAACTCGGCAAACGCTCCGTGCCAATGCTTACGGACATTGACCTGGCTTGGCATCTAAGAGACAAAACCTCCAAGACTGCTCAGTGGATTGTGGTCACTGGAACCAACGGTAAGACCACCACGAGCGAGTTGACTTCGGCCATGCTTAGTAGCGAGGGTTTTCGTTCGGTGGCGTGTGGCAACATCGGGTTTCCGATTCTCGATGCCATTCGTGATCCCGAGGGATTTGACTTCCTGGTGGTCGAACTTTCGAGCTTCCAGCTTCACTACCTGGGAGCAATTCAGCCGCTAGCTAGTGCATTTTTAAACTTCGCCGAGGATCACTATGACTGGCACGATGGTCAAGCCAATTACTTTGCCGCCAAGTCCAAGATCTACAGCGGAACGAACACAGCCATAGTCTTCAACGAGCAGGACAAGAAGACCTTCGAGGCCGCTCAAGCTGCAGATGTCAAAGAAGGGTGTCGAGGTGTCTCCTTTTCACTATTTAGCCCACAGAAATCGTCCGTTGGTTTCGTAGAGGATGTACTAGTCGATCGAGCATTTCTAGACAATCGTGCAACCGAAGCACTAGAGATTGCAACGCTTGATGACATAAAAAATATTGCGGAACCCTCACCGCAGCTTCTGGCAAACATTGCCGCTGCAACAGCCCTGGCCCGCGCCGCCGGTATATCACCTGGGGCCATTAGAAAGGCAATCAGCACATTCAAACTCGCCCCGCATCGCAATCAGCTGATTGCCGAGATCGATGGTGTTCGCTTCGTGAATGACTCCAAGGCAACTAATCCACACGCTGCCGACAGTTCGCTCAGAAGTTACGAAAGCATTGTCTGGATCGTGGGGGGACTGCTCAAGGGAACATCGCCCAGGGAGTTGATCTCAAGCCATGGCCAGAAGCTGCGCGGAGCGGTGATTATTGGCCATGACACCGGGGAGCTTGAGCGGCTTTTCTCCGAAGGTTTAGCTGAGCTTCCAGTTAGGGTCATTTCAGGAGATCGGGTTATGCATCAGGCGGTCAGGGCAGCCATGGAGCTTGCCAAACCAGGGGACGTGGTGCTGCTCGCCCCAGCCGCGGCGTCTATGGACCAATTCCAAGACTATGCCGATCGCGGGAATCAGTTCATCGAAGCTGTGGAGGATTTGAAGTGACAATTCGCGACGCAGTGAAGCCAAGCTTCAAGGCACAATCGCGACCAGCAGTTTTACTGCTGGGTCTAACTCTTCTACTGGTTGCATTTGGACTAATCATGGTTGCCAGCGCCTCAGTGGTTGATAGCTATAAAGAAACTGAGAATGCTGCTGAAGTTTTCCTGCGACAAGCTCTCTATGCTCTCGCAGGCCTTTTGTTCCTGGTGTTTCTGTCCAATCTAAAGCTGAGCAGCTATCGAAGATTTGCTCCGCCTGTCCTTCTTGGACTGCTAGTCGTCCAGCTGGTTACGGTGTTCTTTGGTGAGGAGAGAAACGGAAACAGGAACTGGTTGGACATCGGAATAACCACTATTCAACCTGCTGAGTTTCTAAAGATCGGATTGATCATAGGTTTGGGACTTCAGCTAGCGCAGTTGTCGCAAGATCCTCAGACCGATAAGCAAATCTGGCGAATGGTTTTGGCAGTCTCGGGCATCGCTCTTGTTCTGGTTGTCTTAGTTGGTAGAGACCTTGGCACTGGTGTCGTGATGGGATTCACGCTGATGGGAATGTTTCTTTTCGCCGGCATGAGGCTCTCGTATTGGGCTGGACTTGGGGCAGCGGTAGTGGCCGTTGCGGCGGCGGCCATTTACACGTCTCCTTCTCGAAGGATTCGCTTTGAAGCGTGGCTTAATCCTGATGCTGCAGATCCTGCCGGTGTGATGTGGCAATTTGAAAAGGGCACCTGGGCCCTAGCGTCGGGTGGTTTCTGGGGAACGGGTCTGGGAAGATCCAAGCTGAAGTGGAGCTGGATTCCCGAGGTGGAGAACGACTTCATCTTTGCCGTGATTGGCGAGGAACTAGGAACCCTTGGTGCCGGTGCGGTAATACTTCTGTTTTTATTCTTGGCAATGACTCTGTTTCACATTGCTCGTCTTCAGACCAATCCATTTTCGCGAAACATTGTCGCTGGAGCGATGGTCTGGATTTCGATGCAGGCCTTTATAAACATTGGCGTTGTGCTGGGACTGTTTCCGGTGCTGGGTGTGCCGCTTCCGATGATCTCAGCCGGTGGTTCGTCGCTGATTTCCACAATGGGAGCAATTGGTGTGGTGCTAGCCGTTGAGCGTGATCGAATAAATCAACAGGGACGAAGGAAGTCGTAGATGAGGTTCCTGCTGGCTGGCGGTGGAACCGGTGGCCACGTAAATCCGCTTCTTGCCCTGGCAGAGCTACTCAGAGCTGACGGGCATGAAGTAGTTGCACTCGGCACGAAGGAGGGGCTTGAGAAGAAACTGGTTCCCGAGCGCGGGTTTCATCTTGAAACTGTCGCCAGGCTGCCTCTTCCTAGAAAGCTCTCGCCAGGTGCAATCCTTTTTCCAATTCGTCTTATCGCAGCGAGCCTGCAGGTTGCTTCGCTGATTAGAAAAGAGAAGTTTTCAGCGGTGGTTGGATTTGGAGGCTATGCATCGGCACCGGCATACCTTGCCGCTTTTCTCACGCGCACACCACTGGTAATTCACGAGGCAAATGCCATTGCCGGGTTTGCTAACCGACTTGGAGCAAGATTTACAAAATACGTTGCTGTTTGTTTTCCAAATACCAACCTTTCAAGCGCAGCAATAGTTGGCATGCCACTTCGCAGGGAGTTCGCCAAGATTGTGGCTGGATATGACAAGGGTCAGGCAAGGGTAGAACTTGGACTCGATCCGTCTTCGCCAACCCTTTTGGTGACCGGTGGCTCACAGGGAGCAAAGAGCATCAATCAGGCAATTGAGTCTTCTCGAAAGCAGCTTTCTCAAGCCGGAATTCAAGTCCTTCACATTGTTGGCGAAAACTCCGAGCTCAAAGAGGAGGTTTCTCCAGGATTTATTCGAATGCGCTACTGCAGCTCCATGGAAGCCGCAATCGCTGCCAGCGACCTAGCGGTTTCAAGAGCTGGGTCATCAACAATTGGTGAGTTCACGGCCTGCGGCCTTCCAGCCGTCTACATTCCCTACCCGGTTGGTAATGGTGAGCAAAGACACAATGCACAGACCGTGGTTGAGGCCGGGGGAGGCGTGCTAGTTGACGACAAGGATTTCACGCCTTCGTTTATTACCGAGCAGGTAATCCCGATGATTAGCCACAAGCCAACGCTCAGTGAAATGTCTTCAGCTGCCAGAAGTGTCGGGGTAGTTGACTCGGCCGAGCAGCTTCGGGATCTAGTTCTTCAGGCGGTGAATACTTAGACGGTGATTAAGCCTGACTATTCCGTTGCTATTCCTAGTGAGCTGGGCCACGTCCATTTCATTGGTATCGGAGGCTCTGGCATGTCCGGTATTGCTCGTTTGGTTCTTGGAATGGGAAACAAGGTGAGCGGTAGTGATGTTAGAGAGAGTCCAAACGTCAAGGCACTACGCGAGCTTGGTGCTGAAATAACAATCGGTCACGATGCGAAGAATCTAAAGAATCCAGACACAGTGGTATTCACCAGTGCCCTGTGGCCAAATAATCCCGAGTATCTGCAGGCCAAAGAGCTCGGTATTCCAACACTTCATCGCTCGGCACTGCTTGCACACCTGGCTTCGAAGGGCAACTTGATTGCAGTTGCAGGAGCCCATGGCAAGACAACCACCACGGGAATGATCATCACAGCGCTGAATCGACTGGGAGCAAGTCCTAGCTTCGTCAACGGCGGCGTTATTGCCGAATATGGAGCCTCAAGTTCCTTCGGCAGTGGCAAGGATTTTGTCATCGAGGCGGATGAATCTGACAGCAGCTTTCTTCACTACGACACTTCAGTCGCCGTTATCACCAATGTTGATCCCGATCACCTTGATCACTACGGGTCGCTCGAAGCGTTTCAGGCGGCGTTCGCCAAGTTCGCCAACGCTGCAAAAACTGCAGTTGTGATTTCTGCTGATGACCCGGGAGCTTTGGCTGTGACAAGGCTACTGACACACAAAAACGTTTCCAGCTTTGGGGAGGCGGAAGGCGCTGACTTTAGGCTAAGCGAAATTGACGCCAGCGGCCCGCTGGTTAGTTTTACTATCTCTCACGGCAGCGAATCTGTAAGTGCAGTTCTAAAGATTCCCGGCCATCACAACGCTTTGAATGCCGCAGCCGCAGCTGCGGCGGTGGTTGGGCTCGGCTATGGACTTTCCGAAACCATCGAGGCCATTGCCAGCTTCGGCGGTACTGAGCGCAGATTTGAACTGCATGGTGAAAAGCGCGGGGTTAGGGTTTACGACGACTTTGCGCATCATCCAACTGAGGTTGTCGCTGCGCTAAAGGCTGCCAGGGCAGTGGTTGGCAGCGGAAGATTAATCACCGTTTTTCAGCCTCATCTTTTTAGTAGGACGAGGCTGTTCGCCCAAGAGTTTGCAGACGCTCTGCTACTGAGCGATGAGGCAGTGGTGACGGATATCTATCCAGCAAGAGAGGATCCTGAGCCTGGGGTCACGGGGGAGATGATTGCCACTCGCACTAAAAGACCGTCGAACATGCACTACGTGCCGAGCTGGGACGATGTACCGAAGGCGGCAGCGGCACTTGCTAAAGAGGGTGATTTCATAATCACCATGGGCTGCGGTGATATCTACCGAATGGTTCCCGATCTTCTTGCTGCCTTGGAGAAGTAGTTGAAGAAAACAGATCGCGAACTTATTCGTAGGGAAAGACGTAAGCCGAGCAGAACAAAGAAGCCTCAATCAGCTCTTGGCCCATTCACAATTCTTGGCAAGGTGCTTATTGTCTTTACGCCGCTGGTGGTAATTGGTTTGCTGATTGCAAGCCTTCTAACGCCCTTATTTGCTATTGAGAAGATTGTGGTCGCTGGAACGGAGCGACTGGATGAGAAAAAGTTGGTGGAATCTCTAGAGCCTTTGAAAGGAAAGTCTCTGACACTGGTTAGTGATGCGGAAGTCGCAGGTCTGCTAGCTGGATATGAACTAATTGAGACCTTTACATTCCAAGCTGAACCACCAAGCACACTCAGGGTGAAAGTTAGAGAGCGACAACCACTAATGATTTTGCAGCGTGGTGGACAGAATTTCTTGTTTGATGCCGCGGGCGTGAGAATCGGAGCAGCCGAGAACCTCCAGGTTTATCCGCAGTTTGAGTTTGATGGAAATCCCGAGTCAGATCCCAGGTTTGCCCACGCAGTCGAGCTGATGCTCTCACTCCCAGTTGAGCTGTATCTAAAGATTTCTACAGTTCGAGTCTCGGAGCAGCTAACTAGTAACTTCTCTCTTCGCCAGGGAGGGGTGGGAGTGATTTGGGGGGACAACTCGCAGCCGCTACTAAAGGCTGAAGTTCTCAATTCGCTCCTGGCGACAGGACAAAAACCAGGGGTGAGAATCGATGTTTCTTCACCTAATGCTCCGGTTGTCAGCCACGACTAGCTGTTTACCTATTGTTTGCGACACGCCCGACAATCTCGCGTAATTACAGGGTTTTTGGGCCTAACTTCTTGCCGCTAATTGAAAACTTTCTGGAAAGTTAAGCCTCAGCCTTAACTTGAGAGTTTTCTAGCAGGAGGCATACCGTGACCCAGTCACCCAACTATCAAGCAGTCATCAAGGTCGTTGGCGTTGGAGGCGGTGGTGTCAACGCGCTCAACCGAATGATTCAGGCAGGTTTGCGCGGCGTTGAATTCGTAGCGATCAACACAGATGCGCAGGCTCTGTTAATGAGCGATGCCGACATCAAGCTGAGCATCGGCAGGGATGTCACCCGCGGGCTTGGAGCAGGAGCTGATCCGGAGATTGGTCGCCGGGCTGCCGAAGAGCATGAGGCCGAGATTGAGGCTGCGCTCAGGGGTGCCGACATGGTGTTTGTAACTGCAGGTGAGGGTGGCGGAACCGGCACCGGCGGAGCTCCGATAGTGGCCAAGATCGCCAAGAGGCTGGGAGCTCTAACCGTAGGTGTTGTCACCAGGCCGTTTAATTTTGAGGGCAAGAGAAGAGCAATTCAGGCAGACGAGGGCATCAGGGCCCTTCGCTCCGAGGTTGACACTTTAATCGTGGTTCCAAACCAGCGACTGCTTGAAATGTCAAACAAGAAGGTTTCGGCACTTGAGGCATTCATGACCGCCGATGACGTTCTTCGCGCAGGCGTGCAGGGCATCAGCGATCTGATTGTTATTCCAGGACTTATCAACCTTGACTTCAACGACGTGAAGTCAGTCATGCAGGGTGCTGGCTCCGCGCTGATGGGTATCGGAAGCGCAAAGGGCGAAGACCGCGCAGTTCGAGCAGCCGAGATTGCAATTTCCTCACCGCTGCTAGAGGCAACCATCGAAGGAGCTCACGGAGTTCTACTTCTAGTTCAGGGAGCATCCGACCTGGGTCTTCACGAAATCGACGATGCAGCTCGTCTGGTGCAGGAGGCAGTCAGCCCCGAGGCCAACATCATCTTTGGTGCAACTATCGAGGACACACTCGGTGATGAAGTTCGCATCACAGTCATTGCCGCCGGATTTGATGGCGGAGAGCCAAAACACAGAAAATTTGAATCGGCGAGCATCGGATCGAGTGCCTTAGAAGAAGCTCTGATTAGCGAGCCTGAGGCAGAGGTCGAGCTTCCACCGATTGACGAGATTGCCGCCGAGCCAGAGTATGTTCAGTCACAACCAACTGCTCCAGCTCAGCGCGGTGCTTTTGGTGATGATTTAGATCTTCCTGAATTCTTCCGCTAATGGGTTTAGCTGAGCGCTATCGCTCAGTTCAGGAGCGAATCTCAAGAGCTGCTTTGGCAGCTGGTCGCAGTGAGCAAGACGTTGAGCTGATTGTCGTTACTAAAACTCATCCGGCTCAACTTGTCATTGAGCTTGCCGCTATGGGTCAGCTAGCTTTTGGTGAAAACCGAGATCAGGAAGCCGCTCCAAAAGCTCAAGAAGTTGCTTCCGCTGTGCCAAATGCGAAGTGGCATTTCGTTGGGCAGCTGCAGACCAACAAGGTCAAAAGCGTTCTTCGCTATGCCAGTGCAATACATTCGATTGATAGGCCATCTCTAGTGAAAGAACTGGCCAAGCAGCTGGAAAACCAAGACCAACAGATTGATGGGTTCATAGAGCTAAACCTCACTGATGATGAAAATCGCGGGGGAGTAAATAGCGCAGATCTTGAATCTCTAACTGAACAGGTGCTCAGTGTCCCAAGAATTAGGCTGCTGGGTGTCATGGCTGTAGCGGGACTTGGCGAAGATCCCAGGCAAGAGTTTGAAAAGGCCTTGCATCTTTCGCAGTGGGTGCGAAAGCTAGCCCCTTCTGCAACGGCGCTATCGATGGGCATGAGCGAAGACTTCGAGGTGGCAATTTCCCTAGGGGCGACACACATTCGAGTTGGGAGCGCCATTACTGGCCCCAGGGAATATTCCGCCTAGTCTTGAATGAGAACTGAGGAGTTATAGATGGGTATTGTCAATCAGGTTCTTGGCTTTTTTGGATTCGGTTCATCGGAGAGCCCAAAGTCCGAGGGAGTCGTCAAGACCAAGGCTGCACCGAGACCTCGCAGGTCTTCTGACATGTCAGAGATCGTAACTCTCGACCCACAGACATATGCGGACGCCAAGGAAGTAGCTGCACACTACCGAACCGGTGTTCCAGTGATTATCAACATTGGTGCCATGAGCGAAGCTGATGCGAAGCGCATGCTCGATTTCATGATTGGTCTAAAAGAGGGACTCGAAGGCCACCTGCGCCGAGTTACCTCAAAGGTTTTCCTACTCAGCCCTCACAATGTTGCGGTTACAGATGCTGAATCGGATGAGGGTGAACCCGAAGACCTAATGCAGTAGCCGATGAGCATTATTGGATTTGTCCTCTACTGGGCACTGCAAATATTTGTCTTTGCCATGCTGGCCAGATTCGTCTCTGATTTAGTCATGAGCTTCAATCCAGGCTGGAAACCCAAGAGTCTGCTGCTTCCAATCCTCGACTTTGCCTACACGCTCACAGATCCACCGCTGAAATTTGTTCGACGTTTTGTTCCGCCACTGCGACTTGGGGGCATAGCCCTAGATTTGGCTTGGACAGTGGTGTTTTTTGCCGCAATTATTCTGCAGGGCTTTGCTAGGTCCCTCTAAAGGGCAATAGCATAGGCTTTGGCTTTCAAAAGCTAAGGGAAGGTGAGAAATGGCGTTATCCCCAGAGGACATTCTGGCGAAGCGGTTTCAGGTAACTAAATTCCGTGAGGGTTACGACCAGGACGAGGTTGACGATTACCTAGATGAGGTAGTGGTTGAGCTTCGCAAGATTCTTGCCGAAAACGAAGAGTACAAAACCCGAGCATCCCTGCCACAGGATTCAGCAATCGCCGTCGAGCCCTTTCCTTCTGCCGTTGACCCGCAGCCAACTGGCGAAGGCGCAGATGCTTCTCGCAGCATTATCGAACTTGCCCAAAAACTTCACGCCGACCATGTTCAAGAGGGCAGGGTAAAGCGCGAGCAGATCATCCGCGAGGCTCAGAAGCAGGCCGCCCGCATTCTTCGTGATGCCGAGGCCCAGGCCAGAGAGACTTTGAACCAGCTCGAACTAGACCGCAGAACCATTGAAGAATCAATTGAGGATCTAAAGAGATTCGAGGCTGAGTATCGGGCCAAACTGCGCGACTACATCCAGGGCCAGCTCGAATCAATTCTTAGCGAAGAGGCATACCTGAAGATAGACGAGGAAGTTTCTCCAGTTTCTGAAGCAAATGTCGAAATGGACTACTACAGCAGAGATCCAATGCCGCTTGGTCAGTATCAGGAGACAGAGGTTCGCGCCTACAGCTACTCGGCCTACGAAGAGCCGCAGGACGAGAAACCAAACGAGAGTGAAGACAAGCGGTACTAAGCGACAAAGGGTAAGCCTTTTCTTTGGACTGGCTATCGCAATTGTTGCTTTTGATCAGCTAACAAAATTCTGGGCCGAAGCCAACCTGGCTGGTTCGCCAATCGAAGTATTTCCAGACCTATTAACTTTCCGACTTGCCTATAACGATGCCGCCGCATTTTCTCTCGGTGTTGGTGCCACCTGGGTTCTCACCCTCGTCTCTCTAACTGCCAGCACCCTGATGATTTTTTACGGCCCAAGAGTCAAAACTATGCTTTGGGCTTTGATTGCGGGGTTTGCGCTGGGAGGCGCATTCGGCAATCTGATTGACAGAGCGCTAAAGCCACCAACCTTCTTCAACGGTCACGTGGTTGACTTCATTCAGATTCCGTTTAATTTCCCAATCTTCAATCTCGCGGACAGCTTTCTCGTGATGGCCGTGGTGCTTGCGATTTATCGGACACTGCGCGGGGATGAAATAGGTGGCGGACGTGCCAAGTAGGTTGCTGCCGGTGCCAGAGGCGCGCGTAGGCGAAAGATTAGATGCAGCTTTAGCCAAGATGCTCGGACTTAGTCGCTCTCAGGCCATGGCCCTTATTGAGCAGGGCAAGGTCTTGGTTGATCACACCGCTGCGGATAAGTCTTTGAAGCTGCAAGCCAATCAGCTAATCGAAGTTGAACTTCAGGAGACGAGTGAACCAATTGGTCTGGTAGCGGAGGATGTTCCTGAGCTCAAGGTGATTTATCAGGATAAGGACATCGTGGTGGTTGACAAACCTGCTGGTGTTGTTTCGCATCCTTCCCAGGGATTTTCTGGACCCTCGGTTGGAGGAGTGCTGCTAAGTCGCGGGATTCAACTTGCGACCTCCGGTGCCCAAGAGCGCCAGGGAATAGTTCAAAGGCTTGATGTTGGCACCTCTGGCCTTATGGTGCTAGCCAAGAGCGAGCGAGCCTATTCAGTTCTAAAGCAGGCATTTCGAAATCGAGTAGTCAAGAAGACCTATCACGCACTGGTCCAGGGACACCCGGAGCCAGCCGCTGGAACCATTGACACGCCAATTGCCAGAAGCCAGCGGCATGACTACAGGTTCACAATCTCCAAGGATGGCAAACCAGCGGTCACGCATTTTCAGACTCTGGAAGTTCTTCCAACCGCGGCCCTGATGGAGGTGGGGCTTGAGACTGGCAGAACTCATCAGATTCGGGTGCATTTTTCTCATTTCCACCACCCGCTGGTAGGAGATGACCTTTACGGGGCGGACCCAAAGCTGGCCCAGAAGCTGGGACTAACCAGACAGTGGCTGCATGCCGTAAAGCTGGCTTTTGAGCACCCAACCTCGGGTAAAGAGCTCGAATTCACTAGCGAGTATCCGGAGGATTTACAGACATCGCTCGCCACGCTCCGCGATCCCCATTTCCGGCTTTAGCATTGTTCCCTAGCCAAGGGGTTGTGAGTGTCAGATAAGTCATTTGTCCATCTGCACAATCACACCGAATATTCAATGCTCGATGGCGCTGCTCGAATCAAGCCACTGGTAACCAAAGCCGCCGAAATGCAAATGCCCGCCATCGCCATGACAGATCACGGCAACACTCACGGAGCTTATGAGTTCTGGAAGCAATCTAAAGCTGCCGGCATAAAGCCAATCATCGGTATTGAGGCCTATGTAGCTCCTGGATCAAGACTTGAAAAGACAAAAGTTCGCTGGGCAGACGGCGGAGAAGATGATGTTTCAGGCGGTGGCGCTTACACACACTTAACCATCTGGGCAACCTCCAATGTCGGAATGAATAACCTGTTTAGGCTCAGCAGCGAGGGCTACCTAAGTGGTTTTTATGTAAAGCCTCGCATTGATAAAGAGTTGATGGCAAAGTACGCCAAAGATCTCATCGCCACCACCGGTTGTCCCGGCGGGGAAGTTCAAACTCGTTTGCGCCTTGGACAGTATGACGAAGCACTCAAGGCAGCGGCACAGCTGAGAGACATTTTTGGTGAAGGTAACTTCTTCGTTGAGGTGATGGACCACTCGCTTGAGATAGAAAAACGGGTCAGGGATGACTTGCTCAGACTCAGTAGAGACTTATCTTTGCCACTGGTCGCAACCAATGATCTTCACTACGTAGACAAGTCAGATCATGAGGCTCATGAAGCGCTACTCTGCGTTCAAACTGGCACGAATCTGACTGACCCCAGACGATTCCGTTTTGAATCCCAGGAGTACTACCTGAAATCCGCGCAAGAGATGCGCCAGATTTTTTCCGAACTTGATGATGCCTGCGACAACACCCTGCTAATTGCCGAGCGATGCCAGATCGACTTTGAAAAGCAAGACTTGCTGCCGCGTTTTCCAGTGCCCGAAGGTGAAACGGAAGCCGGGTGGTTCGAGAAGGAAGTTTGGAAGGGCATGGAGCGTCGCTATCCAAATGGATTCAGCGAACGCCATCGCCAGCAAGTCGATTACGAAATTCAGGTAATCATCAAGATGGGCTTCCCAGGTTACTTCCTAGTGGTTTCTGACTTCATCGCCTGGGCACGCAGTCAGGGCATCAGGGTCGGGCCAGGAAGAGGTTCGGCGGCAGGTTCCCTTGCCTCCTATGCACTAGGGATCACGGAACTCGATCCACTTGAGCACGATCTGATTTTCGAAAGGTTTCTAAACCCCGAGCGTCTTTCAATGCCGGATATCGATGTTGACTTTGACGACCGCAGAAGACCCGAAGTAATTCGATATGTCACTGACAAATATGGCGATGATCGCGTTGCACAAATTGTCACTTTTGGAACTATCAAGGCCAAGCAGGCCATCAAGGATGCCGCGAGAGTTTTGGGTAAGCCCTACGCAATCGGGGAGCGGCTAACTAAGGCAATGCCGCCGATGGTTCTAGGCAGAGATGTTTCGCTGGATGATGTCATAAACAAAGAGTCTGAGCGGTATGCCGAAGGGGCCGAGTTTCGAGACATTATTGAATCAGACCCAGAGAGCAAAGAGGTTTTCAATCTAGCGAAAGGACTTGAGTCTCTAAAGCGTCAGTCCTCAGTTCACGCTGCCGGGGTAATTATGTCGGCCAAGCCCCTGATGGAAGTAATTCCAATCATGAAGCGTGAAGAGGATGGGGCAATCATCACTCAGTTTGACCAGCCTCCGTGTGAGGATCTGGGACTTCTCAAGATGGACTTTTTGGGACTTAGGAACCTGACCGTCATTGATGATGCGCTGACCAACATCCGCAATAACCGCGGAGTCGAGGTAGTTCTTGAGCAGCTAGATCTAAATGCCGACACCAAGACCTTTGAGCTTTTATCCCGTGGCGAAACTCTCGGGGTGTTTCAGCTTGATGGAAACAACATGCGATCTCTTTTGAGAATGCTCAAACCAACCGAATTTGAACATATATCGGCTGTGATTGCGCTTTATCGCCCAGGCCCAATGGGTATGAACTCGCACACAAACTACGCTCAGCGGAAAAATGGCCAGCAGCAGTCCGAGGGTGTTCACCCTGAGCTAACTGAGCCACTAAAAGAAATTCTGGACCCAACCTATGGCCTGATTGTTTACCAGGAGCAGGTGATGGCGGTTGCGCAGAAAGTTGCCGGCTACACACTCGGCCAGGCGGATTTGCTTCGCAGGGCTATGGGCAAGAAGAAGCCTGAAGAACTAGAAAAACAGTTTGAAATGTTTTCCAGTGGGATGAGAGCCAATGGCTATTCGCCTTCTGCCATCAAGGCTCTTTGGGACACACTGCTTCCTTTCGCAGACTACGCGTTCAACAAGGCGCACTCGGCTGGCTACGCTGTGCTGAGCTACTGGACCGCCTATCTGAAAGCAAACTTCCCTGCGGAATACATGGCCGCTCTTCTTACCTCGGTCGGAGATTCCAAAGACAAGCTCGGCGTTTATCTAAATGAGTGCCGCAAGATGGGCATCCGAGTTCTGCCCCCGGACGTAAATCAGTCGATTGATATCTTTGCTGCGGTTGGCGAGGACATTCGCTTCGGTCTGGCTGCAATTCGCAACGTGGGTCAAAACGTGGTGGATGCTATTGCGAAGACCAGAGAACCGCTTTTTTCTTCATTTGATGATTATCTTCGAAGGGCACCAGCTATTGCCTGCACCAAGCGAGTGGTCGAGTCGCTCATTAAGGCAGGAGCTTTTGATTCGCTTGGTCACACACGGAGAGCACTGTTTGCGATTCACGAGGAAGCCATTGACGCCTCTGCGGTTCTAAAGCGGGAGGCAGCTGGAGGACAGGTGGATCTGTTTGGCGACCTGTTAGAGGACGACAGCACATCAGTTCCCATTCCAGAGCTTCCTGAGTGGACTAAGAGAGATCTCTTGGCGCATGAAAGAGAAATGCTTGGCCTCTATGTTTCAGATCATCCTCTGGCAGGCATGGAAGCCGAACTTATGAGATTTTCCGATATGGGAACCGCAGCTCTTCGAGATAGTGAATTGGCCGACGGAGAGACAGTGACAATTGCGGGGCTGATCACTCAAGTTCAACATCGAATTGCACGTTCATCAGGTAACCAGTATGCACAGGTGAGTGTGGAGGACTTTTCTGGAGAAATCTCTGTCATGTTCATGGGTAAGACCTACCAGGAGTTTCGCGATCTACTTGTTGAGGACGCTGCGGTTTCAATTCGCGGTCGAATTTCTAGAAGAGATGAAGAAGTCGTCCTGCAGGGTTTTGCAATTGAAGTTATTGAACCGGGTCGAGACAGGGGAGGGGTGCTGCAGCTGTCTTTGACCGAGGCGATGGCGACAAGAGAAAAGTTGATGCAACTTGCAACCATTCTTGATGCTCACCCCGGTCCAGTTGAAGTGCAGGTGAAGCTGACGGCTTCGAGCGGTGTGAGTCACTTCATGCTCCCGCAGCGGGTGAGAGTTGGTCAGGATTTGTTTGGTGAACTAAAAGCGCTGCTGGGCTCAGACGCGGTCAGCTAGTCCTTTTCCGAGAGCTTCTTGCCGATGGTGTGCCAGGCCCTTTGAAAATAAACCAGTGGCGCACTTGGCACGCGTGATACAGACGCTTGAAGTCCAGAAATAATTAGCACTGCGTTTTGCTCAACTTCAAATCTCTGCCGCACCTCACCAATCAAAATGGCAGGCGCGTCTTGGAATATTGGCAGCGAGTAAGGACCCTGGGACTCGGCGCCATCAAAGCGTTGCTCTTTGGGGCCAGCCAGCCTTTTAGCAAGGTGCAGGGTGCTCTCATCCAGTGTGTGAAGGGCTAGCTTCGCTCCGACGGCTAGATGCTGATAGCTGGAGGATCCCTGAGCGATGTTAAGGGAAACAAGCGGTGGATTAGATCCGAGCGATGTCACGGAGGATGCCGTGAACCCAATGGGTTCCCCCGAGTCAGTGCGACTGGTGACGATTGCTATGCCGCTAGCGTGGTTTCGAAATACTGCTTTAAGTGCTTCCTCGCCAAGGAGGTCAAAGTCTTTATGGTCTGTAGTCATTCTTCCGATAAGGTTAGGGCATCTTTCCAAACTTCACCGAGAACTTGGCTATGCGAGAGATCCACTGGAATCAACCAATTACTCAGCAGTCGGTCGCGCAGCTGCTTCCCAGAGCTAATGTCTCATCTGATCTGGATTCGGTTGTAGCAAAGATAATCCTTGAAGTAAAAACCAATGGCTCGAAGGCTCTAAAGGACCACGCAGATAAGTTTGACGGAGTAATCCCCTCAGAATTTAGGATCTCTAGCCCCAAGCTCAGAATCGCCTTGGAGAGCATCTCGAGCGATGTAAGAGATGCAATGGAGCAGTCCATTGCCAGACTTAGACAAGTCTCCCTGTCACATCTTCCAACGGACAAGTCCATGGAGGTTTCTCAAGGTGGCCAGGTTGAGCTCCGATTTGTTCCCTTTGATTCAGCGGGCGTTTATGCCCCGGGTGGAAAGGCTGTATATCCATCAAGTGTGATCATGAACGTGGTTCCCGCTCAGGTTGCAGGAGTTAGACGGATTGTCCTGTGCTCGCCGGCGCAGAAGGAGTATGGCGGAGATCCTCACCCACTAATCCTCGCTGCTGCTGAACTACTTGGGATAGAAGAGGTTTATGCAATTGGCGGCGCCAGTGCTATTGCCGCATTAGCAGAGGGCATTGATGACATTGGGCTAGAGAAAGTCGACCTAGTGACTGGTCCAGGAAATGCGTATGTGGCAACTGCCAAACAGCTTCTGCGTTCCAAAATTGCAATTGACTCAGAAGCTGGTCCAACTGAGATTCTCATCATCGCGGACGAAAAGGCTAATCCGAAATGGATAGCAGCCGATCTAATCTCCCAGGCGGAACATGATGAAAGCGCTGCTGCCGTTTTACTAAGTACCTCTTCGAAACTCATTGAAGAGGTAAAGCAGGAGATTGAGCTGCAGCTCGCAAAGACTGCCAATAGAGAAAGAGCTACTAAGGCACTTTCAGGAGAGCAATCCGCGCTGGTTTTAGTTGAATCCATTTCGGATGCCATTGAAATAGCCAACCTTTACGCAACCGAGCACCTTGAGATTCAGACCGAGCGCCCGCGCGATGTCCTGCAGAAAATCACAAATGCAGGAGCAGTCTTTCTCGGCGGCTACTCGCCTGTAAGCCTGGGGGACTACCTCGCGGGGTCAAACCACGTGCTTCCGACCTCCGGCCAGGCAAGGCGATCATCAGGGCTTTCGGTCTACACATTCCTAAGGCAGCAGCAAGTGGTGGATTTCGAATCGGATGCCTTGGTAGAAGTGAGCGATTTACTAACAAAATTTGCCGATGCCGAAGGTCTTCCGGCCCATGGAGAGGCAGCTCGCATTAGATTTAGTAACTGATGCACTGCCCATTCTGTAGACACTCTGACTCCCGGGTCATTGACTCGAGGACGTCTGACGACGGCTCTTCAATTCGGAGACGAAGGCAGTGCCCAGAGTGCCAAAAGCGCTTCACCACCGTGGAGACCGCGTCTTTGATGGTTACTAAACGATCGGGCGCAACCGAACCATTCAGTCGAGACAAAATCATTGCCGGTGTCAGAAAAGCTTGTCAGGGCAGGCCAGTCACCGATGCTGATCTCGCGCTGCTGGCACAGCAGGTTGAAGAGACACTTCGGTCCACCGGAGCGGCGTCAATCGATGCGCAGGAAATTGGTTTGGCAATTTTGGAACCCCTGAAGAATCTAGATCACGTCGCCTACATGCGATTCGCCAGCGTTTATCAAGCCTGGGACTCGCTGGATGACTTCTCTGAGGCGATAAAAGATTTGCGCCAGTGATGTACAAGCTTCTCTTTCGTCTTTTTCTCAGATGGATTGATCCTGAAGTTGCACATCACCTTGGGGCAGCACTCGTAAAGTTTCTAGGCGTAATACTTCCCAATCCAAAAAGTTCCGGTCTAATCAAAGTGGCAGGTCTCAGTTTTGAAAATCAACTCGGCATTGCCGCGGGATTTGATAAAAATGCCAAGATGGTGCTAGGACTCTACAAATTAGGTTTTGGTCATGTAGAGGTAGGAACCGTCACACCAAAGCCACAGCCCGGAAATCCTAAGCCAAGACTGTTTCGTCTTATCACAGAGAACTCATTGATTAATCGAATGGGTTTCAATAACGACGGAGCTGCTGTGGTTGCACGGCGGCTTGAAAGACTCAGGCGAAGCGGCGCGAAACGGCCAATCATCGGCGTCAACATTGGAAAGAACAAGTTGACTGAACCAGCACTTGCTGCAGAGGATTATGCAAAATGTGCCCAAGAACTCTCAGGTGTTGCCGATTATCTTGCGGTTAATGTTTCGAGTCCGAATACCCCGGGACTAAGAGATCTGCAACATGTGTCAACACTGAGACCGATTCTGGTTTCTGTTATTGAACATGCAAGAGGTAAACCCGTCTTTGTGAAGATTGCGCCAGATCTGGCAGACGAAGATGCTCTTTCGATAGCGGGGCTGGTAGCGGAGCTGGACATTGCTGGTGTGATTTCAGCCAATACGACAATTAGTCGAATAGGCGTGGAAGGCAAGGTGGCAGCAGAAGCAGGGGGACTTTCCGGCCCCATGCTTTCGCTAAGGGCCAAAGAACTACTGGTGCTACTTCGAGCAGCACTTCCAGGCAAAGCGATTATCTCGGTTGGAGGTATTCAGTCCAATGATGAAGTCAGGCAGAGACTAAAGCTAGGTGCAGACCTGGTCCAGGTCTATACGGGCTTTATCTACCAAGGACCAGGGTTTGCAAAAACGCTTAGGCAGGGCGAGTTGCCGGCGACTGCGTAAGAGACGGATCTCTCACCACAACATCTCCGAGAATTTGATCCACCTTCTGCATTACCTCTAGTGGAATCTGAACTCCTGCCGCCTTGGCATTGCTGGTTATCTGCTTTGGTCTTGAGGCACCAACTATTGCTGCCGCAACATTCTTGTTCTGAAGCACCCACGCAATTGCAAACTGGGCCATGTCGAGTCCTAGATCTTCAGCCAGAGGCTTCAGCTGCTGGACCTTAGTTAGGACCTCATCCGACATAAATTTTTCAATGATTGAGGCAAGCTTCGGATCGGCTGCTCTTGAGCCTGCCGGCGCAGGTTGGCCTGGGAGATATTTGCCTGTCAGCACACCTTGAGCAATTGGGGACCAGACGATTTGGCTCAGACCGAGTTCCTCAGAGGTTGGCACAACCTTGCCTTCAATTACCCTCCAGAGCATCGAATACTGGGGCTGGTTAGAAATCAGTTGGATTCCCAGCTGGTCAGCAAGTTTCTTGCCCTCGCGAATCTGCTCGGCTGTCCACTCTGAAACTCCGATGTAGTGAACCTTGCCCTGGTGAACCAAATCGGCGAATGCCCGCATTGTTTCCTCAAGTGGGGTTTCGAAATCGAAACGGTGAGCTTGGTATAGGTCTACGTAATCGGTCTGCAATCTCTTGAGAGATCCGTGAAGAGCTTCGAAGATGTGTTTTCTAGATAGGCCGACGTCGTTTGGACCTTTCTTAGCAACTGGCCAGTAAACCTTGGTGAAGATTTCAATGCCCTCACGGCGTTCGTTCTTCAGGGCTTTACCTAGAACAATCTCGGCTGCCTGGTTGGCGTATACATCTGCTGTGTCGTAAGTTGTGATGCCCGCTTCTAAAGCAGCATGCACAGTCTTTATCGCCTTATCATCCTTGACCTGCGATGCATGGGTGAGCCAGTTTCCGTAGATGATTTCAGAGACTTTTAGACCGGAATTACCTAGATAGCGAAATTGCATTTTCTTTCCTTACTTGTCGAGTTTTGAAAATCTTGGAACCTGGGGCTTTGGGATTCGAAGTGAGCGCATTTGAATCGAACGCATAGCCGCGTACCAGGCAATGCCCGCTTCTAGGTTTTCCTGTCCAAACTTCACTGCCACCTTGCGCTTCGCAATTCGACCGACCATTGTGGCATCGATGGCTACCACACCAAAAAGTCCCCACATTGCGAAGAGCGCCACAACCTGAATGATGAAAGAGTCGATGAAGGTCATAAAAACTACGATAAAAAGCATTGGTAAAACTAGCTCACCAGCTGTGAACCGAGAATCAACCACGTCTCGTGCGAAACGGCGCTGCGGCCCTTTGTCACGAGCGGAAAGGTATTTCTCATCTCCAGCCATCATGCCCTCGCGGATGGCCATGCGCTGAGCTCTGACTTTCTCCTTCTGGGCCTGACGAGCTTCTTTACTCCTATCGCCAACCAACGGTTTCTTTCTGGCCTGCTCGCGCTCCTTGCGAGTTGGAGTTGGCTTACCCTTGCCTGAGGCAGAGCTGGTTTCGTCTGACATTGATACCTTCCGAGTTTCTGGCACTAGATTACTGCCATGTCCTTTAGTGAAATTTCCCTCGATGCCTCTTCGGTGGCCAAAGCGGAGGCCATCACCTCTGAAAACTTTCCTCAGGCTCTTGCAACCCTCGGACAATTAGTCAAAATCCCAGGAATTGCTTGGCCATCTTTTGATCCCGAGGAACTCGAGCGATCAGCTAGAGCTGTCGCAGAGGAATTTAAGAATCTCAATTTTTTTGATTTTGTAGAGGTCAGACGATCGAAAAAGCCTAACGGGGAAATGGGAGCGCCTGCGGTCCTGGCCCGAAGAGCTGGTGCAGCTGATGCGCCGCAGGTACTTCTCTATGCGCACCATGATGTTCAGCCACCTGGAGACAGAGCTAATTGGAATAGTGAACCCTTTGAGGCAACGCTCAAGGGTGAGCGGCTCTACGGCAGGGGAGCGGCCGATGACAAAGCCGGTGTGGTTACTCACTTGAGCGCTCTGAGGGGACTGAAATCACTGGCGGAGACTCTTCGCATTGGAGTGACGGTTTTTATCGAGGGGGAAGAAGAAGCTGGTTCTGAGTCATTTCTAAATTTTTTGAACGACAACAAAACCGATCTAAAGGCGGATCTGATTGTCGTGGCGGACAGCGGAAACTGGTCTGAAGAGATTCCCGCTCTTACCACCAGCCTCAGGGGAGTGGTGTCCCAGACCTTTACGCTCAGAACTTTGGATCATGCCCTGCACTCGGGAATGTATGGAGGACCACTTCCCGATGCTATGACAGCCATGATTCGTCTTCTTGCTTCCCTTCACGATGAAGCAGGAAACGTTGCGGTATCGGGATTGAAATCAGATCCAACTTCAGGCCCAGAAATTTCTTTTGAAAACCTGGTGAAGGAGTCGGGGCTACTACCTGGAGTAGAGCGAATTGGAACAAAGCCAATCACCCAGCAGATCTGGGGCGAACCTGCATTGACTGTGATTGGAATTGACTTTCCATCAGTCGCCGTCTCGTCCAATACTGCACAGCCGCAGGTGACAGCGAGAGTTTCACTGCGACTGGCACCAAGTGAGGATCCTGCGAAGGGACTTGAACTACTCAGGCAACACCTTGAAAAATTTGCACCATTTGGCTCAAAGGTCGAATTTGGTCATCACGAAATGGGTCCTGGATATTTCGCCAAGCGCGGTTGGGCGGCCAAACTCTCCCACGAGATTCTTTCTACAGTCTGGCCCAAGCCCTCGGTTGACATCGGAGTGGGTGGATCGATTCCCTTCATTTCCCACTTCGCCAGCCTTTTTCCAGATGCCGAAATCTTGGTGACGGGTGTGGAGGATCCTGATTCCAGGGCCCACAGCCCAAATGAAAGCCAGCACCTGCCGACTCTAAAGAGAGCAATAACCGCCGAGACACTGCTTTTGCTCCATGGGAATCAGATGGTGAAAAAGTAGTTAAAATAGAGCCTGGAGGTTTAAATGGCTGAAGTTCTCGCTCACGGTGTCAAGCTAACCGATCAGGCTGTCCTGAAGGTTAAGAGCCTTCTTTCAGCAGAGGGTCGAGATGATCTCAGGTTGCGTGTTGCAGTGCAGCCAGGGGGATGCTCGGGACTCATTTACCAACTATTTTTTGACGAAACTTTGGAGGAAGCAGACGCAGTCGTTGGTTTCGATGGCGTCGAAGTTGTCGTGGATCAGATGAGCATCCCTTATCTGGATGGCGCTCAAATTGACTTTGAGGACACTATCCAGAAGCAGGGTTTCACAATCGATAACCCCAACGCCTCTGGCTCTTGTGCCTGCGGAGACTCCTTCTCCTAAAGAGGCCAAATCTGAATCCCTGTGCCAGATTTCAGGGTAAACTAGGGGAGGTTCTAGTAAAAATAAGGATTCCTCAGTGACTAATTGGCGTCGAAAACTGACCCTGGTCAGCCTTGTTTCTGCAATTAGCTTGGCCCTGTCGGGCTGCACCCCTGAGGTTCAACGAGGCTTCCTTCCAGATTCGGCTGGCGTAACCAACCACACTGATCGAATCATTGGTCTTTGGACTACCTCCTGGATTGTGCTGCTTCTGGTTGGAGTTGTCGCCTGGGGGCTAATGGCCTGGGCACTTATTGTCTACCGTCGCCGAAAGGGCGAGACAGGCATTCCAGTTCAGTTCCGCTACAACATGCCAATCGAAGCCCTGTTCACAGCTGTGCCACTGATTCTGGTTTTGGGCTTCTTTGCCTTCACTGCCCGTGACACAGCCGCGATAGAAGCAAAAATTGAAAATCCCGATGTCCACATCTCTGTCATTGCTAAGCAGTGGAGCTGGGACTTTAACTACGTGGATGCAAATGTTTACGACTCAGGAATCCAGGCTCAATTCACCGGTGATGAAGAGAACATCATGGAGACCCTGCCGACCCTATATCTTCCTGTGGGCAAGTCAGTTCAAATTGATCTTTCATCGCGAGATGTTATTCACTCGTTCTGGGTAGTCGAATTCCTCTACAAAAAAGACATGTTCCCGGCGATGACCAACCGCATGTATTTCACTCCTTTGAAGGAGGGAACCTATGTCGGTAAGTGCGCGGAGCTCTGCGGTGAATATCACTCAATGATGCTTTTCAACGTCAAAGTAGTATCCCCGCAGGAATACGAATCTCACCTTGCCTCACTGGCTGCTAAGGGCAACATTGGACAGCTAGATAACACTTACGATCGAAACCAGAATCTCCCTGGTGGCGACCCGGGAATTAGGAACTAATCGTGGCGACCATAACTCAGACAACGACCAACCCAACCTCCTTTACTCCGAAGCGTAGTAAGGGTCGAATTCTGGTTGACTGGCTGACCACCACCGATCACAAGAAGATCGGCTACCTGTACCTAATTACTTCCTTCATCTACTTCCTTATTGCAGGAGTTATGGCGCTGATTATTCGCGCTCAGCTGACCCTGCCAGGTCTCGACATCGTTGCTACGAAAGAGCAGTACAACCAGCTGTTCACTATGCACGGCACCATCATGCTTCTGATGTTTGCAACACCGCTGTTTGCAGGTTTTGCGAACGTGCTAATGCCCGTGCAGATTGGTGCTCCGGACGTTGCATTCCCGAGGCTCAATGCGATTGCCTACTGGTTCTACAACTTTGGCTCTTTCATTGCGGTGGCAGGTTTCTTCACTCCACAAGGATCCGCATCCTTCGGATGGTTTGCCTACGCCCCGCTTTCAAATACAACTTTCTCGCCGGGAATCGGTGGAGATTTATGGGTGTTTGGTCTCGCGCTAAGTGGTTTCGGAACGATTTTAGGTGGTGTGAATTTCATCACGACCATCATCACCATGCGCGCACCCGGAATGACAATGTGGCGCATGCCAATCTTTACTTGGAACACGCTGGTGACTTCGATTCTCGTCATCATGTGCTTCCCGCCACTGGCAGCAGCCCTGTTTGCACTAGGTGCTGATAGAAGGTTTGGAGCTCACATCTTTGATCCCGAAAACGGGGGAGCGATGCTGTGGCAGCACCTCTTCTGGTTCTTTGGACACCCAGAGGTTTACATTCTCGCTCTGCCATTCTTTGGCATTGTTTCGGAGATATTCCCGGTCTTTAGCCGTAAGCCAATCTTCGGCTACAGGACCCTGGTATACGCGACGATTGCAATTGCTGCCCTGTCTATGACTGTCTGGGCTCACCACATGTATGTAACCGGGCAGGTACTACTTCCATTCTTCGCATTTACAACCATGCTGATTGCGGTGCCGACCGGTGTAAAGATATTTAACTGGATTGGAACTATGTGGCGAGGCTCAATTACCTTCGAAACTCCGATGGTCTTCGCTCTTGGCTTCCTTGTAAGTTTCGTGTTCGGTGGTCTAACCGGTGTGATCCTTGCTTCTCCAGCCTTGGACTTCCACCTATCCGATAGCTACTTTGTGGTCGCCCACTTCCACTACGTCGTCTTTGGAACAGTGGTCTTTGCAATGTTTGCCGGGTTCTATTTCTGGTGGCCAAAGTTCACCGGCAAGATGCTGAATGAAAGACTTGGCCAGATTCACTTCTGGATCTTGTTCATCGGTTTCCACACCACGTTCCTGGTTCAGCACTGGCTGGGTGTGATGGGCATGCCTCGTCGCTACGCGACCTACTTACCAGAAGATGGCTTCACTGAGCTAAACATCATCTCGACTCTGGGTGCAATTCTGCTAGCGGTCTCGATGATTCCGTTCCTGTGGAACGTGTGGATTACCTACCGCCATGGCACCAAGGTAGAGCTGAAGGACCCATGGGGCTACGGAAGAAGCCTGGAGTGGGCAACAGAGTCTCCAATTCCACGACACAACTTCCACTCGATTCCTAGAATTCGCTCCGAATCGCCCGCATTTGATTTGAACCATCCTGAATACGCAGCTCCTGAAGCTAAGGCTGCATACAGGGAAGAGGGCCGAATCTAATGCGCACCAACATTGTCATCCTGCTGGTGATGGCGGCTTACTTCACAGTTGCCGACATCGCATATGCAATCTGGACCTACCTTGACACCGGCGTTGTTGAGCCGGTTGGAACAGCCGCAATGGCTCTGCTGGTGATTCTTTCGGTCTTTGTTGCCTTCTATCTCTACAGCGGAATGCGCCGCAGCGCCACGCTGCCAGAGGATCGACAGGACGGCAACATCGAGGACGAGGCTGGGGAAGTGGGTTTCTTTAGCCCTTGGAGCTGGTGGCCATTCATGATTGGAGCTTCCGCGGCAGTGGCGTTTGCCTCTTTAGCGGTTGGCTGGTGGCTATTCTTCGTGGCTTTGCCTTTTGCGCTGGTCGGCATCATCGGCTTTGTCTTCGAATACGACCGCTTCGCCCACGCTCACTAACCGTAACAATTGTCACCTTTTGGTGTTATTCTTTTCTGCTGCCCTCTGGGCATGAAACTACAAAACTCAACATGGGGATGATCGGTTTCGACACTGCAATGCACGTGTGAATGAAGCGGGTCGAGGATGCACAGTTATCTCGTAAACGCTCTGTGTAACTAATAGGTGCCAATACAAAGCGCGCCGATTTCGCCCTAGCTGCCTAAGCTAGCCCCGAAATCCGTCTGCCTAGGAATGATTTCGTCCTAGATCCAGGCGTCATTTAGAAATCTTGCTTCTCTGGTTTGTTGGTGGCCAGAGCGGGACTTTTTCACTGACTGGGCTGGTCGGCGTAGTTGCTTTCGACAAATTCCGCAGCCAAGTAGAACGACTTAGGAAGCTACACCCGTAGAAGAGTCACACTCTTCGTAGTGGACCCGGGTTCGATTCCCGGCATCTCCACCACATAGGGCCTACC
>JACCDP011047765.1_pt1 | contig 45266 bp, 63 predicted proteins | sample 7445841 | NCBI WGS metagenome assembly JACCDP01 (sample SAMN15323441, study PRJNA562643) | freshwater metagenome | isolation source: river surface water | place: USA:Blue River Watershed | collected 2017-08-17
AAGCCACGCTGGGCCAACTGGAAAAGATAGCAAAGAGCAGCACAGGCGAGCGTCGCAGGATGGCACAATGGCAACTCAACATGCGGCGTGGCAAAGCAAGGAAGAATAAGTAAGACTATGCGTGCCAGCGAGATCACCCGTCGAAAATCCAAGATGAAGACATATCAAGCCCGTGTAAAACTCAAACAATCGGGCTATACCAACATCATCGATACCACTGTCATGGCTATCAATCCCGAAATGGCTCGCCGCTTAATACGCCAACAGTATGGCGATAGGAATGTGTTGGTGGGACAACCCCGGGAGATGAAATGAAAAAGATAGTTGTAATAGCCATGGTCATGAGCCTCACAGGTTGTGCCAACATGTACAAATATATCCCCAGTTTTTGGGATGACAATCAAAGTGCAAAAATCATCGACGTTCGACAGAAGATACACAACATAGATTGCACCAAACCTCAGTTCAACCAGGCCGATGCTATCGCGAAAAACATACAATGGTTCCGTTTGTATAGCGACAGCAAAGGTCGTAGCCAGCAAGATGTACTAAAATTAGTAGAACCTATGGAGCAGACTGCCCAAGAGTGGGCCAAGAGATCTGCCACCCAAGAAGGGTCACGCACCTATTGCGAGATCAAGAAGAAAGTTCTCACGGGACAGATAGACAGAGCCGCTGGTTCTGTGCTAGGGAGATGGTAAATGTTTGAACAACTACAACAACTGGCGGCCTGTGGTCGTCCATGGGCCGAACAACGTGCCCAGATGGCCTTGCAACTAGCCGAATCCTATGCTGCTCGTGAGATCAGTACCAGCGAGTACAAAGAACTCATGGAAGATCTCGTGCGTGCTGACCGACTTGATAACGAAGCTGACGATCTTGATGTCAAGTCTGCTTTAGTATCAGCTGTGATGATAGCATCCTCGATTGCGTAAAAAAACTCTTACATAGATAACACTGCACAAAATTTAACAGTCGGTGCTCCTTAAATAACATTGAGTTAGCCTAAGGAGCTAGACTGTAAATGAAAAATATTATTATAAGCGGTATCCTGGTCATCGTGACCAGTTCGGCGTTGGCACAAACCATCGTCACCGAATCTACATCGTCGTCTACTACCAATAGCAACAGCACCAGCGAAACAACGGTGAAATCGCCACCACCGTCGGCTGTAGCACCTGCCATTACCAGCATGAACAATGATCTCTGTGCTGTGGGTGTTTCGGGTGCAGCCCAGACACAGATCCTGGGTATAGCCATCGGATCTACATTCGTGGACAAGAATTGCGAACGACTAAAACTGTCCAAGAATCTCTATGACATGGGCATGAAAGTGGCTGCTGTTGCTACATTGTGCCAAGACGAGCGTGTGTTCACTGCCATGCTCAACGCTGGCACACCCTGTCCTGTAGAAGGCAAGATCGGTGCCGATGCCCGTGCTATCTGGGACGAGCGTGGTGTAAAGCCAGAAAGCAACCAGAAAGAAAACGTGGGCTTCTACAGCATACCTAACCCGCCCAAACGTGACGAGAAGCCCGGCGTCAAAGCCGCTTGTGGCGATCTCCCAAGCGATGATCCAGTGATCAAGGAGCGGATGGGCTGTGCGTCGCCTGCTGTCGCTGCTCCTGCTCGTTAGTTCACTGGCCTGGGCTGACACCACTGCCAATCTGATCACCAATCAGCCTGGCATTTCCGGCACAGGTGTATGGACCGGTATTGGTGCCTATAGCCAATTGGGTGGACAACACCCCATCTCGGTATTTGGACCTGAGACATCGTTTGGATCGGGTCCTTTCATGGACACTTCTACTGGCAGTCCCAACGGACAATCGGGGCAGTTTATCTGGAGTTACGGGCAGGCCACGGTACAGCAGATCATAGCCATCAACCAGGCCCTAGCTGGTGTGAGTGCTGGCGTGCAAATATCAGGCTACAACTGGGGATATGAAGTCAGGAACATGAGTGGTGATTTCCGACAGGGCACTGTAGACACGCTCACTGCCACCACTTTCATGACCAATTCAGCTGGTGCTGTAGTACTCAGCGACACCCGAATCTATAACACACCATCAGAATGGAACTGGCATGGTGGTACCAAGTCTCTGTCAACACCTTTAGAAATCGCCAATGCCGGCAATCTTGGTGTGAGTTTTACCTCTTCTGATTCGGGTTACTGGGCTGGTTATTATGGTCCGCAGGTCAGGAATGTCAGTCTTCAACTCAATTACACAGCTACATCTGTTGATCCCTGCACCACCAATCCCCAATCGTCGCCCACTTGTGCAGGGTACCGGACTTACTACACTATGAGTGATGATGGATATGCTGTGGTGAATCTACCGTTTATATTTCCTTACTACGGCCAACTGTTTACCACCAGTGTGATGTATACCAATGGTGTAGTGGGCTTCTTAGATCCCAATCCCACCGGGTTTTGCTGTTCAGGCACTGATCTCAACAATCAATCGTTTTATGCCAACTCGCCTTGGCGTTATGCCATCTATGCTCTCAACACTGACCTCACACCCGGTGCCAACACCACCTTCTATACAGAACAGACCGATGCCGGTACCGGCATCAAATATACCTGGGACAGAGTGTTGGAGTTTGGAACAAACAACGAAAACACCTTCAGCGTCAACATCAAAGACTCCGGGTATATCGGTATCAACTACAGCCAGGTCAATCTATCGGCCAACACAACACCCTTGATTGGTATCGCCGGAGACATCAGTGCAGGTCAATACTATCAAAAACACTACGGTCCAGCTTCCACCATGACTGCGGTTGCCGGTACCACCTACACATTCTCAGGCACAGAGACCACGGATGTGTGCGCTGCTAATCCCTTGTTTTCGCCCAATTGCCCAGGATATGCTCAGGCCTATCACGACCAGCAGTGTAGTGCCAACCCTCTCTATGACAGCACTTGTCCCGGCTACGCAGCTGCCTATCATAGTCAACAGTGCAGCATCAATCCTTTGTATGCTGTGACCTGCACTGGCTACGCTGCCGCTTATTACAGTCAGCAGTGTAGTTTGAATCCTTTCTATGATTCGGGTTGCACAGGCTATACCGCAGCAGTGGAACAATGCACGGCTAATCCCTTGAGTCATACCTATTGCCCCACATATCAGACAGCGTCAGCTGAATGTTCAGTGAATCAACTGTTGTATACCTATTGCCCCAGTTATCAGACCACCTTGGCTGCGTGTAGCACCAACAGCCAAAGCAATACTTTGTGTCCCAATTACAGCACCACCACAGCCAGCAATACCGCTACAGCTACCGCCACCACGGTCAGCACCACCGAACCTGCTGTGACTGTGAACTCCAGCGGTGTGGTGGAGACCACTGTGGCCGTTGTTGCGGATTCTGCAGTAAATACTGTGCTGACCAACAATACCACTACCACTGCTGCGGTAGCGGCTGCAACAGCCCCGGAACCCATAGTAGTAGCACAAGCACCTGCTGCCGCCACTGCAATTACTAACACAGCGTCGGCTGCAGAAGAGAAACAAACTGCAGCCGCAGTAGATAGCGTAGTGGCCAGCGTGGAGACCTCAAATGCTGATACTAAAAAGGACACCAAGGAAACATCCGGAGCCTCAAAAGAGAAAACCTCGTCATCCGATGCCCAATCAGACAAAAAATCCAGCACCAAATCACAGGCCCAACAACGAGAAGCAGTAAAGAAAGCTGCCACAGAGCGGGCCAAGGAGTTGGCCAACGACATGAGCAAGGCCGCTACCATCGAAGCCCAGACTGCCAGCCAGGCAGTGGTACTGGGACTCATGAACTATACTCCAGGATTTGACAGCTACAACAATGCCATAGTACCCGATGTCAATGCTGGTGCTATGGCACGGCAGTACAACCGGGACAATGTTGACAATCGCAGCGTGCTGAGACAACTCAACGGAGCCAGCGATAGGATGCATCAAGACATGGTAGATCAACAGTATCAGTTGAGGAGATAGACATGGACATGTTTGATATCAACATACAGTTCGTCAACTACATCCTTTCATTGGTGGCAGTGTTTTTTGGGTTTGTAGCATTGTATCTAGTATGGACGAACGAATCACGGCGTGATCAAGAGATCAAGGATCTACGCGAGCGGATCAATACTCTGGCTCGCTATGATGATAAGAAAAAATAATCATGTCATCGATAATGGAATCATTTTTTGTGTTCGTGATACTGGAGTGTTTTGCGGTACTGTATTACATACTGTACTTCCATTACGAACCAAAAAAGATAGAAAAGAAAATATGGGATCCACTGGGTCTTAAACAAATAAAGGAGCAGGAAAAATGGGTGAAGAAATCAAAGATGTAAACAAGCAGATCGATGCCATGGATGCAGCGGTCAAAAAGTACGCCAGCAAGGACACAGTGATCTCTATAGGTGGTTATGAGTTCACGCCGGCTAAACTCATGGTGGCCGCCACCATCATAAGTTCCATCTTGGGCGGACTGTATGGTGCTTTTGAAGTCTACAAAGACTACACCAGCATGAAGAAGCGTATCGCTGAGTATGTAGCACCGGACCTCAGTGAATTTGACAAGCGACTGGCCGTGATAACCAAGCAGGCCGAACAGGCCACTGAATACACCAACAACATCAAAAACGATCTCAAGAGCGATATCCGCAGGCTTGAGAACACAGTGGATTCAGTGGAGCGTAGTGCCAAGCAGACACAACGAGAAACCATGCAAGATGTCAAAGAAGTCCGCAATGAGCTGCGTGAAGTCAGGAAAGAAGTGGATGACAAGATCAAAAAGGCCTTGGACAATCCCTTGGCTGGCAAATAAACAGCGTATATTATGGAAACAAGCCCGTCACATTGGCGGGCTTTGTTTTGGCTAAATATTGACATAGGAGCACCTAACGCAATGAACGATAAAAAACTATTCAAATGGTTGGGCCTGCTGATTTTCGTGCCGCTGACTTTGGCCATCTTCGGCGGTGACAGTTTCCGCTACCCTTGCCAGGATCCAGCCAACTGGGACAGCCCACAGTGCCAAAAACCCTTGTGCGATGTCACTCGCACTTGCCCCGAGCACATATTCAAGGGCCAACGAGATCCTAGACTGGGACCACCCAGTGACACACCCGCTGGTGCTGCAGCAAAACCAGCCGTGCCAACACCTTCTACCACAGGAGTCGCTTGTAAATGAACTTACCCAATCCCTTTGACAAAGACAAACAACCCGAACCGTTTTTCATGTATACCGAAGAACAATTGATGGCACGCCTCAAGTTCTTCATAGGCATCTGTCTGGCTCTCACCTTAGTGGGCATTGTGTTTGTAGTGCTGTATTCGATCATCTTCGTCACGCAGCCTCTCAACGCTATTTCGCCCATTGATCAGAAATTCTTTGAGTTGATCATACCCATTGCCACATTCTTGACCGGTACCTTGTCAGGCATCATGTTGGCCGGCAATGACAAAGATCTCAAAGCCAAGGCCCTAGATGCTGCTGCTGGTGCTGTGCCCAATGCTAGACCTGTATCTCCTGCACCTACATCTACTGCATCGATATCATCCCCACCTGCATTCAAACCCACTGCACCAGCCGCACCTGTTGGGATACCTCCGCCCCCACCGCCACCGGGAGTAGCACCAGTGAGTTCTGCACCCCCAGGACCACCCAATCTGCCTCCACCCCCGATATTCTAAGTCCATAAACCGCTGGCTCGCTATAAATACTAGATGCGAGCCAGCGACTTCCTCAGCCACGGCGCACGTCTTAAAACTTATGTCGTGCGAGTGAAACTTCAACAGACAGGGTATACACAACAGATGGATACCACTGTGATGGCCCGCAATCCTGAACAAGCCCGACGTATCATACGCCAGCAATACGACAGCAAGAATATCATAGTCGGGCAACCCAGAGAACTCGCTGATTAACTGCCCATAAATACTGGGTGAAAAATAAATTCGTCCGTGTTAGCTTCGATCTAGACTGTGAATGGGAAGGTTTACCTCCTGTGTACCGCATCTACGTTAACGACGAACTATTTGCTGAGCGCACCTGGATCTGGGAGGATTTCTATCTTACCGAGATGTTGCAGATATCAGCGCCAGCTGGTCGATATCGTGTGCGATTGGAACCAATGCAACCAAATCTAGCAAAATTTAAGATAACCAATCGACAAATAGAATATGGCCCTGGGGTATGGCTGGACAACGACTTGGAGATATTTGCATGAGAGCACATGAATTCATAAACGAAAATGCATCTGTGGGTGCTACTGCTGCAGGATCCGTGGCGGTGATAGAACAGCCCATGGGTGTTGTGATATCGCGACAGGGTTTTGGAAAACCCGCTAAATACTCTAATAGTGCCCCTGTAAAGAAACGGAAACAAAATGCTCGCGGATGATTTGAAAATTCTATTGGCCACACAGTATGCTTATGTGATCAAGGCCCAGTTCTTCCACTGGAATGTGGAAGGTTCGGACTTTGGCCAATTACACAAGTTTTTCGGCAAGATCTATGACGAAGTGTTTGAGAACGGCATAGACCAGACCGCTGAGTTCATCCGCATCCTTGACGAATACACACCTGGCAGTTTTGAGCGTTTTGCCGAACTCAGCCAGATCACAGGACAGACCAAAGTTCCCCGTGCTAGATTGATGCTGACAGAACTGTTGGCTGACAATCAGACCTTGATCGATCTGCTCAACACCTGCTTCCAATCCGCTGAAGCAGAGAATCAACAAGGCATCATGGACTTCCTGGCCGGCAGGATCGACGCACAAGGCAAGCATGGATGGATGATGAAGGCCTATCTCAAGGAAGACAGAGAATGAGCGACAAAGATATCTATCAGATCCTTGAGAGCTTAGACGCTGCGCAGAAGAGTGTCAAGCAGTTACCTGCCTTGTTCCGTCCCAAGGATACCAGCCCACAACTGGCAGGTCCTTATCCTGGCAAGAATGCTACTTTGGGTTATCTAGTGGGCGAAGGCGAAGAAGAATCCAATCCCATGGCTCGTGCTGTCACACGCAGGATCGTGAACCAGCATCCCGAGTGGATCGTCAAGTACGGCGTGGAAGCCTTGATGCAGGCCATCGATGATGTCACTGAAGGCGAGGGCGATTTTGAAGAGATCGGTAGCAGCGACGTCAGTGCCTATGTGCAGTATGTGAAAGATGCCTTGGATGATCGCATGGGCAGTCGTGAAGAGATGGACGATCGCCAACCATTCGCCGAAGAGACCCAAGACAAAGAAAAATACAATCAGCTGGCAGCAGCACTCAATGCTGCCCGCAAAGCTGGGGACATGGTCAAAGCCAAGCAGATCGGCGACGAGTTAATGAAACTAGGCGGTGGCAGTTTTGAAATAGACATCCATGGTCAAGCCAAGCCCATGACTGAATCTGCCACCACAGAAGATGTGATATCTACAGTGAAGAAAAAACTGGGTGACTATCTATCGGATCTGTCAAAAGAAATCCGGAAGGATCCTGATCTCAAAGACAAGTTGGAAAAGGATATCGACCAGATCGGCCCTGCAATCAAGACATTGAAAACTGATGACGGTCACGAGATCAAGATCCACGGCAACGAAGATGATGGATTCCGTATCACCATCAAGAACAAAGAGTCTAAAGCAAAGTTCAAGAACCTTGACGAAGCAGTGATGGCCTGCGAAATGTTTTGCGCTAGACGTAGAGGCCAGCCCGCGGTAAATAATACGGATTACATAGAAGAAGCTTGATATGAACTTACTGGATCTATTCGAACAACAACAGCATCCTGCTTATCGCAATCTCAATGCCTTGCAACAGGCAGTGAAAGCCAGTCAAGACGCTGTATTGGATTTTGGCGGAGAAGCCACCACTGTAGATTATCCTGTAGCTCGTTACATCCTCAGCAGATATCAAGCCCAACAGACTGGTACTGATCGCGGACAGTTCCTTGCCGCTCTCGCTGACGCTAGGAAATTTGATGCCATCGCCGGGGAATATCGCCAGTTGGCCGACAAAGCTCGTCTAGAAGAACAATATTCGGGCTCTCCCAAGGCCATTGGCACAGCATTCTTGGGATTGATCCTCAAGCATCAAAAAGATAGCATGCCGGTGTTGATCGATTTTGAAGATGGTCAGCAGGCCTTCCGCCTCACCACGCCCGAAGTCAAAGATTGGTTCACACGTGTGTTCGACAGCTATCGCCGTCGCGGCAAAGAAGATCAATTCCTTGAGTTGATGGGCACACGAATCGGCTTCCAGAAACTAGTCAGCAGGTTCATCACTGACAAGGCCAAGCTCGAAAGAGAACGCCTTGGTATCACGTCCCAAAAAAAAAGGTCTGACGACTTAACAGAAAAAGACGATGGTGTGTCCGCCAGGACTCGCCGCATGTTGGATCAGTTCCGCATGCAACATCCTTATGCAGCCAACGACATGGAAGCGTTGGCTTATTCTTTTGTGGATGCGCAGAAAAAAGATCGCGAAGACATTGACAAACTAGAAAAAGAAATCGACGATGCAGAAAAATCTGTCAAGTCAGATCTCAAATCTGCGCTGGGCAAGATCAAAGGCCGAGGTGAAAAAGCACGCGAAAAATTAGGCGGAATATCTGCTACAGATGAGCGCCAAGATGAATTGTTGAAAAAGATCGTGGCCTTAGACAAACAACAGAGCCAAGCCATCGACGATCTCGAACGAGAAATTGGTTCCGCAACAAAATCCGTAACCGCACCCACAGCGGCAGCAGCTCCGGTGGAACCTGAGAAAAAATCTAAACAACCTGCAGCAGCCCAGACAGACAAAACATTGACTCCCTCACGATTTGGCGCAATGGCACAACAGTTGACGCAGCCTACACAGATGAAAGCTCGAAAACAAAGCATGAGCGCGGCTGCGGTCAAGGCCAGGGCCAAACGAGCTGCTGCAAAGACCATGGGTACTACACCAGATGGTATCGAGACCTTACCTGGTACCATAACCAGTCCCGATATGGCTCGACAGATAGGAAAAGACATCGCCGGTAGACTGGCAGCTGATCCCGAGGCTGCGGCTGATGTGTTGGCACCAAACGTCTCTGATATCCAAGCAGCCCGTGATCGCAGGGACGCCCAACGGGCTGCTCGAGCTCAACCTGATCTTTTCAAACAGCCACCAACAAGAAACCAACAACAAGTGGCCAATCTCGAGGAACAAGACATTGTCAAGCCACAGTTGACACGCATACATTATTTCCGCGTGAATCCCAGTGATGCTGATCTTGCCGAAAAAGCTGGACTCCGCAAAGATCGCGGCGGCAACTGGGTCCTGTTGCAATATGACAAGAGCGGTTCTATATTCAATCAAAAGATGACACAGGCCATACGTATGTTTGGTCGGCCCACACATACACAGAGTGTGATGGAAGACAGTGTAAAAGAAAGTCTAAGGCCCGGTGAATGGCACAATGCCGAGGTCACGTTCGATGATGGGTCAAAAGAAACCGTGCGCATTACCAGCGACGAAGGTTTCAGTGATCAGATCACTCAGCATTTCGCTAAGAAGGGCCGCAAGGTGAAGAGTATCGATGTAGATTGGAGCGTTCGCAGTCAGTTCGATGAAGCCAAGAAAAAGCCCACACCTACCAACCCCGAATTATGGAGCAGAGCCAAGTCTGCTGCCCGTAGCAAATTTGATGTTTATCCCAGCGCATATGCCAATGCTTGGGCAGCCAAGTGGTACAAAGCCAGAGGCGGCGGCTGGAGGATGGGCAAAGGAGCTAAAAAATGAAAGATTACGACTTCGTAGTCACACAAGATGATGCAGCCACACCAGACACCGTCGAGAAACAAGAAAAGGTGGTGCAAGCCAGCAATCTCAAAGAAGCATTGGCCAAACTGCGAGAGCAGGTAAAACAAGAAAACGATCCCGAATGAGAGCAAGCGAATTCGTATCAGAACGCTACGAAGGCGGTCTGCGCAAATGGTTCAAACAAAAATGGGTCAACATCGCCAAGAAAGAAGGCGGTCGTCATCCCGAATGTGGTACATCTGGAGAAAAGCGTGGCTATGCGAAATGTGTTCCAGCAGCAAAGGCTCGCAGCATGTCTGCGGCAGAGAAGAAATCAGCAGTTTCACGCAAACGGTCTGCACAGCGAGCAGCAGGAAGACCGGGAAAAGATTCGGGAGGAACTGGACAGGCTCCGGTCCGAGTATCTACAGCGCCAAAGAATGAAGACAGGATAGACGAACTCACATTTAAAGGTAGCCAGTGTACCAAAGATTGTTCGGGGCACAGAGCCGGATACGAGTGGCACAAAATCAAGCAACGTGATCCCAACAGCTGGAGCCCCAGCTTCAACAAAGGTGCTGCTTTATCTAAAGCCGGAGTATGAACGAATATCCGATCGTTCCCGAGGATGACGGCACAGATCGACCTCGCAACCCTTATAGTCCAGTATGATACTGACAGAACTATTCAACCTCGATGAAAGCAGTGGCTACAGCCTCCAGGGCAGTTTCACTCCGGACCTGACCAAGAGCAAACTGTGGTTGATACAACAGTTGTCTAAGATACAAGAACGTGTAGGCACAGCCTACATCTTGGGTTCATGGTTTGGCAATCTCAGCCTTTACATGAAACTACATCCGGCAGTCAAGACTGAACGCATCATCAATGTAGAAACCAATCCCCGGTTCCTGAAGCAGAGCCGGCGGATGTTGGATCATATCGGTGCAGCCTGTGTGGATCATATGCAAGCGGATGCCAACAATCTAGACTATAGAAGACTGGACGACAATGGCGTGGTCATCAATACCAGCCTCACTGACATGCCCGGGCGAGAGTGGTACGACAACATCCCCGCAGGTACGCTGGTGGCATTACAAGCTCGAGACCATGATCCCGGCCAACAATTCCACAGCACCCAGGATATCTTAGATAAATTCCCTATGCAAGAAGTTTTATATCAAGGAGAACTCGATCTCCAAGACCCCCAAACCCCTTACAAAAGATTCATGGTGATAGGACGCCGGTGACTACTTACGTCTACGAAAGTCCCGACAATGGCAAGACTGTTTATCGCCGTCATTTAGGTGATAGCATCAACAGTCGAGAGCTGGTACACGAAGATCCTGAAATGAAAGCTCAAAGACAATGGTTGCACTGGATACCTATTTTGCGAGCAGCACAAACTGATGCTACTCTACAAAACATGATCGACCAGGTAGAAGTTTACTATCAACTCAAGAACTCGCCTTAGGACCGTTACCTATGGCCAGTGGGCGGCTGCTGCCCGTGACCCCGGATTCGCTACCCTGGTTGTCCAAAGTGAGCATTTTTGATAAAAAAGTTTTGACAGTCATCTGGAAAGCCTATATACTAAGCAATCCAAGGAGGACTTTATGTCAGACAAAACTTTCACCGCAGAACAAAAAGCCAAACTAACCCAGATCGTCAACGAAGGTATGCAGGTCATGCATGAGATTGAAACACTCAATGGCGGACTCGCAGATACCATCAAAGCCGTGGCCGAAGAGCTAGAGATCAAACCCAATGTCTTGAAAAAAGCCATCCGTTTGGCACACAAGGCCGAGTTTGGCAAAGAGCAGCAGGATCATGCCTTGCTAGAAACAATCATGACCACCGTCGGCAAGACGCTATAAATATCTGTCCAACAATCAACGATTCGCCCACGTCACGGGCATGTAGAACGGCATAGTGGGCCATAAGCCACAGGAGACTGATGAGTTACATTGATGCACTCTTCGATCGTGATCATGATCGCATTCATATCGTAGGACGCCGGGATGGCGAACGCTACTACGACGAGTTTCCTGCCAACTACATCTTCTATTACGATGACCCCAGGGGTAAGTTCCGCAGCATCTTTGGCAATCCGGTCAGCAGATTCAGCACACGCAACAACAAAGAGTTTCGCAAAGAACTGCGTATCCAATCCGGTAAACAATTGTATGAGTCGGACATCAATCCTGTATTCCGCTGTCTTGAAGAGAACTACAAAGGTATCGATGCTCCAAAACTACACACAGCATTCTTCGACATCGAAGTAGACTTTGATCCCGAACGTGGATTCTCAAGACCCGAGGATCCTTTCAATCCCATCACTGCGATCTCTGTTTACATGGACTGGCTGGATCAACTTGTGACAATGGTGATCCCTCCCAAGTCAATGAGCATGGAAACAGCGCAAGAGATTGCCGGCGAGTTTGACAACTGTTTCGTGTTCACTGAAGAGCGAGACCTTCTGGACACGTTCCTGAATCTCATACAAGATGCTGATGTGTTGAGTGGCTGGAACTCCGAGGGTTATGATATCCCTTACACAGTGATGCGGACCACGCGAGTGCTCAGCAAAGATGACACACGCAGATTCTGTCTCTGGGATCAACTGCCCAAGCAGCGGACCTTTGAACGCTTTGGTGCTGAAAACATCACGTTCGATCTTATTGGGCGTGTACACTTAGACTACATGCAACTCTACAGGAAATACACCTATGAAGAACGACACAGCTACAGTCTGGATGCCATCGGAGAATATGAAGAGCTGGGATCAAAAACAGCCTTCGAAGGTACCTTGGATCAGCTCTACAATCAAAACTGGCGGACCTTCATCGAGTACAACCGACAAGACGTCAACCTCCTTGCCAACATCGACAAGAAGCTCCGGTTCCTGGATCTAGCCAACACGCTGGCACATGAAAACACAGTGCTGTTGCCCACCACCATGGGTGCTGTGGCAGTCACAGAGCAGGCCATCATCAACGAAGCCCACGAACGTGGAATGGTAGTACCCATCAGGAAAGAGAGACTCACAGATGAAGACACGCAAGCCGCAGGTGCCTATGTTGCTTATCCCAAGAAAGGCATGCACGACTGGGTTGGATCGATCGATATCAACAGCCTATATCCGTCAACCATCCGTGCTCTTAACATGGGCCCAGAAACCATCGTCGGGCAACTCCGGCCTATAATGACCGACCGCTACATCGCAGAGAAGCAGCGTGGCGGAGCCAGTTTCGCAGCAGCTTGGGAAGGCCTGTTTGGCACATTAGAATACACAGCCGTGATGGAACAGCAGCGTGGCACAGAGATCACCATCGACTGGCAGGATGGCGATGAGACTGTACACAGTGCTGCTGAAGTATGGCGCTTGATCTTTGATTCGAACCAACCCTGGATGCTAAGTGCCAACGGCACTATCTTCACGTTTGAGACCGAGGCAGTGATCCCGGGATTGCTGAAACGCTGGTACGCAGAACGCAAAGACATGCAGAAACGACTCAAGGAATGCACCACCCGAGAAGACGAAGAGTACTGGGACAAGCGTCAGTTGGTTAAAAAGATTAATCTTAACAGTTTGTATGGTGCTATCCTTAACCCTGGTTGCCGTTTCTTTGATAAACGTATTGGACAATCAACTACGCTCACAGGCCGTGCCATCGCCCAACACATGGATGCCTACGTCAATGAATGTATCACTGGCCGATATGATCACGTGGGCGAGACCATCATCTACGGCGACACTGATAGTTGTTACTTCAGTGCTTGGCCTGTACTGAAGCGGGAAGTGGAAGAAGGCCGTATGGAATGGTCGAAAGAGATCTGCATCCAGCTCTATGATGGTATCGCTGACCAAGTGAATCAGAGCTTCCCGGCCTTCATGGAACGTGCGTTCCATGTTCCAAGAGAGATGGGTAGTGTGATCAAGGGTGGTCGTGAAGTTGTGGCGTCTAAAGGTTTGTTTATCACCAAGAAGCGTTATGCTGTGATGATCATCGACAAAGAAGGCAAACGTGTGGACGTGGGCGGCAAGCCCGGTAAAGTCAAGGCCATGGGCCTGGATCTCAAGAGGTCAGACACTCCTAAGGTCATCCAAGACTTCCTCGGCGATGTGCTGAACGATGCACTAACTGGTGTTACACGCGACGAAATTATTGAAAAGATCCGCGAGTTCAAGTATGCGTTCAAAGAGCGCCCAGGTTGGGAGAAAGGATCACCCAAGCGTGCCAACAATATCACCATGTACGCCAAGAAAGAAGAGCGCGAAGGCAAGGCCAACATGCCGGGTCATGTGCGAGCCAGTCTCAATTGGAACACTCTGCGCAAAATGAACAGCGACAACTACAGCATGCAAGTGGTAGATGGCATGAAAGTGATCGTGTGTAAACTCAAGAGCAATGCGCTAGGCTGGACGTCGATCGCTTATCCCACAGACGAACTACACTTGCCGGCTTGGTTCAAAGAGTTGCCGTTTGATGACGCCGAGATGGAAGCCACTATTATCGACGGCAAGATCGATAATCTGTTGGGTGTGTTGGATTGGGATCTTGGATCAGCCACCAACACTGACAACACTTTCCAAACATTGTTTGATTTCCAATGAAACTCAGCCGGCTGGTAGCATATCGCGAAAGTCTAGACGCGTTGCCTTTTGAGCAAGCAGCACAGAGACTGACCGACGATATAGATATCTGCAAAGACACGTTCCAGCAGTGTCCAATTGATCTCGGTCCCAATATGCAGACCATACAAGACATATCCGATGCAGTGGCCCGAGACATCCGTGGACTGCACCAGTCTGTAAAAGACATAAAAACCCATATAGATGCAGAGATATCACGCCGGAGCAAGGACTACTTCGCACAGAGTTATCGTGCCTATGACAGCATCAGAGATGAACCCATCGACCAGCTGATGAACAGAGAACTGCGCATGGACGAAGAAGGTGAAAAATTCCTTCGCCATCGTGTGAAAATCAACAGTAACTGGAAATATCCCGGCCTGCTGATTCGAACACAAAAGATGGATCTTTTCCAAGACATGCTGGATAGCGATCCATTATATCTGTACGATACTTCGTATCAATTGCTGGAACCTTGTCTTTCTAAGCTCACACCTGAATATCGTGCCCGAGTGCGTACTGGTATGATAGATGAAAAACAGGACCAACTTTTTCCACGATTGCCTGTGGCACAGATGGGATTGGTATTTGCCTGGAATTATCTGAATTATCGACCCATCGAGATCATGCGGAGATATTTTGAAGCTGTTTTCCTTTGCCTCAGGCCCGGTGGTACCTTTATTTTCACTTACAATAACTGCTCTCGTTCTTTGGCTGTGATCCTTTGTGAACATGCCTTCGCTAGCTATACCCCGGTTTGGGCAGTGCGCAGTATGTTGGAAAACATCGGTTTCGTGATAGACAATCAATATAACGGTGCCTATCATCTTAGTTTTTTAGAGGTCCATAAACCGGGCGAACTTGCTAGTCTCCGGGGCGGGCAGTCACTGGCCATGATCAATCCCAAACTGTTCACAAGAGCCCAGATGGCCGAATTGGTCAGTCAGGCCTCACAGTTGGACATCCAAATTCCGTGCGGGGAGATTGATTATGCGGTGCTAGAATCTCAGGTCACTGCAGAACAGCAACGTAGGAATCAGCTAGAGCAAGAAAGATTGGAACGACAAAGACTGGCCGAACAACAAAGGCAAGAAGAACTGCGACAAATAGCCGAACAGCAGGCTGCTTCGGAAGCACAGGCTCGAGAACAGCGTCGGCAATGGTTAGAGCAACAAAGGTTAGCAGCAGAGGCAGAAGAAAAAAGGCGAGTGTACGAAGAGATCCAGCAGCGGATAGCAAGGGAAAAAGATATAAGAGACAGGGCCCAGAATCTAAATATCCCCGATCGTGATACTATGCCGTTTGAAGAGTTAGAAAAGGCCGTAGAGCATATCGAGCATATGAATGAACTAAATCATCTCAGAAAGGAAGCGGTGAGGTTGAAATTAGACCGCACAGATCTTATAATGAGAAAATACACTCTTAAAGAGTTAAAGCGAGCAATCAAACAATGGAGAGCAGAAAATGAGAGACCACCTACTTGATCTAGTAGAACACACCTTTGATCTTGGCTGTATCGATCTTGTCAAGATCACCGGAACAGATAAAGAAACTGTCATCGACGGATTGGCCGAAGACCGCAGTGTAGTAGTACAAGGCCGCTTTTTGGCGCCTGTGCCCGAATTTATCGGCATGTTTGGTATGCCCAATCTAGCCAAACTCAAAATCTTGTTGAACATCCAGGAATATCGAGAGAACGCCACCATCACTGTGAGCCGGCAGGACCGCAACGGAGAACAGGCTCCCGTGGGATTGCATTTTGAAAATGCCACAGGCGACTTCAAGAATGACTATCGATTCATGACCAGTGAGATCGTGGCTGAAAAACTTAAGACAGTGAAATTCAAAGGTGCCAACTGGCACATCGACTTTGAGCCCACCGTTGCAGGTATCCAGCGACTCAAGATGCAGGCACAGGCCAATAGCGAGGAACCTACATTCCAAGCCAAGACTGTAGGAAGCGATCTCAAGTTTGCCTTTGGTGATCACAGCACACACGCAGGTGAATTTGTATTCCAACCCGGAATTTCAGGCGCACTCAAACGCAGTTGGAGTTGGCCTGTGAAACAAGTGATCTCGATCCTGGATCTCACTGGCGACAAGACCGTGAAGATCTCGGATGATGGTGCTGCTATGATCACTGTGAATTCAGGAATCGCAGAATATAACTATATCCTACCGGCACAGAGCAAGTAATTGACATTCCCTCAAGACAATCTCACCAGCAAACAGAATGACTATGCTGTATTTTTGCCAGCAGTCTCTAGTTTCTACGCCACTTATATAGGCAAGCAGAGATTTGAGAACTACACTGATCTCAGTCGCATGCCCGCGGGTATCACAGACATGGAACAGATGAACTGGCTGAATCCACAGAAAGGTTTGTTTCCGTATCGCTGGAGCCTGTATTCAGCAGGACACGCCAACTTGGATCTCTCTAAGCACGCACCCAAAGAGGACATGATCCGCAACAGAGACCCCGGATCTACTGTGCTGGGCGATTCAGGAGGATTTCAGATCGCCAAAGGTGTATGGGAAGGAGACTGGCGAGCAGGATCTGGTTGTCCTAGAGCACAGAAACATCGAGAAACTGCATTGAAATGGTTGGATGGTATCGCTGATTATGCCATGGTGTTGGATATACCCAGTTTCGTGATCCATGAAAAGAATGGTCACAAGAGTGGCATCCGTACCCTGGAAGAAGCTGCCGACGCTACAAGATACAACAATGAATATTTCATGGCCAATCGAAAAGGTGTCAAGAATGGTGGTACTAGGTTCTTGAATGTGTTGCAGGGAGGCAATCACAGGCATGCCGACGAATGGTACGAGATGATGAAGGGCTATTCGGATCCGGCCCAGTATCCTGACACACATTTCAACGGTTGGGCCATGGGTGGCCAGAACATGTGTGACGTACACTTGATCCTGCGTCGCTTGGTGGCTTTGCGGTACGATGGACTCTTACAAGAAGGGGTGCATGATTGGATGCACTTCTTGGGCACCAGCCGATTAGAATGGGCTGTGTTGTTGACTGCCATACAACGTGCGGTACGACGACATGTAAACCCTGCCTTCACTATCAGTTTCGACTGTGCCAGTCCATTCTTGGCCACTGCCAATGGTCAGGTCTACAATGAGATCTATCTTCCACACAACGACAAGTGGAGCTACAGGATGAGCTTCATCGTGGACGACAAGAAGTATGCCACCGACAGTCGTAGTTACCGAGATGCCATCCTGCAAGACGGGCTCATCGATGTGTTTGAAGACAGTCCCATAAGTTCTAGGCTCAAGGTATCTGATGTGTGTATCTACCGACCTGGTGATCTCAACAAGATCGGCAAGGAAGGCAAGACCAGTTGGGATAGTTTCAGTTATGCCTTGTTGATGGGTCACAATGTATGGATGCACATAGAATCAGTCCAGAGAGCCAATAGGTTATACGACAGTGGACAGAGCTGGCCCAACATGATGTGGTACGAAGGTGGAGACCATGTGCGTTTCCATGATCTGGTGGAAGACATATTTGCAGCCCCAGATCGCGCCTCGGCTGAAGCATTGATAGAAAAATATGATCGTTACTGGATGGAGATCATCGGCGGGCGCGGGTTCGTGGGCAAGAAGGCCCGGAATGCCACCACCATGTTCAATGCGCTGTTTGATGTGGAGCATGACCCCGTGGAACATGGTCACGACATCGACGAAGTGAGCTTGGAAGAAAGCCGTTTGGACCAGCTGGAAAACGAGGTTGACCAATAAAGACGATTTCGGTATAATATCATTATCCTGCCTGAAATCGGAGAATGTTTTGGCCAAACCCAAAAACAAAGAACAGTTTGATCCAGTGGATCATTTAATGCGCCAATGCGTGACCACGCAATTTCTACTCGACGATCTGCGTCGTGTAAGTGATGCAGTGGGTGCAAGCACAGCGGAAGAGATGGAAGACTACTACTGGTTCCGCCAGCACTTCAACGGTGGGTTTGGTGGCGCTACAGATATCCCTAAAAAGATGATCTCGGGACGTGGCACCAATAATGAAACCAGAAGCAATCTAGGTTTCAACATCCGAAGCGTGGTGCAAGACCAAGGACTTGGTATAGGACAAGGCAGCGGTGCATGGGGCGTGGACCTTTATAGCCTACGAGCTGTCAACGTGATCAAACAAAAACAACAGATCCAATTCGCCAAAGACGACTTTGATAAAAAAGCTCAATATCCTCTCCGTTGCGAACACGTGGAAGAGATCGCTGATCTGCGGAACGTGGTCAGAGACAAAGTATTGCTGACCAATGAACTGGGTTTGCTACAAGACACAGCGGCTTTCTTTGCTATCAATCATCTGGCAGCAGTGATCACAGTCAGCGAGGACAAGACCAGCAAAACACAAAGCCGGTCAAGCGATCATTCGGGTCGCCAACCTTTCCGTAGATATGTCAAGGCCGGTTCAGTGATCTTTATTGACACTGGTCACGAAGGTCCTGACAGCACAGTAAATGTCACCCATGCTACCAAAGACGAGATCAATCGTATCCGCCAGGATAACCCACGTTGGGCAGGATTGCTGGCTGGCATCCGATCGCACTCTGGATTTGACAAAAAATACATAGAAGAAGCTCGCGCAGAGTTTCATAAAAAAACCGATGCATCATCTTATTATCCCGAACTCACAGACCGAAACTTGGACATCATCCGGAGAAACGATCCGGTAGAATTGTGCCGCGAATTTTACCAATGGAAGATCAAATAGGTCTTGACTTTTCTCTCTACGATCCTGTACACTGCCTAAATAGTGTGCAGGTTTTCCTATTCTATAATACAAGGCACAACTCAGATGGCACAACTATTCAACCCCCAAGACAGAAAAAAAGTGATCAACCGGATCGGTAGAGAATACTGGATCTGGAACAACGACAAGCTCTATGAGCAACGCATGGCCCGTGAGAACGGTCCTTATCAGGCTAGAAACCTAGTGATGAATCGCAGGCTGTTGCCCAACGCTCGCACAGTGATTGATGTAGGCGGCAACATCGGCATGAACGCCATCGAGTATGCCACATGGTGCCAGCATGTCAAAACCTTTGAACCCATGCAGAGCAGCGTGGAGCTCATGCGGCTCAACATCGACATCGCCAAGAACGCCCGTTTGAAAGGTCGTTATTGGGACAGCAAGCTACAACAAGTACGTCATCAACCCGATCACGACGATGGTTGGTTCAAGCAAGCCGATGGCACATTCGCCAGCCTTGATTTGGTAGGCGACATCGAGATCTTTGAATATGCACTGGGCAAGGCGCCTGGCACCATCACCATGGAACAAAAGACTGCTGAATGCAGCCGTGGCGATGCTGTCTTGATGCCGGGACGTGAAACCAAGAATCCCACACAGACAGCGGATCAACGCACACTAGACAGTTTCAACTTTGAAGAAGTGGATCTCATCAAGATCGACGTAGAAGGGTCCGAACTGTTTGTGTTGGAAGGTGCTACTCAAACGCTCAAGACTTGGTTACCAGTGGTGCAGGTAGAACTGAGAGACACCCATTGCAAACGATTTGGATACTCGTGCGATGACATCATCGATCTCATGATGGGCATCGGCGACTATGTGATGTGCGATTTCAATGGTAATGATCTTGGTAAGAAATACGAGAAAGTATCGGGTGTGATGGATCGTTTCTTCGTGCCACGTCCGATCTTTGATCGCACTGAATTCAAGAATAAAAAAGTACACCCGGGCATGAAAAAACAACAGAAAAAAGCCCAAGACGAAAACTTCGATCAACTATTTGAAACCAACTAGGAGTCAACGATGTACGAAAATCGTATCCGTCACTTGGAGATGATGCATGAGACCTTGGACAAAAAGATTCGTGGACTAGAAAGCACAGGTAGATTCGACGATGCCACTATACAGACACTGAAAAAACAGAAACTGGCACTCAAAGACCAACTGTCAGAGTTGCGTCGTAAGCAATACGAACACGATCAAGAAGTAGGTCACGATGAATAGATCTGGACACGAATCAGCAGAGTTCTTCTTTGGCGACGAAGTAGAACACACGCCAGCCCATGGCATGAAGACCTTGTTCGTGATCGGATATCATCAGCAAGAAGAGATCGAAGCCGTACTCAACGATCCTTTCGCCAGCGTAGGTGGCCCAGTCCGACATATCTTCTTTGGAGCCAACGACTCATATCATCCCAAGACTCGAGATGATTACATCAAGTGGGAAAACATGATCATGACGTTCTTGATGCGTGGTTATTTTTGTAGCCTAGATATCCCTTTTGAATATGTAGAAGAGTTCCATGAAGGTGGAGTGAATGAATATGATAGGTTCATCCCCATCATCAAAGTGCCTATTCCATATATCAAACTTTGGAACTACAACACCTGTGTGAAAATCGATGATCAAGATTTCGCAGCCACCAACCCTGGAGTGTGGGTACATAGCCTGCACAGCCTACAACGGAGATCGGTGTTCACAGACTGGTCTCGATATGACGAGGACCAAGTAGTATGAACCAACAAGAACGCGAAACTGTAGAGCGCATACGACATCATGCTCGGAGAATGATCTGGGTCACTTTCCAACGCGAAGGCATCCACAAATATCCCGGGGCCGACACAGACCCCCAACTGGCTACTGGCGACTGGGATGATGTCTCGTTCCTGGGCGTGGCACATCGACATATCTTCCATTTCAGGATCGGCATCCAAGTGTTCCACAATGATCGAGACATCGAGTTCATCCAGTTCAAACGCTGGTTGGAGCGTCTCTATCAAGGCACATTGCAATTGGACTACAAAAGTTGTGAGATGATCGCCGACGACCTATATATACACATAGCTGATCGTTATCCGGACCGAGATGTCACTATCTCAGTGGCCGAAGACAACGAAAACGGCTGTGTAATCGAATACAATCGAACCCGTCCTTCACAAAATCTAGTCATCTAAGGAGACTAACGTGGCACGACCCACAATCAAACCCAACCATCGCGTGACTCAAGTTTTCGACGATCTCGAACAATACTTGCGTTTTTGCCAAGATTTTGGCTACAAGTATGACGAGCGAGATCTCTATAACTGGAAGAGCTACGCCTACCAGCAGTTCAACAAGTTCATCCAAGGCAAACACGCCAAGGACATGTGGCAGCAAGACGCCCGGAGGTAAAGACCATGCGTAAGTTGTTCTATATGGGTCTCGAGAGTTACGAGGCCCGCTACACCCTTCAACTCACAGAATGGAACCGACGTGTGTTCGAGCGTCGTGGGCTAGATGTTGTGTATGTGCCCGGTAGTACCATCGACAACACACAGAGTATTTCGGTAGGTCAAGTGCTCGACGCACACGGTCGCAGTTATTTCTCTATGAGCCAGATGATGAATCTGGTGCAGATGATGAGGAATGGTGAAGTCACTGCAGAGGATGTAGTATATTTTGAAGACATGTTCCAGCCCGGTATCGAGAGCCTGCCTTACATCCTTGATCAAGTGCCTGAGAGCCAGCGTCCTCAAATCTTCGTTCGCTGTCTGGCACAGGCTATTGACCCGGACGATTTTGTCCATGTCTGGGGCATGGCAGGTTGGATGAGCACCTATGAGAAGATGGTGAATCAGATTCCTGGTGTTGCTGTGTTGGCCACAAACGAAGAGATGGTAGCCCATATGCGTATCGCAGGCTGGACTGCTCCCATCTACAACATCTCAGGTTTGGCATTCGGCAAAGCAGAAGTGCTGGAGCGCATCGGTGGCAAATACAATATAAAACCATTTGGTGTTCGTTCCATGCGTGTGGGATTCGCTGCCAGATTTGATCAAGAAAAGCAACCCGACTTTTACATGGATCTGATCGAGATGTACCTCGCACAAGGTCGTCATAAGCATATCGAGTTTGCTGTATTCTCAGGTGGGCCTTTGCGTAGTAATAACCCTCGGTATCTCGAACGTGCTCAAAACATGCAGAGCCAGGGCAAGTTGAAGATCTACGACGGACTGAAGAAAAATGATTATTACAATCTGCTTAATGATACTCGCGTATTATTTAATTGCGCTCTACAGGACTGGGTCAGCAACACCGTCTCCGAAGCCGACACTCTTGGTTGTAATGTTCTATATCCTGCTTATCGTAGTTTTCCTGAAACTTTTGCCAATGATCCTAATAGGCTTTATGTTCCTTGGAGCATTGATGATGCCTTTACCAAACTAGAGCTACTGTTAAATGAACCCCATCACAACATGGGCCTGATCTCCGATTGGAACGATGGCACCGTGGATAGAATCGTTGACATCATCACTGGTACGGGTGAACAATGGAATCGTGCCGGCAATCGCTATCGCGATCATGTGGCACATGAAAAATATCAGGTGGTGAAGATCGAATCATGAGTAAAACCGTCATAGTCACTGGCAGTTCGGGATTTATCGGTGGTCAGACCGTATTGCAGCTCAAGGATGCAGGCCACCGAGTGATAGGAATAGACCACAGGCCTGTGCCAGAGCATCTCAAGAACGTGGCCGATCTACATATAGAAGATAGATTCGAAAACAGTGCAGCGTTAGATGCTATTTTATCCGGTCAACCTGATGCCATAGTGCATTGTGCTGGTACCAGCCTGGTGGGTCCCAGTGTCATGGATCCCGACACTTACTACGAAAACAATTTTGTAGCCACCAAAACACTGCTGGATTTCTTGATCCAACAACAGATCAAGGCCAGAGTGGTGTTCAGTTCCAGTGCAGCGGTGTATGGTGAGCCTGTGTTGACTCCTTGCCAAGAAGTGGATCCTGCCATGCCTGTGAGTCCCTATGGTGAAAGCAAGCTCATGATCGAATGGATGTTGGCTGCTTATCATAGAGCCTATGGATTGAACTATGTGGCATTCCGCTACTTCAACGCCTGTGGTGCTGATCCACAAGGACGGCATGGCCAGATGAAGTCGGCCACACATATCGTGGCCCGTGCGCTGGAAAGCATACGCGACGGTGAAACATTCACTCTCAATGGCACAGACTATGCCACACCGGATGGAACCTGTGTGCGTGACTATGTGCATGTGGACGATATCGCATATGCGCATCTCATGGCGATATATGACGAAGTGCCCACAGGAGTTTACAATCTAGGTACAAGCGTGGGCGCCAGCAATCTGGAGATCATACGTGCGGCCGAAGAGATCACTGGACAGAGGGTCGACGTCAAGAAAGGTCCACGGCGAGAAGGCGATCCTGCTGTGCTGACCGCATCCAGCGACAAATTCAACAGAGTATCTGGCTGGGTGCCTAGACACAACATACACGAAATCATCCAGCACGCCTGGCAGTGGTATGTTCGATAAGATACGGCAATTCGAATCCGCACTGGCCGAGTACACGGGTGCTCCCTATGCGATAATGACCGATTGTTGTACACATGCCATTGAGCTGTGTTTGCGGCACGAACGCCCAAATCATTTATCATTCACTGCTTACACCTATCTATCAATCCCGATGCTGATGCATAAACTCGGAATAGAATATCAACTCATCCCCGAAGAGTGGACCGGAGAGTATCGATTGCATGGTAGCCGAGTCTGGGACAGTGCTCGCAGACTAGAGCATGGTATGTATAAACCTGGACAAATGCAGTGTTTGAGTTTTGGGCATGGAAAGCCTTTACAGATAGGCCGAGGTGGTGCTATACTGTTGGATGATGCAAAGGCTTACAGGATTTTATTGGAACAACGCTACGATGGAAGAGACTTATCGATCTCGCCATGGTCGGAACAAAAAGTTTTTAGGGTCGGCTATCATTACAAGCCCACCATCGAAGAAGCAGAACTAGGACTTGAATTGTTACCCAAAATCAACGAAAGACCTAAATATCACCAATATCCGGACTGCAGAGATATCCGGATCATCGATTAACATGACTGGTCATCCTCGACCCTAACTCGGAGAAACAGAATGGAAAAACAAGGAAAATATTTAAGTGATGCCATCCGCAGTCGCATGCGCGAAGACGGCAAAAGATTCTGGGCCGGCGACAATGTGTCAGATTATGTGTATCCCGAAGCCAAGCAGATCCTGATCGACGAAGCCACAGAAGCTTTTGAGCTGGTGCTGGATCGGTTGCTGATTGATAGAGAAACGGATCCCAACTCCCGAGGCACAGCACGACGCTTGGCCAAGATGTACTACAACGAGATCATGGCCGGACGCTATGATCCTGCCCCAGACTGTACTGCCTTTCCCAACGATTCGGAGGATAGATATGAAGGAATGCTTGTGGTGCGGAGCGAAATCCGTAGCATGTGTAGCCATCACCATCAGCCTGTGGTGGGTGTGGCCTACATCGGCATCCTGGCTGCACACAAACTCATCGGTCTCAGCAAGTATACCCGTATCGCACAGTGGTGCAGCCGCAGAGGCACCTTGCAGGAAGAACTCTGCAATGACATCGCCCGTGAGATCATGCGAGCCACAGAGTCAACAGATGTGGGTGTCTATGTCCAGGCCACACACGGATGCTGCGAGAACCGCGGGATTATGGCTCATTCTAGCCTCACACAAACCACGGTTTTGAAAGGTGCGTTCTTGAGCGATCCTGCAGTGAAAAAAGAGTTCATTGACAACATCAAACTGCAACAAGACTACGCACCCAGGTAAGTGAGCACTTACCTCATGCTTGACCAATAAATCGCTGCTAGATTATAATATCACAATGTTATCAATCTAGGAGCGATCGTGCGTTTTACTCGAACAACATTGGCAGTATCTGTGAGCCTGGCTCTCACTGCCTGCGGAGGTGGTGGTGGCGGTGGTGCAGGAGGATCAAGCTCGGGATGGAACGGCGGATCCGGGGGAGGCGGTGGCGGATCTTCTTATGTGAGATCTTCGGTGCCATTTTATACACCAGTGGATTCGGGGTCATTCACTCCGCTCACAGGCACCGGTACATCGTCAATGAACTCCGATATCTTCGTACAAGATCTCAACCAAGACAGTGTGCAAGAAGTGGTGATCGGAGGCAGGATGACTTCGTTCACCAATACCAATCCTCATAGAGACAGTTTGTTGCAGGTCTACGGATGGAATAGCGGCACATTCCGATCCGAAACATCCTCTTGGTTCTCTGGCACTGACAATCAGATCAAGGGCACAGAACCCGCCGTGAAGTTTGGCGACTTCAATGGTGACGGGCATGTGGACATGTTCGTGGCACCCAGCACAGACTCTAACACTGTGTGGGGCACGGCATCGGTTTTCTTGAACTCGGGAGCCAGCAGTTTCCGCCGAACGGATCTCACAGTGGGTAATACCTGGGCGCACGACACTGCCGTGGCTGACATCAACAACGACGGCTATGCCGATGTGCTGTTGACTGACTACAGTGGCAATATCAGCGTAAGCATGGGATCCGCGGCCGGAACATTCACAACTTATCGGCAGGCCGCGGGTGGTACCGGGGCGTCCAGTGCCAGCATCGCAGACTATCTGGGCAACGGAACAAAAACAGTGATACTCACTGATGCTTCTGCCACTGGCAATCAAGATACCAAGCTCTATAGCTGGAGCACAGTGGGCGGCAACCTGGTGCTCACAGAAGTCGCTACACTGCCGGCCAGTAGATTTTATCTTTCAAAATGGGATACCGCCCGGGCGGCCAGTCCTGATGCACCACACGAAATACGCAACATTACCATGGATTTCAACTCCGATGGCCGGCCCGATGTAGTAGTGTTCAGTACCTTGGGCAACCCCGGTGGTGATCAGAACTACGGGGAAGTCCAGTTCTTGCGCAACGATGGCAGCGGTACTTTCACTGATGTGACTGACACCATGCTAGTCAATTTCAGCACCAATAAGCAGGTATCATATCAGCCCAGACTGGTCGACATCAATCGGGACGGTATCATGGACATATTCATGGGTGCGGCAGATTATGTCACCAATTCCACGGCCTATGACAACAGTCGCGTGTTGTTGGGCACCACCGAAGGCAAGTATGTAGAGAGCTATGGATCGGTGTTCCGCGACTTTTGGAATCAGATATCGGGCATGACCGCTGACGTCCATGATCAGTGGGGGCAACCCATCAACGTGGTCGCAGGACCCAGTGGCGAACTCTATCTAGTGGGCACCGTGCTCTACAGTGACAATGGCACAACCAAATCTCGTGTGTATCTGGCCAAGATTGGAACCAACGGCACAGTCACTCCTGAAGCTACGGCCACTGTGCTGAATCAGGTCTGGCCATTCTTGAACGCCGTCACAGTCAATGAAGTGTTGGCACAGACTGCTACCAACTTCGTGAATGGGATTCCAGTGATCGACCTGGCCAATATCTGGAATCCTGTGGGAGGACTGGGCATCAGCTTGGATGGACGCACAGGAAAGAGGATCATGCTGGCAGGATCTATCTCAGTGCCAGGCATGGATCCGAGTCTATTGAACAATCTACAAGCCGTAGATGCACTGGGAAGAAATTTCCGTGTGGACATGACCAGTATGGCTTCCGCCCCATCATTGATGCCGATCAATTACAGCTTGGCCGATACCACCGACGTTACTCAAAACTGGAGCAATCGATTCATCAATGAGGACCGTAGAGATTGGAATGGATTCAGCCTCAGTGGCCAAGACGTAACTAGATTCAGTACCAGCATGACCAATCGACATTTTGGGGCGACTGGTCCTTGGACCCATCGGTTGGGCATGACTCGCATGCCTGGTAGCCCATGGTTCAATTTCAATGGTGTGTTTGGTAGCCCTGAGTCTAGCACTATCTTGGATTTAAATACCACGCGAATCTGGTCGAACGGCGTGTTCATGCAAGGTGGCGTGATGCAGACCAGCACCGAACTCAAAACCGGATTGGTACAACAAGTATCTCCAGTGTATGCCGGTTATGCCGTGGCCGGGTATCAAGATCCGGAATGGACTGCTTATGCCGGACTACAGCCTACCATATTCGCCGGGCATCTGGACATGAAACTGCCCACCAGTGTTGACAGAGATGGATCTATGCATTATACTAACAAGACTGTGGAGATCCGCAATCAAGCCGTTGGATTCATGGGTCTAGAACGACGGTGGGAAAACAAAACGTATGTTTGGAAACTGTCAGGAGTGATCAATGATCAAGGTCAATATCAAACCCGATTCACATATGGGATGAAATTTTAATGGACAATTATTATCTAGCCAAAAGTGAAAATCGTGCACCGTGGACCGAGCTGGTGCGCGAAGATTATCTGTACTTTGTGTTCGAAGACAAGTTTCCAGTCGCCCCGGGACACTTGTTGTTCGTGCCCAAAAACACCGACACTATGTCAATAAGTGCCACTCTGGGTGCGGCCTTCGTCACTGGTGAATATCTGGTATTGCGAGGCGAGTGTGATGGATTCAATGTGGGAATGAACATGGGCGAAGCGGCCGGGCAGACTGTAATGTATCCACATATACATCTCATTCCTCGCAAAAAAGGTGATGTCGAAGATCCAGTGGGTGGGGTGCGTGGCGTCATACCTGGGCAGGCCAACTATAGAAAACCTGGATATAAAAATCCCAGTGATAAGTAATTGTTCAGCGGCCTTTCAATGACGCTCATCCCGCTCTACAAATTCTGCGTGTCATCAAACTTGCCCCTTAACAGAGGAGACTAGAGATGGCAAATCAACCCCGTGTGTACAAGTACACATCAACCAAAGAGTATCACGACGCTTTCCCTTGTGCTTATCGCCAATGGCGCGCCGACAGCCATTGTAATCTGATCCATGGTTACAGTTTTAGCATGAAGTTTTACTTCGGCACCGATGACCTAGATGTGCGTAACTGGGCTGCTGACTATGGTGGTCTCAAGGAACTAAAAAACATCTTAGAAGATCAGTTCGATCATACATTGATCGTAGCCGCGGATGACCCCGAGTTGGCCACATTCCGATTGCTACAAGCCAAGAACATGGCCAAGATCGTGGTGCTTCCACGCCTGGGCTGTGAAGGTCTCGCTGACATGCTGTACAAGTATGTGAATGGTGTCTATATCCCCGACATGTGGGGCCCTGCTGAAGCCGAGAGACTATGGTGTTATCGAGTAGAAGTGCGTGAGACACAATCAAACATGGCATACAGAGAAGGACACAGAGAGTGGAACGAAAATCTACTGGATTGATTGATATATCTATCCTGCTGCCCACAAGGGGCAGGACCGATGCATTGGCTAAGAGCATCTTCAGCTTGATCGATCTTGCCGATCAAGCTGATAGATTGCAAATCTTGGTTGGATTCGACGACGACGATCAAGACAGTATCGCCTATTTCAAACAGAACATCGCTAGAAAGATCAATGCCACAGGTGCCAGATATCAAGCTCTGGAATTCAAACCAATGGGATATATCCGGCTCAATGAGTATGTGAATGCTTTGGCACAACAGGCCACTGGCCACTGGTTGATGTTTTGGAATGATGATGCAGTGATGGAGACCTCAGGGTGGGATCGAAGTATCTCAGCAGTGGATCGATTCCGTGTGCTGAGAATGCCCACTCACAATGAGCATCCATATGCTATATTTCCCATCGTACCACGAGGATGGTTAGAAGTTTTTGGATACCTCAGTCCACACCAGATCAGCGATGCTTGGATCAGCCAGATGGCCTATATGATGGGAATAATGGAGAATGTGGACATAAAAGTCACTCATGAACGGCATGACTTGACTGGACACAATCATGACGATACTTTCAAAAATCGCGTCATGTTGGAAGGCAATCCAAATCATCCCGCCGACTTCAATCACATCAATTGGAGGATACGTCGCTGGAACGATTGTGTCAAACTCGCAGATCATTTGCGATCACTGGGCAAGGGCACTACCTGGTGGGACAATGTACAGACCGGCAAACAAGATCCTTGGGAGTTCATGTTGAGCGAACAACAAGATCCCAACCAACAAGTACGGCAACACTCTTTGAAAAAAACATGAGCCTTGAACAAACCATCATCGATTATTGGAATCGCCAGCCTTGCAACGTGGGACACAGCACCGAACCTGTTGGGTCGGAGGCCTACTTTGACGCTGTCACCGCCAAGAGATATCGCGCAGAACCACATATCCTGGACTTTGCTGGATTCCATCTCTGGCGTGGTAAACGTGTGTTAGAAATCGGGTGTGGTATTGGTACTGATGCCGAACAGTTCGCTCGTCACGGTGCCAACTATGTAGGTATTGACATATCCGAGGACAGCATGTCGATCTGCCGCAAGAGATTCGAGGTGTATGGATTACACGGCGATTTTCGTGTAGGATCAGTGACTGACATAGACTTTTTGAAATCTCTAGGCGAATTTGATCTAGTGTACAGTTATGGTGTGCTACATCACTTTCCAGGAATGGACCATCATTTAGCCAATATCGCCAAAGTCATGCACCCGGGCAGTGAACTGAGATTCATGGTCTATGCCAAAAACAGTTGGAAGTATGCCATGATCCAGAAAGGATTGGATCAGTTTGAAGCTCAGGCTGATTGCCCCTATGCCGAAGCATTCACCAAACAAGAGATCGCGGATCTCCTGCAACCGTTGTATAATATCGAACGCATCAGGCAAGAGCATTGTTTCATGTACAATGTGCCGGCCTACAAACAAGGTAGATTCGAGCTGGAGCCTTGGTTTGAAGCCATGCCGGAAACCATGCGATCAGCAGTGAGAGAATATCTGGGTTGGCATCTACTGGTAAAAGCGAGGAAGATTTGAAAAAAGTCTATGTGAATTGGAATGATGTACAGCGACAAGTTCAGGAACTGGTACGCCAGATGTGGCAGGATCGTTGGGTACCTGATTATGTGGTAGGCATCACACGTGGCGGATTGACCGCAGCCAATCTCATCAGCCAATATCTCGACGTACCCATGCACACTCTCAAAGTCAGCCTGCGTGATGATGACACGGATTGCGAAAGCAATCTCTGGATGCAGGGCGATGCTGTGGGCGATCTAAACATCTTGATAGTGGATGACATCAATGACTCGGGCGCCACACTCAACTGGATTCGTGATGACTGGGGTCCAGAAGTGGATTGGGGCAGGAATGTTCGTGTGGCTGTGCTGTACGACAACGAAGCCAGCGACAGCATCCACACACCCGACTACTCAGCAGAAAACATCAACAAAGCGGCAGACCCACAATGGATCGTATTCCCTTGGGAAGAGTGGTGGAGACGCTGGAACCCAGAGGAGCAACACCAATGAGCGATGTGTTTTCAGATCAAAAGAAGTTCATGCAGGCATGTGGGCAAACCACAGACGAATTCAATGCCGATCAATATCAGATGTACTGCAATCTGATCAAGGAAGAGTTCGATGAACTATGCGATAGTGATAATGTAGTGGATGATCTAGATGCCCTGATCGATATCATGGTGGTAACGGTCGGTGCCCTATACAGTCTAGGAGTAGACGTCAATGGTGCATGGAAAGAAGTGACGAGAAGTAACTTTGATAAAGTAGATCCCACCACCGGTCGTGTCACCAAACGCGAAGATGGTAAAGTGCTCAAGCCTGAAGGTTGGGAACCCCCTAAACTAGCACCTTTTGTCTACGACCGATGATAGAACCCCTCCGCGATGATCTCATGGTCCAGCAGCAGTTGCCGTCGCCGGATCCTTGGGTGCGAGCCTGGCAGCACATGGTGGCAGTGATCATGCTGAACCAGACCGGACGCAAGCCTGTGAAACGTGTGTTTCCAGAATTCATTGATCGCTGGCCTGTGCCGGCCTTTTTCTTCCTGGCAGATCCCGAGATAGTCAAAGAGGTCATAAAGCCCTTGGGAATGGTCAATGTGCGTACCAAAAGGTTATTCGGAATGACCAGAGATTATTTGACCTGGGATGGTGATGATGCTACAATGTTGTATGGTATTGGAAAGTATGGCTCGGACAGTTATGAGATATTTTTCAAACAGCACTACGATGTTGCACCCACTGACAAAGAACTGAAACGCTACTTACAAGAAGAAATTTTTGAGTCTGTCTAAATAAGATCATGGAAAAAATCACATACACAGAAGTATTCTACAGCTTACAAGGCGAAGGCAAATGGGCCGGCGTGCCCAGCGTATTCTTCCGCACATATGGGTGCAACTTCCGTTGCAAAAAGTTTGGCCGCACTGATGACTTCGAAGGGCACAACCCCGAAGTTGTAGATATCATTGAAATGGTGCAGTCCAATCCTGACAAGTATCGGAAGTTTGAAGACTTGCCCTTGGTCACGTCAGGATGCGACACTTATGCATCAATCTATCCCGAATTCAAGAGTTTCAACGAACAAGATGATCCTGATGTCATCGTGGATAAGATGGAGGCGTTGATCCCAAACGGTCGGTGGTCGGGCGAATGGCACAACGATGACGTACATCTTGTGATCACCGGTGGTGAACCTTTGCTGGGTTATCAACGCCTGTATCCCGACATGATCCAACGCTGCCGTGACAATGGATTGCGTAATCTCACATTCGAGACCAATGGTAGCCAAGCCCTGTATCCTGAAGTAGAAGAATACTTGTTTCAAGAGTTCACACGCAATGGTCGTGACTACGACAAATTGACATTCTCAGTGAGTCCCAAACTGCCTTGCTCTGGCGAAGCATGGGACAAGGCCATCAACCCTAAGATCGTCAAGAGCTATGAGATGATTGGTTATACCTATCTCAAATTTGTGGTGGCCACACGCAAGGACGTGGAAGATGCTGATCGTGCTGTAGCCGAATTCCGCGAAGCTGGATTTGGTGGTCCTGTGTACCTGATGCCTTTGGGTGGAGTGCCGCAGGTCTATAATCTCAACACACAGGAAGTGGCCCGTTTGGCCATGGAGCGTGGCTGGCGTTATAGTCCCAGACTGCAGGTAGACATCTGGCGCAACGCTTGGGGCACTTGATTGTCAAACAAGGCCAAAGGTCGCACAAGTTACGACACCGAAGCCGGTAACGTAGTAGTAGAGTTCTTCAACAGGAATGTCACGCCCTACCCTACCGAAGCTGGCGGGCCTAAGTTTGACCTCATACCTGTAGAACGGCAAAAAGACATCATGGTCAATGTGGCCAGGATGCATGCTGAACAAGAATACAACCGCATCTTAGAACTGGTAGAAGTGCTGCAACGTCAAGCCGCACAGATCAAACGGCGCATGGATGTCACTGACATGGTACATCAGGCCTACTATCAATTTCAAACTTATCATGGTCAATGTTACTGGTTGGCTTATGATCACATGCACGGGGGACGAGTGATCCTGGTCATGCATGGACCAAACGAATGGAGCACTGGTGCACCAGAATGGTATGAATATATCTGCAGGGTAAAATGGCTAGGCGATTACACCTGGGTGGAAATCGACGACCAAGGCAACATCGTAGAATAAAAGGAGAGATACAATGGGATTATTTGATAGATTCAAGAAAAAATCTGTGAAATCGGCAGAGCCAAAAGAGAAATCCGAAAAGACCAAGAAGTCCGCCAAAGAGTTGGCCACCGAACTTGGCGAACCTTATATATCTATACTTTCAATGGATGTAAACCCTGAAAACCTGTCAGAGGGTAGTTTTGAGCTGGATTGGAACGAGATCTTCGTGGCCAGATTGGTCAAATCCGGATACATGATGAAAAAAGAAGATACTGATGCAGACATCGTAGACAGATGGTTCCAGGATGTATGTCGTAATGTAGTAATGGAAACATATGAACAAGAAGAGGCCATGAATCCCAGTCGTTATACACAACGACGAAACCTTGGCAACGGAAGAACCGAGGTAAGTTGAAATGATTTTCAATCACATTAAAAAACTCAAAACCGATGGCAAGAAGATTGGCATCACTTTCTCTACCTTTGATATGTTGCATGCAGGACATATCGCCATGTTGAGTGAAGCCAAGAATCACTGTGACTATCTGATCTGTGGTTTGCAGACCGATCCCACTATCGACCGTCCTGACACCAAGAATCGACCAGTGCAGAGCATCGTGGAACGACAAATACAATTGGCTGCTTGCAGATATGTGGATGAAGTGGTGGTGTATCAGACCGAACAGGATCTCGTGGATCTTTTGTTGATACTGCCCGTGGATGTTCGTATCCTCGGTGTAGAATATGAAGGTCGGCATTTTACCGGCCGAGACGAATGCGATCACCGCAACATAGAAATCGTGTTCAACGGTAGAGATCATAGTTTCAGTAGCAGCAGCCTGCGCAAGCGAGTGGTACAGGCCGAGATCGAAAAAAATCTCCGTGACGAAAAAATCCGGCCGCCACTTGACAGCAACACCGATCCTTATATACAAACACGATGATACTCTATGTCAATGGCGATAGCCATGCAGCAGCAGCCGAAGCAGTCAATCCCCACGGTTGGGCCTGCGACGACCCACAATATTTTTACATGGGCCAAGCCCCTCACCCAGCCAACCTGGCAGCCAGTTGGAGCAAGCGGTTGGCAGATACTGTCAAGATGGGATTGAACTGCCAAGCGCAAGCAGGTTGCAGCAACGATCGAATCATCCGTGTCACTCGAGAACATGTGTTGAGACCCGGGGTTCCCAACAATCAATACCTAGTGATCATACAATGGAGCACCTGGGAAAGACAGGAATGGTTCGTCAACGATGATTGGATACAGGTAGGAGCATCTGGCACTGACAGCGTACCGCCGGAATTGCAGGATCGATATCGCCAGTTCGTGGTGGATGTTGACTGGAAAGCCTGCACCTTGGACATGCACGAAAAGATCTGGCAGTTCCATCAAGAGCTGCAGGATGGTGGAATACCGCATGTGTTTTTCAATGGCGACAATGATTTTTCTTCGATCAAGCACAAAAAGGATTGGGGGAACAGTTATATCGCGCCCTATGATCCAAAATACACATATTCGGGTTGGCTTCGTGACCAAGGATTCCAAACAGTATCACCCAAATCGTGGCATTTTGGACCCGACGCACACACACGATGGGCACGTTTTATGTTACAATACTTGGTGTCTAACAAAATGGTGAAATGATGCGTTATCTCTTGATCGATACTGCCAACATGTTTTTCCGGGCTCGTCACGTGGCTTTCCGCGCTGCAGATACCTGGGAAAAGATTGGCTATGCCCTGCATATCACTCTTGCAGCTGTCAACAAAGTGGCTCGCAAATTCCAGGCCGATCATGTGGTATTCGCGCTAGAGGGCAGGAGTTGGCGCAAGGACTTCTATGAGCCCTACAAAAAGAACCGTGCCGTGGCCCGTGCAGCACTGACAGAATCAGAACAGGAAGAAGATCGCTTGTTCTGGGAAACTTATGACAACTTCACTAAATACTTGGCTGACAATACCAATTGCTCAGTGATACGACACGAAGCAGCAGAAGCGGACGATATCATAGCCCGCTGGATAGCATTACATCCCCAAGATCATCACACGATCATTTCCAGCGATACGGATTTCGTACAACTGCTCGCAGATAATGTAGATCAATACAACGGCATCACCGACGAATTGCTAACCATCCGAGGTATTTTTGATGCCAAAGGAAAAGAAGTCATCGACAAGAAAACCAAACAACCCAAGACTGTTCCGGATCCCGAATGGCTGCTTTTTGAAAAATGCATGCGCGGTGATGCCAGTGACAATGTTTTTAGTGCTTACCCGGGCGTACGAACCAAGGGCACCAAGAACAAAGTGGGTCTCCAGGAAGCCTATGCGGACCGTACCACTCGAGGATATGCATGGAACAACTTGATGTTACAACGCTGGACTGACCACAACGGAGTAGAGCATCGAGTGTTGGATGATTACAACAGGAATCGCAGTCTGATCGATCTCCGTGCTCAACCGGATGAAGTCAAAGCATATGTAGACGAGGCAATCAAAACCCTAGTCAGTCACAAGGACGTGGGTCAAGTGGGAGTGAGATTCATGAAGTTTTGTGGAAAATATGAACTCAACAAAGTCAGCGAAAGCGCCGAGCAGTACGCTCAGTGGCTCAACGAAACTTATAAAGGAGTGTTGACATGATTGTAGCTAAACCAGTGATCCCAGATCAGTACTGGATCCTCAAACAAGACGATCGCAAGATTGGAAATATCGAAGCTGCTGCCGGTGGATTCGTGGTCAAGATCAATAATCGTACCGAAAAATTTACAGGCATCAATAGCATACAAAAAAAGATTGGTGTAGATTTTATGCCAGCCGGCAAGAGCATCAACACCGATGTTGGTAATTCTGTTTATGGTTACGAGACTACCCATACTCCCTACAATGCCATCTACGATGTCAAGCACCAGGTTCCACTGTGGACACAAGAACCTCGTAGCAAAAGTTGGTATGCAGCCGGATGGTATCTCATCAAGCAAGGACGGCAGTGGACCGAAGTCAATTGCCCCAAACTGATCACCATACAGAGATATCCTTATCAAGGTCCATTCCGGACACAAGAACAAGCTCAAGCAGCTCGAAATCGATGAGCTTGCATATCAACCGATTCTTAGATCGGGTCAAAGCTGCCGAGGGTCGAGGACAGAGAGAAATAGTCATATCCCTCAATGAAGCGAGAGATCTGCATACTGATCTTACCAAACTGTTGCTCGCTTTGCAGGTTCTGCAAGAAAAGGCAACCAGCACTACGCAATCAAAACCCACCGAGATCGAAGTCAGTGGGGGATCGTTTTAAAACTACCTACATAACGGCATAAATAAAAGTGGGAGTTTAATAACGATGTCAAGACCCAAACCCAAAGTACTGGTGGAAATAACCGATCGTGGTACCTATAAGACCGAACAAGTGTTGGCGGCCGAAGGCATCTGGGCGGTTTTTTTTGATGGTGCGCCCATCAATCTCAAGACAGCCAATATGCTGGTTCAGTATCCAGGACCCAAGTACAAGAAGGTATCCTTCAGCAATCAAGGACATGCCATCAACTTGGCTAAAAAACTCAACCACCAGTTCAAGACCGACAAGTTTTCTGTAGTGCTGCTCAAACAAGGGGAGACTGTGTTCCCCAATGCCAACAAAAACTGAAATCACTCAGCGTATCATTGATACATCTGATCGTCCGGGCTTCCTTAATCTTGAAATCGCTTTAAAGACTTGGTATCAAAACATCAGACCCACTGGCGGGATGAGGTTGACCACCTATGGATACAAGATATTGCGTGCCTTGGAGATCGAAAGTTGGGCATGGGCTTTGCCAAAAGAAAAAGGCTACATCGACAAAAAACTATTGTTGGATCTAGATAGGAAACTGGAGTATCCCTATTTCATCAATGCCAAGACCCGAGAAATCGTTTTCTTCAGCAGTCGCGAAGCCATGATGGCCAGCCTGTATGGCGATATCAAGCCTTGGTTAAAAGGTCTAGTATCTCGCCGCAACGATGATGATAATGATTGATCATATCCTTGGGCCATTGATCCAACAACCAGCGAGTCTGTGCTACTAGTCTAGGCTCTAACAGTTTCATGTCTATTCCATGTTCCAGTAGATATCGGTTGGATTCTAATGCTTGCCGCCAGCGGGTATGATCATTAAGATCACGGTCATACGATAGGTCCACTATATCTGTGAACATGTCAAATCCTATGCGCTCACAATCTTTAACGATACCGGGATAACCTATGACAATGGGGATCTGGCCTGCTAGCAAGGCGAACAGAGTTTTTTCTGTTATTATCCCCGGAGTCTCGATGTATTGTGTTTCGGTAACTACATTGATCTGGGTAGTAGCATACAGCCAACTGAGTTTTATAAAATTTATTTCATTGTGGTCGCAGAATTGGAAGTCAGGGTTGCTCCAAGTATACACATCATGATAAGCATCTTGTGGCAAGGGATCGATATCCGACAAACAAGTTATTCCATTGTCTAAAGATTTCAACCATTGATGCACCACACGTCGATGTGGTCTAGGTACTCCGTTAAGACACTGCCAGATCCTGGTCCTGGGTTGACTATAGGCCTCTACCCAGTGTGGATATCTGGTATTGAGATTTTGTATGATCTCATAACTGTGCGTGGGAAAATACACAAGATTCAATGGCCCGCTGTATACTCGTGCTAGGTCATAGTTCCAATGTACCACGATGACCTGATTGCTCCGTTCTCCGAAATGTTGTTGGATGTTTTCTAACTCTGGACAACGATCGCCGTGTATGCTGACGAAGTCCTGGCAGTGTAATATCACTATCGTGCGATCGTTCCAATTGACTTCTGGGAATTTGATATTCCAATAAAGATTGGTATAAGGACGCTGTAGACAACTGGGTTGATAAACTACATCGAATCCTTGTCGTTGCCAAAAATCTTTGAAAATTTCGTTATAATGCACGGTTGACCAATAAATCCTTTTTGTCTTATATTGACTGTGTTGCGAACGCGATTGGTTAGTGGGCACTGATCCTAAGTAAGTGCTTGCTAACCCCCCACTTGACCATTAAAGGCCATTTTGGCTATAATATATGTATGGAAAGTAAAAAAGCACCCCGGAAAAAGCGCAGCGATCGCACCCATATCATCTACAAGATCATGTCGGGCACAGACTTCTACATTGGCGTTACTGCCAAGACAGAAAGCACCGTGCAGAAGTCAGTCCGCGTCCGCATGAATAAACATCTGTATCGTAGCCGTAGCGAAGACAAGAGCTGGGCCTTGTACGATGCCCTGCGTGATCGTGGTCCCGAGTGCTTCTGCTACACCATCGTGGCAGTGGTGCGTGGCAAGACTGAAGCCCATCAACTGGAGCGTGCCTTGATCCGTGAGATGCGTCCCAACCTAAATACAGATGTCAGGGAGCGAGCAGTATGACCAAGATAAAAGATCGGCTCAAAACCCGTAACTGGGTGGCCAAAAACAATCGCATGAAGAGTGCGCGGCATCGCAGTGCCAGAGACTATCAGCGTCAACCCAAACATCGTAGTCAGGAGGCAGTATGCTGAACCCCGGAGACTTGCCCCTGCAATCGCCCTGGATCATCTATGTGGTGGCTCTGCTGTTGGGTGTGATATCTTTGATCAATCGAGGAGAATAGCATGATCAAGTTAGAAGGTTTGACCCCGTTACAGGTAGAACTCTGCGACAAGATCTGGGGAATGGAAACTCAGGAAGAAGTCATAGAGTGGTTCAACACCTTGCCGCGTAGCCTGCAGATCACTGCCCATGCCATGCTGAATCTCATAATCGCAGAGATGATTGATCAACAAGAAATCACCACCGAAGACTTGGCCGACACTCGCGAACTCTTGGAGCAATATAGATGAAGACTGAATACATTGGGCAATATAGCGAAGCCCGCTATCGCCTGCGTGGCAATAGATATAGTTGGCATCATAACGATCATACTCGCGACAGCGATAGACTGGTCATGTTCACTGTGGAAAGTCATGCTCGGGAAGAAAGCACTGCTAATTTTAAATACCTACAGGATCTGGGCTGGCGTCACGGTGCCGAACTCATGGTGGTCAATGACAGCAAGATACAGTATGTGAGCGAACGCTCTTTAGATGGCAGTATCCGCTACGAGATCGAAAACAGCCAATGGTATCGGGACCTTGCTGACACCGAAGAAGGTTGGCGGAAGCCTATGGTCGAGACTGACATCACGGATCGCGGTGAATGTGTGACTGTGAGATTCCACCGCCACAACTGGTTGATATCAGAGCACATGGGTGTGTACGATCTCGAAACGGAAAAGCGAGTCAAGAATCGTGAGCAGATCATCCGTATGTTTTGGGATTACGGATTTGCCACTTGGCGTGGACGTCCTCCCACTGTGGCCCGTATCCGTTGGAGCGGTAGCCGAGAAGAACTGGAAGAACTCAGTGATCTGTATGAGCGGCACAGGTGGCGTTCCTATGTTTCGGACATGGCCAAAAAGATTACATCGGCGTATCGTAGTATCAATCGTTATGCTGCTTGGCCCGGATCGTGGTAGACACATAAAGATCAAGAGTGTAAAATAGTTTCATGGGCCTTTAGCTCAGTTGGTTAGAGCAGTCGACTCATAATCGATTGGTCACAGGTTCAAGTCCTGTAGGGCCCACCATATACAAGGAGCAGTCAAATGTGGATCACAGCATGGATCTTGGTAGCATATTCGGGACTGGGTCAACCCAGTTATCCCCCATTCCAGTTCCAAGAGGACTGTGAAAAAGCTCGCGCTGTGTATCTACAGGGCAAGGCACCCGACACCGCCAAGTGTGTGGAAACAAAGGTACTGGTGATCTATGGCAACCGATAAAAAGAAAATACACATCACTTTCGCACCTGGTGCGTTTGACAACTTTGACGGCACCCAAGAAGAACTGGATGGCCTGATAGCCGAGATCCAACGCATGGCCGAATCAGGCGAGTTGGAAGAGATGTCAGTGCCTTTGGACAACGATGATATCCTGGATAGTGTCTCAGAAGAAGACCGCGAGCAGATCATGCAGGCACTGGTCAACATGACCGAAGGTGTGAAAAGGAAACTACAATGAAATGGTTTGATCGTTGGTTCGCCCGCAAATGTAAATGGGCTTGGGAAAATCGAGACATGGCTGATGTGCCGGAGACATCGCGTCTCGGTTCGGCGAAATATGCCACAGTAGAAGAGGATGTGGCACCCTGGAACGATGGGCTCCGCATCACGGTAAAGAAGATGATCGGCGGATTCGTCGTGAGTTTTCGTATGTATGATCGAGTAAAAGATCGCAGTGATGACCGTGCTTACATCATCACTGACGAGCAGGATTTCAACACCGAGTTGGGCAAGATGATCACCATGGAGAGTATGAGGCAATCATGAGCGAACAACGACTATATCGCATCACTCCCTTGGAAAAGAAGAACGTAGAATACTTCGTGGATGTGTTCGAGCGGTTGCCCGATGGTAGGATCCGTGGGTTTGATGTCACTGAAACTTGGCGTTGGGGCTATGGCTTCCGCGACATGGACGAAGAAGTCTGGGAATACGAAGTGGGCGACAATGGCATCCACTGCAATCCTCAAGTGGGCTGGGGTTGCGAACTGGATGATCTCATCTCTGTACATGTGGAGTTCGGTTGCTGGGATCAAGACGGCAATCACTACGACGATGGGTTCACCGAAGCAGAGCGAGAGGAGATCGAAGCCCTGTGTCGCGGCGAACAGGAAGATGAGGAAGGCCGCTGGGGCACTGCTTGGATCTATGATGGCGATCACAGGTGGGAGATCGAAGACGATCATGTGCGTATCCTGGGCCCTGTGCGGATCGACATCGTGGACGCCAACGGTTATGGTGACAGTGCCGTTTTAGAAGAAAACGTCCAACCTTACAAGCACAACGGAGAGCCCAGCAGAGAATGGCCGTTCCCGACCCAGGATTGACCCTCGAGCAACGGGAGATCATCACCCAACTGCAAGGCATCCGTAAGATAGTAATCAACACGGACTTTGGTGGTTTTGGTCTCAGCAGGGATGCGTGGGTGCTTTGGTGCCTGCAAAAAGGATGGGACCCAGACGATGAGAACCTGCACGATCACATGATCGAACGGGACTGCCCCATACTAGTGAACATTGTAGAACACATGGGTGCCGATGCCAATGGCCCTTACAGCCGACTCAAAGTGGTAGAGATCCCTGCCGATGTTTATTGGGAGTTGGCTGACTATGACGGACGTGAATGGATAGCGGAGCAACACCGGACATGGCGATAGACCCCACTGGTCAGATGGACATGGATATCTGCCAAGCCCGATGGATCGTGGAAAAGGTCCGTGCAGATGATCGTTATGCCAAAAAGTTATATGGAGCCATGTGCAACATCCGCTGGCAGTATCAGGATGTCATGACCATACTACAAGACAAATGGTGGAGTGTAAGTTGGCGTAGTGCCGGTGGTGTTATCGCCGACATACGTGGCGAAGGTGACTATATGGATTGGTATTGTTCGGGTAACGAAGGCTATGTGGATCCCGAGATCACTGCTGACTTGGCAGAGATTGGGTGGCATTGGAGCGAATGGCCTGACGAAACCACGAGTTGACAAATAAACATATAAGTCGTAAAATAGCAATATCAATGAAAGGATCTATGATGGCTACCCGAAAGCAAAAAGAAGAACTCATGCAGACGCTGAAGTTCACTCCAATCAAAGCTAGGCTGTTGGTGCAAGGATATGGCGGAGAGTGCTACATCGGATCTGTGGACCGCGAAGACTATGAATTCTTCAAGGCGAAACGGATCGATCTTGAACAGTATCTCAGCGACTGGGACAGCGAAATGTTCACGGATATTCCTGCCGAGCGCCGTTTCGTTGAACCCGGCCAGGCCTATGAGTGTGACAACCTGTTCCATGCTTCGGGCGCATCAATGGACGATGGCAGTTGGATCACTGTGATGAACGATGAGACCAACGAAGATATCTATACCACTAACTTGGATATTTCTCATCTAGAAGATCAAGGCATCGAAGTAGATTGCAGTGAGGGATTCGAAAGTGATGAGTTGGATGATGGCACAGTGATCTTCTGGGGTGGCCAAGGCGAGAAAGGCTGTTTCTTTGATGCTGAACTCACACTCACACGGCCCTTTGATCCTAAATTACTGAAACTCACCTACGGCAACGGAGACGGATGGCGTCTGCTCACAGGTGTAGAGTACGATGGTGTAGAACTGGAAGGCTACGATGGATACAGCACCACTGGTAAATGGGGAGAGAACAAGTTCCACATCGTGGGCGATGAAGAGGTGTACAAAGGCGAAGAGCGTGCGGAAGGTGAAGAGCCAGACGAAGATCCCGAGTGGGACCCTGCGACAGAACTAGACAAGATCCGTGTACCAGTGTTGGAAGGCGAAGAGACATGGGCCAGCGAGGCCATCGATGCATTCACCGAAGAACAGAAAACTCAATGGCACGACGGTGCGGTGAAACCCGCGCACAAAGGCGAATATGAAGTGGTCTACGATGCTGAATGGCCCAACAGTGGGCAAGGCCGTGCAGAGTGGACTGGGCGTGGATGGAAACAGGACGGTAAGAAGTTAGCAATCAAACAATGGCGGGGTCTACGAGAACCCGCATAACGATGGCGAGGGTACCTCCCTCTAGTCTGACCCGGATGATAGTGGCTGTGGTGGCCACGGGTGGTTCCAGTCCAACCGAACTGGCGCTGGCAATGCGTAAACGGGCCTGTGGCGAGCGGGGGTTCCCACTACCTTAATCCGTCTGCTGAGGTGTCCACTGGGGCGATGGCTGCCAGTGGGGGCTAACCAGGCGTAGTGGGTCGAAAGGTAAATGACCGCGACGGAGCTGTCAGAGCAGTTTTTTTTTGAAAGACACATATGGATCTCTACACTATCTGGGCCGACAAACAAGGCGACATTTCCGACCTAGAATGGGTCAATGGAATGAAAAGTTTTTTCGATCATTTGGTATCCGAAGGTCGCATGGAAACCTACAGGATCACCCGATGTAAAATGGGATTCCGATCAATCCCTGACATGCCCGAATGGATGATCATCATGGAGTTCCGGGACATGGCACAGATGGACTCGGCATTTCGCAGGGTGGCTCCGTTGGAAGGCGAACTTGAAACCAAACACCGCAGTTTCAATCAGTTCGTCGCAGGCAACATCCAACACGCCTTATTCCGAGACTGGCCAGATCAATTCTGAAATTTCTATAGAGCAGGGCTATGAGATCCATAGGAAAATAAAATAGCTTTGTAACAAAAAATAGTTGATTTCTATGGTATATACAGTGTATAATTTATTCATGCGATGCACAACACTCGCATGAATCCAACTCAACCCAAAAGGAAGACAGCATGAAAACCGTTTATGAAAAAGTAGGTCAGTTCGCAGTTACAGGTGTAAATCCTGGATCCGACGAATTCTTCACTATCACACAAGATAGTTTTCCAGGAAAATGGAAAGTGGTGGTATTTTATCCCAAAGATTTCACATTCGTTTGCCCAACAGAGATCGTGGCCTACGACAAGCTGTTCCAGGACTTCGCTGATCGCGACGCAGTATTGCTCACAGGTTCAACAGACAATGAGTTCTGTAAACTGGCATGGCAGGCAGCTCACGAAGATCTCAAGAAAATCCGACACATCCAGTTCGCCGACACACAGCGTGGTATCAACAGTCTTGCCAACGAACTGGGTATCTTCTACAGTCCAGCAGGTGCTGCTCTCCGGGCCACATTCATCATCGATCCCGAGAACGTGATCCAGCACGTCACAGTAAATAATCTTGATGTGGGGCGTGCTCCAGAAGAAACTCTGCGCGTCCTCGATGCTCTCCAGACTGGTGAACTCTGCGCCTGTAACCGCACCGTGGGCGGTGAGACACTGTAAGGAGAACGGCAATGTCATATCGTGAACAGTTTGAATACTTGAAACAATACCATTGCCCTTCTTGTAATCAGAAAGGAAAGCAATGATGGAATGGGTAGATCAATTAAAAGAAGGCCTGCCCGACTATGCCAAAGACACAAGGCTCAACATCGATGCTGTGGTCAAGCGTAGCACACTAGCGGCCGAAGAAGCCGAAGCCTGTGCCCTGGCAGCAGTATTCGCCACAGGCAATACCAAGCTGTGGACTTGGATCCAGAGCCAGCTCGGCGATCAGAAAGAAGCAGAAGCGGCCATCACGGCCGCGAGTTTGATGGCCATGAACAATGTGTGGTATCCTTACATCGAGATGGCCGATGACGCCAATCTCTCTGGTCTTCCGGCACAGTTAAGGATGAACGCCATCGCCACACATGGTGGCACAACTAAAGCTCGATTTGAAGCCTACAGTCTGGCTGCTAGTATCGTGGGCAAGTGCCATTTCTGTGTGAAAGCACACTATGAAACGCTGAAGAAAGAAGGGTATACCGTAGAACAGCTTCGTGACATCGGCCGCATCGCCGCTGTGATGACAGCTGTTTCGCGTGTTATGGCAAACTAGAGGTTGACAAGATATAAATAAACCTGTACAATAGCTACTATGATGACTAAGAACTTCGATCACAACTTAGGACAGCAGATAAGCAATGAAATTTGCCTACTCGCCTATGGCTGGGATGTTGGGGGGTCTCTGTAGAACTGTTGTAAGGATTTATCTACTGAGGCCCTGGAACTAAACACTCCAGGGTTTTTTTATCGCTCTTTTACAATCTGTGATGTACCATGCGGGGTTCGTATAATGGTAATACCTCTGCCTTCCAAGCAGAAGCCGAGGGTTCGATTCCCTTACCCCGCTCCAATGGATGTGTAGGAAAATTGGTAACCCCAGGTGACTGTAAATCACCCGCCTCCGGCATTGTTGGTTCAAGTCCAACCGCATCCACCATATCCAAACGCATTGAGATTCGGAATGATCAACCGCGGCAATGCAGACAGCAGGAGATGAGCGACCTGTCAGTGCGTTTGGATATGGAAAGAGTTCCAGTGCTGATGCTGTACATCAGCCCACACCATTGTGGTAACAAATGGGGATCAGCGACGGGGCCATATCCGTCGCAAGTCAGGCAGGTGCTGAAGTCTGCCTAACGGTTGAGATAATGACCCAGACGGGGGCTGGTATGCCTTGATACAGCTCAGTGGCCCGTCACCATCCTAAAGCACATTACTCTCAGAACACAGAGCATCCGCGGAGAGGACCGATCACGTTCGGCTGCACGGTCGCCGACTCAGTAGTGTGTTTTACGATGGTCTCATAGTATATCGGTTAGTACACCGCCCTGTCACGGCGGATGGAGGGGTTCGATTCCCCTTGGGACCGCCAACACTCCCATAGCTTAACGGTCAAAGCTCCGGCCTTATACTCCGGCGATGCCTCTAGATGAGGGGATGATCTGGGTTCGAATCCCAGTGGGAGTACCATCCGTCTGTAGCTCAGGGGATAGAGCAACAGCCTTCTAAG
>JACCDP010365840.1_pt1 | contig 45255 bp, 42 predicted proteins | sample 7445841 | NCBI WGS metagenome assembly JACCDP01 (sample SAMN15323441, study PRJNA562643) | freshwater metagenome | isolation source: river surface water | place: USA:Blue River Watershed | collected 2017-08-17
CGCAGCAAGAGCAGTCAGAAGAAATAAGGGCGACAGAAAAAGCGGAAGTAACTTATTAAGAATCACTTTACAAATATCCTTTTATTAAAAATGAAGCTATTTCTCACCTAGTCCTAAGGCCTCAAGATATTTTTTTACGACCAGCCTTTCATCAAAAACCTCCTCGGCGAGCCTGCGTGAGGCCTGGCCCATAGCCTGGCGTTGCTCGGGAGAGAGTTGCATCAACTGCCGCATAGCCCGAGCGAGATCATGAGGGTCTTTCACCCGACAAAGATAACCATTGCGTCCATCTTGCACCACCTGGCGGCAGCCAGGCACATTGGTAGCTATTAAGGGCTTGCCCATGGCAGCAGCCTCAAGCAGAGATCGAGGAGTGCCTTCCCGATACGAGGGCAGCACCACACAGTCAGCCGCATCAATAAATGGGCGTACATCGTCAGCGGGGCCCAGCAGTTCAATCTGCGGGTCTTGACGCAACTGGGCTAGGACCCCTGGGGCAATAGCCGTGGGGTTAGTGCCGCCATCAGGCCCTAAGATCAAGAGGCGTAGGGCGGGGTCCTTCAAAAGCTTTACCGCCTGTAACAGCTCCTTCAGACCCTTATCACTCAAAAGTCTTCCAATAAACAAAAATACGAAGCAGTTCTGCTCACCTGCACTTCTCTCCCCCAGGGGCTTGAAATAATCCAAGTCCACCCCAGACCCAGGCAACAGTGCGGCTTGCTTCTCCCTAACAAGGCGTTTCGCCAGGAATAAATCTCGATCATCGGGATTTTGAAAGAAGACCGTTTTAGCGCCTCCTAGCCCAACTCGATAAAGCCACTCCACCAGCTTGCCCAGCCAACCGCCCTGAATGAAGGCCGTGCCAAGCCCTGAAACATTAGCTATTTGAGTGATATTCAAAAGCCTTGCGGCAAGCCCACCGTAGATATTAGGCTTAACCGTGAAGCTCAGTAAGGCCACTGGCCTGTAGCGCCGCAAAAGCCCGATGTAGCTCCAAAAAAGTGAAAAATCGGCCCAGAGATTGCGGCCATGAGGCTGTACCGTCAAGGGCTCTACCTCGCAGCCCATATCCTGAAGCTTTGAGATCGAGGCATCCACCGGTACTAAGGCCACCAACAAAAAACCCCGCTTTGCAAAAGCATGCAGAAGCGGGGCTCGGAAGTGCGCCAGGTTCCAGGCGGTGTTGGATGTTAGAAAGAAAACGGGTTGATCGCGCAAACGGAGGGAGTTGCTGAAGGGTCGGCAATACTACAACTGGATCTGCTTGGAGCTCAAAGACCGCAGGGACGCACCCTGTTGAGCAAGTTCTAAACTAGCCACTTTTCTTAGAAGCAGAGTATTCTGCTTCTTAATTGCGGTAATTTCCACCAACAAGACTAGGCAAAGACCAATGAGTGCCGCTATGGTCAGAGCAACGACCGCCATAGCTGGCGTACTAAAGTCAAGAATCTGTGCAAGTTTCTCAACGGCCCAAGGACTTAGACTCACTCCCAGCACAGCTACAAGCATAAGTAAAAGCAGCCATGCAAAATCCAGAGAAAGATAATGGCGCCTTACGAGCCAAAAAATTCCTACAACCAGAAAAACCAAAAAGAGCAATCGAATAATCACGAATCCCCCTTTGCTCGAGCGTGCACTAGGATGAGTAGCCAGGCTCGTAAAAGTACCATAAGCCCGCCAAAAAGCCGAATAGAGCTCTGGCCATGTGCGCGTTTTATTTGGTTTACCGCAACGGCTTGAATGCGCATATGTCTTGCAAAAATCAGGCAGAGCATTTGTACCTCGCAGTAGCGCTCAAGGTGGTCGGCCTGAAAGCTTTGAGCAGCATTGCGGCCTATGGCAAAAAACCCCGAGAACCAGTCAGCGTGGTTGCAGCCCATCGCCCGTTGGGCAATCCACCGTGTGTAGCTTTTGGCGTAAGTACGCAGAGCACTGGCAGCCCCCGTGCGTGAAGCTAGGCTCATATTCTGCATAACGCGTTCCGCCCAGACGATGTCCGTAACCCCCTTTAACACGGGCTGATAGAGCTTTTCGACCTCGCTTAAAGGGTGCTGCCCATCGGCATCCACGCGAAGCAAGACCTGGTGGGGCCCCTGCAAAAAATAATCAATGGCTATACTTGTAGCCATACCCAGCCCGGCATTGGTTTCCAAACGGTAAAGACGTACCCTGCTTTCTAAGGCAGGGCTAAGTGACAGCGCCACGGGAACCGCTGAGCCGTCGTCAATGACCATCAGCTCAGTTTCAGGGTGGTCCCGTAACAACGACTCCGCAAGACTTGAAACAAGCTCGTGGTCGTTGTAGCTGGGAATAAAGAAGAGAATCATCGTAGAAGCAGCCGATGCGCCAAGGCGCTAAGCCGCCTAAATACCCCTTCCCAGAATACCCAGCCCCAATAAAATAGAATGGGTATGATGCCCAGCAGATAGCGCTCTTGGGATGCAGCTACAAACACAGGCAGCATGAAGAGGCCCACGAAAATGCGCTCGAGAAGGTTGCCCTTGATCATGACAAGCAAAAGCCCTGGCAAAAAGATAAGCCCTGGGAGTGCCCTGGCCAGGGTAAGGAGTGGGTGAATGTCTGCGTAGCTGGGCCTGAGCCCCACCGCATGAAGTAGCTTTGCAAGGAACAACAGCGCCCAAGACACTCCAGCGTCCAGCATTTCAGGAAGGCTGGGAAAGAGCCCGTCTTTATACGTCTGGGACAAGAGCCCAAAGTAATTGGTGTTTGCGCCGTTGGCGTCATGCACCAGGTAGTAAGGGGCGTAGAAGATGAACCCCCAAAAGCCAATTAAGAAAAGGAAAAGCAGGAACAAAACACCAGGCCTTGTTCCAAGCATTTGCCTGGGTGAGTGCAGCACCAGAAACAGGCCGGCAATACCCACCAAGGCAAGCCCGGTGGGCCGTGTAAGAACGGACAGCAAAATGACCACTGCTAGCCACACAAAGGAAATGCGAACGCCGGTGTTAGCATTTGAGAGAAGGTAAAATGCGACCCAGACCCAGAGTGCAAACAGCAGATCGGTGCTTACAAGCACCGCGTAGTATACAAGGGAAGGGAAAGCCCCCAGCAGAACCTGGGATTGCCAAGGCATGCCCCTTCCCTTTACCCATGCAGCCCAAGCAAGGCCAAGTAATAAGCCTAGCGCAACATAAAGCGTACTGAGTAGTGCAGGACTTGTCTGAAAGCCGAACAGATCAACCAGCGCCGGATAGACCGGACCGGGAACAATCACCTGACCCGACAGCCAACTTAAGCCAGCCGATAGGCCCGCATCAAGGGCAAGAAAGAGAAACTCAAAAGGCCTTAGCAGAATCCATAGGCTTTCTAATTGGAAGCCCGCGTAAAGGCCAAAATCTAAAAACGCAGGACCCGAGGCAAACTGCACCAGCGTGCCGCTGTCATTCACTAAATATAGAAGATCAAATACAAGCAGAGCGGACAGCCAGCCTGCAGCAATAAGAAAAGCTACTCGGGTGGTTAAGCTGGGAAAACCGTTAAAACTGGGGCTTTGGCTCAAGAGAATCTCAGTGTTCCTAAGCTACTTTGTCTGCGCTTCCAGCCACGCCTGAAACATCAAGATAGTCCAAATCTTCGACGCATGATCACGCCTACCGGCGAGGTGCTCAGCCCAGGCTTTGCGAATGGGTTCTGGATGGAAGTAGCCCTCTTGGCAAAGCCTGGTCTCTTCCAACAAGCTCTCGGCCCAATCACGAAGAGGCCCTCGCAGCCACTGCCCTATGGGAATTGCAAAGCCTGCCTTGGGCCGCTCGATTAACTCTTTGGGAACGTACTTATACAAAACCTGCCGCAGGGCCCATTTGCCAGTGTTACCGCGAATCTTCATATTCAGCGGTAGCCGCCATGCAAGCTCAACAACCCGATGGTCTAGAAAAGGCACTCGCGTTTCAAGACTGCAGGCCATTGCGGCCCTATCGACCTTACAGAGAATATCGTCGGGCAGATAGGTGACGGTATCGCGAAACATCATGCGTTCAACCGGATTAAGACTCTCTGAAAAAGCGTTATTACTTTCCCATGGCGATGGGCTAACCGAGCTAATTCCCCTCACCAGCGACGCGGGGTCCCATTCAGACACTAAGCTCCAGTAGAGGTCGTTCATACCCTTCACCGAGTTTAAGCGAGCACCTAACTTGTGGGCCTTGTCCCCCAAGTTGGGGACTCCTGTGATTCCGTTCGCTATATCCCAAGCCTCAATTCGAACTCCTTCAATGGCATGACCCAACAGTCGGCGTGCCGAGAATGGCAACCAAGATAAGCGATTCCAAATCCGGGGACCCCAAAAGTATCGGTTGTAGCCTCCAAATAGTTCGTCTCCGCCATCGCCACTTAAGGCAACCGTGACATTCTGCCTCGCTGCCTTACAAACCAGATGGGTTGGAATCTGAGAGGAGTCCGCAAAAGGTTCGTCGTACACCCACGGTAACGATGGAATAACGTCTTGTACCATCCTTGAGGTGACTCGCATTTCGTGATGATCGGTTGCAAGGTGGTCTGCAACCGATCGCGCATGCGTTGACTCGTCAAACCCCGCTTCATCAAAGCCTATAGTGAAGCTTTTCACCCGCTGCGAAGACTGACTCTGCATAAGTGCCACGATGGTGGAAGAGTCAACACCGCCAGAGAGGAAAGCACCTAAAGGAACATCGGCAAGCGACTGACCTTCAACAGCTTTCGATAGTGTCATCTCTAGTTCATCGATGGCGATAGCTTCGCTTCCATACTGTTTAATCTGTCCACTCACTACAACATCTTCAAGCGACCACCAACGTTGCATCTTTAGGGTTTCATACCGTTGACCGACCGCTATAGGGCTCGATGGGGCATATTGAGGTGGTGCTCCCTCAATGGTGAGCATACAGCCAGGCTCAAGCTTAAAAATTCTCTCGTAAATGCTTAATGGAGCGGGAACATACGTGAAACGCAGATATTGCGAAAGAGCCGCTCTGGAGACTGGCGCATTGAAACCGGGATACGCACGAATAGCCTTGATCTCAGACGCAAAAATAAAAGTACTCTGTTCTACGTTACCTAACCATCCATAATAAAGAGGCTTTTCACCAAACCGGTCTCGCGCTAACGTAAGCGAGTGGCTTTCGCTGTCCCAAAGTGCGAAAGCAAACATACCCACGCAGCGTTTCAGTGTGTCCTCCACCCCCCAGTACTCAATAGCAGCTAGCAGGGTTTCCGTATCAGAGTGCCCGCGCCATTCGGGCCGAAATCCCGTCTCATCTAACTCAACACGAATAGCTAAGTGGTTGTAGATCTCACCGTTAAACGAGGTAGTGAAACGACCACTGTGCGAGTGCATCGGCTGATGACCAGCAGGTGACAGATCTAGAACTGCTAGTCGGCTGTGTCCAAAAGCAACGCCACAGGGAGGGTCGGTCCAAGAGCCAGAATCATCCGGACCCCGCGAGGCCAACACGCTCGCCATGCCAACAATAGTTTTATTCAACTCGTCAGCTGATTGCTTATTAACCCCAACACTCCAAAAACCAGCAAGGCCACACAAAGGTTTATGCCTTGACCCCAACCGCACACCAATAGGGTGCGCTTTCAGAGAACCGTATTTCTACAAGACCAGCGTCGAACATCATTTTCTCAATTTGAGATCTGGTAAAACGCTGCTCCAACGGCGTGCCAAAACGATCACGTGCGTCGGTACGCATTGTGTAAAAACTGTGATCGCGATAAAACGACAAAGGAACGCTATGCACGTTCACGCCCAATGCGGTCATTAAACTGCTCAGGCGGGCTAGAGGCCAATAGACTAAGGCAGCGATAGCATCAGTGACTAAATGCTTCAAATCAGGCGGTAATCTATATATCAAGCGCCTTGCAAAGTCAGTTACTCCCCACAACGCTCGAAACCACAAGGGACGGTTATCAAATGCGTAGTACAGGTAAAGAAGTAAAGGCGCACCAGGCTTCAGCAATTCAACGCAGGAGCGTATCGCTGCTGCTGTGTCTGGCACATGGTGAAGAACCCCAAGAGAATAACCAAAGTCCTGACTCGCCGGTTGTAGACTGGTAGAGTCCAACGAGGTCTTATAGAACAATACATTATCAAAATTACTTAAAGCGCTCTCGGCGATCCCGATAGCCTCAGACGGGTCGATGCAATTTAATTTGCCGACTCTCGGCGCTACCATCCTCGCCCATCGACCACTTCCACACCCCATGTCGAAGCCCTCGGCTTCATGAGAAAGGTCGGCCCACGGGAAAACAGCAAAATACTCTAAGAATACCTTATGAAGTTCCGAATCAGTCATCTCGGACTGATTGAAGCGCAACCACTCGTCAGAAAAACTGGCTACTGTCGTTGGATCAATGTTACCCATCTACCCCCACCGTAAATTCTAAGAAGATTAAGACCGTCAATGCGCGTTTTTAGAACTTGAGATGCTCTAAGCGAAACAGTGGCAAACAAGGGCGCAAAAATTGAAAATCATGATACGGAGAAACCAAGTGATTCGAACATTTGGTCCCAACGCGCCAGAAAATCACTTGAAGAGTAGTAGCTATTCGCATGCGTCTTTCCTAACGACGCGGCTCGTTCGCGCAAAATTTCATCTTGCATATAGCTTGACAGCTTTTCTAACCACTCCTGATCATCAACTACGGCGTCATCTAGCCCTGCAGCACGCATTGCGCGAACATAAGAGGGCGTGGCTGACACAACTACCGGCAGACCCATACGCCAGAAAAGAAGCAATTTATTCTCCGGTTTTCCTCTGGCAAAGGGATCTTTTAGATTAATTGGAATGATAGCCAAGTCGCAGTCGCAAGCGATACTACTCAGAGTATCAAGATTCCATTCATGAAACACACAGGTAAGCTTAAGCTTACTCATAATATAACGACTATTAACTGACCAATATTTCCCAAGATAGCGCTTATAGAATGGATCAGTGATGATGTGAAGCTCAATCCTATCTTTAAGGTTTGACGCTGCAAGCATTTCTGCAATAGGCTTTAGAGACTCAAGGTTCTGTGGCAAACCCTCCCAGACAAGTCGAAAAGGATTTCGGCATATATAGTTATTTTTAACTTTGTATACCTCCTCTGCCTGAGAATCCAGAATGATATGAACGTTGGAGCAAAATTTATAAATGTCTGCTTGCTGCTCCTGCGTTGAACAAACTACTGCGTCAGCCCTATTACACATTGCAGCGATCGCTTTCCAGTGGTCAACATAGAAGTAACGACTTTGGCCTGACAAATATTTGGCGGAGCCGCGTATCCAGCCTCTAATATCGGTTTTAGGTATCGCAAGGTAAGAGTCAATAAAGTCGTAAACAATTTTAGCTCCACCAAAATTGTATTTACTCCAGACACTTAAGTCTGCAGCCTGCGTGAGAACGACAACATCATAATTTTTAGCGGGGTCTGCAAGCTCAAATGAAATGGCGCGCTCTTTAGCATAAAAAACGAATCGTCGCCTGTCTCCTGGTTGCTCAAAATTCTGGCTTATTGGAAGATAACCGATTGCCGAGGACTTAAGAGTCTTCTTGATGATGTTTCCCACTAAATTACCTTAAATGAGGCTTTGAGCTGGTCGAGAGCTATAGAAAACCCTTTACAAATATCGAAATGAGGTTGAAAGCTTTATTCAGATTTTTTGCTTGAGACTTCTGCGATCAACCGCTGATGTAATATTCACTGAGCCATTATCTTCTCCTTCTAAAGGAGACGTCAGGGCTACCGCGGCAGCTTCAACATAAATATAGTCACCCACCAGATCACCATGAGAACAAATAGCCTGCTCCCCTTTCAAAAGTGATGTAGGAATCGAAGGTGTGAGAAATGAATGAGGCTGCCCTGGGCCATATAAGAAAACAGCCGCCCCCAAGCTGAGATGATACTCGCCTACTTTGCCCATGCGTCGTGTACTAGCTGGGTAGCATGCTTTGCAGCACCGCAGAGCGTCGATGGCCGACAGGGAGTTGTGTCCTTCTAACATATCTCATACGACCAAGCGTATTAATGTCATGTACCAGCCGCAACTATGCGCTGCCCCCAGAATCCGTGAACTCTTGCATCAGGCCTAAACTTGCCTGAGCCCAAGCCAGATTCTCAGAGGCGTGCCAATATGTGCCATGGTCGGTATACCGGGCTAAATATATCAGATGAGACGGTCGCACGGCACTAATAAGAGTTCGTACCTCGTTAGCTTTTATTAAATTACCCTGTGCCATTGGAAAACTGAAGTACTTATCTGATAAACGGTCGACACAGTGCGTACATCATGACTTTTTATTGCGAGTTGTTCTAAACAGTGCATACTTAAAAATCCCTGGTCCCCTGTAATAAGAACTCTCACTTTTGAATCTGTAATCTCGGAATCACTGCCACGAACTACCCGCCCCACTGACAAATACGAGAATTGGTAGGGTCTCATCTCTGTGACCCGCCCCAAAATCTTGGGCAGGACTACAACTATCTTCGATTAGGAGGCTAGCTGTTCCACCCATTAGAAACTACTCTTGACAGCTCGAACCACCATCGAAGCACCCCCTTGGAAATAAACCATGCCAGCATGAGTAACCACACAACCGTTAGCACTAAACATCTTGACTACTGACCCCACCTCTTGTGGGTCATCAAACTCTGGTGAAAAACCATCGAATGTGTCCATTACTGCCCATTCGCGCCGCTGGTTAGGAGTCAACGTCTTTGGAAAACTTCTCACATCTGTAATTGGTATAAAGCGAGTAAGCACGCCAAGACGAGCGGTACAAAGCAAATCGAAAAAAACTAACATCCAGCCTACATTCATCCGAATCAACTTGAGCAATAACGGCTTTGAAAGCCTTTTGGTTAACGGCCGGAGAATGTATTTGGAATGAATTTTTGTATACCAGCCCTTGATTGGGTAGAAATCTACGACAATCTCTCCGCCCAAACGAGCTTTTTTTACTAGCGCAGCAACTGAGTCAGTGAAGGATGGGGTATGTTGCAGAACCCCAAAACAAAAGACCTTGTGAAAACTTTCATCAGGAAAGGGTAGTTCGTAAATGGAGGCCTGCGCTAACCTCAGGCGATCTCCGTAATCAGCATTATTACTTTTATTGACATCAACAGCACTTGAATAATCTACGCTGTGCAATACGCCCGTGGTGGTTCTTAGAAAAACCTCACTAAATCGGCCGGCACCACTTCCAACTTCTAGGACAGAACTGCGACTAAGCTCAACAGGATCCCAATCGGTTTGAGCGTAGAAGCGTTTTTCACTTTGATCCGATCCGGAGTGTACATCGAGCTGAGTTCGTTTAAATTGACCCCATTGAAAACCAAAGCTTGTGGAGTAATTATCAACTAAGCAGAATCTTGGAATGCCGTTGATCACTGGGAATACATCACCTGTGATCTCGTCACTCAGGCGCCCCTCCGAGTAAGAGAGACGTCTGTGATTGTGGGGATGCACAAAAGGAATCGCGGAATCTTTCACTTTAAGTTGTCCAAGACCTCTTGACCGTCGATAGGTTAACAATTAAGTTACTCAAGGAGAGGGGGTTGCTTTTCACAACCTTATTTTTTTCGTATCTCGCAAAGTCGTTCATAAATCTTCCGATACTTCTTAACGCCTTCATCAAGCGAAAAATATTTATGCGCGACACTCACGCAACGCGCTGAAGTACTTTGATCTGCAACCAGTGCCAATAATTGACCTAGCCCTGCTAACATGCTCGATCGATCAAAATCCTTAAGCGCCACTCCTACCCGCTCGCCTTCTAGTATCTCAGTCATGTCGCCGATCCCTGCATTAGTCAGGCAGGGAACACCGCAACCCAGTAGTTCAGCTAACTTAGTAGCAGCTGACCCCTGCTTGGAAAAAACAGGCTTGATAAAGAAAACGCTAGCATCCATACGAGCGATTAGACACGGCATTTCAGCGGGTGTAGCCGCGATTAACTTCACCGCCTTAGAAGGTACCCCTGCAGAGTAGAGTCGATCTCTTATAAAGTCATGTTCACCACGGTTAACGATTAAAAATTTTGCGTCTGGGCGGACTCTTAGCAACTCCGCAAAGCACGCGGCTGTTTCATCAAACAAATACCAATTGCTAGCAGTGCCGACGTAACCTATCGTGAACCCAACGCTCTTGCGCGGCAAAGGCTTAAATCGACTCAGATCAGCACAGGTAGGGATAACCGAAACGGGTGGCATGCGATCTTGCAAGTAAGTAAACTCCTGTATGATTCTGGAGGCGGCTTGAGTTAGCAAAACCAAATGATCTGCCGACAGGAGGAAGCGCTTCTCAAAGTATTTTGCTACCTTGTACAAGAGGTCTTCACGTGACCACCCGCCGTCTAGCTTCTCATCAGCCCAGAAACCGCGCATATCGAACAGATATTTCGCACCTGTGAGGCGTTTGATGGCTAGCGCTATTACCGATGACACATAGCTGCGCGCATGTACAATCTGCAGGCCGTGACGCCACACTAACCATATGCCCAGACGCATGCCATTCGTGATGTCCCAGGTGGTAGCTAACGCTGCGGGACGCTTGTGGTAACGTAATCGATGCCAAACAATTCCTGACGCCTCAATCTCTCTCGCCAGAAAATCAAGCTCAGCAAAATTCACCAAATCTTCTGACTTTTCAAAACTGATGAGGTGAATAGGACAGTAAACTACCAAGCGCTTGAGGTAAGCCAATACTTGGGACTGGCCCAATGGCTCCATCATGCCATCATAACTAATATAGAGCACACTCATACTCGAAGTTCACCAGCGAGGAGTTTACTGACATCTTGAAAGCCGACAACTTCGAGATGGGTATAGATAAGAAAGGCTTCAGGCAAGGGCGTACGACTTACTCTAGCTTCTTTATTCAACAGCACACCCATCAGTTACTTGCCAGACAAACGCCAAATGAAGATTACTTCGCAGCGATACTGAAACAAGCAGTCCGAACACAACCAATCACGACTTATCAATTATCTTCTCCATGAACTCGCGTCATCAGTGTACTCTTACCCGAACAACTAAATTTTTTTGGTCTTGTTAAAAAAAATTTAACTTTCCCTTGCCAATGTTTTTGTGGAAAGTATCGATTAATATCAGGTACATCAGTATGCTCAATTTTTACTCCCAATACAGCTACGATAGACCCTGAGTAGTCGATCGGCATAAAGTTCACTTGGATATTTGCTTACAACGCGATTACGGGCTGCATTCGACAGTTTGACTAATCTTGATTCATCTGAAAACAGTGCTGTGATTTTCTCTGCAACTGTCTCGGCTGATTCATCGATTTCGATTAGCATGCCACAGTCCCCAGCTCCCAACGCCTCCGCAACCCCTGTATTAGAGTACGCAACCACCGGGCACCCACAACTCAACGCCTCAAGCACTGTCTGTGGAAAATTATCAATCTTTGAGCCGTTTAAATAGACATCTGCAGCAGACATAATTGTCCTTAATAAGTTGTCGCTTTCAATAGAGCCCAACCATACAATTAGTGGATCGTCGTTTGCCGCCTTGCCAAATCCAATGATCTGCACGCTAGGATTCATTCGTTTTAGTGAAACCAAAACATCCCTAACAAATCCAAAGCCTTTTCTCTGGTCAGAATCGCCAGAATTAGCGCCTACCAAAACAACCTTAGAAGAGCTACTAAACCCGAGCGCTTTCTTGGCCGATTCCTTACACATTGGTCGGAACATTTGAGTATCTATGCCCGTAGGGATATGCAAAACTCTATCTGAGGGAAATAACTCAGAGGACATTACAATTTGATACATCCACCGACTGGGACAAATTATCGTAAGATTTCTTGGTAGATTCGCGATTTTCCAGTCAAGTAAAGTACGAGCTCCACGACCCAGCTTCGAGCGATAATATTTCCAATCACTGCTGTCAACAAGAAACTTATCATAATGATATCCATAGGTTATTGGCCATAGATCAGAGAATCTCCAAACAACGGGGTGATATATTTTGCCAAGATCTTTAATAGACAAGTAGCCACAAATCCAGAATAAATTAACCACATCTATGTCAGCCGAGTTAATCTCCCTAACTACCCCGGATGACATCAGGTTAATACTGAAAAGGTCTTGCTTATCTATATTTATCTGCCCCTCAATAGAGCCCTCTAGATGGAGTCGTAATTTTCTGTAGACACGAGCGATGGGGTCAGATTTGCAACTATGTGTCGGAGCGTCTGTCTTTCTATTTAATACAGAAAAAATCGAGTGTGCTAGCTTTCCCCTGAGATAGCGGTAGGTTCTCGTCGCAGCTCTTCCAGCGCCACCGCTGTCGTTAGTTGAAGCGAACCAAACTCTCATTTCAGACGCAGCTAGACATCTGACCGCTCAGCCTATAATCGGCTAAACCATCTGATACTTCCGCTTGCATTTGATCGAACTTAATTTGTCGATTGTTGCTCATACCATAATTGAAACATGAATAAAGTCCAGAGTCGTGCACTATTATCCGCTTGCCCCTTGATATGAGGAACAAGGAGTTCATTGAACACCCTTTCTTTGAAGATACCTTGACTCTTCAAAAAAGAAGGGCCAAGAAGATGGGTGGCCCGCTCGCGTAATCCACCGCGAAGCCAGTCCGCGATCGGAAGAACGAACCCTCGCTTGTTAACTTTCCTGAGTGCCGATGGTATGTAATCTGAAAAGGTGTCGACTAGGCATCGCTTAAGATCAGTAGTGTCGAATCTTTGAGCAGAAGGAATAGACAGCACTGATTCTACAAACTCGCGGTCAAGAAATGGGGGGCGAGCTTCAATCGAAAAAGCCATTGAGAACCTATCGGTCATATGCAGAAACTCGTCGGGGAGTTGAATTTGCATGTCGATAATTCTTGGGGCATCCCTCACACTCGCTGGACGCCCGTCGTTCCATAACCGTTCAATCAAAGCTTCCGATGCCATGACTTCTCGATTGTGCAGAGAGTTTAATAATATTTTTTTCTTCTCATAATCGCGAAAATATATGTGATAACGACTTCCGATCGGGTATCGACATAGGTCCCTTATCCAACGCCAGTCTTTCCGAACAAAACTTAATGCGTGATGTAGTCCTTTGTTCCAATCTTCATAAACTCTCCATTTTCCGTAGCTACCAAACAACTCATCCGCGCCGGTACCTGTCACACAAACTTTAACCTCCCCTGCCATACCCTTGAATACGTACCATGATGGAAGACCTCCGGCATACGGCTCATCAAGTGCGGCGACCATAAGGTCAATGTCAGACAATAGGTGATTACTATCGACAAGAATCTCATGATGTTGCGTGCCCCATTTGTCTGAAACGATTCTAGCCAAATTACGCTCGTCGAGATCCGGGAAATCATCAAATCCAACTGTGTATGTTTGCAGAGGGCCATTGCCTAGTTCAGACATCAGACCCACGAGAATCGCAGAATCTATACCGCCCGACAAGGAACAGGCAATTGGGACATCACTGAGCGACCAACGACGTACCGCACCCACAAGCCCTTCACGAATGACGGTTTGCAACTTTTCTCTATTCCAAGGGTCCCGTTCGAGCACGTGCGCACCTGACGGTGGACGCCAATAATTTTTCTTTTCAAGTTTTTGCCGCTTCACAGAGTACGTGAAAGACTCTCCAGCAGCGAGTTTTGAAACGCCCCTATAAATAGTCTCTGGCGCAGGAATACACTGGAAACTTAGATAGTGATATATTGATTGGTGGTTAATTTCCTGTCGAAAATCGGAATGACTTCTTAAGCCCTTAAGTTCTGATGAGAAAACAAAGCCATCGGACGACTGCATAAAGTAAAGGGGCTTGATTCCAAACGGGTCTCTCGCCCCAAAAAGGCAATTTTTAGCTTTATCATAAATCACGAAAGCAAACATCCCATTCAGCTTTTCCAACATCCTTTCGCCATAGCGTTCGTACAAATGAATAAGTACTTCCGTATCTGAATGATCTGTCCGAAAAATTACGCCACTGCCCTCAAGCTCCTGCCTCAACGATGGCGCATTAACGATCTCCCCATTGAACACTATCCAAACACTACCTTCCGAGTTTGCCATGGGCTGATGCCCATCAGAGATGTCCACAATAGATAATCTCCTCATCGCGAGGTACACACCCCAAGTCGAATCGATGAAAACTCCGCTGTCGTCAGGCCCCCTATGCTTTTGGCTAGCATTCATCTGCTTTAGCAACGAAGTGTCTCCCAGCCCTACGAACCCAACAATCCCACACATTTTTAGGTTAACTTTGTCGCAATACAAACCAGATGAGGGCGACTACGAGGCTGTCCGAGACCGAACGCCACCAAGTCACGGACGACCTGTTTGGGGTGCCACCAGGACCGTCTGCTGAAGTCAGTCGCGAAAGTACTGACCGGCGTGAAGCCGTTGGCTACGACCAGCGCGGCCAGCGTAGCTACCGAAAATGACCTTACATGCTGATACCTATGAAAGACGTGATCGCAGCTGGGGCAGTAGATTTCCGCCTTTTCTAAATCTTCCTCGTTAGGGGTTGTGATAATTAGCATACCGCCCGGCGCCAAAAGATTGGCGACCGCCTCGAAGAAAATACCTATGTGCCGATCGTCAAGGTGTTCGATAACCTCGACCGAAATTACGCGAGAGAAGCGCTTCCCTTGTTTCCTAACCTCGTTTACCACTGCCGCCCCCTGAAATCCTTGAACCCCATGATTCAATTGGTTGGTGACCCCGACTGACTCCGGCGAAAAATCGGTGGCCCATACTTGAAATCCTAAAGCAGCAAGATAGCGTGGCAGGAAACCTAGGCCGCAACCATAATCTAATACACTGCCATCGCCCCCGCGAAGCACTGGTGCGAGAGTAGAAGCAATCCGCTTACCGAACAGGTTAGTAAAGTACTCATGAGGCCGCTGGGCTTGCCAACGCCAGAAGCGAGAAACATAATGGTCATCCCAAGGTAGCCTCCTGTAAGCCACCTTGAGGCTCACTGTAGATTTATCTCGGTTTAATTCCAACGCGGGCTCCCCGAGCTCAATAGCTCCGAGAGTAACCCGCTTGGCTGCATACGCCCCATATCCATAACCTCCTGTGAGCTATTCCGTCAATGAGTCGTCTTCTACAAAAGAGAAAACGTCCCGAAAACGGCGCCTAAAACACCAAACTAAAAAATTTACAACCCAGAAACCCCTAAAACAACAATAAAATGAACACGATAACTTTACATCAAGGGCTACTATATAGTCGTCCTTGCAAAATTTAACTTAAAGTGAGCTTGGTTCGTAGGTTGATGGGGTTTATCTGGAGTAGGGATGTAGTTCTTTTGAATCTCTCGAGTAATACCTCTTTAGCCTGTGCCAAAAAGAGGAATTTAAAAAGGCTAGATACCTTCTCGCAGGATCATCTTGACCAGGTCCGTAGAACGATCTTTAAGCCATCCTCTAGTGAAATTAGTGGCCTACCAAGGATGCTCTTCATTATAGAATTGTCAGGCTGTCTCCTGCTCATGTCACCCTCGGGCAAAGGAGGGAGATACGAAACACGAGATTTAGAGTCGGTGAGACGAATTACCAAGTTCGCTAATTCATTGATAGAAACGCAAACCTCGCTTCCAATATTTACAACTGGATGGCTATTAAATCCATCGGTCAGCATCCTAACAACGCACTCAATATTATCGTCTATAAAACAAAAAGTGCGTGACTGAGTGCCGTCTCCATAGATATGAATATCAGAATTTGCTAGCGCCAACCTAATGAACCGTGATACGACGAAATCATCGGATTGCTTGGGACCATAGGTATTAAAGAATCGGAGAATTTGATAGGGAAGTCGATACTCTTGGTAAAACGCTCGACAGTAGACTTCTCCTACATTCTTGGCGACGGCATATGGTAGCCGAGAGTTAAGCGGCGTGATTTCCTCGTACTGAGGAAGACTCACGGGTTCCCCGTACACCTCCGAAGACGAAGCATAAAAAACTTTTCTTACTCCGGTATTCTTGGAAAGCTTCAGTATGTTCCTAATCCCGTCTAAATCATTCAGCACAGATATTGGATTACTTAAGGTACGAGCAACACCAACTACAGCTGCAAAGTGAAAAACATACTCGAACCTTCCAACCGAAAACACAGCTGCTAAATCCTCACTATCATTGACGTCGCAATGAATAAATTTTACGCGCTCATTGCTATCAAGATTCGATAGGAGTCCTGTAGATAAGTTGTCAACCACAGTGACATTTATATGATCTACGCTTATGAGTCGAGCCACCAATGAACTACCAATAAATCCCGCACCGCCTGTCACTAATACATTCATGATTTACCACCTAAAAACTAGATTTCGAATTACCACTAAAATTCGCCGTTTAAAGACGATCGAGGGGAACTGAATGAAAGCAAAAACAAGATACGTCACCGCCCAAAACTTAGTCGCAGCACAGTCTGATGTATGCAAAGAGCCATAAGAGTATATACCAGACTTTATTCGCCTGATCTTTAAATAATCTCCTGGTGTATTCGTTTTAATTAAATTGACAGCTCGTATTAGAGACTGGATACGAAGAATAAACCTCTCGTCGACACCGCGTTTCACACTACGATTTTGGTGATCAACTACCACTGAAGTGACCGCGTTAGAAAAAAGTGGCTTCGACTTCCAGTAGAGCCTCAACCATAATTCATAATCTTCAGAACCTGAGAGTTCTCGATGCTCTGAGAACAAATTGTTTAGAAAAAAATTCCTCTTCACAAACACGCCATTACAGCTGAAACAATTCCCATCGAGTAACGCGTTTTCTAGGGATTGAAAATCACTAAATGAAGGCGCAGAAGTTAATTTACCATCTTGCGAAAAAGCGAAGTTTAAATGGAACCAATCAGGATTCTCGTTGCTGCAAATGAAATTTTCTGCGACAGACACATGATTTGGCAACGCGTAGTCATCACTATCGAAGAAATTTAAATAATCACTCCTTGACACTGTCGCACCGAAATTCCGTGCGGCGCCGCGCTCTGAATTTGAAATGCGTATATACCTGACATTCTCCGCGATATACATCTGTACAACAGCCTTCGTGTTATCAGTGCTTCCATCATCGATCACCACAATTTCATGATTTGACCCCAACTGTTCGAGTAAGGATTCTAAGACTATGGGCAAAAATTCTTCACGATTGAAGGTTGGAATAATAAAACTTATCCTGGGGCTAGGCAAGTTCACATTGTTACCCACATTAACACGTCGGTTTTACCCGAGTTCAATTCCAAATAATTGATCAAGATCTTAAATATGACGTAGACATGCGGAATACTTATCGAAATTCATGGCGCCCGATTGGCAACCATTTGACTCCCCAGAAGAAAATCATAGGTCGTCGAAAGCCGTTCGCTAGAAAACCGCTCAAGAAGCGTTTTTTTAAGGTTCTCGGACATTCTCACAAGCCCAGGCGAATCTGCAAGATTTTCAATTATTCGTGAAGCAGCCTCGACCACTGGATCGCTGGACCGAAGTACGATCGCATTCTTGCCGCTTTGAAGATACTCGTCAAAATCACCAACACCGCCTTTAACAACTACGGGAATGCCTAGATATCCAGCCTCCTTCACAGCGCTATTGCTAGATTCACTTTCAGACATCGAAACGTAAAATGATGCCCGCTTCAAAAATGGATATGGGTTATCGATAAATGGAGAAAAACAAATATGAGAATCGAGATTATATTTTCTTCTTAAGTGCTCTAAGGCTACCAAATCCTCGCCCTCTCCAAAGTTTATCAACTGTGCGTTTACTCCACGGGCCATCAATTCGGCCACAAGTTGTATGAGTTGATCGACTCTCTTGGTATAAGTAAGCCTACTAAAGCTCATGATCAAAACCCTGGATAGATCGACTTTAGCCTGCTTGAACCCACTGGGCGCAGCAAGCTGAGTTAGGTTAGAACTCGCTAAAAGATCATATTTACTAAATTTATAAAGGTAAGGCACTACCCTTATCTTCGAGTACCCTGCAAATAATTCCCGGGACCAGTAAGCGCGAGTATTCTCTGTCGGAGCGCATTTTAGCGGGGAACAAAGATTACATAATGCATTGAATAAAACTGATTTTACACCGTATGTTCGCAGGTCTGCATCTGTATTATGCCTAACGTAATAGATCTCGATGTGCATGAAAATAGTTGCACATCTTAATGTCAATAGTGTCATCTGTTGATGGGCTATTATCTTTTGGGGTTGAATTTTTTTTATCAAACATCGCACTTTAATAATATACCTAATTAAGCTTGGTATATTTCTTAATCTAAGGTGCTGTTCCGAAAGAAAATGATATTCAATTTTGTGGCCCGCCAGCCATTTCTCAAGCGGTCCTGGGGCCTCTGGCGACAAAAAAACCACCCTAGCAATATGTCTCTCAATATAGTCAATTGAGGTCTCTAAAACGTTAGACCGCTTATTGTATGGATAGCCAATTAGTATTGTGAATCTACAGGGGCTTTGCCGAGGCTGATCGGTTTTCATCATGCGACTGTCTATTACTAAAAAGTTCACGGAAGGAATACCACAACCTGAGGATAGAGATATAGATCCAAAGTTGCCCACGACTCCCTACTCCGACTAATTTCAATGATTTCAATGCTGAGCAGTTTGCCCTTACGAGCCCACTAAAATAGCCGGAATTTTTGGGGGCCGGCAGGGTCATTCTCTCGCGTAAAATAATTGGGTAGTTTTCCTTTTTTGAGCTTACCCCGCCAAGGTCGAAAATCACCAATGAGGAATCAATCCGTTTAATCTTTCTTGCTGACCTTAAAGTACGTTCAATGGCATCTATGTCCGCAACTAACTTGTAGCGCTCATTGAATCCACCTAAGCTTCGTAAAAGATCTGTCTCGCAGATGTAGGCGGGATGAAATGGCAAGTGCAGGTAGGGAGTCCAGGGATGTTGATGGTTAAAGTTTGGCATTACATTATGAGGATGTCTGACTGTAGATATCCCACCGTAAAGAACATCGCAATCCTCCTGCGAACCTGTAATTAGATTTAGGGTGTCCTTTGATTTTAACGTGTCTCCACTATTTAAGAACATTATAAACTTTCCATTGGCCAATGATAAACCTTTATTCATGGCGTTGTATATTCCAGAGTCTTTCTCACTTATATATATCTTCTTAGAATTTTCTTTCGAGACAAATTTTTTGTAGCGTCTGCGCTCTAATACCTCGAGGCTACCGTCAGTCGAAAGTCCATCTATAACAATATGCTCAAAAGATGATACCTGTTGAGCCTCAATCGATGCGATTGTTTTTTCTAGTCCAAGGGAGTTATTTAGATTGACTGTTATAATAGAAAGGTTAAAGTATCCTCTGATTTTAACGTTACTCCTTATATTAAGCTTTGTTTGGTATTGAACATTTTAATCGCTCCTCAAGCTTTATTAGAGGTGGTTTTTTGCTCTGATCTATAAGCTCGATTCTGCTAGATAACCTCTGAAAAAATCGCATGGCTCTCGAACGTAAAGCTAAAACTCGACTTTGCGACTTTTCTCACGCGACAGCACACGGCTATAAAGTTCTTGATATCGTTCCGATATTATTTGGGGGCTATAGAAACTTTTAGCATATTCTCTTGATGATCTTCTAACCTTTTTCCCATCTGAGCCGCCTAAACCCCATTTAATACCTCTTGCAAAATCCCTAGTAACGAATACTGACGCGGTAATCCCCGAGGATTAAACACAGTATAGTTATAAGGCCTAACAGGGTTAGAGTTCATAAAATCTAGTCGCAAACAAGCCACCTCCGAAATAAAATCACTCGAAGTAGGTTCGGCACCAACCATCTAAGTGATCGAGATTTACTGTGCGTGGAAGACCCCGCTGCAGAGATAATCCAGTAGTCAATAATCCTTGGGTGCAACTACTAAGCTTCTCACTAACAGATTCCCAGTCTCTTTTAAAAACGCTATCGTCATCCCCCCGATAAACAGTAATCGCGCCAACGTTTGAAGCAAACCCAAGAATCTTCTCTCTAGCGTGCATCAGCTTCTTGGCATCTGAGACACCACTAGGAGTGAGGCTGAAACGCGCGTCAGTTGATGCGCAGAGAAGTAGATCCGCATACTCGCTCTGTGAGGCTGGTTTAAATAATAGGTCGGGATCGAAGGAATTCAGCGTCACATTAGAAATTACTATAGGCTTTATACCCGAACAAGCCGCCTCAAGGTGCGCGGTGCCGGAATAGGTAACGAAGCGCTCAGCGTGCTGGAAGAGATCGATATTCGAGTATTCACCGTCACTTAGAATCACATTGTTAGGTAACCCGTCTGGTAGAAAAGTTTTGATTATTTCCCTGAGCCAATGAAACTGATTTTCACCCCAACGATTAGCACTTGGGTGAGTCTTCAATAGCCACTCTTCCCTACTATTTGAGATAACTTTAAGTGTGTAAGCTATCCATTCGACGTAATCTGAAAACACTCTATTTCGATCAATATGATTAAAAGGTGAATCCCGAAAAATATGCATCATTATAATATTTTTCGGTGTCCGCCATGAAACCTCTATACTCTTTTCAAGCGCCGCTCGAGCATCTAAATATGTTGAGTTCCCGATGCTTCTCTCTTGCCAATAAGAGTCGACCTGACCTTGATCCGCCAATAGTAATAACTGATCCCATTCCTTTCTGGGCATTAAAAAGTGGGAGTTTTTAGAATCCACATGCAGCCTATAAACACTATGTGCTGCATGCGCGTAGAGACGAACGCCCTGCCGGCGAAACTCGGCGACTACGCCACTCCCAGTGTAAACCGTGTGACCCAAGAACGCGACTTGAACTTTGTAGTTTCTTAAAGTACGCCTAGCGAGACGTACCCTCTCTAATACTCGAACTGCTGAGACAAAACGACGCAAAAACGAAATATGAATCGTCCCATCAGGTACAGATTGAAGTGCGTTATCCCAAACCCCATGCCGTAATTGGACTTCGTACCACGAACCTTCGCCAAGTAATTTAGAGCGATTGGACTGAAAAGCCAATCGCAATGCTGCCGGCAACATAACAATGTGACGAGACAGGGACGCTAAAGCACCTTGAATAGATCTCCTGGATAAATTCTCAGCGATGATGATTTTGTACTGCCCCAGTATGCCTGATAGTGAGCTGTGCCCAGCAACCTCACGCGGGACAGGACGATCAAAAATAAGTGTTCTTATGCCAGCCGAGACACAATATCCATGGGCAATCGGTATTATAAATAACAGTTGACTTGGAATAAATCCATTCCCGATGAATAAGGCGCGATCAGACAATTTGTCTACCTAACTAAAATATTGAGATCATTTTTAATAACGTTTTTTCCGACATTCAACGTAGATTTGTTCGTAGTTATATTAGAATCTTAACGGACATTTCTTACGCCCCAAATCAAAAGACCCTGGGATTTTGAACGCCGAGGTAATCAATTAACTCTGATCTGAATTTATTATCCCTATGAACAGCGAGAACATTAAACTGATTAAAGTAATCTATCATGTTAACTTCGAAATCGATTAACAACCCATTACTGTCTAAAAACAAAGAATAGCCAATTTCATGAAGGTCGCGAACAAACTTCTTTGTCGACACGCCATTTTCGAGAAACCATGTAGGGGTAATCTCTATATAGAGGGACGGTTTGTTTTTTTGAATTGTTTCAACCCCCCCCATAATCACATGAGGCTCAAAACCCTCGACATCAATCTTTATAAAGTCGACCGCCTCTATTTCTATCTCTGATCTAAAACTATCTAGACTTCGAACCTTAACTTGATGACTAGGTATCGTCGCACCTGTAATGTTCTGATCATCATAAAATTGAGTGCCGTTAATTAGTCTGCCGGCGCCGCTATTCTCAACTGAATTGGAGAGGTGCATTAACCCATCGCAATCAGATATCGCAATATTGTGGTTTATTATTTGAATTAGCGTCGTCTCGTTTAACTGCTGATTAGCTATTAATCTACCGTAAATAGTCTTGGACGGCTCAAACGTGTGCACACGAGCTGAAACGTTAGAGGCTTGCAGTGCCGCCGACAGTTTTAAAGCGAATGCACCTATATTCGCACCTACATCATAGATCACAGGGTTGGGAATATTTCTTGTCAGCGCGTAAGCGTACCTCCACGAATAGTCCTTCATGTTTGCGAATACAAACCATTGCATGTAGTCTCGCGGGTCTAAGATAAAGTTGACTGAGTCTCGTTTTACTTTTTTTTCGCTTACTTCAAACTCACTATAATCCGCTGGAAGAGGAACTAGTTTTAAGATCGGGAGTCGTTTATTAATAGTAGCGATGGTGTTATCGAGTCCGAGCCTTAATATAATTAAATGCAGAGTTCTCGTTATCTTCTTTCTTGTTTGACTCATGACTTTTGCGGTACCTCGACGGAACTTGTCACTCGAACGCTTCCTTCTTTCCCGCAGAAGGTCTGTCGAGCGACAAGTCGTTACGAATTTTCGTGAGACGGCTATCAAGTGCCGACGACCTCCCAAGGTCTCGTACAAACCCATCAATTGTTGACCCAACCAAGGTGGTAGCGCGGCAACAATACGCTTTAAGCAAATGCGAATCGATTTGAATCATTTGCTCCGTTCCAGCAAGGCCCGCTCAGCCAAGCGCAGGTCTTGTGGGGTATCGATGTCCAGAGAATCTTTTTCCATCATGATGTAGGGAACGCAAGTTGCCCCGTAGAGTTCCCCTGAGTAAAGCGTATCCGGATGGCAGACAAGCACAACCGGCCCATTGCGCGCATAGGCCTTGGGCTTGTCCTGCCGCCTGGTAGCGATGGCCTGGTCGCCAAGAAAGGGGGAGAGAGTACCCCTAGAAGATAGTTTCATCACCGAAACCGGGTTGAACTGGTGCGGCACCTCCACCACACTAACCACACTGGTCGCATGGGTAGACCGGTACAGTGCGATGGCCTCTTCGACATGGCGGCCAGTGCGCAAGGGCGAGGTGGGCTGCAGCAAAACCAGCGCCTCCACCGCCACGCCTTGAGCCCCCAGCCACCCAAGCGCATGCGTTAGCACGCCAAGCATTGGGGCCTTGTCGCCAGCCAGTTCTGGAGGCCGCAGGAATGGCACCTCCGCCCCCAGTTCACGTGCGACGTCTGCAATCTCGCTATCGTCGGTCGAGATCAGTACGCGATCCACCGAACTAGCATTCCGCGCAGCGTCTATAGAGTAGGCGATCAGCGGCCGGCCGCCGATTTCCACCAGGTTCTTGCGGGGTATTCCCTTGGATCCACCTCGAGCAGGGATGACCGCGACGATGCTAATGTTTCAATCGCCCGAGTTCAATAGGTGATACATTTTTGGATATCCACCACCTCGGTTGAGAGAATTTCGGCGATGCGCTGACCTGCACGGCCATCGCCATAAATGGGCTCCATGTCGTACTGGCCATGGCTGATCTGCCGAACGATGGCCGCCTTGATCTCGTCCTTTCCATAGGGCACGTCCAGCACATTGCTGCCGCGGTCACGAGCGGTCTGCCGGGTCCCAATATTGACCACCGGCGTACCTATAAACGCCGCTTCGCGAATGCCGCTGCTGGAATTGCCGACCAGACAGGCCGTCTTGTGCATCAGACGCACATAGGTCTCGATGGGAAGGTTCTTGAAAAAATGCATGTGACGATCTAGCTTGCGCTCACGCCACTTGCGGATGCCGCGGGCGATGTCGTCCGAGCCCGCGTCTGCATTAGGCCAGAGTACGATCGCTGGCAGATCCAGCTCCCGGATGGCTTCAAGCGTCATTGTGATCTGGGCCTCACCCGACCCGTACTCCGTAGTAACCGGATGCTGGGAAACCAACACAAAGGGGTGGTCGAAATCCAGCCTCTCTCCGACGCCCTTGTCGAAAAGCGCGGACTCGAGCGAAATCTCGGGTCCGTCTAGGATATCGGCCACGAGGTCGATACGCGGACAGCCCACCATGTGCACATGCTTGGGTAGCTCGCCCAGACGGATGATGCGCTCGCGGGCGCCTTCACAGGCCGGGAAATGGATGTGGGCAAACTTAGTGACCGCGTGGCGGATGCTTTCGTCGATAGTGCCGCTGACTTCACCGCCCATGGTGTGGGCTAGCGGGATGTTCATATAGGCCGCAGCTAGCGCGGTGGCCATGGTCTCGAATCGATCACCGACCGTCAGTACCACATCGGGTTTCATCTGACCGAAGTGGGTCGGCAACTCCAGCAGGCCCAGACCAGTGGACTTTGCCATGGTGGCGGGCGTCTCACCCTCGATCAGCATATGGACGCGAGCCGAAGCGGTGAACCCGTCCTCCTCGACGAGATGGATCGCGGCGCCATAACGGTCCAAAATGGCAGAGGCTCCCACAATGAGTTGTAGTTCTAGAGCCGGGTGGTTCTGGATCGCGCGCATCGCGGATTTGATGCTGCTGTAATTAGCCCGCGAACCGATGACAACACAAATCTTCTTCAATTCAGATCTTCCCAGGTAATCTTGTGGTCGGGCGCCAGCGCATGGCGGACCTGCCGGCCCAGCAACTCGGTGTGGCGGGCGGCGGGTATGCCATCGCCAGGTTTCTTGAAGGCGAGGTCAGCAACCTGCAGAGATTGCCCCGCCTGCATGGCACGGGCCGTCACCACGCTTTTCTCGAAGATGCGCTTCATGTCCCGATAGTCTCGCAGGTCGTCTTTGTCGACCGGATTCGCGCGGATGATCGCGGCCTCCTTGACCTGGGAGCAGAAGACCTTAAACTCATTAGGCTCCATGCTGTGCTGGGCATCGCTGCCGTACATCAGGCGCGAGAAGGTGAAATGCTTCTCCACCACGACCGCCCCCAGGGCGGCGGCCGAGATACAGGCCGCATGACCGAGCGTGTGGTCCGAGAGACCGACCGGCAAGCCGTAACGCTGGTGCATCTCCAGCATCACGTTAAGACCGACGCTCTCTGGTGCGCAAGGATAGGCCGACGAGCATTGCATCACCACCAGCGGGCCGCCCCTGCGAAGCACCGTCACAGCCTGATCTAACTCAGCCCAGTTACTCATGCCAGAGGATAGGTAGACCTGCTTGCCCGTAGCTGCCACCCGCTCGAGCAGCGGCACGTTGCTCACCTCGCCCGAAGGGATCTTGTAGAGCTCGACGCCAACCTCCTCCAGCAGATCCACGGCTTCCAGCGAAAATGGCGACGACAAAAAACTCACACCATGCTCGAGGCAATGCTGCGCTATCTGTTTCCACTGCGGCAAGCTGAAAGCCGTGCGTCGGAAGTAGTCTATACGCGGCTCGCCCTTGAAGTACGAGGGCATGGGCGCATCGGCAAGGGTTTCGGCTTCGGCAATATGGGTCTGGAACTTGACCACATCCGCACCGCAGGCGGAAGCGGCCTCAACGGCCTTGAGCGCATTGCCGATGGAGCCATCGTGTACCGAGCCAATCTCGGCAATGATGGTGATACCTTGATCACTAATGGGGCAATCCTTTTTTCTGAATGCTCTCTGAAGGTGCCGCAAATGCATAAATCGACAACTTTCCACTGGGCTCGGCAATTCGTTTCACCCACAGCAACTCCAGCCCGGCGCGCCGCAACAGGTACCCCAGACTGGCGGGGTCATACAGTTGGCAGTGCAAGGCGCCAAGGATGTTGTCCTGCGGCAAACGCAGCCGAGCCGTCAACTTGTCGGGCACCTCGACATAGAGGAGCCCATCGTCCAGCACCAAGCTCCGGACGACCTGCAACAGAAAGTGCAAAGGCTGTTCGATATGTTCCAAGACCTTGTTAAGGGTCACAAGGTTGAATCCACGCAGCTCGGGCTGTCCGAGGTACATGGCTTCGACCACCGTAAACTTCTCCAGCTGCCGCAAGTGGGCCGCCGCGCGGGGGTCTGGCTCGACACCGAGGTACTGCCACGCCTCTCCCGTCTGGTCCACCAGACGGGAGAGGAATACGCCGGTCCCAGCGCCTATATCCATGACCCTGAGCTGGGCGGGCGCTCCGGACCAGCGGCGTACGAAGTCCATCACGCGGGCCACACGCCCTGCATTGTCCGATTGGCCGGCAGGCATGGCCATGACTCGGCGGTACTTCTCGCTGATGTCCGAGCCCATGAAATCGACCTCGTAATAGGCGGCACGCAGTGCCGCAAGGCGGATTCCGGATTCCTCGGGGAGCACATTGGTGGCACCACCGCATTGCTCACACTCTATCCAGCATCGTACATAGCCTTGCGGACCGACGCCTACGCTCTGTTCAAAACGGTCCGGTTGGTCGATGCGCAGAAGTTCGTGTGCATCCTGACCGGCACAAACAGCGCCTCTAAACATGTGTTTCCCCCCGGAGTTCTGATCCCTCTGACCACGCATAAAACGCTGCCAATTCGACCCCAGCCTTATTCGCATCAACAGAATCAACGCCGCAAGATGCCGGCGCCGCATACGTAGAAACCGAACGCATCATCAAAGGCCGGCCGCCTCCAGAATGGCAGCTACGTTCGGCCTGGGTTGAAAAAGCTGCTCCCATTTTTCCCGCGCATTTTTGCCCACTCGTTCCACCAAATCAGGGCTTTCGTACAATTTCTGAATGATAGATCTAATCGCGACCGGATCTCTGCCATAAAAGATGTCGTGTTCGGGAACTAGCTCAGGTAACCCCTGCGACGCAGACGGATCAGCAATGGATGGCACGCCATACGACATGGCTGTCAATATGCGAGTCCGCGTTCCGACTGGATACTGCATAGGGGAGAAAAACGCGTCACAGCTTTGAAACTCGGTATCTAGCGATTCCTCATGTCCAAGCGTAACCAGCCGGATGTTTTCCCATTGAGACTCAATCTGCTGGCCGGCCCGCCCGACAAATCGGATTTCCACTATGAAAGGTAAGGTGGCCAGAGTGGGAAGAAGGCTCCGTGTCAAATAGCGAAGCATCTTCGTACTCGCCGTAGTGGCCAGCGCTCCGACATGAAGCATGCGGAATACACCAGCTCTATTCCGCACACGCGCCCCAATCGGGCGCGCCACTTCGGGGCTAAACCAACGGAAGTGTTCACAGTCAAGTCCTTTACTTCGGTACTCCTCTGCATGCGACGGCGTGAACGAACCGAGGACGACTCTGCCATTTAGACGATGTGCCAGTTGCCGAACAGTCCGACGACTTCCCGTACTCAACGCTTGCAAACGAATCAGCCAGGTACTTGGTGAGTTCCATCGTAAATCGTAGCCATGCCGCAGGCGATTTGGGTATGGATCGCCGACGATTCCAACAACAGGCGCCGCACGGCTGGCCAACGGTACGATCCAGCCCAAGTCGAGTGCAATATGCGCAAAATATCGTCTTTCAGACTTTAAGACATCATCGACAACGTCAGTACAAACCGCTACCTGATGGGACTCGAGCAGCAAGGCAAGTCCAAACAATCCCCGCCTGCAAGGTCGCTCTTCATCAATGATTTTGCAGTTCAGCCCCTGAGCCACCAATTCGCTCAGATAGGTCCCTAATGTGTGCTCCTGTAAAAACCATTTGGAAGCCCGGAAATATCCATCAACCTGGTACCCCTTTTCCAGGAGGCTCCTGATGAGGTAGTAATTGAAAATTCCACTCCCCCCTTGAGAGGGATCTGGAATGCCTGTCGAATACACTGCTACCTTTTTAACGCTCACAGGATATCCCTCACGAACTCTTCAACATGGCATGTCGGCAGGCGTCTGCCCATGTCGAAAGGTTGACTCCAGTCCATTCGAAGAATCCGTCGATTTCGGACGGACACCACCTAGGTAAAGATGGCCGTATTTCACTCTGGAGAAATACGCTCAATTCCTCCACGCGATCTACGAAATCAGTTCTTGTCGGATTAAACTCCTCCTTGAGCCGCCTTACCAGCCAATCCGTCAGAATCATGCCCCAGTACTCGGCACGGAGATCGTCAATATATATGTGGTGGTTACGACGATGCTCAACAATAGGACGACCAAAAGCAACGTGATATGCCGAGCGCTTAATCAATGCCTGTAGGAAATATCCACCCCATATATCTCCGTAGCGCTGTAGCTTGCCGCCAGGGACGTCCCATCCCATCGGCACGCAAAGGAACGCTGGAACAAGATCCCGGACAACACACGTATTCTGAGTATTGATCGGCGACCATGTGTCTTGCGCTAGCACACCAGTTTCTGGGCCTGAGTATCGAACACCAAACACCTTGCCATTCAACCAGGTTGTCGCGTCGACGTCTGGATCATTCAGCCATAAACCGGCCCGGACTCCAATCAGCACCTCACTGTCGGCTTTCAGTTTTGTCTGATTATTTGAAGCACCCCGCAATTCGAATGGGTAGCCTCGCGGGTAAATCGTCCGTCGCGGCTCAATCTCAAGATGATCGCACAGATTGTAAAAGCCGGATTCAGTTGAAATTAACTCCCCGGCCCAGCGGGAACCGACATCATTGTGCCCACCCAAAAAATCAACATCGGAAACAGGAAAGTTATCATCGTCGATACAAATAAGACGCGAACAACCAGTTTCTAATGCGAATAAATATCCAATATTCCGACGAGTCTCATTGTTATATGGGATACGTTTATAAAACCTGTTGTAATCACCTCGCCCCCAGGCATCCTGAGTGGCAATGTCCAGATATGTTGTCTCCAACCCTCTTGCCGTAATAGCCTTACACAGGATTTCACTCTCTGGAGGCGTTTTTAGATCCGCGACCAGCCAGACCCTGCATCGACTTAGATGCCCATATTTATTCAGATTATCCCAAAGGGTCTCCAAGACGACGGGGACATTAATAGTTGTAATAACAAGGTGAGTTGGTTTCACAAATATGCCTTTGTAAATGCGATAGAACCGCTTCTTTAAACGCGCGTCATCCAGTCGTTAAATACCTCACGCAACGTCTCGTATAGCGTGTATTTTTGTGTCCAGCCGAGACTACGTAGCCTACTGTTCTCCCCCAGCAAAACCTCTTCGTCGGAAGGTCGAAGTAGACTTTTCTCCTGGTTGACCTCAATGGACAACCCAGCAATATCGATCAGCATATCAAGGACGACACGAATTGAATGAGCTTTACCTGTCGCAATGTTGACCGGGATCCCATAAAGGGTACTATTCTGGAGAAATATCAGTCCTGCAACGCCATCCCGAACGTCGATGAAGTCGCGAGCCGTATTCAGAGTTCCAACATTGATAATTGGAGCCTGCTTACCTTTTTTAATCAGCGCGAGCTGTCGAGCAAAGTTTTGAATTGCCGTAGCAGGCGGATGACCCGTCCCAACATGTATGAAGAGCCTCGGTAAGAAGACTCTCATTCCATAGTTGGCAAAGTACTGATACCCCATGGCTTCCGTTGCCAGCTTGCTCACCCCGTACGGACTAACGGGGCGTAACGGTCTATCCTCCTTCAGCGGCCCTTCGTTATTGCTGACAAGTCCATATTCTGCACTAGAACATGCCAACAACACTGTCGCTTCGGGGGAGTACTCCCGTACGCAACTCAGCAGATTCATAGTGCCCATCGTGTTAACTTGATGGGTATACCACTCTTGATCCCAAGAAACAGAGTTGAAAGCTTGAGCAGCAAAATGTGCTATCGAATCGAATCGATACTTTTTGAATATCGCACCCAAACTACTGCGATCGAAAATATCGCATCGAACTAAGTTCCTATTACCTTCCCCTGCTAGCCTGCTTGCTGCACTACTGCGTGCAATACCCAACACATCCCAGCCTTCAGACTGACAAGCTTTAACAAAATGCGACCCGATCATACCAGTCGCCCCTGTAACTAGAATCTTTTTCATAAAATTAGATCTTATCTTTTGTTAGCTACCCCACCTTCCGCACCACTCGCTGCTGCTAGAATACGGGCTAAATCTACAATAAATACGGAAATCGCACTCCTTTTAGTGGGGATCGGAGGGAAAGTTCATGCGCCTATGGGTAAACGCTTTTTTGGTGTGATTCCGCCCAAGGAGCCGCGGGAGCCAATCCGCAACTCTCTTATTCTCGGCGTTTTTCCTAGCTTCGTACCGTTAGCGGGTCTAGCTCGCCGTGAAGATCCGGCAGGCCAGCCGTACCGATATAACTCGCTCTATCACTACCCGTCTTGCCATCTCACGCCTGCGCGAGCTGGCAACATCAGGCCTCACCACTTTTTTGTCAAGGCCTCGTTCAGGATCTCAGCCTTAAGATGCTCCTCGGCGTACATCTTCTTTAACTGGGCGTTCTCGACCTCCCGCTTCTTGAGCCTTGACATCATCGATGTATTCATGTGCCGCACTCGGTACGCCACTTAATGTTATGGACTCCGCCTAAAGGAGCAATTACCCTTAAAGCGTTATGATTAGTCCGGGGAGAGCTGAGCGAAGTACTCGGTATTAATCTGACCAAAACCATTTTCCCGCTGCATGGCGCCAACGCGCTTGGCAAAGTGGAGTTTCGCAGGCGGCTGAGCTGCGATCACTTGATCCAAATTGCTGCAGATAAAATCTTTAGACTAGCTTACGAGCAATTTAAGGCTTACCTTTAAAGTCGCGCTGAATATCTGCACGCCATTTGTATCATCCGGATGTCACATTACGAGCTCATCCCAAAGACTAGCATTAGCTCTCCGCCTTATCGGGCGCTTTCTCGTGACCCCAGGAACCAAACTAACTCAAAATTGACGTTATATGGTTGATCAAATCGCTCTTAGAAACCGGCGAACGGTTTCCTTGGATACGCGTCTTTAGCCCCGCAAAAATATTACCTATAAAAGGTATCAACTCCGGACTTGCTCGGGTGTAATCTAATAGTGAGGTTATTGCAAAGAAAGCATCTCCCGCTCCAGTAGTATCCACTGGATCTTTATGAAACACAGGGGCACTGTAGCACTTGCTATCTTGGCTTAAAAAGCAGCTTCCGCGCGATCCAAGCGTAACACTAAATGACTTTCGTAAATACATAGAGCGTGCCTCAGCAATCACTTCGTCTAAAGTGCCTATGCGGTTACGCAAAGCCAACCTTAACTCGCGCTCATCAATGGAGAGATAGTCGAAATTCTGATGGCGATGGAAAACGTTAAAGCCCAGGTTTCCAGAATTCGCTTGAACGTTAAAAGCCTTGTAAGTGTTAATTCCATCCAGAAGATCAAGTCTACCCCCTTCCCATAGTCCGTGCCCAAAATCCATCACGAACACGACGTCAGATTCAATTGATGAGGATAGCAAATTTTCTCTAAAACCTATCAAATCAGCTTTGCTCCAAGAATGATGGTCTAGGTACGTGAGCTCAAAGATTGATTGGTTTCTTAGCGGACTGACATAGCGAACCTTTCGATGAGTCTTGAGCGTTGGCACCACAACTGAAAGCAGCGTAATATCCGACTCGGCTACGAGCGACTTCTCGATTTCCTTTATATAACCTTCATCGCCTGTCGGAGCGATGATAGTTACATTACAGCCTAAAGAATCGAGATGTGCTGCTACTGCCCAAGCACCACCGGGATGATTTTCTTCACTCTGATAATTTGCGGAGACCGTAGCGCTTTTGCTTGAAATGCCTTGCGGATTACAGTACACATAGGAATCAATAATAGGTTCACCCACAACAGTCACTCGAAGCCCGGAAAAACACTCCAATGCTTGCAGAACCTTATCTAGTCCAACGTCGTTTTTTACCCTATTCACCAAGTTGAACTGTTCCTCGGACCAATACGAAGAGCATTCTTCACTCAAACCTGGCAAACTTCTAACGTTTTTATTTTCCATCAGTTATTCTTTAACACTTTCATGACTAATTTAGCTCGTCTACGAAGATCGGAAAAACAGCAAACGGGTATTACTCTGGCTTTTGTATTTGCAGTTGTAAGCTAAGACTTTGAGTCTATCTCTTAGGCCTCTTAGCGCAGATACTTAAACCATTCTTTTGTTGCCTTTTCAATAGATGCAGGATCCCAAACCGGTGCATCGCTCCAAGAATCTATAGCGTCGAGCAGACTCCTCACCCCATCTTCTATTCTTACCTTCGGTTCCCAACCCGTATCTGCTTTTATTTTCGAAATGTCTGCAAAAGTACAATCGGGTTCGGCAGGTCGTTTTGGAACGTTTACAATTTCTGTTGCTCCAATCAGCTCTGCAATTCGCTTTACTGAAACCGTCTCACCACTGCCAACATTGTAAACTTCACCCGGTTTACCGTGACGGGCTACCATTATTGCCGCTTCACAGACGTCTGAAACGTATGTGAAGTCCCGAGTTTGGGATCCGTCACCCACGATGGTAAGCGGTACGCCAGCGAGTTTTTGTGCTAAGAACACTCCGAAAACTGCGCCATAAGTACCGTTGGTACGAGAACGCCTTCCGTAAACATTAAACAAACGTATAGAGGAAACGTGGACTTGATAAACTTTATGCCAGTGAAGACACAACTCTTCCCCCAGCCTCTTTGTCAAAGCATATGGGTATCTCGGATCAATGCCCGCAGTCTCTGGCGTAGGGTACTCGTTAGGAATCCCGTAACAAGACGAGGAGGCGGCGTAGACCAATCGTGCTACCCCACAGGAACGCACTGCCTCTAAGACGTTAAATGTACCGGTTACGTTGGATCGGAAATATTCGTCCGGGCTTACGATCGAAGGGACGATGTCAGCCAACGCCGCAAAATGATATGCTTGTTTTGCATCTGCAAAGTGATTGACCCACCTAGGATCTGATTCACTAATATCAGCATCTACTATCTCGAGATTACGATTAGAGATGTGAGACAGGTTTTGTCTGCGTCCACTACTAAAGTTATCAATAACCACGACACGCTCGTTTTGACAAAGCTTTTCTACGAGGTGAGCGCCTATGAATCCTGCCCCACCAATCACGACGATACTCATGTCAACTTTATCCTTATCCTAATTTTAATTTATAGAACCTGTCGAGTACTTACCCAATGAACTGAGGTTGACTAATTCTGTTGGACAGTTACATAGGAAAGATAACTGATAAGTAATAGTCGGTTTTGTTCGGGCTACTTTACTCAGCCTATTCTCTGCGAAGTAAAACTCATCCGACGTTTAGTTCGGCAAATGACAGGTGGGCGCTCTCGCGGTTGAAGAAGCGGAATTAGGTCTTCAGCCCTTACCTCAGATCTGCGATGCTGTCGTAGCGATGCGGATAGCGCGTAATTTACAGAGCGCCTGGGTCTTTCGATAAATACGTTGTCAAACTATCAGTGGGGGTCGATCAGTATGAGGAAAAGCGCAGGTGACGAACTGACTGGCTTTTGACAACGCAACAAGCTGCATTCGGCGCTTCGTTGTACGAACTCACTTAATTTGAGAAAAGCTGGTGGGCGGCCCAGAAAAGAACGCCTACCTAATGTCCTCGGTTATCGAGTGTGTTAGACCTGGGAAAGGTCGCCCTTGGTACCGACTGCCTGAAACAACTCGCAGCATTGCAGGCAAAGCGAACTTCTATTTTGTACATATAGCCATTAGATACCAAGACAGCTTGGGAAATTGAGTTGAAACGATCTCATCAGTCATTGAGAACATGAAGACATTTGAAAAAGCCTTTCTTAAAGCAGCCTCAAATTGCTCATCAGAGAACTCAAATGGGTGAGTTTGACGTCGACGTTCGGACGCAAACGGACGAGAGGCAACATTCGGAGTTCCTACTATCGCAAACCCCCCCTCGCGGATTAAGTCTGCGTAGGCTCGAACAACACGCTCAGTCTCATGCTGCTCAAAATGCTCAATGACATCAAGAGATATCAGCGCGTCGTACAAACCAAACATCGAGCGGGGCACATCTAAGAGATTCAATTTAGAAAATGACAAATTTAGTGTGTCTTTATGCGACTTCTTGTTTGCTTCTATTAAAGCATCGTCAAAGTCAATAGCGTCGACGTGAGCAGCACAACTTGCGAGGAACACGCTACCGTACCCGCGGCCGCAGCCAGCGTCAATTACCTTATACCTATTTTTGATAAATCGAGAACAGAACTTATATCGTGCCAGAAGGATAAAAAAATCTAGCGGACTTTCCTTATAAGAAATTCCCTCATAGACGTTTAACATCTCCTTAACGTCACCGACTTCATCGCGAAAGAGCTTTTTTGCCACTTGAACATACTCCATCAGAAAATTGGTTAAAAGCTTTATACTGAATGGCTATCTTTACAACTACCCGCACTGCTCCGGTGTCATTGATGCGTTTACACGTATCTTTATTTTATTTTGCAAAGTCACCCAATCCTAAGAGTCGAAATATCTACCGATGTAATTGTCTGCGTGATAAGGTAAAGATCCAGCCGGGAAAAGATGCGAGTATCTTGGAATGTTCTCGGGACTGTCTAAGTAATGAATCAAGTTCATGTGAATTTCTTTCTCCGTGTTCGATATAACATCAACATCAAGCTTAAAATCTTCCGGCCGCGTTTCAGATAATGTCTCGTAGAAAGCAGGAATATCGGAGTAACACAGTTTTTTAGAGGACAAAACACACCGCTTGTAGAGTATGCAGTTAGATCGCCCAGGAATCGCTTGCCAAAACGGAAAGGCGTCTGCAATAAAAACTTTAGCGCCTGCGGATGCGGCCAAAAGGAGCGGACCCGAGTGATTCCCGATAAACAGAAAACAACTCGTTTGAAAAAACAATCGCTCATCCGGGCTCACATCCCTAGTAAAGTCGAAAACCCCATCAACGTTTTTAAAGATATCAAAATCAGTCTCCCCAATACAAGCGATGGAGAATCCCCTTACTGAAAGTTCGCTAATTGCTGAAAAATAAGTGGACTGACCTGTAGGGTTTCTGTATGCGCTATTAGCTTCCGCAGCAACACCTTTACTTCGAAGATGTAAGGTGACGAATTTATCTAGCTTGAACTCCGGACATTTTATCCTTATCTCATCAGAGATTGCGCGCTTTCGAGAGCTCGAGAGTTGAACCGGACGGGGGTTTCCACCAGCCTCCACTAAGTCATAGTATCTGTGGATATCGTAGTAACGGTAACACTCACCCCCAGATAGCAAACTTATTTCTGGATATTTTGAATCTGGCATTTGATAGTATAAATTTTTCAGATCGACAAATATAAAATTTTTTGACTCCGATAACTTCGCCATTGCACTATTTAAAACTTCTAATCGGATATTATTGAATCGTGCGTTTGCTTGAAAAAAAATACACTTCCAACTCCTAAAGAAAATAAACTCATCGAAAAGTAGGGATACTTTACTTCGATCATCGATTAGCACAACGCAAATGACCTGTCCGTTGTATTCTCTCCTGAGCCAATCTAGATATAAAAATTGATGACCAAATGCTTTATGGAATAAAACGCCATAAACTTGTGCTCTAGGCATGGTTTTTAAAAAACAAACAGTCTCGAACTTGGCAAAAGTGTGCGCAAGGAAATTTTTTGCTTGATTTACTAACGTTCTTACGAAACGTATTGTCACGGGTATTAGTACATTATCTTGCTAGCGTTTTTGCCTCAAACGCTAGAGGGATCAAAGCGGTTCATTCCTAGTTAATTAGCAGGCTGATAATTAATATCATTTGAGGAATACGTTTCCTTCGAAGTACCACTATGAGTGGCGTAGTTGCTGTTTACCTCCCTCGACAGACTCACGTCTTTGGTAAAGCCACTGCATCATGAGATGGCCCACCACTAATTGCAAGTCTTCACTAATCTGCATATCGTTTACTGGCACATGAATGACATGGCTCGCAAGAGTCTTTGCCTCACCACCCGAGTAGCCCAGTATTGCGAAAGTTTCAATGCCGTTACGTGCGCAGTACTCCAACGCACGAAGAATATTGGGAGAATTGCCGCTACCGCTTAGCACGATAACAATATCTCCAGGTTCCGCGAGCACGGCAAGTTGGCGACTAAAAATTCCGTCATAGCCCTCGTCGTTCGCAAGACAGGTGATAACAGCAGAATTCGCGGGCAATGCAGTCACCCGCAGCCCATGCCCAAACTGCCTGGAAATACCATATAGAAAATCGTTAGCCAGATGGATGGCATTCCCGGCTGAGCCTCCGTTACCACAAATAAATACTCCACTCTTTCTTTGCCATGCGATCAGAAGGGCCTCTGCTAGAACTTGGAGTTGGTCAGACGGAATAGAATCTAGCGCGTCTTTAAGACGAGCCACATAGTTTTTCGCAAATGATTGAAAATCTATATCGTACATATTCCGCTCCTGATTTCTTCGTGGATTGGATTAGCATTAAATGTCAATGACCACTCGTCAGAGATGGCTGTTTCAGATTTGGGCATAGTAGATGCTTTTATCTGTGCCTCCCTAAGCGCCTGAATGAAACCAATATCAAGGTGAGTTCCCGTGTTATGCCAAGTTGCAACCCGTCCGATAAAATGCGGAATAACTTGGGTGCTGAAGTCTGTAATCTCAGGCCGTTTGCATATCCATTCCAAGATATATGGCTCCAAAAGATAAACCGCTCCGTTCGCCAGATTCCCCGGTGGGTTTCTTACTTTTTCATAGAAATTCCTAACCACTTTGTTTTTATCGAGTTCAACAATTCCACAAGTATGAGGGCTCTGGGTTTGAAAGGTCATCATGGTGATTGGACAGAACTTTGGTCGTTTGGTCTGATGAAAGCTTAAGAAATCATGAAAGTTACACTGACAAAAGTTGTCTGCATGTGCCACCAATATCGTCGAATGACGCAGAGCATGAGCATTCTCACGAAGCGTTCCAGCGGTACCCTTCAGTTCGGGTTCATAAACACCTCGCACCCATTGTTTATAAACTGGTCGATCCAGAAAGCGTTGAACAGTACTAGCCAAATAATGTGTATTCACTAGTACGTTCTCTGCCCCTATTCGCGCTGCTATGTCTAACCAGTACTCCAACAGAGGTTTGCGATTAATTGGCATTAAGCACTTAGGCCATTTGTTCGTGTACGGCCGAAGTCTGGTGCCACAGCCAGCCGCCAGCAGAAGAACAGAGATTGGCCTCAACATATCTTGCTTCTTTATGGTGTAAACCTTTGATTTTATGTCAACGGAGTCAACGTTATCCAAGCCGAAACTAGCAGAAATGGCGTTTTTCGTGAACTCTAAGACATTTCCGCCGTCGTAAAGGAAAGACTCAACTCCTGCAACTTGACCCGCTAATAGGTCTATCTCGCAGTCGCTTCCAAAACATCTTTCCTCTACTTTATTTTTTCGGGATCAATAGGGAACCCAGTGCCCTCAGACAGCGTAACATGACGCTAGTAGATTACTAGCGAAAGGGGCGGCTTTGTTACTGTAGGCTAATGCATAGGCTCGAGGCTTTCTGCTATCGCCGGTGAACCAGCCAACGGCCGGTTTTTCGCGCTCTTCACCACCCTGTCACCGATTTTATAATGGTGCTGCTGTTAGTGCCCAAGTTTTTTGTTAACTACACATAAGCTTTTGTACTACACCACCCTGCACATCAACTGTTTATGGCCGCCTAAAGCCTTGATTCCGCAATTAGCGAGTTCCACGATCTGGTCACAGTTCTTTAAGGTGGTAAGGCGGTGGGCGATGATCAAAATAGTAATGTCGCGACCCAAAGTCTCTACTGCCTGCATAACGTCCGCTTCGGTTTCGTGATCAAGAGCGCTAGTTGCTTCATCAAAAATAATTACGTTTGCACGCTTATAAAGCGCACGGGCTATTCCAATACGCTGGCGTTGCCCGCCCGAAAGCCGCACGCCGCGTTCGCCCACCAGCGTGTTGTAGGCCTTACTCCAGCCCTCGATAGTTCGGGCAATCTGTGCCTGTTCGGCTGCATGCTTAACTCGCTGCAGGTCGATTAGTTTTGCTGGCACCCCGAGGGCGATGTTTTCTGCAATACTGGTGTCCGATAAGAAAATCGCCTGCGGCACATGCGAAATGTGTGCCTGCCAGGCCCGGGTGTTTTGCGGATTAACGGCAGTGTTATCAACTAGTAGCGCGCCTTCGGTTGGGGTAAGCAGGCCCATAACGATATCTAGCAAGGTGCTCTTGCCACTGCCAGTAATCCCCACAAAACCTACTCGGCTGCCTTTGGAAATCTTCAGGTTTAAATGCCGAAGCACCCACGGCCCCTCAGCGGTGTACCGAAAGCCAAGGTCTTTGAGGGTAATCGCGGTCTCAAAGGTTATAGGCTCGACAGGATGCGCATAGGCGCGTGCTGGCATAGGTTGGTCAAGCAAATCCAGCGCATCTTGGGTGCTTACCTGGTAACCTTTAACAGTAATGTATGCGGTATAAATCTGCTGCAAGAGTGGCAGAAGTCGCTGGGCGCCGAGGGCTAACGCACCCAAAACAGGAATAGCGTTAATTGCTGCCCCAGTTGTACTACTCGCAGCAGCCAGCAGGTATGCCAAGCCCGCGATAAGAACCATAGCCAAGGCCTCCACACCAAACCGTGGACTCGCAGCCACCACTTGGTTGCTAGCAGCGGCTTTGTGCATAGGTACATATGCGTCTTTGTATAACTTGGAATAAACCAGCTGGGTTCCATTGATAAGTACATCTCGAATACCGCCCAAGCCCTCTTGTATGGCTTTGGTCATTCGGCCCTGTTGAGTGGCAATGGTCTGGCTGTTCTTCGCAACGCGCCGCCGAGTAATAAACACAAGCGCAGCATAGATAGCGCCGAAGCCGAAAAAAGCCAAAAGGGCGATAACAGGTTGTATAGCAAGAAGGGTGGAGATCACGGCTACAAGTATCACAACCGAACCACACACGTACATTGTTGGCTGTATAAGTGATCCGACTAAACCTGAAGCCTTTGAAACTCCTGAGATTATCTCGCTGCTATTGCGTGACACATGCAGGCTGTAGGGTTGGTAAAGCGTTCGCTCGTATACCTGTGCGCTGAAGTCTGCACCAATTGCCATTGAAAGACGCGTTTGCGCCCAAAGAAGGGCAATTCGGGCTAGCCCTGCGAAAACTACTGCAGTCACGAATACTAGGGTGAGGGGCGGCAGAAGATCCTGAGCGGACTTAATATGTAACAGTTGAATAAAGGGCTGAGCAAGTTGGTGGGCGAAGATCTTTTCCGGAGATGTAAGCACGCCCAAGAACGGCAATATCGCGCCAATGCTCACCGCCTCGGCAAACGAAGCAACAATAATAAGCATCGCCAAGACTGCAATTTGCTTTCTTCTTCGGAGCGATAGATGGCCCCAAAGACGGCGTATGTGTTTGATCGTGGATAGATCCTGTGAAGACACTCTTCAAACTCGATTCAGTGATGCACTGACTAAAGTGCTGATCGCCAATAACTCACTGCGCAGTCACCTGCGCCTGGCGCCCATTAGCTTTCAACCGGCGAACAATTGCCGAACCCACCATACTTTTGTGACCTGCAATATAGATTATGGGTGCCTCTATGGTCACATTCTCCTACCTGCTACCTTGCCCAGATCTATCTGCTGCAAACGCAGAAAACCCTGCAGTGCCGCCGCTAGCGCATCAACTGTCGAAAGTATGAAATGGTCTTGTTCAAACCTTCTTCTAATTTAACGACTGGCTCCCAACTAAGAGCGGTCTTAGCCAGCATAATGTCGGGTTGCCGCTGCCTTGGGTCGTCTGCGGGCAAAGGCTCAAAGCTAATCTTGCTTTGAGACTTCGTAAGACGAAGCACCGAGTTTGCCAGCTCTAGCATAGAGAACTCACTAGGGTTTCCAATGTTCACTGGGCCGGTGAAGTCATCACTGGTGTTCATCGCTCTAACCATTGCTTCTAACAGATCGTCCACGTAACAGAAGCTGCGGGTCTGTGAGCCATCTCCGTAGATTGTTATGTCTTGGCCCTTGAGTGCCTGAACAATAAAGTTACTAACCACTCTGCCATCGTTTGGGTGCATGCGCGGGCCGTAGGTGTTGAAAATGCGAACCACCTTGATTTTTAAACTGTGCTGGCGCCAGTAATCGAAAAACAATGTTTCGGCGCAGCGCTTGCCCTCGTCGTAGCAGCTGCGAATGCCTACAGGGTTCACCTTGCCCCAGTAACCCTCGGGCTGAGGATGCACCTCCGGGTCGCCATACACCTCGCTAGTAGAGGCCTGAAGAATCTTAGCCTTGACCCGCTTAGCTAAGCCCAGCATGTTGATTGCGCCATGCACGCTGGTCTTGGTGGTTTGCACGGGGTCCCACTGGTAATGAATAGGGCTTGCCGGGCAGGCGAGGTTGTAAATTTCGTCAACCTCTACGTAAAGCGGGAAGGTGACGTCGTGGCGCATCAGTTCGAACCGAGGGTGGTCTAGCAGATGGGCAATATTGCTCTTTGACCCTGTGAAGTAGTTATCAAGGCAGAGCACCTCGTGGCCTTGGGCGATTAGCTTGTCGCAAAGGTGAGACCCGAGGAACCCCGCACCCCCGGTAACGAGTATTCGTTTCACTTTGGCTGCCTAGTCTGCACTGGTTGTTTCTTCCGATGTGGGCTGTTGTTGATAGCCCGCTGGATTTTTAGACTGCCAATACCAAGCATCTTGCATCATGGTGTTTAATTTGCGTTGGGCGGTCCATTTAAGCTGGGTTTTTGCCTTTGTTGCATCGGCGTAGGTCTGGGGGATATCGCCCGCGCGGCGGGGCAAAACTTCATAGGGTATGGTCTGCCCGCTGACCGCCTCGAAGGCCTTCACAACATCAAGAACGCTATAGCCTTGCCCGGTTCCCAAGTTATACGCTTCTGGGCCTGTGAACTTTTCGTTTTCAAGCGTTTTAAGTGCAGCGGCATGGCCCTCGGCAAGATCCACAACATGAATGTAATCGCGAATGCCTGTGCCATCGTGGGTGGGGTAGTCGTTGCCAAACACCTGTAGATACTGGTACCGACCAACAGCCACCTGACAAATATAAGGAACCAAGTTATTGGGAATACCCCGGGGGTCTTCGCCAATTTGGCCAGACGCGTGAGCGCCTACGGGATTGAAATACCGAAGCAGCGCTATTTTCCATTGGTTATTAGACGCGGCGAGGTCTTGCAATACCTGCTCCACCATGTGCTTACTGCGACCGTAGGGATTGGTGGTATTGCCAGTGGGATGATGCTCGGGTATAGGTAAGTTCTGGGGGTCACCATACACAGTGCAAGAAGAACTAAACACCAGGGTGAACACACCGGCAGCTTGCATAGCCTGGCATAAGGCAATGGTGCCGGCTACATTCACGCTGAAGTAATTAAGCGGCTTTTCGACGCTTTCTCCGACCGCTTTCAGGCCGGCGAAGTGCACCACAGCAGTAATATTGTGTCGGGTGAAAATGTCGCATAACAGCTGTGGGTCGCGCACGTCCCCTTCAATAAAACGCAAGGGCTTGCCGGCGAGAGCCTGCACGCGTTTGAGCGACTCTGCCGAGCTGTTGCTGAGGTTATCCAGAACCACCACCTGGTAGCCTGCCTGCAACAGCACAAGACAGGTATGGGAGCCAATGTAGCCCGCACCCCCTGTAACTAAGATAACCTGGTGACAGTTCACTGAATACACTTAATTATTGCGGGCATAAGTGCTAGCCTTCTCGAGGGCTATTTCCTAGAACCGAAATACCTCAAACCCCTGCGCCTCCAGCAACTTACGATCATGCAGGGCCTTTAAATCGGCGATCACGGGCGTACTGTGTAATGCACACAGTTTCTTGAGTTCGCTTGGCGACATCTGCGCAAACTGGGTATGGGCCACAGCGATGATCAGCGAGTCCACCGGGGTCTGCGGTGAGATTTGGGTGAGCGTTATGCCGTATTCCTGCTGCACCTCTTCTGGGTTGGCGTAGGGGTCCATCACCTTAACGGTAAGGCCCCATTGTTGCAGCTCGCGAATCAAGTCGATCACTTTACTGTTGCGCACATCGGGGCAGTTTTCTTTAAAGGTAATGCCCAGCACGCCCACGGTGGCCCGGGCCACATTAATGCTGCTTTTCAGCATGAGGCGGATCACGTTGCGCGCGGCATAGCGGCCCATATTGTCGTTAATGCGCCGACCCGACAAAATCACCTGGGGTTGGTAGCCGAGTTCTTGCGCCTTGTGGGTTAGGTAGTAGGGGTCAACGCCAATGCAGTGGCCGCCCACCAGACCGGGCTGAAAGCGCAGAAAGTTCCACTTGGTGGCGGCCGCCGTAAGCACCTCGGTGGTGTCAATGCCCATGCGGTTAAAGATCATCGAGAGCTCGTTGACAAAGGCAATGTTTAGGTCGCGCTGGGTATTCTCAATGACCTTGGCTGCCTCAGCAACCTTGATGGAACTAGCCATATACGTGCCGGCGGTGATAATTTCTTGGTAGAGGTTGTCGACTGCTTGGGCAACTTCGGGCGTGGAGCCGCTGGTAACTTTTTTGATATCAGGCAGGCGGTGGGTCTTGTCTCCGGGGTTGATGCGTTCGGGGGAGTAGCCAACGTAGAAGCCGCTCGCAGCAGCATCGGCGTGATGGCGTTCGCCAGTGTAGTATTTCATTCCTGACTCACGCTCCAGAATGGGAACACAGACTTCCTCCGTGCAACCGGGGTAGACAGTGGACTCATAGATTACCAAATCGCTGGGCTTAACCAGCCGGCCGACGGTTTCGCTGGCCTTTATCAGCGGGTTAAGATCAGGACTGTTGACTCTGTTCACTGGGGTAGGCACGGTAACGATGAATACCACCGACTCTGTGGAACGAAGATTGGCCGGATCCGAGGTGAAACGCAGGTGCTTCGCCTCTCGCAACTCCTCGGCCGATACCTCGATGGTGTGGTCATGCCCAGCGTTAAGCTCTGCAATGCGGCTAGTTTTGACATCAAACCCGATTACAGGGCGCTTTTTCCCAAATTCGACAGCCAAAGGCAGACCCACATAACCAAGGCCAATCACGACGATGGTGTAATTCTGAAGGTTCATGGCGCCTCCCTAGAGGTCACCTGGGCAGGCTGATCAAATTCCTGACCTACAGCTGCAATCTCAGCTTTAAGGGCCTCGTACTCTTCTCTTTTGCGCATCAGAAACCGTGCGGTTAGGGCTACTTTCTCCGCAAGACCATAAGGCGTAAGAAGGTAGGCGTAGCCTGTCTTCTGGGTATTTCTGCGAAAATTATGAACTTTGATGGCTCCCTTATCCAACAGAGCCCGCAACACAAAGTTTGTGACCCCCAAAGAGACCCCTAGCCGCGCGGCTAGTTGGCGCTGTGTAATGTACGGGTTCTCTTGCAAAGCACGCAAGACTCGGAACTGGGTATCTTCTTGAAGTGGGGTCACTAGCTTCGAAAGTAATTTCGGGATGTTTGTTCCGCCTCGGCCACGCTACCGCCGAGCCGGAATCCCAAGGGATCGGCTAATCGGCATGTTGCCGAAGCGAGCTTAAACATTTTTTGAGTAAAAAGCATGTTCAATAATGAACATGATCACCCGAATTCTACTGCTTTCCACGTGGGATACTCTCGCTCATGCTGCTTTATTGGTTTTTATTTCTCATTCCAGCGGGTTGGGCACTGAGCCGACACCACCCGAGCAAACCGAGACCACAAGAGCGTCTTTTATTTGCCTTGGCCTGGATGCTAACGACCCTGCTCCTTTTGGCGCTGATAGGTCTGCGCCATGAGGTGGGGGGGGACTGGGGTAACTATCTGCCCTATATTGAGGCTGTCGGGTACTTGCCTTTTTCTGAAAGCCTTGGGATGGCCGACCCTGGTTACGCGGCCTTAAACTGGCTGGGAGCCAATCTAGGTGGGGGTATCTACACCGTAAATACCGGATGCGGCCTGCTATTTTCCTTGGGGTTGATGGCGTTCGCAAAGCAACTCCCACGCCCGTCCCTGGCTCTTGCGGTGGCAACGCCCTATCTGATTCTTGTGGTAGCCATGGGGTACTCCCGTCAGGGGGTCGCCTTGGGCTTGGCAATGCTCGGTTTAGCATTTTTGCAACGAGGCGGTCTTTGGAAGTTTGTACTCGCTATCTCTATAGCTGGCCTCTTTCATAAATCAGCCATCGTTCTGATTCTGATTGCCCTGACTAGCCGAAGTAAACACAGACTGCTCACCGGGATAGCGGTCTTAAGCATTGGTGCGGGCCTCTACGTTCTGCTCATGGCAGAGGCTGTTGACGCCCTTCGGGTGGGATACCTCGATGCAGAATACCAATCGGCCGGGGCAGGCGTGCGGGTGGCGATGAATGCCCTACCCGCTGCAGTCTTTCTCTGGTACCGCAAGAGATTCCAAATCGACGAGGAGCAACGCAGGCTCTGGACGGTGATTTCGCTTATTGCCCTAGCCTTTATTGGTGCGCTTGCCTTATCCCCCTCATCAACGGCAGTTGACCGAGTGGCACTCTACCTCATCCCCCTACAGCTCTTTGTCTGGTCCCACTTTCCAGAGGTGTTTGGGAAGCCGGGCCGGCGCAACACGGTAGGGGTGCTGCTGGTATTGGTGCTTTATACGACGGTGCTCTCTACTTGGCTTAATTTTGCGCACCACAGATCAGGCTGGATTCCCTATAAGTTCTACCCGCTGGAGCTTTTGTAGCGCGCAGTGAAAATCACAATCTGGTAGCCTGCCCCTTCTAACTAAATCTTTAACAGCTAATTTTTTTATGAACCCCAACCAACTATCCCAGCCCACTGCCGAAGAAGAAATTAGTCTGTTGGACATACTCCTAGCGTTCGCCGAGAACATTCGCTTACTGACTGTAGTTCCCATCGCCGCAGCTATTCTGACTTTTGTGTATGTGTCGTTAACAACTGAGACCGCCTACACGGCGAAAACCACCCTTCTGGGTCAGGGCAACAGCGGGGGAGCAGGGATAGGGCTCGGAGCGATCATGGCCCAGATGACTGGTTTGGGCACCATGGGCGGATTTGGGGCGTCGGGGGTGAGTACGGCCGATCAAAAGCTCGTCGCTTACCTTGGGAAACGCGAAATGGCTGCAAAGCTAATAAAACAATTCGATCTCGCCAAGGTTCTGGGTGCGAACTCGCCCGAGGCCGCGATCGAAGCGCTTAGGAATATGACTCGAATTGAACAAAATAAAAAAACACAGCTTCTAGAAATTTCCGTGTCCCATACAAATCCAATGCTCGCTGCAGATCTCGCGAATGGGTATGTTGCAGAATTGCAAGCCCTTCTCCAAACCGAGGATAAAGCGCAGTCCAAGAGCCGCCTGGAAACTTTAGATAAGATGATTGCAGAGGTAACAAACCGGCCCCACCGGGTGGAGGTGGGCCGTCAAATACTCCAAGGCCTACTTCAGCAATATGAATCTGCAAAGTTAAGCGCATTGGGCGCCGGAGAGGGTGGGCGAGTAACCGTTGTTGATATTGCCGTGCCGCCAACTACACCGGACCCCAAGGGCAGGCTAA
>JACCDP010908882.1_pt1 | contig 45247 bp, 36 predicted proteins | sample 7445841 | NCBI WGS metagenome assembly JACCDP01 (sample SAMN15323441, study PRJNA562643) | freshwater metagenome | isolation source: river surface water | place: USA:Blue River Watershed | collected 2017-08-17
CGGCAATGACGTGATTTATCCGGAACAACCGTTCCGGATCAGTGGTCAGGTCCGTTTCCGGTTCTGATCATTTCCTGAGTGCGCGGGCCCCCGGCTGTGGTGTGTGCGGCCGGGGGTCTTTTTCAATTCGAACCCATGACAACCATGCATGATTCCTCCGGTGACCCTGGGTCTTTGAGAAGGCTCTGTCTTCGGGTCGTCGCCGGATTCCTCATCATGGCCACGACGGGTTGTTCGCCGTCGGGTTCGGGGTCATCAACCCCGGCGACGGCGACGGGCACAACCCATGGCCCGGCCTTGAATTTCATCCACGACTGGATCCCAGAACCGGAGCATGGAGGCTATTACGCCGCGGATCGTCTGGGTTTGTGGAAGGCCGAGGGGGTGACCGTCAACGTGCTGGTCGGGGGACCGAATTCCGAGATCGAGAAGCGGGTGGCTCTGGATCCATTCGGGCTGGGCATCGTCCGGGGCGATGCGGTGTTCGTAGCCGTGGAACGGGGTTTGCCCATCGTCGCCGTCAACGCCTACTTCCAGCACGACCCGCAAGGGATCATGGTGCGCGAGGATTCTCCGGTGAAGACCTTTGCTGATTTGGAGAATCGGGACATCGCCATGCAAATCGGGGCGACCTGGCTGCAGTACTTGCAGAAGAAGTACGCCTTGAGCCGGATACGGGTCAGGCCGGTGACCGGAAATGTGGCCAATTTCGTCAAGGATCCCAACTGGATCACCCAGGCCTATCCCACCAGTGAGCCTTACTACGCACTCAAGGAAGGGGTGCGTTCCCGGGTGCTGCAAATCAGCGAGTCGGGGTTTGATCCGTACCGCGTGATCATCGCCAACCGTCAACTTGTTGAGAAACATCCGGAGCTGGTGGCCCGGTTCAGTCGCGGCGCTTATCGTGGTTGGCAGGAGTACTACCGCAATCCCCAGCCCATCCATGATTTCCTCCGCTCCATCTCACCGACCATGGAAGACGGTGGGATGCGTTTCAGCTACGTGACATTGCGCCAACTGCGTCTGGTGGAAGGCGATCCGGCTCGTCCAGAGGCCATGGGTGCAGTGGATCTGGAGCGCTGGCGCTCGCTCGGGTCCATCTTGAAGGACTTGGGCGTGATCCCAGCGGTGCCGCCGCTGGAGTCGGTGGTTTCCACGGCTTTCACGCCTCAGGCCTTGGGTCTGGACCCGTCCTTGCCGCCACCATTTTGGACGAATGCGCCTGCACCGTCCCTGAATCCATAGTGTCCTTGCCTTGAATCGACAGCCATGACCCCAGTTTCCCGAACCCTCCTCAAGAACATCGGTCATCTGGTCACCATGGATCCGAGCCGGCGCATCTTGCGGGGTGCCTGGTTGCTGGCTGAAGACGGCGTGATCCGATCCCTCGGAACCGGGCCTGCCCCTCGCGTTGCCAAGGCTGCGGTGGTGGATGCCCGAGGAGGTATCGCCGTGCCGGGCCTCATCAATACCCACCACCACATGTTCCAGAATCTGGCGCGGGCCTTCGAGCCCATCGCCAGTTTGCCGCTCTTGCCGTGGCTGGCCGGGCACATGCCATTGTGGCGTCATTTCAATCCCGACGACCTGTATGTCGCCACCCAGGTGGCCTGTGCCGAGTTGATGCTCAGCGGATGTACCCTGACCAGTGACCACCACTACTTGTTCCCTCGCGATGGCAGCGCCGGGATGCTTGATGCCGGATTCAATGCGGCGGCGGCCATGGGTATCCGCTACGTCGGTTGCCGGGGCTCGGTGAATTTGCCCAGCGACATCATGCCCGACTGGTCCTGCCAGGACCTCGATGTGATCCTGGCCGATTGCCAGCGATTGCATGATCGATTCCACCAGCGCGGGACGGGGGCGATGTCGCAGGTGGCCTTCGCGCCGTGCACGGTCTTTGGGTGCTCCGGCGAACATTACCGACAATCGGCCCGGCTGGGTCGTTCCCTCGGAGTCCGACTGCACACCCATTGCGGCGAAACCATTCCCGAGAACCAAGATGCGGTGAAGGTGCTGGGATCTCGACCCTTTCCGTACATGGCCCGGCACGAATGGGAAGGCGAAGACGTTTGGCTGGCCCACGGCATCCACTTCAATGACCGCGAGGTGGCCCGACTGACCCGCACCCGCACCGGCGTGGCTCATTGCCCCTGCTCCAACATGCGACTCGGTTCGGGTGTCTGCCGTGTGAATGACCTTCGCCGCGGTGGCAGTCCGGTGAGCCTGGGTGTTGATGGTTCGGCTTCCAACGACTCGGGCCACTTGCTCAACGAGGCCCGGTTGGCGTTGTTGCTGACGCGGGTTGTCCACGGAGCCGAAGCGATGACCCCGGAGACGTCCCTGGAAATGGCCACCCTCGATGGCGCGCGGAATCTCGGAAGGCTCGCCGATCTCGGATCCTTGGAGCCGGGCAAATGTGCCGATGTGGCGGTATTTCCCAGCGAGGATCTCTTCAGCAACGGGGCCCACAATCCAGTGCATGGACTGGTGCTTTGCCATGCGCGTCAGGTGGACACACTGCTGGTCCACGGGCAGGTGCGTGTCCGTGAGGGTGCAATCGTGGGTGTGGATTTGCCGAAGCTCCTGGCCAAGCACCGCAAGGTGGCCCGCCGCTACCACGATGGCGCGGTGAAATGATTTTCGAAACTCCCGAAATAAAATCCATGCACGGCCTGATCGCTGTTTTCGCTCGTTGGAGCTTTCTGTGGGTCGCCCTCGTTTCCATGGCCGCCGATCGCGCGCCCGTGCGACTCATCACCGACTGGTATCCCCAGCCCGAACACGGAGGCTTTTACCATGCGCTGATCCAGGGCTACTACCGGGAGGCCGGGCTTGATGTGGAGATCTTGCCCGGCGGACCCAATGCGTTTCCGATCCAACGCATCGCCACCAAGGCGGCCGAGTTCGGCATGGGCAGCACCGACGACGTGCTTCTGGCCAATGATCGGGGCATCCCGATCGTGGCCGTCGGGGCCACCCTGCAACACGATCCGCAGGCGATCATGGTGCACGACTCGTCGCCGGTGAAGACCTTCGCCGACCTGGAAGGGCGCACCGTGGCGGTCACCCCCGGCACCGCGTGGTTTCCGTATCTGATTCAGCGCTATGGCCTCAAGACGACCCGTGAGCGTGCCCACAATTTCAGCATCGGATCCTTCCTGCGGGATCCGGACTACATCCAGATGTGCTTCGTCACCAGCGAACCGTTCTTCGCGGCCGAGGCAGGTGTGAAGGCCCGCGTGCTGCTCATCAGCGGGAGCGGTTTCGATCCGTACCGGGTCTTTTTCACGAGGCGTGAATTCCTGGCCCAACATCCCGATCGTGTCCGGGCCTTCGTGAGTGCAAGTCTGCGAGGCTGGAGGGGCTACATGGAGGATCCGACCGAGGCGCACGCCGAGATTCGCCGGCGTAATCCCGAGCTCACTCCGGCCAAGATGAACTTCAGCCATCAGGCGCTGAAACAGGGTTCTTTCCTGAACGGTGATCCGGCCAAGGGCGAGGCGGCCGGCCGGTTGTCGGAGGCCCGGTGGCGATTTCAGTTCGATACACTCAAGAAACTCGGCGTCCTGCGCGGTCGGTTTGATCCGGCGACCGCTTGGACAGGCGAGTACTGCAACGACCCCAAACCGACGGCAACACCCCGCCCATGATTGAACGAATCTCCAAGATCGCACTGTTGGCAGTGGTCGCGCTCTTCATGGCGCTCATCGCCTTCAACAACATCACGGACTACGGATCCAACTTCGATTTTGTGCAGCACGTGCTCTCGATGGACACCACGTTTCCCGGCAACCGGTTGAAGTGGCGGGCCATCAGCGCCCCCGCCCTGCACCATGCCTTCTACTGGACGATCATCGCCTGGGAGGCGCTCAGTGGCTTGGGCATTGCGGCCGGTGCACTGGCCTTGTGGCGGGCGCGCAGGCAACCGGCTGCCGCTTTCAATGCGGCCAAGTCGCTGGCTGTGGGTGCCCTTACGGCCAATCTGGTGTTGTGGTTCACGGCCTTTCTCATGGTCGGTGCCGAATGGTTCCTGATGTGGCAGTCCCAAGTGTGGAACGGCCAGACGGCCGCCACGCGCATGTTCACCTGCGTGGGCCTGGTTCTGCTCATCGTCAAGACCCAGGACGTCGATCCGGAAAAACCTTCGGACTGCGACGGCCAGACACGATAAAAAGCCCGGGTTCATCCGGGTGGAGCAGCGCTTCTGGCTTTTGCAGAAGGGGGCATTGGGGCTTTGATGGGCTCCATGCAATCGGAGGTGCTCACGGGTCTGACGGTTCTGGTTCTCGAGGATGAGCCGCTTTGGAGACGGCATCTGGTGGCCAACCTGGAACGGTGGGGCGCCGAGGTCACCGCGGTCGATTCGGTGGCCGGGGCTCGCAAAGCCTTGGGTTCAGCCAATTTCGACTTCGCCTTGATGGATGTGAACTTGCCCGACGGGCTGGGCCCCGACCTTCTTCGGGACAAGTCCCTACCGGTTCACACGGGTGTGGTCATCATGACTGCCGAGGGCGGTATTTCCGGGGCCGTCGAGGCCATCCGGTTGGGCGCTCTCGATTACCTGACCAAGCCCTTCGAGCCCGAGGCCCTGGCGTTGACTCTCCGCCGGGCCCGATCCACGCAGGCGATACGTCGCGTGGCTGAGCAGCAGCGATCGGTCAGTCCGGGCTTTTTCTTCGGGGCCGCTCTCTCGGGCCTCAAGACGCAAATCGAACGCATCCTCGCCGCCGATCGCCGAATGGAGACCCGGTTGCCGCCGGTGCTCATCGAGGGTGAAACCGGCACGGGCAAGACCTCCCTGGCCCGGCGGATCCACCGCGAAGGCCCTCGGGCTGACGGGCCGTGGGTGGAGATCAATTGCTCCGCCATTCCCGAGCACCTGGCCGAGTCGGAACTCTTCGGCCACGAGAAGGGGGCATTCACGGATGCCCGCAGCACCCGCATTGGGCTTTTCGAGGCGGCCCATGGGGGGACCTTGTTCCTCGACGAACTGAGCAGTTTGTCGCTGCCCATCCAGGCCAAGTTGTTGACGGTGTTGGAGGACCACCGGATCCGGAGAGTTGGCGGATCGAAAGACATCGCAGTCGATGTTCGGGTCATCGCCGCTGCCAATCAGCACCTGCGCCAAATGGTCTCCCAAGGCGGATTCCGAGCGGATTTGCAACATCGGCTCGATTTGTTCCGGTTGACCATTCCGCCGTTGCGGGATCGGGGTATCGATCTCCTGCCGTTGGCCGAATCGCTGATGCAGGGCATCGCGGTTCGCCACCGAATGCCGGTTCGGTCGATTTCAGAAACGGGAAGACGTCGTCTTCTGGGCTATGGCTGGCCGGGCAATGTCCGGGAACTGGCCCATGAATTGGAACGGGCCTTGGTGTTCGAGGATGGCGATGCGTTGAACTTCGATTCCCTGTTGGGAGCCGGTGGTGGGAATGCTGAGAAAGGGGCATCCTTGGTGACGACTCCGGTTGCAGTCCCCACCGGATCCGCGGACTCCTGGTGGAATCCCGCGTTCCAGTTCCCGGAGCAAGGCTTCGACCTCGAGGCCGCCATCTTGCACCTCATTCAACAAGCGTTGCAGCAGTCCGGTGGCAACGTTTCGGCGGCGGCCCGCCGTCTGGGCGTCTCCCGCGACTATCTCCGATACCGGCTCGGACCCAAAGGTGGCCATTGAAGCTCCATGAAGGTGACCGACACGCTGCCGTGGGCAACGCCGATCCAGGTTGCGCATCTCGTCGGCCGATCCAGGCCAACGATTACGGCCAATGATCACGGCTCAACGGTCTGCAGGAATTTGAACTTCCCGTCCTCGACCGTGATGATCACTGCCGCCTTCGGGGCGTTGCGCTGGGCATCCATGCGGGTGCGACCACTGGCAGCCACCAGATCCGTGGTGACCAGAGCCGCCTTGATCTTGGCCGGTTCGGCCGATCCGGCGCGCCGGATGGCGTCGGCCAGCACCTTGGCGGAATCATACCCGAGAGCCGCCATTGCGTCGGGAGTCTTGCCATTGTAGCGGGCCTTGTAGGCGGCCACGAACAGCTTGGCTTCCGGGGTGTCCTGGATGGGTGAGAAGTGCGTCGAGTAGTAGGTGTTCTTGAGCGCCTCTCCGCCGGCGATCTGGATCAGCTCGGGAGCCTCCCAGCCGTCCCCGCCGAACATCGGAACGGTGATTCCCAGTTCGCGGGCCTGCTTCACGATGAGCCCCACTTCGTTGTAGTAGCCCGGCACGCAAATGCCCTCCGGGTTGGCCGCCTTGATGGCCGTGAGCTGCGCTTTGAAGTCCTTGTCCTTCGAGGAGTACTTCTGCTGCACGACGATTTGGCCGCCGGCCGCCGTGAAGGCGTCGCTGAAGTACTGGCGCAGCCCGTCGCCGTAAGCCGAGGATACGTCCGAGAAAACGGCCACCCGCGAGAGCTTGAGCGACTTGCGGGCGAATTCCGCGATGAGCCGGCCTTGGAAGGGATCGGTGAAGCACACCCGGAAGACGCAGTCTCCCACCTCGGTGACCTTGGGATTGGTGGACGAAGGCGAGATCATGGGAATGCCCGCCGCCTGACACACCGGGCCTGCCTCGAGCGATCGGCCCGAAGCCACCTCGCCCAGCACCGCCACCACCTTGTCGCGGCTGATGAACTTCTTGACGATGGTCACCGATTCGCCGGCCGTGGATCGGTTGTCTTCGTGCAGCAGTTGCAATGGTTTGCCCAGCACGCCGCCGGCTTTGTTGATTTCCTCGATGGCCAAGGCTGTGCCCTCGTGCGACGACACGCCGAAGGTGGCTTCCGTGCCCGTCAGCGAACAGAACTCGCCCACCTTGATGGAGTCGGCCGCGGCCGCTCCAGCTGCTCCGCCCTCTGACGGTTTGCAACCGGTCCACGGCAGGACCGTGGTGGCGGCGGCAGCGACGGCGACGGTGGCGAGGAAGGCGCGACGGGGTTGGGTTGGGTTCATGGATGAGGTGGGGATCGAAGGATCGGTCTCTGGGAATCTCCGTGAGCTGAGGCTAGGAACCTCGCTGCCGGCTTTCAATCGAGGACTGAAAGGGACCGACTTCAATTTGGACCCCAAGGCCGGCGAGGTGGTTTCCTCAGAATCGGGTCGGAATTGATTGCGCCGCCCGTTCCGGTGAATGTTCTCCCCGCCGCGGGAGATGTTCCCTGGCGATACCCGACCTTCATGAAGCCGAAACTGCCCACCTCCCAAGACGCCCTGCTGTTCACCCCCGGACCGTTGACGACCTCGCTTGCGGTCAAGCAGGCCATGCTTCATGACGCCGGATCCTGGCACTGGGAGTTCAACGCGCTCGTGGCCGAGGTGCGCCAAGCCATTCTTGCCCTCGGTGGTGTCTCTCGCGAGTCGGGCTGGGAAGCCATCCTGATGCAAGGCAGTGGCACCTTCGGCGTGGAGGCGGTGTTCCAGAGCGCCATTCCGCCGGAAGGCAAGGTGGCCGTGCTGTCCAATGGGGCTTACGGCGAGCGGATGATCCTCATGCTCCAACACGCTCGCATCGCCCACACGATCTTGCGTACGGCCGAAGACACCCCGCCGACCCCCGAGGCATTGGACGCGCTGTTGGCTTCCGATCCGGCCATCACCCATGTCGCTGCGGTCCACTGCGAGACCACCACGGGGGTTCTCAACCCCATCGAGGCGTTGGGCCCCGTGGCCAAGCGTCATGGCAAGGTGTACATCGTGGATGCCATGAGCAGCTTTGGCGGCTATCCCATCGACTTGGAGGCTGCGGGCATCGACTTCATCATTTCGTCGGCCAACAAGTGCGTGGAGAGCGTACCGGGTTTCAGCTTCGTGCTCTGCCGTCGAACGGTTCTCTTGGCCACCGAGGGTTGGGCGCGCAGCCTGAGCCTGAACTTGCTCGACCAGTTGAAGGGCTTCGAGAAGAACGGCCAGTTCCGCTACACGCCGCCGACCCACAGCATTCTGGCTTTCGCGCAGGCGCTCCAAGAACTCGAGCAGGAAGGCGGCATCGCCGCCCGTGCCGCGCGATATCAGGCCAACAACACCGCCCTCATCGCGGCCATGCAAGGCATCGGCCTGAAGTCGTACCTTCCGGCGGCTGTGCAAAGCCACATCATCACGAGTTTCGTGTACCCGAAGGATCCAGCTTTCGTTTGGACCGAGTTCTACCGGCGCGTGGCCGAGAAGGGCTTCCTGCTGTATCCGGGTAAGATCAGCCAAGCAGACACCTTCCGGATCGGCAACATCGGACGTCTCTTCGAGAAGGACATGCGTGCCGTGGTGAATGCCATCGCCGAGACCTTGGGCGAGATGGGTGTCAAAGCGGCCTAGGCCGACTCGAGGATGACGTTGGTGTAGATGCGCCGTTCGCCGGTGCGGATGAGGCCGACCGCACCCGGCACGCGGGCCTTCAGGGCGAGGTGGTGTTCCCAAATCACGGGCGTGTCACCGAAGGCCGACAGGAACTCGGTGCGCACGGCGGCGTCATTGTGGTCGTTGAACTCCGAGGCCATCCAGACGGGTCCGGCCTTCCAATTCGCGACGATGGCCGCCACCACTTGGGGCACGGTCGGGATGCCGTAGACGAGCGACAAGTCCACCGTCTCGATGCCAGGCCAGGCCGGGAACATGGAGTCGGCGATGACCAGGCGGTTGGTGTGACGCACCCGTGCCAAGAGGGACAGCAGGTGGGGATTGAGGATGCCACTGCGGAGCATGGAACCCAGAAAACGATCGGCGGGTCTCGAAGTCAAGGGACCTCGGGGCCTTCTGTCGGGGCCGTGGACCGGCGAGGGTTGAGGCTGTGGTTGGGCGAAATGTTGAAAGGTCCGGGCGTCTTCGGGCGAATCCATTGGAAAATGAATCCGCTCCAAGATCATCCCGGAACCGCAGTCTTGCCCACCATTCTGATGCCTCCGCCAACGCCGCCTGTGCCTTCCAAATCGGACGTGGTGCGTTCGGTGAGCCTTCATGCGATTCCCTCGGCCGATCGACCTCGTGAACGGCTCATCCAAAATGGGCCAGCGAGCTTGCAGACATCGGAACTCATCGGGCTGCTCCTGCGGACCGGGGTCCCCGGGGCCAACGCGGTGGCCATCGGGGAATCGCTCCATCGCCATTTCGGCAGCCTGGCCACCTTGAATCGAGCCTCGCACGGTGAACTGGCCCGGTTCCGGGGTGTGGGCCCCGGCAAGGCAGCGATCCTCATGGCGGCCTTGGAGTTGGGGCGTCGGGTTTCCCGCGAGTCGATCAACAGCGCGCCCCTGCTGGACACCCCGTCGCGTATCGCCGCCCTGTTGGCCGACACGGCTGCGGGTTGGAGTGCCGAGCGGATGGTGGTGCTCTTGCTCAACACCCGATGCCGGCTCATCCGAATGGAAACGGTGACCGAGGGGCTGATCGATCAGGTGTTGGTGCATCCCAGGGAGATTTTCCGCCCGGCCATCGCCGCGGGTGCCCACTCCATCGTCCTGGTCCACAATCATCCCAGCGGGGATCCAAGCCCTTCCGAGGCCGACATCCGCATCACCCGCGAAATCCTCAAGGCCGGTGTTTTGTTGCGTATCGACGTGCTCGATCACGTCATCCTCGGTCGGCCCTCCGATGTCTGGATCAAGGGATACAGTTCGTTGCGTGAACTGGGGCATTTCCGTCCGGTTTGACCGGGTCCGAATGGGCTCAGGCCCGCTGGCTGCGGCAGATCAATCGAACATCCTTGCCCAGGGTGTCGGCGAGCAGTCGGCCGAAATCCGGGCCTTCGAAGACCACGCCCTCGCCGGTGGCCTCGTGCCACTCCGGATGGTCTTCCGTCACGATGGCCACGACCACCCCGGGCCAATGGCCCAAGTTCACTTCGTCACCGATCCGAACGGTCTCGCCGGTGCTGTAATTCCAAGAGGCTGGCATCGATGTCCGGCCGCTGACGGTGTTTGAACGGGGGGGACGACCAAGAGGTTGCCCGAAGCGTCGTGGATTCTGCAACCCTGAGGCTCAGCCTGCGGGTCACCCTTTGCCTCGACTTTCGCTCGAGTGATGCCGGTCGATCGTCCTGTGCCGGGTCTCGGTGGATTGTTTCATCCAGGCGGGTGCGTTTCCGGCATTTTGCCTTTTGCCTTTTTGGTGGGAGCCTCCGCAACCTCGGAGCCATGCGCGTTCTCACCGGCATCCAGCCGAGCGGCGCCCTGCACTTGGGCAATTATTTCGGGGCCATGCTCCCGGCCATCAGCCTACAAGACCAGGGCGAGGCCTACTATTTCATCGCCGACTACCACTCCATGACGTCGCTGACCGATGCGGCCAAGCGTCGGCAATACACGATGGATGTCGCCCTCGACTGGTTGGCGGCCGGGCTCAATCCCGACCGGTGTGTGTTCTGGAAGCAGTCCGACACGCCGGAGCACACCGAACTGGCCTGGCTTCTGAGTACGGTGACGCCCATGGGCCTGCTCGAACGCTGCCACAGCTACAAGGACAAGGTGGCCAAGCTCGCCGACGGCGACGTGGGTGCGGTCAACCATGGACTCTTCGCCTACCCGGTGCTGATGGCCGCCGACATCCTCCTTTACGACACCCAAGTGGTGCCAGTGGGCAAGGACCAGAAGCAGCATCTCGAAGTCACCCGCGACATCGCCATCAAGTTCAACCACCTGTACGGTGAGACTTTTGTCGTTCCGGAACCGCGCATCCAAGAATCGGTCGCCGTGGTGCCGGGCACCGATGGCCAGAAGATGAGCAAGAGTTACGGAAACACCCTGGAACTCAGCGGCGACGAAAAGATCCTCCGCAAGCGGGTCATGTCCATCCAGATGGACAGCCGTTCACCGGCCGAACCCAAGCCGGATGCCGACAAGAACATCGCCATCCTACTCCTGCGCCTGGTCGCTGCGCCTGAGGTGGCCGCCGATTGGGAAAACCGCCTGCGTGCGGGTGGGGTGGGTTACGGGGACCTCAAGAAGGGCCTCTTCGAGGAATATTGGAAGCACTTCGCCGCGTTCCGTGAACGGCGGGCCGAGTTGGCGTCGCGGCCTGATGAGGTCCGGGAAATCCTCAGAGCCGGTGCGGTGAAGGCCCGGACCAAGGCCCAGAAGACCCTCGCCCGAGCCAAGCAGGCCTGCGGCTTGGATTGAGTCAGTACCGGCCCCATTGGGTGGATCCCGGTTCAAAATCGACCGTTCGGCCGGTTTACAATCCGGGCGGTCCTTTCCATCCTCAGCCCACGGCATGAGCTTTTACGACCGACTGAAGTGGACCGCGGACGGACTGATCCCGGCCATCATCCAGGAGCAATCCACTGGGCGCGTCTTGATGATGGCCTGGATGAACCGTGCTTCGCTCGAGAAGACGATTGAGACCCGGCGCACCTTTTTCTGGAGCCGTTCGCGCCAGAAGTTCTGGATGAAGGGCGAGTCCAGCGGACATGTGCAGGTGGTCAAGGACATCGCCTTCGACTGCGATGGCGACACCCTGCTCATCCAGGTGGAGCAAACCGGCGCGGCCTGTCATGAGGGTTACCAATCGTGCTTTTTCCGGAGCCTTGAGGGGGATGGGGCCGAATGGAAGGTGACCGAGCCCCAGCTCCAGACTCCCGACGCCATCTACGGCAAGCAGTGACCTGGACCGTTCCCGAGGTCGTCCCGCCCGGATCGGCACCCTGGTGCTTGTTCGCGGTGCTGGCATTGCTGGGACGCGCCGCCGACTTGGTCTCCACCTACATCGCCACACCCCATCTGGCGCTCGAGGGCAACCCGCTGGCGCGTCGGCTGGGTTGGCGTTGGGGAATTCCGATCAATGTGCTGGCCTCTTTGGGGGTCGGGTGTTTTCCAAGCCTGGCCATTGCGGTGAGCACCACCAGCGTCTTGGTGGCCGCCCGAAACTTCCAGAATGCGTGGATCATGCGCTCGATGGGAGAGTGGCAGTACCGGATGTGGATGGCCGAGCGGCTCGATCAAACACCCCGGCCCTTGCCGGTCGTTTGTTTCATGGCTGAGGCGGTGCTCACGGTCTTGCCTGGGCTGGCCTTGCTGGCTTTTGCGGAGTCCGGCGGGGTGGCCCAGTCGGTGGGCATGGGGATAACCGCCTACGCCGCGGCCGTGGCCTTGTTCACATTGATGGCCTTGTGGCGGCGTTGAAGTCGACCTGCGATGGATCGATGTGGGCTGGCTGAATCCAGTCAGCCCACCTCGGAGCCGAGTTCGACATTCCAATAGGCGACATCGAGGAAATGGCGCCAACTGTCGTGCATGGAGGCCCCGAAGCTGACCTGAACGAAGGGACGCCACTTGGGTCGCTTGGGTTTGCGCACCAGACGCATGTGAGCCTCGGCCGGAGTCCGGTTCGCCTTGCGCGTATTGCAGGGAATGCAGGAGCAGACGATGTTTTCCCAAGTCGTGGGCCCACCTCGATCCCTCGGAACCACATGGTCCAGGTTCAAATCGCGCCGATCAAAGACCTTGCCGCAGTACTGGCAGGTGTTCTGGTCCCGCTCAAACAGGTTGTGCCGGGTGAATTTGACCTCCTTCTTGGGAAAACGGTCGAAGCCCATGAGCAAGATGACCCGGGGTACCCGGATTCGGAAAGAGACCGTGTTGACGGAGCCATCGGCTTCGGGGTCGGTCGCGGACAGGTCACGCCACTGCTGGAAGTTCAGTGTCCGGTAATCACCGTCGCCATCACCGAACACCACCTGCGCGTTGCCTTCGAAGAGAAGCGTCAGCGCCCGACGTACCGAGCAGACGTTGACCGCCTGCCACAGCCGGTTGAGGACAAGAACCTGATCGCACAGGATGCTGCTCATCGGATGGTTTGGAACAACCGTCTTCCCTACTAGCCGCCCCCCATGACGCTGTCAACGCGCCCCGGTGAACAATCGGTGAACATCGGTCGGCCCGCGGTCCCCGGTGGTTGCCCCGTCCAGCCATCGGGCGAGTCTGGAGGCGCTGGCCAGCAGGGGGTGGAAGCTCAAAACAAGAACCTTGTCCGGCGGGTTTTCTGCCGATGTGTCGGAACGGGATTTTCCCCGTACTTGTCCCCCCGGATCATTTCCGTATGGTAGGCCTCTTTCGATGCACGAGCCTGCCATCACCCCGGAATTGGTCGCGAAGCACAACCTCACGCCCGAGGAGTACCAGAAGATCCTCGAGGTCCTCGGCCGAGAGCCTTCGTACACCGAATTGGGCATCTTCTCGGTCATGTGGTCGGAGCACTGCTCCTACAAGAACACCCGGCCGGTGCTGAAGACCTTCCCGACGAAGGGCGAGAAGATCCTCGTCGGGGCGGGCGAAGAGAACGCGGGCATCATCGACGTGGGCGATGGTGTCGCCATCGCTTTCAAGATCGAGTCGCACAACCACCCGAGTGCCGTGGAACCGTTCCAGGGTGCGGCGACCGGTGTCGGTGGCATCATCCGCGACATCTTCACCATGGGTGCCCGGCCGGTGGCGGCGCTCAATTCCCTGCGCTTCGGAGAACTCTCCAATCCCGAGGTGCGGCGCCTCTTCACCGGGGTGGTGGGTGGCATCGCCCATTACGGCAACTGCTTCGGCATTCCGACGGTGGCCGGCGAGGTTTATTTCGACAAAAGCTATGAGGGCAATCCGCTGGTCAATGCCTTCGCCCTCGGCGTGCTGCGGCACGACCAGATCACCCGCGGTGCCGCCCATGGCATTGGCAATCCGGTGTTCTACGTCGGCCCGGCGACCGGCCGCGATGGTTTGGCCGGAGCCGCCTTCGCGTCGCAGGACCTCACCGAGGAATCAGCCGAGCAGCAGCGCGGGGCTGTCCAGGTGGGCGATCCCTTCATGGAGAAACTCGTCTGCGAGGCCTGTCTGGAATTGCTGGCGACCGGGTGCGTGGCGGGCATGCAGGACATGGGAGCAGCGGGATTGACCTGCTCCACTTGCGAGACGGCCGCCCGTGCTGGAACGGGCATCGAGATCGAGTTGGACAAGGTCCCGCAGCGGGCTCCGAACATGTCGAGCTACGAGATCATGCTCTCCGAATCCCAGGAGCGCATGCTCATCGTGGTCCACAAGGGGCGTGAAGCCGAGGTGAAGGCGGTCTTCGACAAGTGGGATCTCCCGTGGGCCGAGATCGGTGTGGTCACCGACACAGGTCGCATGGTCGTTCGTCACGGGGGCCGGGTGGTCGTGGATGTGCCTGCCAAGAAGCTGGCCGACGAGGCTCCGGTGTACCACCGCGAGGCCCGCGAGGCGGCCTACATGACGGCTGTTCGCGCTTTCCGGCTCGACGGCATCGCTGACACCCGCAACCCGGTGGGCGACCTGAAGTCCCTGCTTTCCAACCACACCATCGCCTCCAAGAACTGGGTTTATGGCCAATACGACCACATGGTGCGTGATGGCTCGGTGGTTTGCCCCGGCAGTGATGCGGCGGTCATCCGCATCAAGGGCGACAGTCTCCCGGTGACCCAGGCCGAGTATGCCGCGGCCAAGTCGGGGGCCGCCGACGGGTTTGAACCGTCGGCTCCGTTGGCGGACAAATACGTGGCCTTCACCGTCGATTGCAACGGTGGCTATGTGTACCTCGACCCCTACGAGGGCGGTAAGGCCGCCGTCACCGAGGCCTGCCGCAACCTGGCTTGCTCCGGGGCCGCGCCGGTGGGCTCGACCGACAACCTCAACTTCGGCAATCCCCACAACCCGGAAATCTTCTGGCAGCTCAAGGAGTCGGTCCGCGGCTTGGCCGATGGTTGCCGAGCCTTCAGCGCTCCGGTCACCGGGGGCAATGTTTCCCTCTACAATCAGCGGGGCGCCCTGGGTTCCATCGATCCGACGCCCACGGTGGCGGTGGTCGGAATCATCGAAAAACCGGAGCACATCACCACCCAGTGGTTCAAGGACGCGGGCGACGCCATCTTGCTTCTCGGGGCACCGGTGGATCTGGCCGACCCGCTCCAGGGCCTCGGCGGCAGTGCGTATCTCAAGAGCGTGCATGCCCAGAAGAACGGCCTGCCTCCGCGCGTTGATTTACAGGTGGCTCAAACCTTGCACACCACCTTGCTGGGCCTGATCCGCGAGGGCGTGGTGAAGAGCGCGCACGACTGCAGCGAAGGTGGGCTGGCCGTGACGCTCGCCGAATCCTGCTTCAGTCAACAGGTGGCCCGTGAAAGCCACCGGTTCCTCGGGGCCAGCGTGGACCTCAGTGTCTGTGCCGAGGGAGCCCGCTTGGATGCCCTGCTTTTCGGTGAAACCCAAAACAGGGTGGTCATTTCCGTGGCGGCCATCGATGCCGGCCGTGTGCTCAAGCAGGCCCGTGCCATGGGCGTTCCTGCGGTGCAAATCGGTACCGTCGGCGGTGAAGCCCTCACCATGAAAACCCCGGCCGGCGAGTTCTCGGCACCGGTAGCCGAGCTCCACGACGGTTGGTGGAACTCGATCGCCCGGGCCATGGCCTGATTCATCACCTCGTCAAAAGCCCCTGGAATCGCCGCTTTTCACCCAGACCCGCTCCAGAGCACGCTCTCAGCCCAGAATCCCATGAGTTCCACCATCGCCGCTGCACCTGCTTGGCCCGGAGTCATCCGCCGTTACGCCCGCTTCCTGCCGGTCACCGCCGAGACCCCGGTCGTCACCTTGCTGGAGGGAAACACTCCGTTGATTCCGGTGCCCAATTTCGTGGCAGCCATCGGGGGAAACTTTGATCTCCGCCTCAAATACGAGGCCATGAACCCGACCTGTTCCTTCAAGGATCGGGGCATGACCATGGCCATCACCAAGGCCAAGGAGCGGGGCGCCAAGATCGTCGTCTGCGCCAGCACCGGGAACACTTCGGCCAGCGCGGCGGCCTACGCGGCCCGGGCCGGCCTCAAGTGCGTGGTGCTGCTGCCCCAGGGCAAGATCGCCCACGGCAAGATGTCCCAGGCGCTGCTCTACGGGGCCACCACCGTGAGCATTGATGGCAACTTCGATGATGCGTTGAACATCGTCCGCGAACTGGGTGAAACCGGCCTGGTCGAGGTGGTCAACTCGGTGAATCCGGTGCGCATCGAGGGCCAGAAGACGGCTGCTTTCGAAATTTGCGACGCCTTGGGCGACGCGCCCGACTTCCATTTCCTGCCGGTGGGCAATGCCGGCAACATCACGGCCTACTGGCGCGGGTTCCGCGAGTATGCTCAAGCGGGACTCTCGGACACGTTGCCGCGCATGATGGGTTGGCAGGCGGCCGGAGCTGCACCGTTGGTGTTGGGTCATCCGGTGGCCCATCCGGAGACCGTGGCCACGGCCATCCGTATCGGCAACCCAGCCAGCTGGCAGGGTGCGATCGATGCGGCCCGCGAGAGCCAAGGTTCCATCCGCTCGGTCACCGACGAAGAGATCCTGCATGCCTACAAGCTTCTGGCCCGCACCGAGGGCGTGATGGTTGAGCCGGCCTGCGCCGCGCCGTTGGCGGGTTTGATCAAGGCGGTTCGCGGTGGCGAGATCCCAGAGGGGTCGCTCGTGACGGCCACCATGACCGGACATGGCCTGAAGGATCCGGACACCGCCATCCAGGTGGCCGGTTTCGAGCCGATTTTGTCCAAGGCCACCAAAGAGGCGGTCATGTCGGCCGTGGGTCTGGCCTGAATCGTTCCGATCAAGCCGGGTCGGCTTGGGTGCCCGCAGTTCTGGTTGACGTGTTGGCCTTGGTGAGTCGGCCGGTCCGAGTTCGGGCGGATAAACCCCTCTGAAAAAGTGTGGGAACTGGCGGGGCTCATGGGCTAGCGTCACCGGCGCATCCTAACCCAAACCGATGCCTGCCGACTGCCCATCCTCTGCTGCCGTCGAGTCTTTTGACGAGACACTGCTGGCCCAAGGCATGGGCGCGGAAATCTACGGCCGACTGCGGGATCACCTTTCCCAGAACGAGCCCGAGGAACTGGAGCGTCTCTCCGACCGAAGTCAGCGCCTGATGCGCGACCTTGGGGTGACCTTCGCCCTCTACAACGAAGACGATGCCGCCGACTGGATCCTCCCCTACGACTTGTTTCCGAGGGTCCTCGATCCGGAGACCTGGAAGTTCCTCTCGCGCGGCGTGATCCAACGGGTCGGCGTCTGGAATGAGTTCTTCCGCGACATCTACGATTCCCAGGAGGCCTTGAAGAACGGCGTGGTGCCGTTTGAGTTGGTCTACGACGACCCCGGTTACCAACGCAATGCGGTGGGTCTGTCCGTTCCCGACGACACCTTCGTGCACGTCGCCGCCTTCGATCTGGCCCGCGATGCCCGCGGACGTTGGGTGGTCATCGAGGATTACGTCGGCAATGTCACGGGAGTGACCTACGGCCTCCAGGCCCGGGCGGTGCTCACCCAGGCCACCCCGGAACTCCTCGAGATGGCCCCGGTCTGTCCGGTCCAAGGCTACCCCACCGAACTTCTGGAGCATTTGCGGGGTTTCGCCCGGGGAATCCAGGAGCCCCGGATCGTCCTGCTTTCGCCGGGTTCCTACAACAGCGCCCACTACGAGCATTCATGGCTGGCCCGACAAATGGGCATTCCCTTGGTGCGGGGTGGCGATCTCATCGTCCTCAATTCGCGCTGTTACCTGAAGACCATCGGTGGCATCGAGCCCATCGATGTGATCTATCGCCGGCTGGACGACGCCTTCATCGACCCGGTGGCTTTCCGTTCTGACAGCACCCTCGGCGTCCCGGGCCTGATGACTTGTGTGCGCAAGGGCACGGTCACCATCGCCAATGCCATCGGCACCGGTTTGGGCGACAACCGGGCCATCGGAGCGCTGCTGCCCCGTTTGGCCAAGTTCTACAACCGAGGCCCGCTGACGTTGCCCGGTGTGGAGCGTCGGTTGTGCTTCGACCCCGATCAGCGGGCGATGATCGAGTCTGAGCCCGAGGCCTGGGTGATCCAGCATGTCAGCGAGCGGTCCAACCGGTTGGTCTGGCATCCCGGTCGAATGGAGCCCGAGGAGCGTTCACGGTTGCTGCGCGACTTGCGCCGCCATCCTGAACGCTACGTGGCCGAACCGATCTTGCCGCTCACCCACCTGCCCACCGCCTCTGCCCAACTGGAAGGGCGCCATGCCGGGCTTCGCCTCTTTGTCTTCGGCGGCAAGAATCCCAGGGTGTTTCCGCTGGCCCTCACCCGTCATGCGACCGAGCCGGACTCGCGGACCATTTCCAGCGGACTTGGCGGCGGGATTCGTGATACGTGGATCCTCCGGGGTGACGAACCGGCCGCAGCGCCGGCCTCCTCGCGTCCGGTATTCCTGACCGCCCCCCACCAACGCCGCCTCCGACTGGGCAGCCGCATCGCTGACAGTCTCTACTGGATGGGCCGCTACAAGGCCCGGGCCGAACAGGCCACGCGGATGCTCCAGGTCTTGCGCCGGCTCCAGATCGAGACAGCGGGCCGGGAGAGCGCCGATCGTTGGGCGCCCATCTGGGCCGCATTGGCCCGGGCCACCGGTCATCCGATCGAACATCGGGCTCCGGAAGCCGAGGGTCTTGACGATCCGTCCTACCGTCTGCTGCTGGCTGCCGACCATTCTGCCAGCGTCGCGCGATGCATCGCCAGTCTCCACGAAAACTCCCGGGCGGTCCGTGAGACGATCCCACCCGAGGTTTGGAGCGCAGTTCACCGACTGCATCAACTGTGCGAGCAGGCCCAGGAAGCGGCGGATCCTTCCGATCCCGCCCGCTTGTCGGACCTCATGCAGTCGTTGCTGGATGCGGTGGATCAACTGGATGGTGCGGCCGGCAAGAACATGCTCCACGACGATGCGTGGCATTTCTGGCGCCTGGGACAGAACGTCGAGAGGGCTCTGTCCACCACCCGGATCACCCGTGAGGTCCTGGTCAAACACGGCCGCGCCGCCACCGAGCACGCTGCCGATCTCGATCTCGATGCACTGTTGCGCATCCTTTCGTGCCAGTACGCCTACCGAAGTCTGTATCAAGCCAGGCCCACTGCACCCAATGTGGTGGCGCTCATCCTGCAGGATCCGGCCCTGCCACGCTCCGTGCTCGCCTGCCTCGAAGACATCCGCGCCAGTCTGGCCACGGTCAGCGGATCGAGCCGGCATGCGGCTTCGGCCTCTCCTCAGCGCTCCGTGGCCAAGTTGGCCAACGCGGTCGAATTCGCCGACCTGGGCGCACTGTTCACTCCGGCAGAAGGTCCGGTCGGTTCGGCCGCCAACAAGATTGCCAAACCTCAGGGCCCGTCCGGACTGCTCCCGCTGGGATCTTGGCTCGACGAACTCGGGGACCGGCTCTCCGATCTGTCGGTCGAGATCAGCGACCATCATCTGCACCATCAGGCCTTCAACATCCTCCGCTGACCCCCGATGCGTTTTCACATCGAGCACACCACCGAGTACGCCTATCCGGATCCGGCCTCGGAGAGTTTCAGTGAACTGCGCCTGCGTCCCCGCGATTCGCTGCGCCAGAAGGTGACCCGCCACCAGACACTCATCGAACCGGGAGTTTTGGTGGAATCGCACATCGACTACTTCGGCAACTACGTCGAGACCATTTCCATCCCTTACCGGCATCAGCGTCTGGTCATCTCGTCGGCTTGCGAGGTGGAGACCAAGCCCTTCAACGACGCCTTGGCGGCGCTCGACCTCACCATTGCCGAGGCCCGACAGATGTATCAGGAGCGCCGCCGAGAACTGCATGATTTTCTCAGGCCGTCCCAATACGTGCGGCTGGTGGATCCGGTCCGTGAAATGGCCTCGGAACTTCTGCCCGAGGCCGCTCCTTTTGCCGAGTCGCTGTTGCGGCTCAACGATCATCTCCACCGGACCTTGCGCTACCGTCCTGGGGCCACCGACGCCGGTACCACGGTCGAGCAGTTCCTGCAGCGGCGCGAGGGGGTCTGCCAGGACTTTGCCCACCTGATGATCGCCATTTGTCGCGCTGCCGGACTGCCGGCCCGGTACGTGAGCGGCTACATCGAGACCGATGCGCCGCTGGGCGACGACGGCAAGCCCTCCGAGGCCCTCATCGGGGCGGTGGCCACCCATGCCTGGATTGAGGTGTTCACGCCGACGGGGTATTGGGTGGGCTTGGATCCCACCAACAACATGCTGGATGGCGAACGCCACGTTCAGATCGGCATCGGGCGGGACTACGCCGATGTCCCGCCGCTCAAGGGTGTGTTCAAAGGGGGCTTGGCCCAGAGTTTGGCCGTCCAGGTGCGGATGACTCGGGAAGAGTAGGCAATCGGCCTTCTGGATGGTTCACTGCGGCTGTCGCATCGATCGTTTTCACCCGGATCCGCCATGCCCCAAACGCTGCCCATCTCCGTTTACTTTGTTTCCGGTGCCGAAGCCCATCGCATCGGAGCCGCACTCGACAGCGTGCAGGGCTGGGCAGCGGAGATTGTGGTGATTCTTCAGCAGGATGTGTCCGACGGCACCGAGGAGTTGGCACGGTCGCGTGGGGCGAAGGTCTTCCGCGAGCCATGGAAGGGATTTGTGGGGCAGAAGGCTTCGGGCCTCGAAAAGACGGTTTCTGACTGGACGCTCAACCTCGATGCCGACGAAGTCGTCACCTTGGAATTGAAGGAGGAAATCGCACGGGCCATTGCCGAGGCCGGGCCAGAGATCGGTGCGTTGAGTTTCCCGCGCTGCACCTGGTTTCTGGGTCGCTGGATTCGCCACGGCGACTGGTATCCCGATCGCGTGATCCGCCTGGCGCGTCGTGGACGGGCGCACTGGGGGGGCGAGGAACCGCATGCCCAACTGCAGGTCACGGGGCGCATCGGTCGGTTGCGATCGGACTTACGGCACTACAGCAACGAGAGCATCGACCGTCAGGTGACCAAGATTCCGCCGTACAGCACGGCCTTCGTGCAGGCGTCGCAACGCTCGGGTCGTCAGGCCTCCTGGGTAGACCTGCTGTTTCGTCCGGCTTGGCGTTTCTTGCGGGGCTACGTTTTCAAGGGCGGGTTCTTGGATGGCCTGCCCGGTTATTACATCGCCTGGGCCAATGCCTTCACCGTGGCCACCCGCTACACCAAGCTCCGGGCCGCCTCCGACGGCCTGGAATCGGTGCCCGATCCGGCAGCCAAGACCCCACGTTAGGCGCTACGGGCATCGGGCCCAGATGAGCATTCGGATGGGCGTTGGGCGGGTCTTGAATCGGACGGGCGCGACGATCTGCTAGGGTCCATCAAAAGCTCTCGACGTCGTTGGGAGCACTGTCTATCCAGTCACCACTGTGAAGGATTCCCAACCCTCCTCCACCTCCGGCCACGCCGGGCAAAATCCATGAACACCTTCGCCCTCGCCGTTGTTTGGCTCATGTGCTGCAATTGCTGTCTTGGAGCGGAATCTCAGGCCAAGACTCCGCCCGGATCCAGGCACTCGGAAGGCCCGCATTCTTCCCGAAGCGACGCTGGGAAGACCTCCCCGGTGGAACCCCTGTCCATCCCGTTGCGACTGACCATGGGAGCCGAGGAGATCCTCCAGAAGTTTGGGAAACCCAAGAGTGACAACCGTTTCTTTGGCGGGGGCCTCACCTATCCCGAGTTTCGAGTGATGTTCAATGCCCAGGGCACGGAGATCTGGAACGTGACCTTGGAGAAGCCCACCCGGCTGGCCTGCGGGATCGGTCCTGGCGATCCGATGGACAAGGTCCGCGAGCGTTTTCCCGGGGGGCGCATGGTGTACGGCGCCTATGAGGTTGAGAGTGGCCCGTATGCGCTGAGCGTTTCGGTCGCTGAAGGCCGGGTTTCAAGTATCACGATCCGACCTTCAGGTGAGCGGTTTCCGGATGCCGACTCTCGGAAGAAACCCGATGCCTCGAAAACCGCCGCCACGTCGAAATCGTTGGCAGGCCGGTGGCTCGACCCCAAGAACGGGCAGTCCATCGAGCTCCTGGCCAACGGCACTTATCGAACCGGAGTGGGCGGATCGGGACGCTTCACCGTCGAGGGCGACGACCGGCTGGTGTTCACAGGTCCCTTGAGCGCTTGGGATCGAGGGCGCGCCACCCTGACCCAACCCGATGTCTTGGAGTTCTATTGGACCAACGCCGAGGGTTTCAAAAACCACTTCGCCTTCGTGCGGGCCGTCGATAAGCCGGTGAAGTGAGTGTGTCTGGAACCGTATCGGTTTCTCCTTGTTCCGCGGCGGCGATGCCTCGAGATCGCGATGCCTTGAAATCAGCGTGTTGTTTCGCTGCGCCGGGTGACCACCAGCAGTTGTTCGCTGAAGAGCATCGCCGGATCGGCGAGCCAGCGATTGAGGGACTTCTCGGTTTGTTTGAGCACCGGATTGCGCCGGGCGTCCTTGTCGACGGTCAGTCGGCAGGCTAGCCACACCAAGGGCCACAGGGGCGAGAGCAGTACCGACTTGAACTTCAACTGGGTCAGCCCGAGACGCAGGATGTGAAAGCCCTCCCAGCCCAGCACCGCATGGATGAGCGTGAAGTCCACAGGCCCGATGTGGAAGGCGTAGCGGTCGCCCGACTTCTGGTCCCAGCCGACCCGCCGTCGGATGAGCTTGTGCTTGCCGGTCAAAAAGAACTGCAGACGCGAGTGCAGGCGCTGCACATTCGGGGTGCTGAACACGAAAAAACCGCCGCTGCGCACGACTCGCGACACCTCGGCGATGACGTGGAAATGGGAGTCGAGGTGCTCGAGCACTTCGGTCATGAGCACCACGTCGAATGAGCCATCCTCGAAGGGCAGTCGCTGCTGCAAATCCACGCCGGTGGTGATGGGGATGGCACCCAGCCGGCCGCGGTCTTCGATGATGTAGTCGTCAGCCCGGAAATGCGTGCCGTGGACACGGCACCCCTCGGCCGCCAGGCGCGACAGCACCTCGCCCTCGCCACAGCTCAGGTCCAGGATGGAGAGGTTGGGGTACCGCTCCAGTCGGCGGACTTCCCGGACCACGGCATCGACGATGAAGGCTTGAGGCATCGGTCTCCATCAAGCCGCTCGAGACCGGGCCGCGGCAACCCTGAAAACCTTGGAAGTCCCGGCAAGGTCGGTTTGCACGGGCACCTTTGCGCGGGCAGCCTGTCCCTCATGGATGCCTTACAGGCTGTGATTCGGGCCCGACGGGCCTTCGTGATGGGAATGGTGTTGTCGGGGTTGTTGGCTGGTTGTGTGGGCCGTTCCGGCGTAGGAGCCATCGACGGGGCCGATTGGATCCACTGGAAAACCCAACGCCTCGAATCCGCGGCCGGCACCAATGGTTGGGCCAGTCTGGTCGGCTTGCATTGGTTGCCCGAGGGCGCTTCCACCAGTGGGACCCGTTCAGGCCTCGATCATGTGTTCCCCTCGGGACGGGCTCCCGAGTTGGTGGGAGTGTGGCATCGCAGCGGCACCGAGGTGCGACTGGAACCCGCGCCCGGTGTGGCGGTGCTGAAGAACGGCCAACCCTTCGCAGGCGGTCCGCTGGTCACCGACGCCCACGGGGCCAAGCCCGATGGGCTTTCGGTGGGGGGCTTGCGCATCACGGTGATCGACCGGGGTGGGCGATTGGCCCTGAGGGTGAAGGACAGTCTCGCCCCCACACGGACCGGCTTTGCCGGATTGCGCTACTTCAAGAGGTCCCCGGATTGGGTTCTTCCTGCCCGCTTGGAGCCTGCGGCCCCGGGTGCGATGCTGACCCTGGCCAACGTCATCGGTGGTCGTGAATCCCTGCCCTTGGCCGGGACTTTGATTTTCGAGATCGCCGGGAAGCCCCATCGCCTGCAGGCGGCGCTGGACACCGAGACCGACGATCTCTTCGTGCTGTTCCGGGACACGACCAATGGCCGCCAGACCTATGGCGCGGGCCGGTTTCTGCACGCTCCAAAACCCGATGTCGCCGGCCGGACGATCCTGGATTTCAATCGCGCCTACAACCCACCCTGTGCCTTCACGCCCTTTGCGACCTGCCCCCTGACGCCCGCGGAAAACCGCCTGCCAGTGCCCATCCGAGCGGGAGAACTTCGGTACCGTGGTGGGCCTGATTCGCACTCGATCCGTCGGTGATGAAAACACAACGTCACAAAACCGTAACAAATATGACTTAGAACTGTGACGCATGAAACAAAACGTCGTCCCCAGTTCGGTTCAGGCCGGACCCAATCACGACAATCATGCGCCGTTCTCTCTCTCCCAAAGTCCTGCTTGCTGTCGCCCTGGCGGTCGCGGGTCCCGCCCTGGCCATCGAAGCCGCCAACCCGGCTCTCTTGAAACTTCTCAAGGTGCTCAAAGACCGGGGAACCCTCACCGCTTCAGAATACGACGATCTTGTCGCGGCCGCTCAGGCGGAAACGGGCTCCACGAGCCTGGCTTCCGCCGTGGTCGCCTCACCGGTGGTTGCCCCGGTTTCCCAACAAACCGAGCCCAAGGCTGCATCGCCGGCCACCAAAGTCCCCGAGACCGCCTCGGCCTCTCCGTCCTCTTCCACCAAGGCCGGTGCGGGTTCCGACAAGCCGGCGGAGAAGGCCAAGGCGCCCAAATGGTATGACCAGCTGAATCTCCGTGGTTACACCCAGTTCCGTTACCATTCCATCCTCGATCGCGAGGGTGCCGAGTTGAATGTACCCAACGACCGATCGGTCGCTGAGAACAACACCTTTTTCATCCGCCGGGGACGGATCATCCTCAGTGGCGACGTGTCCGAGCACCTCGGGTTGTATGTCCAGCCCGACCTCAACGCTTCACCCGGCAGCGGCGATTTCTCCGTTCAGCTGAGAGACATGTACGGCGACGTCTACATCGACAAAGCCAAGGAATACCGCATCCGCCTGGGTCAGTCGAAGGTGCCTTTCGGATGGTCCAACATGCAGTCGTCCGGTAATCGGGCGGCGCTGGAACGTACCGATGCCATCAATTCGGCTGCGGAAGGTGAGCGCGACCTCGGAGCGTTCTTCTACTGGGCCCCGGATGAGATTCGCAAGCGTTACGCCGAACTCGTCAAGCTGGGGCTGAAGGGTTCCGGTGATTACGGTGTGGTCGGCTTTGGTGGCTACTCCGGTCAGGGTCTGAACCGCCTCGACCTCAACAACACCCCACACGCCGTGGCCAAGATCAGCTATCCGTTCCAGCTGTCCAACGGGCAGTTCTTCGAGGCCGGCATCCACGCGTATTCCGGCAGATTCGTGACCAGCACCCAGGCCATCACGGTGGCCGGGAAAACCGTCACCCCCACGGCTCTTCCCGGCGGAATCACCGATGAGCGCGTGGGTATCGCCGCCATCTGGTACCCGCAGCCTTTCGGCATCGAGGCCGAATGGAACGTGGGTCGCGGACCGGAACTGTCATCGGACCGCCGGACCATCGGCGCCGATACGTTGCACGGCGGCTACGTCCAATTCGCTTACAAGGACCAGAACAAGTTGGGCAACTGGTTCCCCTTCACTCGCTGGCAGTACTACTCCGGTGGCCGCAAGTTCGCGGTGAACGCCCCCAACGAACTGGTCAATGAACTGGACTTTGGCATTGAGTGGTCGCCTTGGAATCCCGTGGAGTTCACCATCCAGTTCACCCATACCTTCGATCGGACCAACACCCGGACGGCCCCCTACAACGACACCACCTCGGCCGATCGCATCAGTTTCCAAGCCCAGATCAATTACTGAAGATCCGGTTCGCGTCCTACTGTTACCGGATCGTCACCCAACCGAAAAACAACCGAAACTTAAAAACCTTTTCATCACACCATGTTTTCTCTTCAACGACTTGTTGGCGGCGGCGATGTCTTCTTCGACCTGCTCGAGCGCAGTGCGGCCGAGGCTCAGGAGAGCGTGCACCTCTTGGCAAAGACCCTTGCCAGCCCCGGTGCTGCCTCGCTCGATTCCTCGGCATTGGTCCGCCGCAAGGAGGATCGAATCACCGAGGAGCTGCAGGAGCGCCTCGTCACCACCTTCGTCACCCCCCTCGAGCGGGAAGACATCGACGCGCTGGCCACCGCCCTCAACAAGATCCCCCGGACCCTCGAGCGCTTCACCGAGCGCTTCCTGATCTGCCCACAGCGGGTACAGCAGGCCGATTTCTCCCGGCAGACCGAGCTGCTGCAGACCTCGATGGACACTCTGCTGACCATGGTCCGCGACCTGCGCAATTCCCCGGATCTTCCGCGAATGAAAGAGCGCAACGACAAGCTCCAATACCTTGAGGGCGAGGCCGACAAGCACATGATCGAACTGCTCCAAGGGCTCTACAAGGCCAACCACGATCCGGTGACGGTCGTCGCGCTCAAAGACCTCTACGATCTCCTGGAGAAGGTCATCGATCGCTGTCGCGATGCCGGCAACGTCATCGTTCAAATCGTCCTCAAGAACTCCTGAACGATCCAGCCTGTGACCTTGCTCCTGACGGTGATTGTCGTGGCCCTGGTGTTTGAGTACATCAACGGATTCCACGACACGGCCAATTCCATCGCCACGGTGGTCTCCACCAAGGTTCTGACGCCGCGTCTGGCCATCCTGCTGGCGGCACTCACCAATCTGGTGGGGGCACTCTATGGCACCGCGGTGGCCAAGACCATCAGCTCCGGGTTGCTCGACTCGAAGCTCATCCCGTCGGAGATCGCCACCCAGATGCTCATCTGCGCCCTCACCGGAGCCATCGTCTGGAACCTGGTGACCTGGTGGTTCGGCCTGCCGTCCAGTTCCAGCCACGCGCTCATCGGCGGACTGATCGGTGCCGGTTTCGCCGCGTCCGGAGACCATCTGGGGGTCATCATCTTTTCCAAGGTCAAGGAAGGGGTGCCCTGGTACAAGTACGACGGTCTCCTCTACAAGGTGGTCATCCCGATGTTCCTGTCGCCGATCATGGGTTTTCTGGTCGGGTTGCTCCTGATGACTCTCCTTTACCTGCTGCTACGTTCCTGGACCCCGCGGTGGGTGACCCGTGTCTTCGGCAAGGCGCAGTTGGCCAGTGCGGCCTACATGGGTTTCAGCCACGGCAGCAACGATGCGCAGAAGACCATGGGCATCATTGCCTTGGCTTTGGTGGGTGCTGAGAAAGCGGGCAGTTTGCGTGAGGTTCCCCAATGGTTGGAATTCCTCCGTCACCCGATGATTGCGGACGCCTCCGGCAAGGAAGCCATCGCCACCTGGATCAAGATCGTGTGTGCGTTGACCATGGCCTTCGGCACGGCAGCCGGTGGTTGGAAGATCATCAAGACCATGGGACACAAGATGGTGAAGCTGCAGCCGGTGCATGGTTTCGCGGCGGAAACCACGGCGGCGACGGTCTTGAGCGTGGCGGCCTACTTCGGCATGCCGGTCAGTACAACCCATGCCATCACCACCAGCATCATGGGTGTGGGTTGTGCCAAGCGATTCAGTGCCCTCAACTTCAGTGTCGTGGAGCGGATCCTCTGGGCCTGGGTCTTGACGCTGCCCGTTGCCGCCGGGATCGCCTACGTTCTCATGCGTGTGGTCCGCTGAAGCAAGGGGGACGGAATCCCTGTTCCGTGCGTGCCGAATCCCCGGCACGCACGGAATGTCACCATGTTTTTCTTGCCCCGGGGCCGGGGTTGCCAGCCTGATGGAGTCGGCCAACGCATGTCCGAGACCACCAAGCAGGATGTCATCGTCGGGGTCGATCTGGGGGGGACCAAAATCCTTGCCGGCATCTTCACCCCTCAGCTCAAGCTGCTCCAGACCGTCAAACTGAGCACCAAGGCATCGCGCGGCTTCGAGTCGGTGGTGGAGCGGGTGGCGCGCTGCGTGCGGGACGCGGTCGACGAAGCCGATCTTTCGCTCAAGCAAGTCCGCGGCGTGGGCATTGGCGCCCCGGGGGCCATCCACCCGGATTCAGGCGAGGTCATCTTCGCGCCGAACCTCCAGTGGAAGAACGCCCCGCTCCAGAAGGCCCTGGAAAAGCACCTCGGGGTTCCCGTGTTCGTCGAGAACGATTGCAACGCCTGCACATTGGGCATCCATGAAGTCGAGCTGAAGGGCAAATCCCGCAGCCTCCTGGGCATCTTCCTCGGCACCGGCATCGGCGGAGGTCTCATCCTCGATGGCCAACTCTACTCGGGTTTCAATCGCACCGCGGGCGAGGTGGGGCACATGGTCATCCAGGTCGGTGGGCCAAAGTGCGGCTGTGGCAACAACGGCTGCTTCGAGGCTCTGGCCAGCCGAACCTCCATTTTCCGCGAACTCGCACGCCGCGCGAAGGATGGCGAGAAGACCCAACTCTCGGAATTCCTGAAAGACGGCGAGAGCATCACCGACCTCAAGAGCGGCGATTTGCGCAAGGCCCTGCGCAAAGGCGACAAGCTGACGGCGAAGGTCTTGCAAGAGGCGGCCAAACACACCGGCATTGCGGTGGCCAATTTGGTGAACATCCTCAGTCCGCAGACGGTGGTTCTGGGCGGTGGCGTGATGGATGCCCTCGAAGACGATTTGATGCCGACCATTCTGGAGACCGCCCGCGATTACGCCATGCCGGGGACCCTCAAGGAGGTGGAAATCCTCGCCAGCAAGCTGGGCGATGACGCCGGCATCACCGGCGCAGCGGTCTTGGTCCGGCAGCGTCTGAAGCTGGCGGATTAATCCGTCGTGCAATCCGCGGATTCCTGGGATCCCGGCTCGGTTTCCTCCGCCGTTTCGTCCGCCGTATCATCCGTTGCATCGCTGGTCACAGGGCCTGCGGGAGGGCTACCGGTGTGGCCGGTGGGTCCGATCATCACCACGAACTCGCCCTTGCGCGGTCGCCGGGACCATTCGGCCGCCAATTCTGCCGGCGTACCGCGCAGCCATTCCTCGAATTTCTTGGTGAGTTCCCGGGCCAGAACCACCTTACGCCCGGGCAGGATCAGCTGCAATTCGCCCAGCAGGCGCTCCACCCGGAACGGCGACTCATAAAGCACCAGGGTACCGGGAATCGCGCCCAGTTCGCTCAGGCGGCGGGCGCGTTGTCCGGACTTGTGCGGCAGGAATCCGGCGAAGTGGAACGATTCGGTGGGCAACCCGCTGGCGGTCAGACCGACCACCAGAGCGCAGGCTCCCGGGATGGATTCCACCCGAAGCCCGGCGGCCAGCACCTGGGCCACCACGCGTTCCCCGGGATCACTGATGCCGGGCGCGCCGGCGTCGGTGACCAACGCCACGATTTCTCCCATGCGCAACCGGTCCAGGATCTCCGCGCCGCGCCGCGCCTCATTGAAGCGGAAGTAGCTGATCATGGGTTTGCGGAGGCCGAAGTGGGTGAGCAACTGGCCGGTGCGGCGGGTGTCTTCGGCAGCAACCACCGTGCAATCCCGCAGCACCCGCAGCGCCCGCAGAGTGATGTCTTCGAGGTTCCCGATCGGTGTGGCCACAAGATACAATGTTCCGGGTACCAATGGTGCGACCGATGCGCTGGTCGCAGGTAGGGCCGCGGGCGGGGCTGAAACCGGGCCCGAAGAGGGTGGCGCACTTTCCATGGGTTGGGAGCCTAGTGTTTTCCCGAAGAATTGACGATGCATTCGCAGGCCCCTGCTGCAGGCCCCTTCCGCCAAATCCAAGTGAAGTGCCCCATGGCAGAACCCCATGGGCTGCCCTGTCCTGTCCAGCCTCGAAGCCAACGGAGCCCCGGGGGGTTGTCTCAAAGCGAAGTGGGTGCCGAGTGCGCTGATCCGTTGCAGGCTCGGGAGCATCGACTAGCATTGGTCCATGCCGAGTTTCGACATCGTCTCGAAGGTCAATTCGATGGAGTTGGAGAACGCCATCCATCAGGCCCAGAAGGAATTGCTGACACGTTTTGATTTCAAAGGGTCCGGGGCCGAGATCGTCCTCGAGAAGACCGAGATCAAGCTGCGCGCTCCGGATGCCTTCAAGATGACGGCCTTGGTGGAAATCGTGATGCTCAAGTTGGCCAAACGGGGCATTTCGCCCAAGAACCTGGATGCGGGCGAAGCCGAGCTTTCGCCGCTGGGCCACGCCCGCCAGTCCATCAAGATCAAGCAAGGCATCGACAGTGCCGCCGCCAAGGAGATCAGCACCTTTGTCCGTGGGTTGGCGGTCAAGGTGACGGCATCCATCCAAGGCGACGAACTGCGCGTCGCGGGCAAGAATCGGGATGACCTCCAGGCCGTGATCGCCGCCTGCCGCGGACACGATTTCCCGGTGGCGCTGAATTTTGTGAACTTCCGCGACTGACCGACCGGTTCCAATACCCTAATCTTTCCCTCAATCGTCATGGCCACCTTATCGCCCGAGCAGCAAATCATCGCCCGCCAGTGGATTGCCGATGGCATGAAGCTGTCCGATTTCCAGCGCCGGCTGGAGACCGAATTCACCCTCAAGCTGACCTACATGGAGGTGCGCTTCCTCATCGATGATCTGAAGGTGGTTCCGAAGGACCCGGAGCCGCCGAAGGCTCCGCCCGCCCCCCCGGCTCCGGCGGTGTCTCCCGAAGCGCAGACGCCTCCCGGTGGCACGATCGAACCTGATGAAGTGGTTCCGCCGGACGGAGGCCTCGGAGGGGGCGATGTTCAGGTGACGGTCGATGCGGTGACCCGCCCCAATGCCATGGTCAGCGGCCGGGTGCGTTTTTCGGATGGAAAGGGTGCGGCGTGGCTCATCGACAACTATGGTCGTCCTGGCCTGGTGGCAGACGAGAAGGGTTATCGCCCTTCCCAGCCCGACATGATGGCCTTCCAGGCCGGTCTGGAGCGCGAACTGGCCAAGCTTGGGTTCTGATTTTCTGTGAGCGCTCCCGCCCACGCTCCCGCTTCCACCCTCAAGGTTTCCGGGGGGGCGACGGTCTTGCTGTTGCGCAACCCGCAGAAGGAGCGACCGCTCCGGATCCGGAGCCTTCGCCCACTCATCCTCGACCTGCTTCAGGCCATGGGTTTGGAAGCGGAGTTGGGATTCCATTTTGTTTCCCCGAGAGAAATGGCCCGGGTGAATTGGAGATTTCTCCAACACGAGGGTTCCACCGATGTCATCACCTTCGACTACGGTTCGACGCCTGAGCGACTGCACGGCGAGTGTTTCATTTCGGTGGCCGATGCGGTGGCGCAGGCGGAGTCCTTCGGGACAACGTGGACCGATGAGGTGATCCGCTATGTCATCCACGGGATTCTCCACCTGCGCGGATACGACGACTTGGAGCCGCCATTGCGACGCACCATGAAGCGTGAAGAAAACCGGTGGGTCCGCTGGGTGGCTCGCCGCGCCTACGCGGTGTCGACTCCGGAAGCCACAGAACGCGCCCCGTCCCGACGCCGGGTGGCGAGCCGATGACTGCCGAGCGTTCCGAAGGCCTCGTCATCCGACTGCGGCCCTTGGGCGACACCAGCCTGATCGTCCACTGGTTGACCCCCGAGCACGGCAGGCTGGCGACCGTGGCCAAGGGGGCCCGCGGCCCGAAGTCGCCGCTGCGCGGCAAGCTCGACTGGTGTTTCGAGGCCGAGTTCTCGTTTCGGCGCAATCCCAAGGGTGATTTGCATTCCCTGAGCGAAGTGGTGGTCCGGAACTCCCATGTTTCCCTGCGTCGTGAGGTCAGCTCGCTCGAGTTGATTGCCCATGCAGTGGCCACGATCGAGCAGGTGACAGAAACCGAAACACCCCAGCCCGAGGTGCATCGGCTCTTCCTCGAATTCCTGGCGTTTCTGGAAATCCAGGGACCGATGGCCCGTGCGCAGTTCGCTTGGGATTTGCGGTTCCTTGCCATCCAGGGCCTGCAGCCGGATCCGGAAGCGTTAAGCCCTGAAGCGGGCGCCCTCATGGAGACTCTGTTGACCTCCGACTGGAGTGGGTTGGCCGCGATCGAAGCCTCACAGGATTCCATCCGGAGTCTTCGACAGTACTTGCATGGATTTTGGATTCATCAGTTCGGCCGCTCTCCGGGCAACCGCAATGCCCGCGCTTGAGGGCGGTTGGAAATCCGGAGTCTCCGAGAGCACGGGGGCTTCGAAGGAAAAGAAAACCCGGAGGGCGGTGGAACGACCTCCGGGCCAGTAATCTTCAGAAGCACCGGTTCAAGCCTGTTTGCCGGAACCGTTCGGGGATGGAGGTGGGACAGTTGCCGGAACCATGATGGCGCCGACGGCGGGGAGTGACCTCGAGCCTGCTCGCGCGGGTTTTGTGATCACCATTTCCACGTCCACTCTTGTAGCTTAACCCTTGCCAACTTGTTTTAGACGCCTCGCAACTCGGGAAATGTCCAACCCGTGCCGAGATTTTGTCGAAATGGTTTTTTTTGATCATAAACGCGTGTGCCGGTCCGGAGCCCCTGACGCACCCAAGCGATCGGTCTTGGAGTGGATCTCCATCGGGGTTCCCGGTCCCAGGATCCGCCTCGCCGGGGTGCTTGTTGCCGGAGCGATTGGTTCGCATAGTGCGGACCGCGATGCCCGCCGACTTCGCCCATCTTCACCTGCACACCGAGTTCTCCCTGCTCGACGCCGCCTGCCGTCTCGACCGGTTGATGGCCCGGGCCAAGGAATTGGACTTTCCCGCCGTGGCCATGACCGACCACGGCAACATGTTCGGGGCCATCGAGTTCTACACAGCAGCCAAGAAGGCCGGCATCAAGCCCATCCTCGGCTGCGAGGTATATGTCGCTCCCGGATCACGACTCGAGAAGAAGCAGGGCTCCGGCGGAATGCGCGATGTCTATCACCATCTGGTTCTGCTGGCCCGCGATGAGATCGGCTACAAGAACCTGGTCAAGCTGGTGACCTCGGCCCATCTGGAGGGCTACTACTACAAGCCGCGCATCGACAAGGAACTCCTGACCGCACACGGGCAGGGCTTGATCGGCTTGAGCGGGTGTCTGGCCAGCGAGATCCCGGAGGCCATTCTCAAGGACGATCTCAAGCGCGCGCGCAACACGATCGATTTCTTCAAGCAGACCTTTGGGCCCGGGAATTTCTATCTGGAGCTCCAGAACCACGGCATCCCGGAACAGGCCAAAGTCAACCGCCAGCTCATCCCTTGGGCGCAGGAGTTCGGACTCAAGTGCGTCGCCACCAACGACGTCCACTATGTCCAGAAAGACCACTCGCGGGCGCACGACTGCCTGATTTGCATCGGCACCCAGGCGCAGTTGAGCGACGCCAAGCGGATGCGCTACCAGCAGGAGCAGTTCTTCCTGCGCTCGGCGCAGGAGATGAAGAACCTCTTCGCCGAAGTGCCCGAAGCGGTGCTCAACACGGTCGAGGTGGCCGAGAAGTGCAATCTGGAGATCCGCTACGGCAAGGGCGCCGAGCATTATCCGATGTTCCAGCCGCCCGAGACATGGACCCGCGAGGGCTACCTGCGCAAGCTGCTCTGCGACGGGCTCCGACTGCGCTACTCGATCCAGGCTCATGTCGAGGGATCCACCATCGTGGTGGAGGCCGTGACCCAGCCGGAGCGGTTGGCTTTTCTCTTCCCGCCGAAACCTTCCGCGCAGACCTCGGCGACAGAGCCGGATGCGATCGGATCCGACGCCCCGGCCCCCAGTGCCGTTGCTTCGTTGGTTTCCCCGGAGCCTCCTGCGGCTCCGGCTCCCATTGACCCAGCCCAAGTCGACGCGGCCGTTCGCAAGATCCTCGACCGACTGGACTTGGAGCTCGGGGTCATCGAGAAGACCGGCTACGTTTCGTACTTCCTGATCGTGGGTGATTTCGTGCGCTGGGGTCGCGACAACGGCATCGCCTGCGTGGCGCGCGGATCGGCGGCCGGCTCCATGGTCACCTACCTGCTGGAAATCGCGAACGTCGACCCGTTGCGCTACGGGCTGCTCTTCGAACGATTCCTCAATCCGGAGCGTGTCAGCCCGCCGGATATCGACATCGATTTCGCCGACGATCGACGGGCCGAGGTGATCCGCTACGTCCGCGACAAGTACGGCCGCGATGCCGTTGCCCAGATCATCACCTTCGGCACCATGGGGGCGAAGTCGGTGATCCGCGATGTCGGTCGGGTCATGGGCTTGGCGGTGTCCGAGGCCGACCGCCTGGCCAAGATGATCACCGATGTGAAGTGGGGCCTGAAGGACGCGCTCCAGAAGAGCGCCGAGTTCAAGCAGGCCTACGACGAAGAGGAGGTCACACGCGAACTCATCGAGACGGCCCTGCTGCTGGAGGACCAGACCCGGAGCGTCGGCGTCCATGCGGCTGGCGTGGTCATCGGAGCCCAGCCCCTGGTGAATCTGCTGCCTCTCAAGCAGGATGACGACGGCGGCATCGTCACCCAATATGCGATGGGGCCGGTCGGCGACCTGGGCCTGCTGAAGATGGACTTCCTGGGTCTCAAGACCCTGACGGTCATCCGCAACACCGCGGAGATGGTTGGAAAATCCACCGGCGTCCAACTCGACCTCGACAACCTGCCGCTCGACGACGCCAAGACCTACGACCTGCTCAACAACGCCCAGACCCTCGGCGTGTTCCAGTTGGAATCGGGAGGCATGCGCGACTTGTGCAAGAAGTTCAAGATCGCCTCGGTCGAGCACATCACCGCACTCATCTCGCTCTACCGACCGGGTCCCATGGACCTGATCCCGGACTTCATCAAGCGGCGGCATGGCGAGCAGGAGATCCTTTATCCCCACGCGCTGCTGGAGCCCATCGCCCGCGAGACCTACGGTATTCTGATTTACCAGGAGCAGGTCATGCAGGCGACGCAGATCCTGGCCGGGTACACCCTCGGTGGCGCCGACCTGCTGCGCCGGGCCATGGGCAAGAAGAAGCTCGAGGAGATGGTGAAGCAGCGCGAAACCTTCGTGAAGGGATGCGCGGACACCAACGGCATCCCGGCCCCCAAGGCCAACGAGGTCTTCGACTTGCTCGAGAAATTCGCGGGCTACGGTTTCAACAAGTCGCACGCGGCGGCCTACGCCGTGGTGGCCTATCAAACGGCCTGGCTGAAGGCGAACTACCCGGTGGAGTTCCTCAGTGCCATGATGACCAACGATCAGGGCGACACGGCCAAGCTCAGCCAGTACATCGCAGAGGCCAAGACCCTGGGCATCGAAACCCTGGGCCCCGATGTCAACGCTTCGGGCCTGCACTTTGCGCCGGCGGCGGCCAGCGAGGGTCGGCGAGTCATCCGCTTCGGGTTGGCGGCCATCAAGGGTGTGGGTGAAGCGGCCGTCGAGGCGCTCCTGTTGGCCCGTTCGCTCGGGGAGCCGTTCTCGAACCTGGAAGACCTTTGCGGCCGCGTGGACACCAAGGCCATCAACCGCAAGGCCCTGGAAGCCCTCATCAGGGCTGGAGCGTGTGATTCCATCGGGCCCAACCGGGCCACCGTGTTCCATCAAATCGAGGGAGCGATGGCACGGGCCAGTGCCAATGCGTCCGACAAATCCCGGGGTCAGGTTTCCTTCTTCGACACCTTTGAGGCGGCGCCGGCGGCCCGTCAGCGCGCGGAAAAGCCGCTGGTGCAGGAAGACTGGCCGGTGGCCCAGAAACTGGCGGACGAAAAGGAACTGGTGGGTTTCTACGTCAGCGGTCATCCGCTGGGCCCCTACGAAAAGCTCTTGTCCCGGCACACCACGCACACCATCGAAGCCTTGGCGACCTTGGCCAACCGCTCCATGACCCGCATCGGTGGACTGGTTTCCGCCGTCCAGAAAGGGGCTTCGAAAAAAACGGGCAAGCCCTATGCGATGGTCACGCTGGAGGACATGACCGGTACCGTCACCGCCTTGGCCATGAATGAATCCTACGACCGCTATGTCGATTTGTTCGTGGTCAATCAGGCGTTGTTGGTCACCGCCGAGGTCAGCACGGGCGAGGAACGCCCCAAGTTGTTCCCGCAGGAAATCCTGCCCCTCGATGCAGCACCGAAGAAATTCACCAAGCGGATCCAGTTGCGTCTGAGGTCCGACCAACTGGGTGACACGCGATTGGCCGATTTGAAGGCTTTGATTGAAGCCCATTCAGGCTCGGTGCTCCTGTATCTTTGCATTCGTATGCCGGGAGGTGAGTCGGTGTGGATCGAGCCCAATGACCGCTATCATGTCACCCCTTCCCGCGAGTTCGAGAACGCGATCCTGGCCCTTTTCGGGCCCGATTCCTATCAGGTGAAGGTCGACAACGCCTTGCCGGAACGGGCCCAGCGCCGTTGGGAGAAACGGGGATCCGGTGGTGGCGGCGGTGGCGGCGGCGACGAATGAATCGCCGAAATACAAAAAGGGCCCCGGGAATGTCCCGAGGCCCTTTGTGAAAGACAAACGAACAGCCGAAGGGAGCGCGGTGCCTCCCACCGACATCACTCGTATTTGAACATCAGATTGGCGCCACTGGTCGAGATGATGACTTTCGAAGCGCCGCTGAGGCGGTAGAAGGATGAACTCGTCGGAGCCGGGATGGTGATGGTCTTGGCCGCGGCGTCCACGGTCGCTCCGGTGACCGCCGAGAAGGCGCCACCGAGGGTTGCGGAGCTCAGCAGGGAGACAGCCGACGGGGCCGACGGGATGCCGCGGATGATCATCCCGCTGATGCCGCCGGAGTTGTCCTCCATCTCGGCGAACCACAGGTATTCGCCAGCCTTGATGTCCACGACGACCGACCTCGGTTGACCCAGCGGCAGCGAGACTCCGTCGGCATCCTTGCCGGAATAATTGCCGGTGTTCTGGGCGGCCGGCTCCTTCAGACCCTTGACGTCGTCCACCCAGATCTTGCCGGTTCTGTTGGCGTCGGTGGTGCGTCCCTCGAAGACCGTCACGCTGTACTTGCCGGGATTCAGGCCGGCGAAGCGCATGAGCATCTCGCTGCCATCGGTGTCGGGATTGCGGTACAGGTAGTCGTCCTTCACCGCGGCGGGCACGAGGATGCCGTCATACATGACTGCGATGCCTTCTTTGGTGGGATTGTTGGCGGTCTGACCCAGCGCCGGCGGAAACGACTTTTCCGTGTCGAGGGCCACGTTGTTGAGCATGGTCACCGTGACGTTTTTGTTCTGGTCCTTCGAGAAGTCGGTGAGCTTCCAGGTGACTTCCGTGCCATCGCCATTGGCCGTGCCTTTGATGCTGGACGAGCCCTCTGTCACATTCGCATTCGGGTCCGCGAAGGTCCAGGTAGGGATCACGTTCCAATCGGCCAACGGTGCCGGGGCGGAAGCGTCCTGGCCGGCCTCGGCCTGGTTGGCGGTCGTGATCTTGGGAATCCGCTCGTTCTCCAGTTCACCGAAATCGAGCTTGAACAAGCCCTTGGAGTCGGCCGGATCGACCACCGAACGGATGATCATGCCGCTGATGCCGCCGGAGTTGTCCTCCATTTCGGCGAACCACAGGTAGTCGCCTGCGTTGATCTTCACGGTGACCGTCCGGGGTTGTCCGTCGAGCATCACCTCTCCGGCGTCGTTCTTGCCGGCGTAGTTGCCCGTGTTCTCGGTGGCCGGTTCCTTCAAGCCCTTGATGTCATCGACCCAGACCTTGCCGGTTCGCTTGCTGTCGGTGGTGCGACCTTCGAAGACCGTGACATTGTAGGTTCCGGGGTCTAGGTTCGCGATACGCATCAACGTCTCGGAGCCGTCGGCATCGGGATTCCTGTACAGGTAATCGTCTTTGACCACACCGGGAACGCGGACGCCGTCGTACACCACATCACGGCCTTCCTTCGTGGGGTTGTTGGCGGTCTGGCCCAGCATGTAGGGCGGAGCCTCGGAGGAGAGTTTTTCTGCGAGCGTCCGGTTGTCCAGCATGGTCAACGTGACGTTCTTGTTCGGATTCGATGAGATGTCCTTCAGTTTCCAGGTGACCGAGGTGCCATCGGCGCTTGCGACACCCGGGATGCTCGCGGTATCGGGGGTCACGTTGGCGTTTGGATCCCCGAAGGTCCAGGTGGGTATCACGTTCCAATCAACCAGAAGAGGTTGGGGATCCAACGGGTTGCCCTCCGCATCGGTGGGGATCCGCTCGTTTTCCAGATGACCGAAGTCGATCTTGAAAAGACCCGCCTGCGTCGTGAGGGGAGTCTGGAGGAGCGCCGCTGCGACCGCCGCTGCCAAGAGACTCGGATGCTTCATCGAATGTTTCATGGTTGAGGGGATAAGGTTGACTTCACCCGCTTGAACCATTCATCGGCTGACGATCTGGAACACACTCCGTGCTTCGGCACCGATCGGCGTCGGGTGAAATCTCTTGCGGGGAATGTCGCTATGAATCCGATTCTTGTGGATTTGTCCAGAAAAAACCGCGATCCCCCAAAAGGGCCAACGTTCCAGAGGTCTGATTCACCCACCTTCGGTTTTGTTTGAGATGTGATGGACCCTGGTGGGCTTCAGCGGCTCAGGAATCCTTTGACGCGCAACTCGGGCTTGTCGGGGGCGAAGGGCAGGCGGTCCGGGGTGACGTAGACGGCCGTGGTGAGTTTCAGTGGGGCGGCCGCACCCAGATCGTAGGTCAGTTCCACCATGGATGCGGTCCAGCCGGCCGAGGGAGGGGTGATTTGGCCGATATACTGACCTTGCGCGTCGGGAGTCAGGTCGGTCGAGGTCCATGCCGCACCAATGGTTTCGAGCCGGAAGTCGCGGGCCTTGGGATTGTGCGCCTGCCACAGTCTCACGCTTTTCGGCGCATCGGTCGCCTGGACTCGGATGCGGCCCGGGGCTTCCTGCTTCCAGGTGAAGCGGGGCAGCGGCATCCGGTTGATCGTCGCATGGTGCCACGCCATGAGCGTCGGATAGGCATCCGATCCTTTGAGGGAATGGTCGGTGTTGGGGATGTAGCGCAGGTATTTCGGGCCCCGGAGTTCGTCGAAATAGAACTGCGAAGAGTCGGGCAGGAAGAACTGGTCGCCGCAGGCGTTCATGATGAGCTTGGGCTGGGTCAGCCGGTCGCGGTATTCGAAGGGTTCCTCGATCTTCATGAGGGCCCGGTATTCCTGGGTGCCCTGCCAGTTCATGATCCCTTGCTCGACGTAGTTCCCCACGGCTGGTGCGTAGTTGCCATAGGCTTGGAAGTGATGCTTGAAGGACGGCTCGATGTTCAGCATGTCGATGACGATGGGGCACAGGGCCACGACGCGCTTGTCCACGGCCGCGGTGGTCCAGGTCGTCCAGCCGCGCTTGGAACCCCCGGCCACGACATAAGTTTCCACGGCCTGGGCTCCCCCGGCCGGCGTCGCGGTGAAGGCGCTGACTGCATCCATGGCGCGGACCACCGACTTGGTCATCGGCAGGCGGGCCGGCCACCGGGAGTCACCGGTGCGGAGGTATTGGTCCCAGGTGTAGGCGATGAGGTCGTCTTCGACCCGTTCCTTGCCGTCCCGGTGGAAGATGAGGGGTTGGTTGGGGATCATCTTCAACTCCACCACCACCGAGCGGGTCGCCTCGGCGATCCGGGTGAGTTCGGCACTGGGTTTGGGAATTTCGCCTTCCCGATTGGCTCCTCCGGCGATGACCAGCAAGGCCGTCTTGTGGGCCAAGTCCTTCGGGCGGGCCACGGTCAGCCAGTGTTTCCAGAGCGTCCGGTTCACCTCGTTGGTGGTGAGCCACGTCTGGGAAGTCAGGTCGATGATGGCGACCTGACAACGGCCGAGGTTGGTGGTGGCCGCCACCTTCCAGGCAAATGAGGCGTCGGGTTGGGCCACATAGCGGTCGAGGGCCGTTTCCGGGCTGTGGAATGGGGCCGGACTGGAAGCGGCCCAGGTGCGGGACAAAACGCCACCCACCGACAACAAGCCAGCGGCGACCAGAAGAAAGCGAGACGGAGTGGGCATCGACCCGAGAATGCCAGCGGGTCTGGCCCAAGCAATGCCAGAGCCATGGGGAAAGCAGACGCCGATGTCGGAACGGGTCCCTCGTGTTCCATCGTCCGCTGGGGCGTTCGCAATTGCGCCCGATGTTGCGGCCTTGTTCGAACGGGTCACTCTTCGGCGGACAGGAAAGAAACCCTTCGCCCCCAGCGTGTCATCGGCGCGCTGAATGGCGGAGGGCATCCCACCGTCGGGAATTTCACACATGCAGGGTCGAATCGTCGTGTTGTTCTTGAGTGTGGTCTGGTGGCCGATTCGGGCCGCAGACTTCCATCAAGACGTCTTGCCGCAATTGCAGAAGCATTGCTGGGATTGCCACAATGGCCGCAAGGCCAAGGGCGGAGTGCGTCTCGACGGCTTTACCAACCTCGCGTCGATTTATCGCCAGCCCAAGCTCTGGGAAACGGCCGTGCGTCAAATCGAAGAACGATTGATGCCACCGGAGACTCGCAAGGTCCAACCGACCCAGGAAGAACGGTTGGCCCTGAGTGAGGGTCTGCGGGACTTGCTCGACAACCCCGCCCCGGGCGTCATCCCGTTGGATCCGGGTCCCAAGATCGCCCACCGGCTGAGCCGCACCGAATACAATCACACGGTCCGGGACCTCTTGGGTGTCAGTTTGCGTCCGGCCGATGATTTCCCCGCCGATGGCGGCGGCGGTGGTGGGTTCGACAACAACGCCAGCACCTTGTTTGTCCCGCCCTTGCTGCTGGAAAAATACCTCACGGCGGCCGAGGACGTCCTGGCCGCCGCGCCACCCGAAGCGCTCTTCCGACATCCGGTGACCTGGTACCGTTCGGAGACCGCGGCAGCCACCAGCGATCTCCGCGACCTGGCCCGGCGTGCCTGGCGACGACCGGTGTCTGCGTCGGAGATTTCCCGACTCGTGGCCTTCTATCAGCGGACGCGGCGGGGCGGCGCGGATTCGCGCGCCGCGACGTTGGCGGCGGCCAAGGCGGTCTTGGTGTCCCCAAACTTCCTGTTCCGCATCGAAAAAGACTCGTCCGGTAAGACGCCGGCGCCCATTGACGATCATGCCTTGGCCAGTCGTTTGAGCTATTTTCTATGGTCGTCGATGCCGGACGCCACGCTCTTCGCCCTGGCCGATGCCGGGCGTTTGTCCCAGCCCAAGGTTCTGGAGGCACAAGTGATGCGGATGCTCGCAGACCCGAAGGCTCGCGCCTTGTCCGAACAGTTTGTGGGCCAGTGGCTGGGCATCCGGACCTTGGGTTCGATCGCGGCGCCCGATCCCCAAAAGTTCCCGGAGTTCACGCCGGCCCTGAGGGAGGCCATGGTCGCCGAGCCCTCCGAGTTCTTTGCCGGATTGCTGCGCGAGGACCGCAGCCTGCTGGAGTTGTTGGACAGCGATTACACATGGGTGAACGCCGAGCTCGCACGGCATTACGGTCTCGATGGAGTCAGCGGCAAGACCTTCGTCCGCGTGTCCCTGCCGGATCGCCGCCGGGGTGGCGTCACGGGCATGGCGGCGGTGCTCACCCAGACCAGTTATCCCCAGCGGACCAGTCCGGTGCTGCGCGGAAAGTGGCTGCTGGAAGAAGTCTTTGGAACGCCGCCCCCGCCCCCGCCTCCCTTGGTCGCCACCTTGTCTGCGAACGACGAGAAGAGGGATGGACAAACCTTTCGCCAGCGGTTGGAACAACACCGGAAGGATCCGAATTGTGCGGCCTGCCACGCTCGTTTGGATCCCTTGGGATTCGCCCTCGAAAATTTCGATCCGATTGGTCGATGGCGAACGGAAGTTTCCGGAGAGACGGTGGATGCCAGTGGCCAATTGCCGGGCGGAGAAGCCTTTGTTGGCCCTGAAGCCCTCAAGAAAGTCCTCGGGGCGCGCAAGCAGCTTTTCGTGCGGCACCTCTCTGAGAAGATGCTGGCCTATGCGTTGGGACGCGGCGTGGAGTATTACGACATCCCCGCGGTGAAACACATCGCCGAGGCGGTGGCGAATGATGGCCACCGGGCACCCCGCCTGATCCTGGAAATCGTTCGCAGCGCCCCGTTTCTCCTTCGACGCGGCGCGGGGTTTCAGGAGGCCGACGGGTCGCCCCGATGATGGGCGTGCGGGATGACAGTGGGCAGACTTCTACTCTTCGAATCCCGCCCGGATGGCCCGAGACAGCCGATCGACCTGACTTCGGGAATGGGTCGCCTTGAGTGCGATGCGGAAAAATCCGCCACTGGGCCCGCCCGGATAGCGGATCCACGGCGGCACAAAGCCCGCTTGGGTCAGGGCATTGGTGAGCCGTTGGGCCTGGTTCGAATCGCGGGGATGGATGGCGGTCACCGGAGTCCGGGGATCGTTGAGGATTTCCGGCCGGGTCGGCAGGGCTGTCGAAAAACGGCGGGCGAGTTCCTGCAGCCTGCGAACCTTTCCTGGAAGCCGATGCACTCGGACCACGGCGGCCGTGATGGCTGCGGCGAGGGCCAGTGGCGGTGCCGAGGATCCCAGGTAAGCTCCGGCTCGAGTTCGGATGTGTTCCATCAGGGAGGCTTCGCCAATGACCGCTCCACCGGCGACGCCCATGGCTTTCGAAAACGTGACGCTGCGGATCAGTCGGGAATCTCGGAGGCCAAAAAATTCGGGTGAGCCTCGACCGGTTTGGCCAACGGATCCCAGGCCATGGGCGTCGTCCACCCAGAGCCACCCCGAGCCGGGCAAGGCCTGCAGGTAATCCGCCAGTGGAGCCAAGCCGCCCCGGATGCCGTACATCCCATCGGTGGCCACCAACGGGCGGGCCGATGAGGGGAGTCCCCGCAGCACCGAACGCACCGCGTCGGCATCGCCCAAGGGGAAGGGGATGATGGGTAAACCGCTCAAGCGGGCTCCGTCTTGGACACAGCTGTGGGCAGATTCATCCATCACCACATGGGTGGCCAGGTCCCGCAACCCTTGCGCCACCGCCAGCGATGCGAGGTAACCCGTGGCCGTGAGAACGGCCGCCGGTTCGTTGAGGAAATCGGCGACGGCGGCCTCCGCGCGGCGGTACCATGGATGGTCACCGGTCGTCGCCCGGGAAGCACCGGTCTGGAGCGGTCCGATGGCCGAGGCATCCAGCCACGCTTTCCGGATCACCGAATCCTCCGACAAGCCGAGGTAATCGCAGCCCGAGATCACGATCTGATCTGACTCATCCGCTCCGGAGGTCTGCGGCACAGCGTGCTGTTTGGGTTCAACGGGCTGTCCGGACCGGTCTCGGCAGGTCGGCAATGGTGTGCGGAGCCTGGCGACCTTCGGTCGCCCTCGGGCCGTCCGTTGCGGATTCGGGGTTTTCATGGCGGAACGTCGCCGGCCATCACTCCGCCTGTCGGACCAGACAATCCTGACATTCCTTCACGCCCCAGTGGCGGGCTTGTTCGAGGGCGCGTTCGAAGAACTGTTTGCGTGCCTTATCCGAAGCGTTTGATTCGCTACCGCCGCCAGCGATCTTGCGGGCCTTGGCGAGCAAGGCGTTCCGTTCTTCCTGAAGTGCTTTCACTCGAGCCGTCTCGGCGGAGAGACGGAAATAGCAACGCCCATCCACCCAAGTCTCCAGGCAGCGTGACGACGAATCCAAAGGCGAACCGCTCCAGATCACGAAGTCGGCGTCCTTGCCGGATTCGAGTGACCCCACCCGGTGGTCGATCCCCAGTTGCTTGGCCGGATTGAGCGTCACGAATTTCAGCGCCTCGGCCTCGGGGGTGCCCCCGTACTTCACGGCCTTGGCTGCCTCGAAATTGAGCCGGCGGGCATGGTCGCTGGAGTCGGAGTTGAAGCTCACTGTCACCCCGCGCTCCCGCATCAGGCTTCCGGCGTAGGGAATCGCATCAATGACCTCGTACTTGTAGGCCCACCAATCGGCGAAGGCGCTGGCACCGGCCCCGTGACGGGCGATTTCGTCGGCCACCTTGTAGCCCTCGAGGATGTGCTGGAGCGACGCCACGCGGACCCCGAAGGATTCCATCATGCGCAGGAAGGCCAGGATTTCATCCTGACGGTAGCTGTGGCAGTGGATGAGCCGGGTGCCTTCGAGGATTTCCATGAGGGCCTCGAGTTCGAGATCCCGCCGAACCGGCGAGCCGTCGGACTGGCGTCCCTTGCGGAACGCCTCACGGTACTGCTGGGCCGCGGTGAATCGATTCCGATAAAAGGTGCCGACGCCCATCCGGGTTTGCGGAAATCGGGTCACCGCCTTGTCGCCCCAGCCGGATTGTTTGACGTTCTCACCGAGTGCGAACTTGATGCCACCGGGAGCCGGTTCGAATTTGAGTGCCTCGGGTGTGGCTCCTTCGCGCAGCTTGATCACGCAGTTCTGGCCGCCGATGGGGTTGGCCGAGCCATGGAGCAAGTTCACCAGCGTGGTGCCGCCGGCCAGTTGCTGGTGGATGTTCTCGCTCTCGGAATTGACCACGTCGGCGATGCGCACCATGGCCGTGCTCGGCAACGTCGCCTCATTGACGGCTCCCAAAACCATGGAGTGCGAATGGCAGTCGAGGATGCCGGGGGTGACATGCAATCCGGTGCCATCGATCTCCTGGACCGCCGGACCGGCCGCCAGCGAACTGCCCACGGCCTGGATCTTTCCATGGGCCACCAGCAGGTCGGCCCGTGACACGATGCCCTGCGGACCGCTCGTCCAGATCGTCGCATTGCGGACGATCACTGAAGCGGGTTGAGCAATGGGTCCGCGGCTCTCCAGCGGCGGATGAGCCACCCGCCGGTTGGCCAGATCCCGCTCGGCGGCCTTCTTGGCCTCAGCCTCCGGGTTGGTTTCTTTCTTTTCAGGCGTCTTTAGGGCGGCGTCGGTTTCATAGGCCACGCCATCAATCCAGACCGCTGTCACCCGGGCGGTCGGATCAAAGAACCCGCTCCCGGGTTCCACCACGGTCAGGTGGGCGAGCTTCCCCGATTCGAGGGTGCCGAGGGAGTCGCCCAGTCCGCACAGCGCCGCCGGAGCGGTGGTCAGGGCGGCCAGTGCATCCGACTCGGAGAGCCCATGGTCGAGGGCGGTCCGAAGTTGGGTTCGGAAGGATTTCCGATCCGGCAGGGAGTGGGTGGTCAGGGCGATGGTCAGGCCGGAGCGGGCCAGCAGGGCCGGATTTTCCGGGGCCCAATCCCAGGCCCTCAGCACGTCGAGCGAAACAGAATCCCAGGCGGAATCTTCTGGGAATTTGGGCAGCGCCGGAAAATGAAGCGGCACGATGAACGGAACGGCCGCCTTTGCCAGGGGAGCCAGGAGGTCCGGTCTTCGCCACTCCTGACCGCTGGCCACAAGCTGTGGTCGTATACCCGCCTCGGAAGCCACCCGGAAAGCCCGATCCTGCATCAGGACACTGCCGCTTTCGAAGACCACCGGTTGGGAGCCTGCAGCGGAGGCATTTGCCAGCGTCGGTTGGAGCGCAGCGAGGGCTGCGTTGAACCCGTGCCGTGGGCGGGCGCTGGAGCGTCCCGCTGAAAAGTAATCGGCCTGATCCGCCCGGTACCATGCCGCATCCATCCAGGCTTGCCTGACCGTGGCGATGACTCCCATCAGCGATTTGGGATAGGCGTCGCCGCCGCCGCCGCCGACGGCGAAGGCCACGTGTTGGGCGGTGTCGGGCTTGAGGATCGCCCGGTTCGGGGACACGTCCGAGAGGCTGATGGCCACGGATTGTCCGCGCAGGATGCCCTTGGCCGGAA